>Ga0081539_10001830_pt1 | contig 33327 bp, 27 predicted proteins | sample TabmetS4T2R2_FD_71023 | JGI IMG/M metagenome (GOLD analysis project Ga0081539, IMG submission 71023) | Tabebuia heterophylla rhizosphere microbial communities from the University of Puerto Rico - S4T2R2 | ecosystem: Host-associated > Plants > Roots > Rhizosphere ... | reverse complement strand
TGTAATGCCCGTGATTAACGCTTTCTTTGTCAAACGTGACTCCTAAAATAAAGTTGGGTTTAGTTGCTCTTAACCGTTCGCCGCAGAAGCGTGGGAGATTATGCGCCGGGCAGCAGATTGTCGTTGGCAAATTTGAGACGGCCTTTTCTCTGCGCTTGTCCGCGTGACCCTGCGTTTCTGCGGTGAGACCTGGCGTACCGCCGGGCGCTCAAGGCGCGAAGCGGGCGAGCACGTCCACGACGTACTGTTGCTGCTCCAACGTCAGTTCCGGGAACATCGGCAGCGCCAGCGTCTCGCTGGCGGCGCGCTCGGCCTCAGGTAGATCGCCTTCTTGATAGCCAAGATAGCGGAAGCATTCTTGCAGGTGCAACGGCACGGGGTAGTAGACCTTCGTACCGACGCCGTGGGCGCGCAGGTGCGCCATTAATGGATCGCGCACCGGGGCGGGTACGCGCACGACGTAGAGGTGGAAGACGTGGCGCGCGCGCGCGCGCAGGGCGGGCGGCGTGACGCGGAAGGGCAGCCGCGCGTTCGTCAGGAGCAGCGTGTAGGTCTCGGCCTTCGCGCGCCGCGCCTCGGCCCAGGCGTCGAGGTGCGGCAGCTTGACGCGCAGGACGGCCGCCTGCACGGCGTCGAGCCGGCTGTTGACGCCGACCTCGCGGTGCAGGTACTCGGTCTCGCCGCCGTGCACGCGCAGGGCGCGCAGGCGCGCGGCCAGCGCGTCGTCGTTCGTCGTCACCAGGCCGGCCTCGCCCGCTGCGCCTAAGTTTTTCGACGGGTAGAAGCTGAAGCAGCCGAGCCGCGCCATCGAGCCGGCGCGGCGTCCGTTGTCCTCCGCGCCGATGGCCTGGGCGGCGTCTTCGATGACGGGCAGGCCGTGGCGCGCGGCGATCTCGTTTACGGCGTCCATCTCGGCGCACTGGCCGTAGAGATGGACGGGGATGATGGCGCGCGTGCGCTCGTTTATGGCGGCCTCGATCCGCGCAGGGTCTATGTTGTAGGTGCGCGGCTCAACGTCCACGAAGACGGGGCGCGCGCCGAGGCGCGCGACCGCGCCGCCGGTGGCGAAGAAGGTGTGCGGCGTGGTGACGACCTCGTCGCCCGCCTTGATGTCGAGCGCCATGAGCGCGAGCAGCAGCGCGTCCGAACCCGACCCGCAGCCGACGGCATGCTTCGTCTGGCAGTAGCGCGCCAGTTCTTCTTCGAGCGCGCTCACCTCCGGCCCCAGGACGAACTGCTGCGTGTCGAACACGCGCGCGACGGCCGCGCGCAGCTCGTCGCGTATCTGTTCGTGCTGCGCCTTCAGGTTAAAGAGCGGCACTTGCGTCTGCGGCGCGGCGGTCGTGGCCGTGGTCGTGGCGGGGTTAGAACTCAATCAAACGTCCTCCCTGGTTGATTGACTGCTGCGCCGCTTCGAGCAGGCGCACGACGCGCAGGCCCGCCGCGCCGTCGGTGAGCGGCCGGCGGCGTTCGCGGATCGCGGCGAGGAACTCGGCGCAGACGTGCGCGAGCGCCTCGGTCGGGTCGAGCTTGGGCACCCACACGTCGCCCGTGCGGTAGCTGACGAGCGTGCGGTAGGCCGCCTCCTTGTCCGCGTCCGTCTCGACGCGGTTCGTCTCGACGCCCTTGTCGTAGACGCGCACCTTCTCGGTCGGCTCGATGTCGTCATAGACGATCATCTTGCGGCTGCCGGCGATGAGCGTGCGGCGCAGCTTGACGGGCGCGAGCCAGTTGAAGTGGAAGTGCGCGATGAACTGGTCGGCGAAGCGGAGCATCACGTAGGCGATGTTCTCTATGCCCTGCTCGATGTGGCTGCTGCCGGTCGCCGTCAGCGCGACGGGTTCGCGCCCGACCAGAAAATCCATGATGGAGAGATCGTGCGGCGCTAAGTCCCAGACCACGTTGATGTCGCGCTGGAAGAGGCCCAGGTTGATGCGCACCGAGTCGAAGTAGAGCAGATCGCCCACCTCGCCGCTCTCGACGATCTCTTTGATCTTGCGCACCGCGCCCGTGTAGACGAACGTGTGGTCAACCATCAGCGTCCGCCCCTCGGTCTCCGCCAGCCGGATCAGCTCCTCGGCCTCGCGCATGCTCGTCGTGAAAGGCTTCTCGACCAGCACGTGCTTGCCGGCCCGGAGCGCCTCTTTGACGAAGGGGTAGTGCGTGGCGACGGGCGTGGCGACGACGACGGCGTCAAGCTCCGGGTCGGCGAGCATGCGCCGGTGGTCGGTCGCCGTGCGCGCCGACGGATAGCGCCGCCCGAACTCGCGCAGGCGGTGCGCGTCCACGTCACAAATCCAGCGCAAAGACGCCCGCTCATTCTCCACGAAGTTGCGGATCAGGTTCGGGCCCCAGTAGCCGCAGCCGATGACGCCGATGGAAGTCATAAGAGCAGTGACGAGTGACAAGTGACGAGTGACGAGCAAGAAGAAGTTTTTAACTCGTCACTCGTCACTTGTCACTCGTCACTTTTATTATTCGTGCGGGGTTGCCGACGACCGTCGCGCCCGCGGGGACGGTGCGGGTGACGACCGCGCCCGCGCCGACGATTGCGCCCGCGCCGATCTCAAGGCCGCCGAGGATGGTCGCGCCCGTGCCGATGGACGCGCCGCGGCGGACGACGGTCGGCTCGACCCTCCAGTCGGCCTCGCCTTGGGGCGTGCCGTCGGAATTAGTCGCGCGCGGGTAGCGGTCGTTGATGAATTGGACGCCGTGGCCGATGAAGACCTCGTCCTCTAGGCGAACGCCCTCGCAGATGAAGGTGTGGCTGGAGATTTTGCAGCGCGCGCCGACGCGCGCACCCTTCTGGATTTCGACGAACGTGCCGATGCGCGTCTCGTCGCCGATCTCGCAGCCGTAGAGGTTGACGAAGTTGTAGATGGCCACGTCGCGCCCCAGCCGCACGTCCGGCGCGATGACGCAGAACTCGCCCCGCCGCACGGTGCTCACGCGCCCCGCCCGTCCGCGCCGACGGGTGCCGTGCCGTCGTCTGTGCCGCCCTCGTCGTCCTGCGCGTAGTAGCTCGAATAGTAGCCATAGCCGTAGTAGTAGTCGTTGGCTTCGAGCTTGACGTTGTTCAGGACGATGCCGAACAGGTGCGCGCCCACGTCGAGCAGTTGCTGCTTGGCGCGGCGCACGACCGCGCGCGATGAGCGCCCGCCGTGCACGACCAGCATCACGCCGTCCACCATCGTCGAGAGGATCGAGGCGTCGGTGAAGGAGATCGCGGGCGGCGAGTCTATGATGATGTGCGTGAACTCCTCGCCGAGCGCGTGCAGCAGTCGCCGCATCTGATCCGAGCCGAGCAACTCGGCCGCGTTCGGCGGCACGGGGCCGGACGTGATGATCTTCAGGTTCGGCTGCCGCTCGTAGCTCTGGATCACGTCGCTCATATTCGACTCGCCCGACAGGTAGTTCGTCACGCCGCGCGTGTTCGGCAGTTGGAAGTGCATGTGCACGCGCGGGCGGCGCAGGTCGCAGTCGAGGATGAGGACGGACGCGCCGGTCTGCGCCAGCATCATCGCGGTGTTGACGGCCGTCGTGGTCTTACCCTCGGACGGTTGGCTCGACGTGACGAGCACGGTCTTCGGCGGCTGGCCCGCCGAAGAGAGCAGGAGCGACGTGCGCAGGTGGCGGTAGGCTTCCGCCACGGGCGAGCGCGCCTCCTCGATCAGGGCGAGCGCGGTGCTCTCGGTCGGGTCGGGCGCGGGCGCGCTGCGGGCGAAGGCGAGCCGGCGGGCCTCGCGCGGCGCGGGGATGAGTGCCAGCGTCGGCAGGTGCACGTGGCGGTCAACGTCCTCGATGGACTTGAGCGTGTCGTCGAGGTAGTCGAGCAGGAAGGCGAGGCCGATGCCAGCGCCGAGCGCGAGCATGAGCGCGATGATGATGTTGCGCACGCGCGGCGGCCCGACCAGCGTGGGCGTGCGCGCGGGCGTCTGGATTTTGACGTTGCCCGGCTGCTCGTTCGTCGGCAGATCGAGTTCCTGCTTGCGCTGGATGAGCGTGCCGAGCATCTGCTTGCTGGTGGTGAGCTGCTGATCGAGGTTGCCCAGGTTGACCTCGATGATGCCCTGGTGCTGGGCGCGCGATAGCTCTGTCTGGTAAGCACTCTTCAGGGTGGCATCGCGGCGCTTGGCGGCTTCGAGGCTCGCGCCCAGCGAGGCGATGATGGCCTTGGCGGCGCGGTCGCGCGCCTCTTCCGTCTGCTTGATCTGCGCGTTGATCTTCTTCACGGGCGGCCAGGCTTCCGTGTACTGCTCCAGGAGCGCCGCCTTCTGCTGGTTCAGGTCGGCCAGCTTGGTCTGCAACTCCTGCACCTGCTTGTTCTCCTGCACGCGCGGGACGGAGAAGATGTCGGACGCCTTCTGCGCCGCGTCGTACTCGGCTTGCAGCTTCTTGACCTCGCTCTCGGCGCTCAGAGACTCGGTGCTGGTCTGCGCCACGCGCGCGGCCGTCGCGTTCGTCCCCTGCACGGCCGGGGTGAGCGACATGCCGCTCGCGAGCATCGCGTCCATTTTCTGCTTTTCGAGCGACTTGATCTGCTCCTGCAACTCCGTGATCTGCTGTGCGGTGGACTCCTTGGCTTTGGCCGTGCCGACGGTCTCGCCCTCGATGTCGTTCTGGATGAAGACGAGCGCGAGCGTGTCGGCGATCTGGCGGGCCAGTTCCGGGTCTGTGTGCTGGTAGCGGATGTCAACGAGGTTTGTGCGCTCCTCCGGGTCAACCTGTAGCCCCTGGGCGAACGCGTTCTCGTAAGGCTCAAGCTGCGCGCGCTGCTCGGCCGTCAGTTGCGCGTCGTCGCCGGCCGAGGTCTCGTTCGCCACGGTCAGCCCGCCGTCGGCGGCGGGCGCGGCGGCCGGCTTCGCCTTGTCGCGCGCCAGCACGCGGCGCAGCGTGGTGAACAAGGAGGGGCGGGCCTGCCCGCCGAGGAACGCCGGGTTGTTCTGTAGCCCCAGACGGAGGATGACCTGCCGGTGCAGGCGCGGGTTCTCCAACAGCTTCAACTGCGTGTTCCAGTACGCCGGGTCTGCGCCCGCGTTGATGACCAGGTCTTTCGCGCGGATGAAGCTCTTGCTCTTCTGCTCGATCTGGATGACCGTCTTCGCCTCGTAGGTCGAGGGCAGGCGGTACATCTGGATCGCGACCAGCGTGGTGACGACCGTGACCAGGCTGAGGATGAGCCACTTGCGCTTGAGCACGACGTTCAGATAGTCGCGCAGGTGCGTCGGCTCGGTGCTGGCGTAAGAGCCTGTGACCTGGACGGTCTGCGCCAGGTCGCGCAGCGGGCGGTCAATGTTTCCGGCCGCGGATGAGAGCGGCAGCAAGCGGTTATCTTGAGACATCTTCTTTAAATCCTAACGTCTAAATCTGACAAGGCGCAGCCCGCGCCGGGGTTAGCAGCCACGAATCATAGCAGAGATGGTGGGAAATGATGAATGCGGAATGCGGAATGCCGGGGGCTATTCATGCCCTACGAACAGGCAGGAACCACGAAGCCACACGAAATGACACGAAGAAATAGAACTGAATTCGTGGTCTTTCTTCGTGTGGCTTCGTGCGCTTTCGTGGTTACTGCCTGTTTGGCTGAGAATCAATAAGCCCTGGCACGGCAGACGGCTTCTCATTCATCATTCATCATTTCTGGATTCTTCCGCGAATTCCGCGAGCGCCGTCCGCCAGTCGGGCAGAGGCGCGAGACCGAGGGCTTCGCTGAACAGGCAGCGCAGGCGCGAGTTGCGCGGACGCGGCGCGGGGCGCTGCAAGGAGTCCATCGAGACCTCCACGACCGACGCGCCCGTGTCGCCGGCAAACTCCACGGCCGCGCGCGCGAAACCGGCGAAGCTCGTGCCGTCGCCGTCGCCCGCAACGTGATAGACGCCGGGCAGGTCAAGCTCGGCCAACTCGCGCAGGCGCGCGGCCAGGTGCGGCGCGTAGGTCGGCGTGCCGTAGGCGTCCACGATGGCCGTAAGTTGTTCGCCGCGTCGTGCGCGCTCAAGCGCCGTCGCCAGAAAGTTCCGCCCGCCGCGCCCGAAGACCCAGCCCGTGCGCGCGACGACCGTGCGCGCCGACGCCACCCGCGCCAGCCACTCGCCCTTCAGCTTCGAGATGCCATAGGCGCTTTGCGGCTCCGGGTCGTCGCGCTGCGTATAGAAGCCGGCGCGGTCACCCGCGAAGACGTAGTCGGTCGAGACGGTGACGAAGGACGCGCCGGCCTGCCGGCTCGCGTGTGCCAGCGCCTCAACGGCCAGGGCGTTGACGGCGAGCGCGCGCTCCGGGTCTAGCTCGCAGCCATCCACGTCCGTCCACGCGGCGCAGTTGATGACCGTGTCGGGGCGCGCGCGTCCGATGGTCGCGTGCGCCGCGGCGGCGTCCGTGATGTCGAGCGTGCCGCGGTCGTGCGCGCAGACTTCGTCGCCGCGCGCCTGGCAATGCCTGACGAGCGTGCCGCCGACCATGCCGCCCGCGCCCGTGATCAAGACCTTCATTGTGCGCCGCCCTCCGCGCCGTACTGCCGCGCGTAATATTCGCGGTAAGCGCCGCTGCGCGCGCGCGCGATCCATTCGGGGTTGTCGGCGTACCAACGGATCGTCTTGCGCAAGCCCGTCTCCCACGTCTCCAGGGGCCGCCAGCCGAGTTCGGTCTCGGCCTTCGTCGGGTCAATCGCGTAACGGCGGTCGTGACCGGGGCGGTCTTTGACGTAGCGGATCAAGGTCGGCGGCTTGCCGAGCGCGCCGAGGAGACTTTCGACGACTTCGAGGTTGCGCCGCTCGTTGCGCGCGCCGATGTTGTAGGTCGCGCCGGCCCGGCCGCGTTCCAACGCGAGCAGGATGGCGCGGCAGTGATCGTCCACGTAAATCCAGTCGCGCACGTTCCGCCCGTCGCCGTAGACGGGCAGCGGTTCGTCGTTGAGCGCGTTGGCGATGAAGAGCGGGATCAGCTTTTCGGGGAACTGGCGCGGGCCGTAGTTGTTGCCGCAGCGCGTCGTGACGGTGTCGAGGCCGAAGGTGTGGTGCGCCGCGCGGACTAGGTGTTCGGCTGCCGCCTTCGACGCCGCGTAAGGGCTGTTGGGCGCAAACGGGCTGTCTTCGGTGAAGAAGGCGCGCTCGTCCTCCGGCAGGCTACCCATCACCTCGTCGGTCGAGACTTGGACGAAGCGGCGGACGCCGCGCGCGCGCGCCTCGTCGAGGAGCACCTGCGTGCCGAGGACGTTGGTGCGCAGGAACTCGTCGGCCGACGCGATGCTGCGATCCACGTGCGACTCGGCGGCGAAGTTGATGACGGCGTCCGCGTCGGCGGGCAGCGCCGCGCGCACTTCGTCGCGGCTGGCGATGTCGCCGCGCACGAAGCGGTGGCGCGCGTCGTCGAGGCCCGTCAGGTTGTCAGGGTTGCCGGCGTAAGTGAGCGCGTCGAAGTTGACGACGCGGCAGTCGGGGCGCTCGGCCAGCACGAGGCGGATAAAGGCGGAGCCGATAAAGCCCGCGCCGCCGGTCACGAAGAGTGTAGGCATGGAGTGGTTCGTCGCCAGCGCGGGCCGCGCGCGCGTGGTGAATCGGGTGTTACAACTGCAAGGCGTTTTGAATCCGGGTTGCCGAAAGCGGTTGTCGAAATTAAGGGCGGAGTATAGGGGGGCGCGATCAGGCGTGTCAAGAATCCTACCCGCCGAGTAGTGGCGTAATGGTGCGCTGCTCGTAGCCGGCGGCCGCACTCGTCCGGCCTGCAAATTTTGAGCAACGCATTGTTACCCTAATACTATCTGCCGGGCAGCCGTTCTCATGTCGTTCGGAAAATTTTAGGTCGGCCGAACAAAATAGGTTGACAGCGGCGGCGGTTCTAGTATAGAAGCTTTCTGCTTCCGCGTAAGGCCGCATACCTTTCCGCGCAAGACCACCTGAGAAGTTGCCGGTCAAGTCCAAGCAAGAAGAACCCAGGTCGTCCTATTCGATAGTCAGAAATTCCGTTGCCGAAGCATTTGTCAGCTAGCAGGACGTGCGCCACCCGCAGTTGATCACCTTGCATCTTGTGTCCGCCAGGAGTCAGGCCGCGCGCCGCTCGTCGGGTGCTGCAAGACCTACAACTCGTCTGATTAAACCTGAGCAATGCTAAAGAGAATTGGAGAGGTATTTATGAAGACTTATCCTGCCCCCAGGACTACTGGTCTGACCGCACAGGCTGGCCGGCTAATTACAAGAGCGATTGGACAAGATGGGCGGCTGCCGGCTGGCGTCGTCCGTTTTTTTGTGATCGTCGCTTTCGTCGGCGCGGTGAGCACGCTCTTTTACCCGGCTTCCTCCGCCTCCTCATTGCGTAACGCCGCGCGCCGCGGGCGGGTCTCCGGCGAGACCGCGCCGCCGGCAGCGGCGAGCGCGAAGGACAGGGCGCGCGGGGTAGATGCCGCGCGGCAGACCGCGGGGCAGGATCGTGTGGCGACGGCGCGGCCGGCGGCGGCCTTCCCGATGCTCGTTCAGGCCGCGCCCGGCCCCGAAACCATCGCGACCTACGCGGCCGACTGTACCACGCCCAAAACGTCGTTCGAGTTGGGCGAGACCGTCTGCGCCAAGGTCACGAACGCGCCCGTAGGCGCGGGCGGCTCGGCGGCGCAGCGGCTCACTTGGGTGGCGCGCAACGGCTCGGTGGCGCAGGCCGGCAATATTACGAGCAGCACGCAGACGGGCACTTACCTGCTGCCCACGACGGCGACGCAGACGCTGGGCGGCATCACGATTGACAATCGCGGCACGTGGCGCGTCAACACCAGCTCGACCGCGGACGGCTCGCTCCAGTCCACGGCGCTCTTCACCGTGCACGACCCGGCGGGCAGTTTCGCCGATCTGGTCGTCAACCAGGGCGTCAGCCTCGCGGCGGCCGAAGTCGGCACGGCCGGTTCGACCGGCAAGTTCGGCGTCACGGTGACCAACCTCGGCCCGGACGCGGCGCAGTTCGTCACGTTCTCGCAGCCCGTCCCGACCAACACGACGTTCGTCTCGTTCACGCAGACCGCCGGCCCGACCTTTAACTGTGTCACGCCTAGCTCCGGCGGCACGGGCACGGTGACCTGTACGGCCGCCAGCCTGGATAAGGACGCGTCGGCGACCTTCGAGTTCGTCTATCAACTCACCACCGCCGGCAGTTCCGTCACCGGCACGGCGAACGTCTCAAGCACGACGCCCGACCCGGACGAGAGCAGCGACTCGGCGGACGCCTCGGTGGTCTTGCCGGGCGGCACGCCGCCGGCCACCTGCAACCTCACCTGCCCCGGTAACATCGTCCGCACCGCCGACACGACCCAGAACGGGCAGCCCGGCGCAATCGTCACCTTCGGCGCGGCCGAAGCGGCGGGCGAGTGCGGCACGGTGACGGCCTCGCCCGCCTCCGGCTCTTTCTTCCCCGTCGGGGATACGCCCGTGAACGTCACGTCCGCGACGGGCGGCGGCTCTTGCAGCTTCATCGTCACCGTGACCAGCACGGCGGGGCCGACCATCAGTTGTCCGGGCAACGTCACGAAGGACGCCGGCAGCGACTGCACGGCGATTGTGACGGCGCAGGAGTTGGGCACGCCGACGACGACCGGCAGTAACGTGACCGTTGACGCCGAGCGCAGCGACGGCCTGCCGCTCGACTCGCCGTACCCGGCCGGCAACACCATAATCACCTGGACGGCGACCGACGACCACGGGCGCACCAACTCTTGCCCGCAGACCGTGACGGTCAACGCGAACGACACCACGCCGCCGACCATCATCGCGCCGCCCGACATCACGGTCGGCACGGGCACGGACGCGACCAGTTGTTCGGCCGTCGTGGCCGAGGACGCGCTGGGGACGGCGACCACCGACGACAACTGCACGGGCGCGGTGCAGGTCATCCGCACGGGCATCCCCGCCGGCAACGTCTTCCCGAAGGGGACGACGACGATCACCTACACGGCGAAGGACGCGGCGGGCAACACGTCGCAGCCCGCCACGCAGCACGTGACGGTCGTGGACGACACGGTGCCGATCATCTTCGCGCCGGCCGACGCGAGCTACACCTGTCCGAGCGATGTGCCGGCGGCCAATCCGGCGCAGGCGGGCGGGCCTAAGCTCGACGCCAACGGCAAGCCGGAGCTTGACGCCAACGGCAACCTCCAGCCCGGCGGTGCGCCGTATGATAACTGCGGCGCGCCGATGGTGACGGTCTCGCAGACCAGCAGCGGCGCAGGCTCGGCCAGCAGCCCGCTCGTCATCCACCGGACGTACACGGCGACGGACGGCTCCGGCAACACGGCGAGCGCAACGCAGACCATCACGGTCATAGACAACACGCCGCCGACCATCTCGTGCCCGGCCAACATCACCGTCTATCTGCCGCTGAACTCGCCGGCCGTCTCGACGCCGGTCAGCTTCACGGTGGGGGCGAGCGACAACTGCGGGACGGCGACGGTCGTGAGCACGCCGGCCTCCGGCGCGAACTTCCCCGTGGGCACGACGACCGTCAACTCCACGGCGACGGACGCGGCCGGCAACACCAGCTCGTGTAGCTTCACCGTGACCGTGCTCTACAACTTCGCCGGCTTCTTCTCGCCGGTGAGCAACCTGCCGACGCTGAACTTGGTCAACGCGGGCCGATCAGTCCCGATGAAGTTCAGCCTGAGTGGGAACAAAGGGCTGGGCATCTTCGCGGCGGGCACTCCCGACTCGCAGCAGATCGCCTGCGACACCGGCGCGCCGCTCTCCGATCTGCAAGACACGGGCACGGCGGGCAGCAGCAGTCTCAGCTACGACGCCGCCAGCGACCAGTATAATTACGTCTGGAAGACCGAAGGCGCATGGGCCGGGACTTGCCGCCAGTTTGTCCTGCAATTGAACGACGGTAGCGTCCACTACGCGAAGTTCAAGTTCAGGTGAGAGACGAAGGGCCGCGCCCCGGCTCTGAAAACGCGAGGCGACGAGGCTGCGCGCGTGCGCGGCCCGCGGAGACTCAAACGAAGCTTTCCGGCTTCAAAGACAGCGGCGGGTGACATTAAGCAGATGTCGCGCCCCCAACGACGATTAGACTTAAACAGGAGAACTTATTATGAATAAGCTTCGCTTCACACTAAACATTCTGGCAGTTGTGGGCTTCACGTTGATAGTCACCTCGCTGGCTCAGGCACAGGCCACCCGCACGTGGGTTTCCGGCGTCGGCGATGATGTCAACCCGTGCAGCCGCACCGCGCCGTGCAAGACGTTCGCCGGCGCGATCTCGAAGACCTTCATCAACGGCGAGATCGACGTGCTCGACGAGGGCGGCTTCGGGACGATCAACATCACGAAATCAATCACCCTTGACGGCACCTACGGCGGCGGCTTCGGCTCGATCCTGGCCAGCGGCGTCAACGGCGTCATCGTCAACGTCGCCGTCAGCGCCAACGACCCGCTCGCCACGGTGCGCCTGCGCAACCTCGCCATTACGGGCACGGGCGCGAGCGGCACGGCCGGCACGAGGACGGGCGTCAACGGGATCAGGGTGGTCAACGCCGTCAACGTCTATGTCGAGAACTGCATCATCACGGACTTCAGCAACCGTGGCATCTCCGACGAGCGGACGACCGCCGGCAACATCTACATCTCGGACACGACCGTCAGGAACTGCGCCCAGAGCGGCATCGTGATCATCCCATTGAACGGCACGGTGGCCGTCAAGACGGCGATGGATCACGTCCGCTCTGAGGGCAACGGCAACGCCGGCTTCGTCATTGACAGCAACGTCACCGGCACGCTCAGCAACTGCGTCGCGGCCGGCAACGCCGGCGCGGGCTTCTTCGCTGAGACGACCGGCGCGACCACGAAGGTGTCGCTTGAGAGTTGCGTCGCGGCTAATAACGGGCGGGGCATCGAGGCCGGGCCGGGGGCCTCGGACATCATCTGCTCGAACGTCAACGTCTTTAACAACGGCATCGGGCTGAACTTCACCGGCGGCACCATCCACTCGTTCGGCAACAACAAGGTCACGGGGAACGGTGGCGGTGGCAACAGCAACGGGCCTTTCTCGGCCGGTTCGCCGACACAGCAGTAGTAGTCGCGCCCGCAAGCCCGTTTTCGGTCTAACACTCCCCGTCCGCGCCCGCAGCAACGGCGCGGACGGGGAGTTGTCTGTTCGTGCCCTGTCGCCGGGGGAGGAGACCGGCGGCGCGAAAGCGCACTTACTGCCTGGAGACGCTTGTGCGCGCCCCGCGCGCGAGTTGTGTTAGGCTAACGCGACCGAATGATCTGCCAACCTGCCTGCAACACGAAGCCGAGATGATCTTAATTGAGACGAAACTGCCGGGCGCGTTCCTCATCGAGCCGGAGCGGTTCGAGGACGAGCGCGGTTTCCTGTCCCGCGCGTGGTCGGAGCGCGAGTTCGCGGCCGCCGGGCTGAGGCTGCCCCGCGTCGAGTGCAACATCTCTTACAACAAGCGCCGGGGCACGCTGCGCGGCATGCACTTTCAGCGCGCGCCGCACGCGCAGGCCAAACTCGTGCGCTGCACGCGCGGCGCGCTCTACGACGTGATCATAGACCTGCGCCCCGCCGCGCCGACCTACCGGCAGTGGCTCGGCGTCGAACTGACGGCCGAGAACCAGCGCTTCCTCTACGTCCCCGAAGGCTTCGCCCACGGCTTCCAGACGCTCGCCGACGAGACCGAGTTGTACTACCAGATGTCCGAGGTCTACGTGCCGGAGGCGGCCGACGGCGTGCGCTGGGACGACCCCGCCTTCGCCATCGCCTGGCCCGACAACGACGGGCACGAGCGCATCATCATCGCCCGCGACAGACAGTATCCCGACTTCACAGGCTGACCGACCGAAGGGATGAGGGATGAAGAAAAGACAAGTTCTGTCTGCTTCATCCCTCATCCCTCATCCCTTGTACTTGACGAGTAGGCTGACGCCGACGGGCGCGGGCACGCGGTTGATGAGATGCCCTTCGAGGCTGAAGACGCGGCCGAGCAGTTCGTTGAGCGCGCCGGGGCGCGTGTCCTCGAAATCGCTGCGGGCACGCCCGGCCAGCCCCAGCGCGCGCCGCGACCAGCGAATCAAGCCCACCAGCGGAAAGAGCAGGGTGTTGAAGTATCTGATCTCGCAGGCAGGCAGACCCGCCGCGCGGCACAGGCGCGCGAGCGCACGCCTCGTGTACCTGCGGCGGTGCGCGCTCACCACGTCCTGCCCGCCCCACAGGCTCGGCAGCGCGGGCACGGTTGCCAGCAACAGCCCGCCGGGTTTGACCAGCCGCGCCGCCGCGCCGAGGCCCGCTGCGTCGTCGTCCAAGTGTTCCAGCACGTCCAGCGCCAGCACCAACTCGAACGACGCGGGCGCGAACGGCGCGGCCTCAAGCCGGCCCGTGACGAACTCCACGCCGCGAGGGGCGTCGCGCGCGTGCAGCGGCTCGGCGTCGAGACCGACGACGCGCCCATGGGGGCCGGCGAACGGCAACAGCCAGTCGAGACCCGCCGCCGGCCCGCAGCCAACAGAGAGCACCCGCCGCGACTCGCCTTCCTGCAACTCGTGGCGCAGAACGGATTCGATGACGCTGCGCCGGCCGCGAAACCACCAGTGCCAACGCTCCAACGCCCCGTACTGCTCGGCGAACGTCCGCTCCATGACTACCCGCGCAGCCGCGCCCCGGCGCGCTCGGCCTGCGCCGCGTCCGCTTCGGTCGCGCCCTCCGCGAACCCCGTCCGCGCGCTGACGACGTAGAGCGGGCGGCGGCGCACCTCGTCGTAAACACGCCCCAGGTATTCGCCGATGACGCCGAGGATGATGAGCTGCACGCCGCCGACGAACAGTATGACCGCAATGGTCGAGGCCCAGCCGCGCGGCGCGACTATCCCGCGGAGTTTTTCGACCACAACCCAGACGGTCATCAGAAACCCCGCGCCCGCCGACAGCAGCCCCAGCCACGCCGCCGCCCTGAGCGGCAGCGAAGAGAACCCCACGTAGCCTGACAGCGCCAGCCGGAACAACTTGCGCAGCGTGTACTTCGGCCGACCGGCGTGGCGCGCGGCGCGCTCGTACTCGACGCCGATCTGTCTGAAGCCGACCCAACTGCGCAGGCCGCGCAGGAATCTGTTGCGCTCGCGCAAAGCGACCAGCGTCTCGACCACGCGGTAGTCGAGCAGGCAGAAGTCGCCCGCGTCGGGCGGCGCGTCTATCTCGGCTATGGCTCGCATGGTGCGGTAGAACGTGGCGTAGGCGGCGCGCTTTAAGAGCGACTCCTTGCGCTTGCGCCGGACGGCGTAGACCACCTCGTAACCCTCGCGCCACTTGTCTATGAACTGACCGAGCAACTCCGGCGGGTCTTGCAGGTCGGCGTCCATCAGCACAACGGCGCGCCCCGCCGCGGCGTCGAGACCGGCTTGCAGCGCCGCCTGGTGGCCGAAGTTGCGCGAGAGATGGATCACCTTGTAGCGAGCGTCGTGTGCGCTCAACTCGTCGAGCAGTTCGCTCGATCCGTCGCGGCTGCCGTCATCCACGAACAGCACCTCGAACGCGCCGTCCGTGGCGCGTTCGAGCACGGGCTGCGCGCGCGCCGTGAGCGCGGCCAGATTCTCCCGCTCGTCGTAGACGGGGAAGATGACGGAGACTAAGGGTCGCATCGCAAAAGGCTTGGGTTGGTGGCGGCGGTGGTCGAATTAAGGGCGGAGTATAGGTGCGCCGGATCGGGGGTGTCAAGAAGATGCTTCGGCGCGCTGGCATGTCGCTTGCCGTCTTTTCGCACTCCGTCCACGTTCGTTAACGCGTCGTCCACGAATGTGCACACCCGCGCGCCCGCCGCGGGCGGCGAATGCGGTACTCTGCCGGCTTGTCTTCCGGGAAAGCTTTCGGTATAAGGGTTGCACTTGCCCACCGACAGGCAACCGAACAAGGGTTGGCTTCTCGCAGCTAAGCAAATCCGACTGATGCGTAGCGCCCGTAAATGGGTGCGTTGTTAGCTCACGATCAATCGGTCGGAGTCATGCCCGACACCTTGTTCGGCGCGGTGTGAGTACCGGCTCCTGCCGCAGAAGATAGCCGAGTCGCCGGTTAGCCTCTGCGTGTAACAATTTCCCGAATCTGCAAGTAGGCCGCGGCTGCCGGGCGTCCCCCACGCCCCGGCAACCCCCCAACCCCAAAAGGAGCTAGAAACATGAGCAAGCTACGTTTCACTTTCCAGGCCTTCGTTTTCGTCGTCGTCACCTTGGCCTTCGCTTCGTTCGCCCAGGCGCAAGCCAGCCGCACGTGGGTCTCCGGCGTCGGCGACGACGTGAACCCCTGTAGCCGCACCGCGCCCTGCAAGACGTTCGCCGGGGCGATCTCGAAGACCGCCACCAACGGCGAGATCAACTGCCTCGATCCGGGCGGCTTCGGCGGTTTGACCATCACCAAGTCGATCACGGTTGACTGCCACGAGGTCTTCGCCGGTGTTCTCCACAGCAGCGTCAACGGCTTCAACGTCAACTTCGACCAGTTCAGCACCACCTCTGACCCGCGCAAGTCCGTGCGCATCCGCAACATCAACTTCCAGGGCTTCGACAGCGGTCTCAAGTCGGTCTCGATCACGGGCGGCGCGACCGTCACCGGCGGCAGCGTCGCGATTGAAGACTGCCTGATGGACGGCAACCTGGCGAACGTGAACCCGAACGGGCGCGGCATTAGCGACACGCGCAGCGGCGGCGGCGAGTTGTTCGTCGGCAATACGACCATCCGCAACATGGGCGGCTCGGCCATCGCCGTCGCGCCCGCGAGCGGCGGCGCTTCCATCCACGTCTCGCTCAACGACGTGCGCATCTTCAACTGCGCCTTCGGCGTCGTGGCGAGCAGCGGCTCGCGCGTCATGGCCAACCGCGTCGTCGCTTCGGGCTGCACCAACGCGGGCTTCTTCGCCGAAGGGCTGACGGCCGCCTCCGAGTTGCAGATTGACAACAGCGTGTCGTCGTCCAATGGCACGGGCGTGCAGAACGGCGGCGGCGGCTTCGGCGCGACCATCCGCGTCGCCAACAGCAACTTCATCTTCAACACGACGGCCGTCACGGGGACTGTGCTCTCCTACGGCAACAACCGCGTGTCGGGCGGCGCAGGCGCGCTGACGCTGATCAGCCCGACCGACACGAACCCGAAGGGTCAGCAGTAAGCCTCGCGGTTGACGACCTGTCGGTTTTACGCCCCGCCGGCCTCGTTAATGAGGCCGGCGGGGCGTCTTAATTTGGCGGGCGCGCTGACGGCCGTCAGAACTCGGTCATGTCCGTGTTCCGCATGTCGTACTGGCCGGTCTTCCATTTGCGCCTGTCACCCGGCTCGCGGAATTCTTCGTAGGTCTGGCAGACGCGCACGTCCCAGCCGAGCCGCTGCCGGACGAGCGCGCTCGCACCCGCAAGGTGTTCCTTCGCGCTCTCGCAGTAATCAACCTGCTGCTTGAAGGGCGCGAGCGTGTACTTGATGGCGATGATGGGCCGGTCGTCCGCGCTCCGGTTGCGGCCGGCCCTGTGCCAGAGCGTCGCGTCGACGGCGAAGGCTTCGCCGGCCCGCCCCTGACCGGACTCGTAGTGGCGCTCCAGAAACTCTTCGGACGGCTTGTCCTTGAACAGATGAGACGAGGGCACGTACTGCGTCGCCCCGTTCTCCGGCGCGTAATCAACGAGCGGGATGAAGACGTTGACGCTGGTGCGCGTGTCCTTGAAGAACGGCTGGTCGCGGTGGAATTGGAAGCCCAGCATGTCCGACTTGCGGTCGGGCCGGGTGATGATGCCGTTGTAAGAGTGGACGACGGCCTTGTCGTTCAGGACGAGGTTGACGAACTCGTTGATGGCCGGGTTTTCGAGCAACTCGAAATACTTGCCGCCGAAGCGGGCCAGGTCGCGCACGACTTCGAGGTCGGCGTTCGCCAGGAGCGCCTCCGTGCCGAACCGCGCGATGTCCTCCTCCTTCTTCTGCTTCAGGTCACGGCGAAAGAAGGCGAGGTCTGCCTCCGACAGCACCTGCCCCAGCCGGGCCACGCCGTAGATGTTCATCTCTTCACGCAGGATGTTCGTCATATGCACGCTCACTCGAAAGGGTGTCCGCGCCCGTGTGTCAGCGCAACTTACAACTTAGACGGCGGCGCGGCGGGTCTTCGCGCCTAACGATAGACCATCTCCGAGGCCCATTCAAAGCTAAAGAACCGGCCGCGCAAGGCCCCGCTTTCGTCAGGGCGCATGCGCTTGACGCGCGCGCCGAGCGGCGTCTAGACTGACTTGCCTTGTAAACAGATATTAAAGATTTCTCCCGCGCTGATAGCCAATAAACATTTGCGGCGGAGCGCAAGGTAAATCACGCGAGTCGCCATAACAGACCCAATTTAATAGCCGCCACGCTGCCCGGACGCCGGACGTGTGCTTAACCAATCCGACTTGACCCCATCCGCCGCCGAAAACGCCAACGCCCCGTCGCCCCTGCCGGCCCGCCCGCTGGTCGTAGTCGAACCCAGCAGGTCTCTGGCCGCGCTGAACCTGCGCGACTTCTGGGCCTACCGCGAGCTACTGTTCTTCCTCGCCTGGCGCGACGTGAAGGTGCGTTACAAGCAGACGGCGCTCGGCGCGGCGTGGGCCGTCTTGCAGCCGCTCTTCATGATGCTCATCTTCACGCTCTTCTTCGGGCGGCTGGCGGGCGTTGACACGAAGGGCGTCCCTTACCCGCTGTTCGCGCTGGCGGGACTCGTGCCCTGGACGTTCTTCGCCAACGCGGTCACGGCGAGCGGCAACAGTCTGGTGGGCAGCGCAAACCTGATCACGAAGGTTTACTTCCCGCGCGCGCTCGTGCCCATCGCGGCGGTCGTGGCCGGGCTGGTCGATCTGCTGATCGCCTTTCTGACGCTGGTCGGCATGATGCTCTATTATAAGGTCGCGCTGACCGCGCACGTCCTGCTGCTGCCGGTGCTGGGCTTGCTGACCACTTTGTTCGCGATAGGCGTCGGGATGTGGATGTCGGCGTTGAACGTCAAGTACCGCGACGTGCGGTTTGCCTTGCCGTTCCTGATTCAAATCTGGCTGTTCGTCTCGTCGGTGATCGTGCCCTCGACCACGCTGCCGGCGCGCTGGCGCTGGCTGCTGGCGCTCAACCCGATGTCGGCCATCATCGAGGCTTACCGCGCCGCGTTGCTCGGTCTCGCGTTCGACTGGGCGGCGCTCGCCGTCGCCGCCGTCATCACGCTGGCGGCGCTCATCTACTCCGCCTACTCGTTCCGCCGCGTGGAGAAGACGTTCGCCGACATTATCTGAACAGATGCCGCCGATCATCAAAGTCGAACACTTGGGCAAGCAGTACCGGCTGGGCCGGGCGCAGGCTCCCTATTCGACTCTGCGCGAGACGCTGGTCGGCGCGCTCCGTTCGCCGCTCAGGCGATTGCGCGGGGGCGAGCCGGCCACTTTCGTCTGGGCCGTCGAGGACGTGAGCTTTGCCGTCAACCCCGGCGAGATCGTGGGCATCATCGGGCGCAATGGGGCGGGCAAGTCCACGCTGCTGAAGATGCTCTCGCGCATCACAGAGCCGACGAGAGGCCGCATCGAGTTGTACGGCCGCGTCGGCAGCCTGCTCGAAGTCGGCACGGGCTTCCACCCGGAGTTGACCGGGCGCGAGAACATCTATCTGAACGGCGCGATCCTCGGCATGGCGCGCACAGAGATCGCGCGCAAGTTCGACGAGATCGTGGCGTTCGCTGAAGTCGAAAAGTTCATTGACACGCCCGTGAAGCACTACTCGTCGGGTATGTACCTGCGGCTCGCCTTCGCCGTCGCCGCGCACCTTGAGCCGGAGATACTGCTGGTGGACGAAGTGCTCGCCGTCGGCGACGCGCGTTTCCAGCGGAAGTGCCTGGACAAGATGCAGTCGGTCGGGCAGCAGGGGCGCACCGTCCTCTTCGTCTCGCACAACATGCCCGCGATCACGCGCCTCTGCCCGCGCACCATCCTGCTCGACGCCGGCAAGGTGCTGAGCGACGGCCCTTCGCACCAGGTCGTCAGCGTCTATCTCAGCGCGGGGCTGGGGACGACGGCGGCGCGCGAGTGGCCGGACGCGGAGCGCGCGCCGGGCGGCGAGGTCGTGCGGCTGCGCGCCGTGCGCGTGCGCACCGAGGCGGGCGAGGTGACGGACGCGCTCGACATACGTCGCCCCGTCGGCATCGAGATGGAGTTCGACGTGCTCGCGGGCGGGCACGTGCTCGTGCCCAACTACCACTTCTTTAACGAGGAGGGCGTCTACGTCTTCGTGTCGGGCGACAGAGACCCGGCCTGGCTGAACCGCCCGCGCCCGCCGGGGCGCTACGTCAGCACGGCCTGGATTCCCGGCAACCTGCTGACGGAAGGCTCCATGATCGTCGGGGCGGCTGTCACCACGCCGGAGCCGGCCCGCATACACTTCTTCGAGCGCGACGCGGTCGCGTTCCAGGTCATTGACAGCCTGGCCGGCGACTCCGTGCGCGGCGACTACGCCGGGCCGATACCGGGCGTCGTGCGCCCGCTGTTGCAGTGGGAGACGCGCTACACACCCGCCGCACGCGAGGCGTTGGCGGCCGTCGCGGAGAGACAGAACTCATGAAAGTTGTCATTTTGGCCGGCGGCCTGGGCAGCCGGCTGGCGGAAGAGACGGAGGTCAAGCCGAAGCCGATGGTCGAGGTCGGCGGGCGGCCCATCCTCTGGCACATCATGAAGCACTACGCCCACCACGACTTCAAGGAGTTCTACATCGCGCTGGGCTACAAGAGCGAGATCATCAAACGCTACTTCCTCGACTATTGCAGCCTGAGCGGCAGCATGACCATCGATCTGGCCCGCGGCGACGTGCGGACGAGCGAGCGCGAGTGCGAGGACTGGGTCGTGCACCTGATGGACACGGGGATGCAGACCCTGACCGGCGGGCGCGTCAAGCGGCTTGAGCCGTGGCTCAAGGACGGCACGTTCATGGTCACCTACGGCGACGGCGTGAGCGACATTGATCTGAAAGATTTGCTCCGCTTCCACCGTTCGCACAGGCGGCTCGCGACTGTCACCGCCGTGCGCCCGCCCGCGCGCTTCGGCGGTCTCATCTTCGACGGCGACTCGATGGTCACGGCCTTCACCGAGAAGCCGCAGATCGGCGAGGGCTGGATCAACGGCGGCTTCCTCGTCTTCGAGCCGCAGGTCTTCGACTACCTGGAAGGCGACCGGAGCAGCCTCGAAGCCGACGCGCTCGAACGCCTCGCCGCCGACAACCAACTAGCCGCCTATCAGCACGGGCAGTTCTGGCAGTGCATGGACACGCTCCGCGACAAGCAGTTGCTCGAAACGCTCTGGCGCGAGGGGCGCGCGCCGTGGAAGCTGTGGGACTGACGCCGCAGCCACACTTTACCGCGGCTTGAGCCGGGGCGCTGCCGTAGGACGGCGCGCTGTGAAATGGCGCGGCGCTGTGCGATACTTCGTGGTCAGAGATGTTTTAGCGGAAGGCACACTCGCATGCAATTCCCCTCGATCAACCATAAGCTTTATCTGGCGCTGCTGGTCCCGCTGCTCGCGGCGGTGTTTGTCGGCAGCAAGGTTAGCGGCGCAAACGAGTGGCCCGGCTTCGGGCGCGAGGCGCGCTACGGCTCCGGCGGGCAGTTCGGGCTTGGTATGGCGCGCGCCGATTTCAACGGCGACGGCGTATCTGATCTCGCGGTCGGGAGCGTAGACTTCGATCATGAAGTACTTATCAGCCAGGTAGGCGTGCTGCTCGGCCAGGGCGACGGCACGCTCGGGCCGGCGACTCCTTACAGGCTGACGACCTCACCGCAGAACGTCGCCGCGGGTGATCTCAACGGCGACGGTAAGGCCGATCTCGTCAGCACCGTCGCCACCGACGGCAACAGCGGCGGCCCCACCTACGGCGTTGACGTGCTGCTCGGCAACGGCGACGGCACGTTCCAGGCCGCGACCTTTTATGCCCTTCAGGGGCGGCCGGCGGACGTGGTCGTGTCCGATTTTAATCAAGACGGGCGCGCCGACGTGGCGGTTAAACTTTTAGACAGTTTCGCCACGCCGAACGTTGATGAGAGCGGCATCGGCGTGTTCCTGAGCGGGCCGTCGGGTCACCTCCTGCCCGCTACACAGTACCCCTTGGCCGCGGCATTAGTCGGCCTCACGGCCGGCGATTTCGACGGCGACGGTCAGACCGATCTCGCTACCCTGCTCATCCCGCACGCGAGCGGGCCGGACTACCCTTCAACCGTCAACGTGCTGCCCGGCCGGGGCGACGGCACTTTCGCCGCGCCGATAACCTCGCCGGGTCTCTCGCTCCCTCGTTTTGTCAGCGCCGCCGCCGACTTTAACGGCGACGGGAAACTCGACCTCGCCGTGACGTATTACCGGACGGTGAAAGGTCTGGTCATTCTGCTCGGCAACGGCGACGGCACGTTCGTGCGCGGGGACGATTACCCTAACCTGAATATCCGCAGCCTGACGCCCGCCGACCTTGACGGCGACGGCTTTATTGATCTGGCGCTATCGGTCATCGCCGCTAACGGCTATAGCGACGTGGACGTGCTGCCGGGGCAGGGCGACGGGACGTTCCGGCCGCCGCTCGAATTTCCCGTCGCCTTTGACGGCAACCTGTTAGCGGTCGGCGAGTTCAACGGCGACGGCAAGCCCGATCTGGCGCTGAACAACTACAGCCGGCCGTTCGTCAGCGTGTTGCTCAATTCCGTCTTCACCCCTGAGCCGTGTCAGAAGCCTGGCACTACGATCTTGTTCACCGACCCTCAGGGCGACGCCAGGGACGGCCACCCGAGCCACGACATCGAAAGCGTCTCGCTCACCGAGACGTTCGCCGCCGATGGCGAGCCGCTGCTGGAGTTCAAGCTGAAAGTGGCCGGGCTGCAAACGATTCAGCCTGAGAACTATTGGGTCTTATCGTTCAACCCGCGCTTCAATGACACCAACAGCCTGCGGATGAGGAGTAGCGGGGGGCAAATATCTTTCGTCCACTACGCGCGCGCCGCCGTGGGCGGGGGCTTGGTAAGTAGCAGCTATGACCCGGACGGGACGATAACTTTCGTGGTCACGAGAAGGAGCTGCGATCTACTGCCGGGCGAAGAGATCACGGGCATCGAGGCGTTCGTGTACTACCAGATCGCAGAGGGCTACGAGGAGTTTGACTACGCGCCGGGCACTTATCCGTCACACGCCAGCTACACGCTCGGCGGCGGCGACCCGTGTGTGCCGCCGACGCCGACGCCGACGCCCAGCCCCACCGCGACGCCGACGCCTTCGCCCGCCCCCCAACTGCTGACCGAGGAGAACTCCGACGAGGCGATTGCCCTCGACTCGGTGACGTTCATGCGCAGCCCCTTCCCGCTCGTCACGCCTTACAGGCTCAGCGCCGACCGGCGCACCCGCGTCATGCTCTTCGCCCGCGACGTGGAGTTGCCGCCCGGCGACGAGTCTTCGGTCGTGACGGCGCAGGCGGAAGACGCGCAGCAGAAGGTCTATCCGCTGGCGGTCGAGTACGCGGGGCAGGTGGAGGGCTTCGACTGGCTGACGCAGATCGTCGTCCGCCTGCCCGACGACGTGGGAGGCAGTGACAAGCTCTGGGTGAGCATTAACGTGCGCGGGGCGGGCAGCAACAAGGCGCTGATCAAGATCATCCCCGCCCCGCACAACTCACCTTGACGCGCGGCGCGCTCCGGCAAGCGGCAGGGAGAAACGAATCTTAATCGTCATAGATGGCTGGCAGCGAAACAGGTAAGCGGCGGGGCGGTGTCGCACTCATCATCGGCGGGAGCAGGTGGCAGACGGACATCATCCGGCGCGCGGCCGAGATGAATCTGCGCACCGTCGTCACCGACATCGCGGCCGAAGCGCCCGGCCGTGCCTTCGCCGACGAGTTCGTCCAGATAGACACCAACGACCGCGAGGGTCTGTTGGAGATCGCGCGCGCGCGCAAAGTTGACCTCGTGCTCGCCGAGCAGAGCGACCGCGTCGTGCCCGTCGCCGCGTACCTGAACGAGCGTCTCGACCTGCCCGGCATCAGACCCGCGACGGCCCGCGTCTTCACCGACAAGTACGCGATGCGCAACGCACTCGCCGGGAGCGGACTCCCCATGCCGCGCTACGCCGAGGTCGCGACGGCCGCAGAGGCCCTCGGCGCGGCGGACGACTTCGGCTATCCCGTCGTGCTCAAGCCGAAGAACTCGCAGTCGTCGCTCGGCGTCTTCAAGGTGGACGACGCGGACGAGTTGCGCGCGCAGTTCGCCGACAGTTTGCAGGAGTCACGCGACGGGCGCATCCTTGTCGAAGAGTTCGTCGCGGGCGTCGAGGTGACGGTCGAGGGCTTCAGCCTGGGCGGGCGCTGCACGGCGCTCGCCATCTCGGAGAAGGAGCACTACGAGTTCAACCCCTGCGTCGCGCGTCGCCTCGCCTACCCGCCGCGCTTCGACACCGCGCGCATCCGCGAGACGGCCGAGCGCGTGGTGGACACGCTCGGTCTAAACTTCGGTATCAACCACGCCGAGTACCGCGTGCGCGACGGCGTGCCGCATCTCGTCGAGGTGGCGGCGCGCGGCGGCGGCAACCGCATCGCCTCCGCCATCGTGCCGCACGTGAGCGGCGTGGACGTGTACGAACTGCTGATCCGCAGTCTCCTCGGCGAGCGCGTCGAGATGCCGCCGCGCACGGCGCGCGCCGCGAATCTTGAGTTCCTGCACTTCAAGCCCGGCAAGGTGCGCGCCGTGCGCGGGCTGGAGGAGGCGTGCGCGCGCGGTCTCGTCCGCGAGATCGAGTTGCACTTCGCGCCGGGCGACACCATCGAGCCGCCGCGCGACGACAAGACCCGGCTCGGCTATTTCATCTCGCTCGGCGAGACGCGCGCGGAGATTGACGAGAAGGCGGCACAGGTTAAAGAACTGGTGCGCGTCGAGTACGAGTCGTGAGCGCGCGCGCCGCTGCGCCGTAAGCAGGGTCTATTCCTGCTCAGCCGAACAGGCAGTAATCACGAAAGCACACGAAACGACACCAAACAGGAACACTAAACTTCGCGCCCTCTTCTTCGTGTTGCTTCGTGTGGTTTCGTGGTTCATGTGTGTTTGGGGAAGAATGAATAGACCCTGAACCGTGAGGGCGACCGATTGCTGCCGCGCGCGCGGCTGTGTTAGTTTCAGCCCTTCAAAGCAAAGCCAGGCCGCAGAGGGAGAGCAGATGAGCAAACCGGCGCGGGAGGGAGTCCGCCCCGCTTTTTCACAGGTCGTCGCCGACGCCGCGCAGGCGATGTCGATCAGGTACAACAACCTGGTCTATGAACTGAAGCGGCAGGGCGTGCACGTCACCGTGCTGTCGCTCGGCGAAGCCTTCTTCGACATCCCGCTGCTGCCGATGGACGACCTGCCCTACCCGCACATCTACCATTACACGCACTCGCGCGGCATCCCCGAACTGCGCGAGAAAATCTGCGCCTACTACCAGCGCCACTTTGGCGTGCCGATTGACCCGGAGCGCGAGATCATCGTCACTGCCGGCTCTAAGGCCGCGATCCATTTCTCGATGATGTGCGTGCTCGACCCCGGCGACGAGGTCATCATCCACGAGCCGACGTGGGTCAGCTACCCCGAACAGGTCAAGCTCTGCTACGCGAAGCCCGTGCTGATGCCCTACACCTGCACCGTGCGCGACTACGAGCGTTACCTGACTGACCGCTCCAAGCTCATCGTCATCAATAACCCGCACAACCCGCGCGGCGAGGTCATGACGCGCCGCGACCTGCAATACCTGGTCGAACTGGCGCGGGCGCACGGCCTCTACGTGCTCGCCGACGAGGCGTACAGCGACTTTCTGGTGGACGAGGAGTTCCACTCGCTCGGCGCGATTGACCCGGAGAAGTCGAACGTCATCATCTGCAACTCGATCTCGAAGAACTTCGGCATCTCCGGCTGGCGGCTCGGCTACGCGATCACGAACCCGGAGTTGACCGATCAGATTCTCAAGGTCAACCAGCACATTATCACGTGCCCCGCCTCGATCCTGCAATACTACATGGCGGCGCACTTCGACGAGATCATCCGCATTACCTACCCGCAGATCGCCGAGGTCGTGCGCAAGCGGCGCGAGGTCGCAGACTTCATGGACGAATTGGGCTTGCGCTATCTGCCCGGCGCGGCGACCTTCTACTTCTTCGTCTGCATCGCGCCGACCCGGCTCACGTCCGAAGAATTCTGCACGCGGCTGCTGATGGAGGAGCACATTTCGGTTGTGCCCGGCGTCGGCTACGGGCAGTCGTGCGATGCGTTCGTGCGCGTCTCGGTCGGCACGGAGTCGCTCGCAGACATCAAGGCGGCGCTCGTGAAGCTACAGGAGTTGATCGTCAAGACCTCGTGAGCGGCGGGCGCGCGGCGGAGTCGGCTTAAGATGAGCGTGAAGATCGGGGACGACGACCGGGAGCGGATCGTGGCGCGCTACACGGCGCGCTTCCGCGAGTACGGCGTGGACATCCGCACGCTCAACGCGGGCAAGGGCAACAAGCTCGAAATCCAACACACGGTGCACGCCTCCATCGCCGACCTGCGCGGCAAGACCATCCTCGACATCGGCTGCGGCCTGGCAAGCTTCTACGAATTCCTGCGCGCGCGCGGCATTGAAGTGCAGTACATCGGTTACGACATCGTCGCGCCGTTCGTCGAGGTGAACCGCGAGCGATTCCCCGAAGCGCACTTCGAGGTGCGCGACATCTCGCGCGACGGCGTCGCGCACCGCGCCGACTACGCCTTCATGTGTCAGGTCTTCAACAACAAGTACGCCACCGTCAGCAACGACGAGGTCGTGAAGCAGGCCATCGCCGAGGCTTTCGCGGCCGTCACGGGTGGCGTCTCGCTCGACCTGCGGACGAGTTACGTGAACTACAGGGAGGAGCACCTGCACTACTTCTCGCCCGAAGAGATGTTCGGCTTCGCCAAGTCGCTCACGCCGTTCGTGAAGCTGCGGCACGACTACCTGCCTTACGACTTCACGCTCATGCTCTACAAGGAAGGCACGATGCTGTGGCGGTGAACCTGATCTGCACGGTGGACGTGGACAACGACGGCGTGGAGGGCGACGAGCGGACTGACCTGCGTTGGACATCCGTCGGCCGGATTCCGTATGTTAAGACGCTGTTCGCCGCCTTCGACCTGCGCCTGACGTGGTTCGTGCGCGCCGATAATCAACTGCACGACGTTTACGGCACGGCCGCCTACCTGCTCAAAGAGCACGCGGCGCTCTGGGCGCAGATGGAGCGCGCGGGCGACGAGATCGGCTGGCATCCGCACCTGTACGAGTGGCATGAGGAGACGCGCAAATATATTGCCGACTGGGACGAGGGGCGTTGCGCGCGCAAGCTGGAAGCGATCCGGCGTGAGTTAACGGCGCAAGGGTTCAATCACACGTCGGTGCGGATCGGCGAGGCGTTTCACGGGAACGCGCTGATGCGGACGCTGGACGAACTCGGTCTCGCGGTTGATTCGACCGCGATACCGGGCCGCACGCGCAGCGACCAGTCGCGCCGCTTCGACTGGGGGCCGACGCCGAACGAGCCGTACCACCCGTCGGCCGCCGACTACCGCGTGCCGGACGCGGCGCGGTCGCTCAGCATCCTGGAAGTGCCGATGACGACCATGCCGGTCAAGGCGAGCTACGATCCTGATTTCATGACGCGCTACATCAATCCCGGCTATCACCACGCAAACTTCAAGGCGGGCATCGAGCGCCTCTTCGCCGATAAGCGTGCGCAGGCGGGCGAGACCTTCCTGACGCTCATCCTGCACTCGGACGAGATCGGCGACGGCGAGCGCGCGCACGCGCTCTACTCTTTCTCGCTCGCGGAGGTGCGCCGCAACATCGCTTACCTGCTCGCGCAACTCGAAGCCTGGGGACTTGAATACCGCGCGCTGCGATTGCAGGATGTCGCGGGCGTGTGGGCCGCGGCGCAGGCTGGTCAGGAGAACGGTGGACACTAAACGCGTCAACGACACGATCTGTCGCTATCTCGGCCGCGAGTACAGCTTTCTGGTCGGGCGCGGCACGACTGCCATACACCTGGCGTTGCAGGCAATTGCGCGCGCGGCCGGCGTGGGCGAGGTCGTCCTGCCCACGGTCGCCTGCCCGTCGCTCGCGCAGATGGTGCTCTACGCCGGCTTCACGCCCGTCTTCGCCGACGTGCGCGCGGACAACTACGCGCTCGACGCCGACGCCTTCGCGGCCAAGATCACGAGCCGCACGCGCGCCGTCCTGCCCATACACATCTTCGGCTACGCCGCGCCGATGGCGGACATCTGCCGCGTCGCGCGCGCGCACAATGTTTTCGTCATCGAAGACGCGGCGCAGTCGCTCGGCGGCAGTTGCGACCAGCGAAAGATGGGCGCGCACGGCGAGTTCTCCATCCTCAGCTTCGGCGGCGAGAAGATCGTCAACGCCAGGGCGGGCGGGGCGGTCGTGACGGACGACTCTAAGCTGGCCGCGATCATCGCGGAGGAGATGGAAGGGCTGCCGCCCTTCGCGCGCCCGATTGAGTACGGGCTGAAGTCCTTGAGCCACCGCAACCTCTATCACGCGATGGTCGATCTGCTGCGCGGCGACCAAGGGCTGCGCGTGGACAAGACCTTCCTCGGCGCGATCCCGTTCTACGAAGACCTCTACGTGCAAGCCTTCCCCGAAGACGAGGGCGTGGCGGAGCGGATCGTGCGCGGCTTCGAGACGCTGGAGCGCGACAACGCCGCGCGGGTCGCGCGCGCCGCGCAGTACGAGGCGGCGCTGGCGGACTGTGCCGCGCTCACGCTGTCCGACAGTTGGAAAGAGAGCGGCGTGCTGTGGCGCTACTCGTTCCTCGTTAACAACGCGACGCAGACGGCCCGCGTCACCGCCGCGCTCAGGAAGAATAAAATTCACGCCTCGAACCACTACTGGTCAACGGCCGACCTGTTCTACGGCGAGAAGGACTACGCAAACACGGCCCACGTCTGCCCGCGCATCATCAACCTGTGGGCGGACGAGACGGCGACCGTTGATTACGTCGCCCGCAGTTGCGACGTGCTGCGCGGCGCGCTCGCTTGAGCTGCCCGCCCGCTTTTCACCCGGAGAAACCAGATGGATCCGCGACAGCTTTTCGAGCAGGAAAAGCGCGAGAATATTGAACGCCTGCGCGGCGACGCGGAGGCGTGGGAGTACGCGCGCCGCTTCATGCGCGCGACGGGCCGGTTCAAATACACTTACAACTTCGAGTGGCTGGGGCGGCCCGTCATCCAACTGCCGCAGGACTTGATCGCGATGCAGGAGATCATCTGGCGCACGCGGCCCGATCTCGTCGTTGAGACCGGCATCGCCCTGGGCGGCTCGCTCATCTTCTACGCCTCGATGTTTGAATTGATCGGCGGCACGGGGCACGTGCTCGGCGTGGACATAGACATCCGCGCGCACAACCGCGCGGAGATCGAGCGCCACCCCTTGAGCCGCCGCATCAGCATGATCGAAGGCTCGTCGGTCGAGCAGGCGACGGCCGACAAGGTCTACGCGGCGGCGGCCGGCAAAGAGCGCGTCATGGTCATACTGGATTCCAACCACACCCACGCGCACGTCCTCAAAGAGTTGGAACTCTACTCGCCGCTGGTGAAGAAGGGCGGCTACCTGCTGGTGTTCGACACGGTGATCGAGGACGTGTGGGACGACTCCTACCAGCCGCGCGCCTGGGACAAGGGCGACAACCCGAAGACCGCCGTGTGGGAATTCCTCAAGCAAAACGACCGCTTCGAGATCGACAAAGAGATGGACGGCAAGCTCGTCATCACGGCCGCGCCGGACGGCTACCTGAAGTGCGTTAAAGACTGACCGGGGCGTGCACCGCCGCCGGCCCGTTGGCTGGAATCAAGGTCTTGGCTTATGCGCAACCCGATCCGCGCGCTCGCGCGCAGAGTGCGGCAGACATTCAACTCCTCTCCCGATCCGCTGACCCAACTGAGCGCCGCCTACGATCAGCAGGGCTTCGCGGTCATGCGCCGCTGGCTGCGCGCCGACGCCAACTGCGTTGACGTGGGCTGTCATCAGGGCGACATTCTGCGCGAGATGATCCGCCACGCGCCGCGCGGCCGGCATTTCGCCTTCGAGCCGTTGCCGCACCTGGCCGCCGCGTTGACAAAAAAATTTCCGCGGGTGAGCGTCCACGAGCTTGCACTCAACGACGCGGCGGGCGAGACCTCCTTCCAGTTCGTGACGAGCAACCCCGGCTATAGCGGGCTACTGCGCCGCCGCTACGACCGCCCGCACGAGGAGGTCACGGAGATAAAGGTCAAGACGGCGCGGCTCGACGACGTGCTGCCCGCCGGTCTGCCCGTCGCCCTGATCAAAATAGACGTGGAAGGCGCGGAGTTGGGCGTGCTGCGCGGCGCGGTCAAGACGTTGAGCGCGTACCGGCCCGTCGTCATCTTCGAGCACGGTCTCGGCGCGGCCGACTGCTACGGGACGACGCCCGAACAGGTGCACGAGTTGCTCGCGGGCTGCGGGCTGCGCGTGTGGCTGATGGCGGACTGGCTGGCGGGCCGGGAGGCTCTGACCGGGGCGGAGTTCGCGGCGCAGTTCTATGAGGGGAAGAACTTCTATTTCATGGCCGCGCCGCCGGGTTCGTCCGCCCCTTAAGCGGCGTCACTTGCAAAGTCGCCGCCCACGGAATTAGCCCGGTTGCGCTCCGAACGAGCGAAGCCTTATGATGCCGCAACGCCTGGCAGGAAGCTCTAACAGGTCAACGACTGCTGCGCACGACGCCTGAGCGGGTTAAAATCGCTCGCCGGCCCCGTCGTGCCCGCGCACCGGCCGGCCCGAGTTAGGATCGCGCTATGGAAAGATTGTTCGTCTCCGGCCCCTCCATCACGCAGAAAGAGATCGACTACGTGCGGGACGCCGTCGCCAGCGCGTGGTACGGCAACGCCAACGTCTATCACGAACGCTTCGAGCGCGCGTTTGCCGACTACCTCGGCGTGAGATACGCGATGGCGCTTCCCTCTTGCACTTCGGGGCTGCACCTGGCGCTCGCGGCGCTCGGCGTCGGCCCCGGCGACGAAGTGGTCGTGCCGGACGTGACCTGGATCGCTTCGTCCGCGCCCGTCTCCTACGTCGGCGCGACGCCCGTCTTCGCCGACGTGGACGAGCGCACCTGGTGTTTGTCCGCCGACTCGTTCGCTGCGTGCGTCACGCCGCGCACCAAGGCCGTCATCCCCGTCGATCTCTACGGCAACCAGCCGGACTGGGCGGCCGTGCGCGCCGTCGCCGCCGAGCACGGCATCGCGGTCGTCGAGGACGCGGCCGAGGCCGTCGGCTCGGAGTACAACGGGCGCAAGGCGGGCACGTTCGGGCGCGTCGGCGTGTTCAGCTTCCACGGCTCGAAGACGCTGACGACAGGCGAGGGCGGACTGCTCGCGACGGACGACGCGGAGTTATTTGCGCGCGCGCAGTTTCTGCGCGACCACGGGCGCAAGCCGGGCGACAAGATGTTCTTCAACCACGAGGTCGCTTACAAGTACAAGATGAGCAGCATGCAGGCGGCGCTCGGCCTCGCCCAACTCGAACGCATCGAGGAGCTGGTCGCGCACAAGCGCGACATCTACCGCTGGTACGCGGAGGAACTTGCCGGCCTCGACGGCGTCACGCTCAACTACGAAGCGCCCGGCACGAAGAATGTCTACTGGATGGTCACGGTCATCCTCGACCCGCGTTTCGGTCTGCGCAAGGAGCAACTGATGGCCCGCTTCGCCGAGCGCAACATAGACTGCCGGCCGTTCTTCCACCCCTTAAGCTCCATCCCCGCCTACCGCGACACGCCGCAGGCTGAGGCCGCGCGCGCGCGCAACCACGTCAGCTACCGCGTCAGCCCTTACGGTCTGAACCTGCCGTCGGGGATGGACATGACCGAGGCGAAGGTCGGGCGTGTCTGCGCGACCTTGCGCGAGATACTGGCGGACGCGGAAGCGGCGGCAACTGCGCCCGGCGTCAGCGCCGAGGCCGTCCCGCAGCGCGCCTGAGACCAGGATGACAGAGAGCAACCCGCTAGTCAGCATCGGCCTGCCGACCTACAACCGCGTTGCCAGCCTGCGCCGCGCGCTAGAGTCCGCGCTCGCCCAGGACTACCCGAACGTCGAACTGGTCATCTCGGACAACGCCTCGACCGACGAGACGGAAGCGGTCTGCACCGAGTACGCCCGCGGCGACCCGCGCGTGCGCTACATCCGGCATGAAGTGAACCGCGGCGCGGCCTTCAACTTCGAGACGACCTTAAACGAGGCGCGCGGCGAGTTCTTCATGTGGCTGGCGGACGACGACTGGCTCGAGCCGAATTACGTCTCACAGACTCTGGACTGGCTGCTCGCGCACCCCGATTACGTGCTCGCGTGCGGGCGTGACCGCTACTACCGCGACGGCGTCTTCCTGTTCGAGGGGCCGCAGGTCAACCTCGCGCAGGAGACGGGTGGCGAGCGCGTGCTCGGCTATTACCGGCAGGTGAGCTTCAACGGCGCTTACTACGGGCTGATGCGCCGCGCGCTGCTGCTCGCCGTGCCGACGCGCAACTACCTGGGCGGCGACTGGATCATGCTCGCGCAGATCGCCTTCGCCGGTAAGATGAAGGCGCTGGCGACGACCGCGCTCAACCGCTCGTTCGACGGCGCGTCGGCGGACGTGGGGCGCATGGCCGCGGGTCTCGGCCACTCGAAGTTCATGGCGGCGAACCCGCATCTGCTCATCGCCTGGAACGTCTTTAAGGACACGGCCCGCGCGGCGCGGGCCTACGACGCACTGGGCGCGCGGGCGCGGCTGGTGCTCGGCGCGCGCAGCGCCGCGCTGGTCTTCGCGCGCTACTGCGTGCCGCTCTGGCAGAGCCGCGCGCGCGCCTACCTGCGCCACACGTTCGACAACCTTCAGCAGAGCCTGGCGCGCGCACCGCGCCACTGACCCGCCGGCATAAAGTTCTTACCTCAAGTGCGCGGTTCGACACCCGGCAGACTACAATAGCAGCACATGCAGGAGCAGCCGACAGTCATCTACGTTACGCACGCCGCCCCTTCGGCGGTCGGCAACGGCGGCGTGCACCGCAGCTATCAGATTCACCTTGAGTTGCAAGCACTGGTCGGGCCGGAGCGCGTGCTGCTGTTGACCGAGCAGGGGCTGCGCGCGCAGTTCCGACAGACGCGCGCGCGGCAGAACGGCCACCACGTCCGCCCCGAACGCGGTGTCAAAAGCTGGTTCTCCTTCCGCGCCGCGACCGTTACGCGCGGGCTGAAGAATCCCTACCGGCTCCTGCACCGCACGCCGTTCGTGACGGGTCTGCACCCGCAGCTAAAAGCTTATTACGAAGAGCAGGTGCGTGCGCTGCCCGGCCGCGCCGTCTGCGTGATCGACCACGCGCAGTTCGCCGAGTTGATCCCCGTCAACCGCAAATACCGCATCCCCACCGTCAGTTGCACGCAGAACTTCGACGCGCTCGCGCAGAACCTCGACGGCCTCAACCGGAGTTTGACGGCGCTCGGCACGCCGCAGGCGGGCCAGAGATTCCAACTCGGCGTCTATGCCGCGCTCACCGACTTCGCGAACGAGCTACAGGCGCTGGCGCAGTGTGACGAGCGCCTCTTCATCTCGCGCCTCGAAGCGGGCCTGATCAACGGCCTGGGCCTCTCGGCGCACTATCACCCTTACCGGCCCGTCGGCGCGATCCGCGAGCGACAGGAGGCGATCCGCCAGCGCCGGGCGGAGCGCGCACAGGAGCCGGGTCTGTTTCTCATGCTCGGCACGGCCACCTACGGCCCGATCAGAAAGTCCTGCGAGTGGCTGATCGAGCACGCGCGGCGCGACGGGTTGCCGCCGGGCACACAGGTCGTCATGATCGGCGCGGGCACGGACAAGCTGCTGCCGCCGACCGAGCGGATCGCGGGTCTGACGTTGAAAGGGTGGAGCGAGCAGGCCGAGTTGGACGAGTTGCTGGTGCGTGCCCGCGCCGTGCTCGTGCCCCAGCAGGCCGGCTTCGGCGTGCCGACGCGCCTGTCGGAGTTAAGCTGCGCCGGCATCCCCGTCTTAGGCGGCAGCCAGCCGACATACGCCATCGAGCCGCCACCCGGTTTCCACACGCTCGCCGACGCGTGGGCCGACTGGTACGCACAGCTCGCGCAACTGAGCGAGCAAGACACACAAGTGTCCGCCGCCGACTACGACGCCTGGGAGGCCGCACAGCCGCAGCCCCTGGCCGGCGTCATTAAAAATTTGCTCAACTAGATGCGGCAGCACGGAGGAATGAATCGCCGAGCTTCAGGGGCAGAGACAAGCACACACTTATGGACAACGCTAAACAGAAGAAAGCCCTCATCACCGGGATCACC
>Ga0081539_10001851_pt1 | contig 33365 bp, 28 predicted proteins | sample TabmetS4T2R2_FD_71023 | JGI IMG/M metagenome (GOLD analysis project Ga0081539, IMG submission 71023) | Tabebuia heterophylla rhizosphere microbial communities from the University of Puerto Rico - S4T2R2 | ecosystem: Host-associated > Plants > Roots > Rhizosphere ... | reverse complement strand
GCGCCCCCGGACCGGGGGGGGCGCGCCCCGGCCTCGCCTGCGGCGCCGCGCCCGGGGACCCCGAACCCCGGACGCGGACCGGCCGGTTGCCTGCTGGACGGGCTGCCACCTGGCCGCCGCCCGCGTCAAGGCCGCTCCGCAAGCTCCGCGTCCCTGCGGGACCGCCTGCGGCGGCCCTTGACCCGGCCGTCGTCCAGTCGGCCCGGAGACACCGGTCGCCCGGGGCGGGCGAGGACCTGAGCCCGACCAGCAGGCAGGAGGCGAGGACCGTGGCGGACCAGGCCGGGACCCCCACCCCCGCCGGCACCTGCAGGCCACCTCGACCAGGAAGGAGGACCAGGCACCGACCAGACCACCACCGCGACCAACCGTTCAGCACCAGCCCTGAGCCCCAAGGAGGGGACGCATGCCCGACACCCACGTCACCATCGTCGGCAACCTGACCGACGACCCCGAGGTCACCTTCACCCCCAACGGCGCCGCCGTCACCAACTTCCGGGTGGCCGTCACCGCCCGCATCAAGGACGGCGAGGGCTGGCGCGACGGCGACACCTCCTTCTACCGGATCACCGCCTGGCGTGGCCTGGCCGAGCACATCGGCGACAGCCTGGCCAAGGGCAACCGGGTCATCGTCGTTGGTCAGCTCCGGGCCCGGTCCTGGGAGACCCCCGATGGCGACAAGCGGACCGTGGTCGAGGTCCAGGCCGAGGAGGTCGGCCCCTCGCTGCGGTGGGCCACGGCCAAGCCCGAGCGGGCCACCAACGGCAAGTCGTCCGGCCAGTTCAACGACGACCCGCCGTTCTGACCCTGGCGAGCAGAGAGGCCGGGGCGGATGCGACCCGTCCCGGCCTCGCGCACCACAACCCGTGGAGGCCCTGATGCAACACCGATCCTACCCGACCACCCGGCCACCGACCCCGACACCCCCAGCCGCCCCACCGGCCCCCTTCGCCTTGCACCTGCTGCACGGCACCTGGATCGCCTCCTGTCCGGAGTGCGGGCACGAGCTCGGCCGCAGCCGCGACCAAGCCCGAGCCGAACAGGCAGGGGAGCGGCGCCGCTGCCCCATCTGCCAACCCGAGCGACCCGACCACCAGGCCCGGCTCGCCTTCCTGGTGGCCTGGCTCACCGCCAACGGCCTCGACCAGGAAGAGGTGTCCTGATGGCCAGCAGCCCTGCCGCCAAGGCGCGCACCGAGCTGAACGTGGCCATCACCTACCTGGACCGGGCGGCCCGCCGGCTGACCGGCGAACCCGGCCTCGTCCGCCAGGCCCACACCCTGGAGCGCCTGAGCGGCGAGCTGGCCGAGGTCCTGGCCAAGCTGATCACGGCCGACCGGCGCCACCCCAAGGAGGCGCCCTGATGGCCGCCTGCGACGTCCTCTACCACGACCCCGCCCACGCCGGCCCCGGCTCGGACGGCTGGCGGCCCTGCACCGCCCCCGGGCAGGTCTGGACCGATCCCGAGCTGGTCTTGCGGTTCGTCTGCCGCGAGCACCGCCGCCAGCTCACCGCCCTATGGGCCGCCGGCCTGGCCGACCGCATCCGCTGGGCCAGGGACGGCCTGGCCATCGCCACCCCCACCACACCCAAGGAGGCCCCCGGTGCGTGAGCACGCCACCAGCGTCCACCTGATGCTCGACCCCGACATGCTCGACCCCGAGAATCCCGGCCGGCTGGAGGTCAGCGCCCGCCAGCACCCCGAGCTGCTCGACACCTTCTACCTCACCGTCGACAGCGGGCACTGCCACATCACCCTCAGCGGCCCGCCCGAGCTGCTGGTGGCCGTGGTCGAGCGCCTACGCTCGGAGCTGCACGCCACCGTGGCCGCCGCCGGCCGCTCCGACCTTCCCGCGCCAGCACCCATCGGCCCAGCCGACCAGGAGGTGAGCGCCTGATGCCCCGAGTCGAGATCCAGGTCGGTGGCCACGAGCGGCTGCAGCCGGTCATCCGCAAGGCCACCCCGCTGGGTGCCCTGGGCACCGAGGCCGTGGTCCGGATCGGCGCCACCAGCATCCGCGGCACCGCCGCCGCCCTCCGGGCCTTGGCCGACGCCTTGGTCGAGGCGGCCGAGCTGGCCGACGACTACGACGCCGACCCCGACGCCTTCAACCAGCGCGAGTAGGCCGAGCGCGATCTGAACGCCTGACCCGACCACACGACGGCCGCCGGGACCCTCCCCCGGCGGCCGCTTCGTGTCCCCGGGGTGGGGGTCCGGGGGAGGGGCGCCCCTCCCCCGGCCTGCTGGCCATCAGGATCGCCGCAAGGCCGGTGGTGCCGGCGGGGCGAGCTGCCCGGCAGTCAAGGGCGAATGTCCGGCACCCCGCCGCCGCGCAGGTGCCCACGGCGCGCCCATTCGTCCTTGACGGCCTGCAGGGGACCCCGCCGTGCCGGCCACGGTCGGTGGCGGGTGAGGGACGCGCCTTCGGCGCGTGCTGCTTCGCTGGCAAGCTCCGCAGCCCTGCCGGCCCCGGCCCGGTGCCACCATGGCCGAGGCGGTTGACCCCTACGCTGATCCCTACGCGGATCTCTACGCTGATCCCTACGCCGGCCACCTGCGTACCCCCTCAGCAGCCGGGAGCGCCGTTTGCACTGGGTATGCCCCCTCGTGGGGCTAGTCGGCCGCAAAACCCGCGGCCGACTAGCCCCCCTCGGGGGAGTGGAGCGGCCAGGCCGAGTGGTGCGCTTCGCGCGATTGATTCAACGGCCTGGCCGCGTTCTTGGCGGACCTGCGGTCCGCGCCGCCTGCGGCGGCCATCGCATGCCTGGCCTGATTGACACTCAGCGTGGTGCCGCACGACCGGCGTGCTGGCTGGCAAAGAGGAGGCCGGCCGGCCATGGAACGGGCGCCACGAAGGCGGCATACTACCCACCTCACTCCTGGGGAGGCCGCTGGTGAGCGAGGAGCAGGACTCACGACATTGCGACTACTTTGTGAGCTACACCGGTGCCGATACCGCCTGGGCGGAATGGATCGCCTGGCAGCTCAAAGAAGCCGGCTACACGGTGATGATCCAGGCCTGGCATTTCCGGCCCGGGATGAACTTCGTCACGCTCATGCGCCAAGCCCTCGACACCTGCCAGCGAACCGTCGCAGTCGTCTCTCAGGCGTATCTGGACCAGTCGATCTATGGCAGCGACGAGTGGACCGCCGCCTTCACCCACGACGATCCCGCCAGCTCCAGCCTGCTCCTCGTCCTCGTCGAACCAGTCAGCCTGCCACGGCTGCTGCGCCCCTGGATCCACATCAGCCTAGCCGGCCTGGGGCCGGAGCCGGCAGCCGCCCGGCTGCTGGACGGGGTGCGGCCCGGTGCGGCCGAGCCGACCGTCGCTCCGGAGTTCCCGGGCCGTTCCCGAGTGAGTACCAATGCGGGGCCGCAGTACCCCGGCCAGCATCCTGAAATCACCAACCTCCCGGCTCGGAACGCCGCCTTCTCGGGCCGCGACGAGCTGCTAGGCGAGCTGCGCGGGCGCCTCCACCAGGAGGGGTCGGCGGTGGCGGTAGTGCCGGCCCAGGCGCTGTATGGGCTGGGCGGGGTAGGCAAGACCCAGCTGGCCCTGGAGTACGCCCACCGCTATCAGGCCGACTACAACCTGATCTGGTGGATCGAGGCTGAGGCGCCCGGCGCCATCCCGGCCGGTTTGGCCACGCTCGCGCCGCGGTTGGGCCTAGTCGACGATCCCAACCAGGTCGCCGACCAGGAGCAATTGGCCGCCGCGGTGCTTGAGGCGCTGCGCCGGCGGTCGCGTTGGCTGCTGGTCTTCGACAATGTCCCTGACCGCCAGCAGCTAAAACCATACCTGCCACAGGGGGACGGACAGGTCCTGATCACCTCACGGTATCCGGTGTGGGGCGGGACCGCCCAGCCGGTCAAGGTTGACACCTTCAGCCGGGCCGAGTCGGTCGCCTTCGTAACCCGCCGCACCGGTGCCCAGGACGCTAGTATCGCTGACGCGTTGGCGGAGGAACTGGGAGATCTTGCGTTGGCGCTGGAACAGGCTGCTGCCTACTTGGAGCAGACTGGCATGCCCCTGCCGGAGTATTTGGAGTTGTTTCGCCATCGGCGCGAGGAACTGCTGGGTCGGGGAGAGCCGACCGCCTACCAGGCAACGGTGGATACCACCTGGCAGCTGGCCATCGAGCAGGTCGCGACAATCCAGCCGAGCGGCCAGCATGGGATAGCGCTGTTGCGCTTGTGTGCATTCTTGTCCCCCGAGGGCATCCCGCTAGACCTGCTCACCGGCCACTCTGATCAGCTGCCCGAGGAGCTGGCCGTTGTAGCTCGGGACCAGCTGACCTTGCAGGATGCGGTCGCAGCGTTGTACCGATACTCGCTGGTCGACCGCGATCAGGCTGGGCTACGGATCCACCGGCTAGTCCAAGCGGTGGTCCGGGCTCGCCTAAGCGAGGATGATCGGCTGCATTGGGCTGAGACGACCGTAAGCCTGCTGTTGGCTGGTTTCCCGCTCAACTATAGCGACCTGACAAGCTGGCCAATCTACCAACGGTTGTTGCCCCACGTCTTGGCTGCGGCCGATCATGCGGCACGTTTGGGGGTTGCCGGCGAGCAGACCGGGTGGCTCCTCAGCCAGGCCTCAGGATACTTGCGGAGACGAGGCCAGCCCCGCCAAGCCCGGCCGCTTGCTGAGCGAGCCCTAACGGTCACCGAGGCGGTGCCTGTACCGAATCAACGGGAGGTCGGTGACCGACATGACGAGCTGGGCCGGGTGCTTCGCGATCTCGGGGACCTAACGGGAGCCCGGGTGGAACTGGAGCAATCGCTGGAGATCGGGAAGACTCTATATGGTCCAGAACATCCTGACGTAGCTGCCACCCGAGCGAATCTCGGCGGCGTGCTTCGTGCACTCGGGGATTTGACGGGGGCGCGGGTGGAATTGGAGCAGTCGCTGGTGATCCTCGAAGCGGCCAACGATCCGGACGATACTCAACTGGCTGCTGCGCTAAACAACCTCGGCCACGTACTCATTGAGCTTGGGGACTTCGATGGAGCCCGGGCGAGGTTGGAGGAGTCGCTCGCGATCACCGAGGCTGCCCTTGGCCCGAGCCATCCGTATGCGGCCACCACTCGTATCAATCTCGGCGGTGTGCTTCAGAGGTCCGGAGATTTCACCGAGGCACGGGTCCAGTTCGAGAAGGCACTGGAAATCGACGAGGCTGCCTATGGCCCGGACCATCCGGAGGTAGCCACCGATCGCTGGAATCTCGGCGTATTGCTCGTTGATCTTGGGGACTTGACGGGAGCGCGGGGGCAACTAGCACAAACGCTTGCCATCTACGAGGCTGCCTATGGCGACAACCATCCCTCGACCAAGGCTGTTCGTCGTATGCTTATGAACTTGAACGATAATTGACGACCGGGCTGGCGGTGCCGGGGTCAGCGACACCACCTGATTCGACGGGGAACGGCTCCGCTGATCCTGCGACAGCGCCGCTTTGCACCACGCATTCTTCGGGCTGCCTCCCAAAGCAGGTGCGCTGACCAAGCTGCGCCACATGCCGGCTGATATCGCCTCGGATCGCTCCCAGTTAGCGTCGCTCGTCAGCTCGAAGCACGGCTTCCTCGGCCGTCCTCAGGACATCGCCTGCTTCATCCACTAACTGCGCGAGCGCCTTCAAGGCGAGCACGTCCTGGGTCCTAATGTCCTCATCTGCGCCACCAAACAGGCTCGCCGAGCACTGGTGGAGCGAGATGAGGGCGAGGTGCGCCGGTTCGGCAAGGCCAAAATGCACGCGGTCAGTCGTCAAATAGGTCTGGCCATTATGTTCGAGCACATTGGATTCCCAGCCCGACGCATCCGCGTGCACCTCATGACTTTGCTGCGTGTAATGCCAACGCACATGCGACAGGTCAGCGAGTCGTTCAAGTCTCCTGAAAGTCGGCGCGCCCGGCTCGCCGTCCAATCCAATGGCCCAGCCGTACTGCTTCCTATAGGCCGGGCCATACTGCGCGATGAGAAGGTCGTGCTGCTCCTGCATGCGCGCCATGTCCTCATCGCTAAGCGGCTCCCGACCGAGCCCCTCGCTGCCTTTCTGATATTCCTTCGCATCGTTGTAGCGCGCAATCCAGGCGTGCTGGAGGAAGCGGTCGGCTAAATCTGCATGCTCCTCCTCCTGACCGTAGTCCGCGATCAGAATAGTGATCACGGCCAACTCATGCAGGGTCCGGCTACGAGCCAATGCGCCAAACGGGAAGCCGCCGGAAAGCAGATGATGAACCTCTCGTGCGACACGGCATGCACGCGCGTGTAAGCCGATTAAGGATTCAAACACAGGGTGGAACTCCTCGTCGTCGACCTCTTTAAGATGTAGACCGTAGAGTTCGCGCCCGATCTCCTCGGCGAAGACCACGATGGCGTAGAAGCGATCGAGAGCCTGGCCCCACTGCTTGCGCAGTCGCCGCTCGAACCGTCGATTTGCCCGCTTATGGTGTCGGAGTATGCGCGGCGCCCGACGGACGAGCTGCCGCACGACCCGGGGAGTCTGCCTGTCCAATGCCTCATGCAACGCTGGAACTGCTAGTTCCAGAGCCTGCTCAAGGCTCACCCCTCGCTGCATGAGCCGATGCACGCCAGGAGCCATCGTGTCGAAGATGTCGCCATTCCGGGCTGTTGCACGTCTCCGTCGCCACATCCTGCGAGTCTAGATGCTTGGTCCCTCACGAGTCGTGGCCGCCGTAGCCCGGCCGCCGTCGACGTCCTGGCGCTGCTCTGCCACAACGCCCGCAAGTGACTATGAGGACCTGCAGGCGCAAGCCCAGGCCCAGCTGGGCATCGGTCGAGCCGAGATCGGCGGGGTGCTCACCTCACTTGCCGCGAGCCGCAAGCGACTGCCCCGAGATGTGGACTACCCGATCCAGCGAGACGCGTAGCACCGTCGCTATCGGATGGAGCCGGTCGCGGCCGAGTTCCTGTTGTCCGCCATTGACCGCGCCCGCCGCGCCGCACCCCCCGGAGGATGGAGCCCGGCCGATGTGGAGTCCGGAGATTCGGTCTGACGTTCGCCGGTGGCCGTTCGTGAGGTTGGCAATCCCTTTGGCAATCCGGTCGTTGTGACAGGGCCAACCGGGATGCGACCGGTCGGACGGCGGACCCGACTCGACCTGCTGGGCTGCTCCCAGGCATCACCTGGCGGACGGGGCCAGCCGTACTTCTAATCCGTCGTCGCCGGATCAGCCGTCCTGGTCTTGAGACACCACCTGATTCGGTGGCGAACGGTCGCGCCGATCCTGCGGAAACGCCGCTTGGCACCGCGCATTCTTCGGGCTGCTCCCAAAGCAGGTGCGCTGACCAAGCTGCGCCACGTCCCGTGCGTACCGCCTCTGACCTGCGGAGATGCTATACCACGGTTTGGTGGTCGGCCAGCACAGCGCTCACCACGCAGCTGCTCCGGCCCATCGCCGGGCCCGTCAAACCGCAGGAGATACGACGGCAGCGCCCAGCGTAGACGACCTCGCCCGCTCGTTCGAGCGGTACCTGCGGGCGAGCAACAAGTCGCCCCGGACCATCGAGACCGACCTCGAGGCGGCCCGTGGCTTCGCTGCCCACCTGGCCTCTACCTCCCGCCGAGGACTCGACCAGGCCCGCCGTGAGGATGTTGAGGATGGATCGGCGTGCTCGTGGAGCGCTGGAAGCCAGCCACCGCCCACAACCGCTACCGGGGCCTGCACGCCTTCTACCGCTGGCTGGAGGAGGAGACGACCTCCCCAGCCCGATGGCCAAGATGAAGCCGCCGGCCGTGCCCGACCAGCCGGTCCCGGTGCTGACCGAGCCGCAGCTGCGCGCGTTGTTCGCCGTCTGCGGCGGCAAGGACTTCGATGGCCCGCCGCGACACCGCCCTGCTCATGGTGCTGCTGGACGCGGGGCCGCGATGCGCCGAGCTGCTCGGCATGCGGCTGGAGGACCTCGACTTCGAGTGCGACGTGGTGCGGGTGATCGGCAAGGGTGGGCGGGAGCGGGCCCTGCCCTTCGGCCGCAAGACCGCCCTGGCCCTGGACCGCTACCTACGCGTCCGGTCACGACACCGGCTCGCTCACCTTGAGGCCCTGTGGATCAGCCAGCGTGGGCCGCTCACCTTCCCCGGACTGCGGGATCTGCTCGACCGCCGCGCCCGCCAGGCCGGTGTCCCCGGACGAACGATCGGCTGTAGCTCACCGGCCCGCACCTCCAACGGGCCGACCGAGGCGATCAACGGCCGCCTCGAACACCTCCGCGGCGCAGCCCTCTGCTTCCGCAACCTCACCAACTACATCGTCAGATCGCTACTGGAGACCGGCGGGTTCAGGCCCGACCACACCCTCGATCATGAAGCGCCGCTTTCGACGTCCCGCTGCCCTCACGACATTACGCAACGGCGCCATGGTCGACGTCATCGCACAGCCGGTCGAACTGCGTGACGACGACCGCTGAGGTACGAGGATCATCCTGAAGCCGCGCGGAGAGGTGGCAGGTCGAACTTCGTCGTCACGCATCCTGACGAGCGCGAGGGAGCGGTAGGAAGCCCACTGCGGTGAGTCCTCAGCCCACGAAGCCGGGGTGAACCGTTCGTCCACCCCGGCACCAGTGCCAACGAACGTGTCTGGCCTCCTCCTACTGCAGCAGATGGTCGAGCGCCCGGCCCATCACTGCGTTGCGTTCGTCTGCAGTCGAGACGCCCTCCAGTCCGAACCCCAGCAGCAGCGAGTGCGGCGTGGCGATCGCGTTGCCGACCGGGAAGCCCGAGGCGTCGGTTCGGATGAAGTTGTTGACGTTGGGTGTGCTGCCCTCAGGCGGTCCGGTGATCGCCCAGCCGTCCAGGCCGGTCTCGAACGACGTGCTGGTGCCGTCGGGGAGCGTGATGTCGTCGATGAAGACGCCGATGCCCTGGGTCGCCCAGTCGCTGGCATAGGCGATGGAGATCTCGACGTTCTCGCCGGCATACGCCGAGAGGTCGATGCTCCACTCCTGCCAGCCGGTGGAGTTGCCGCTGGCGGCGTTCCAGGCGCCAGTGGTGCCGGTGGCCGTGCAGGCCCCCACGCCGTCAAACGTCTGGTAGTGCGCGAGGTGCGGATGCAGCGTGACCCAGCCCGCGGGGCAGCTCTGGCCGGTCGCCGTTGTCGTGTTCCCGTTGGCGTCCGGCAGTGTTGTCCAGTCGTCACCGCCGGGAGTACGGGCCTCCACGAACAGGTGGTCCCACTCCGCCTCGGTGTCGTACGACGTCCAGAACGTCATCGACCCGCCACCCGCCGGGACGGCGACCTCGCGGGTGAGCCGCTTGTAGGAGACGTCGGCGATCTGCGAGTAGACGTACTGTGTGCCGGTGTGTGGGTCGAACGGGCCGCCTGGCTTGTCGTATCGCGCCGCGGCCCAGCTGTCGAACTGCTTGAACTGGTCGACCGGCAGGATGCCGCTGGTGGCGAGGAACGACGACCTCCGGATCGTGTTACCTGCGAAGACGGGATCGTCGAGACCCCACGTGAGACCCGTGAACGGGTCGTCGACGCCTCTCGAGTCGAACGCGGCGCCTCCGACGTGACCGTCGTTGGCCACGGCAACGTAGCCACCCAGGTAGTACTGCAGCACGTCGTTGGTGGTGTCGCCACCGAAGAACGAGCCGAACAAGGGCAGGCAGCGCCGCGGGTCCGTACCCGCGGGAAGCGGGTTGCAGACGATCTCGCCCTTGGGGTCGTAGAGCTGCGCCATGGTGTACTGCAGGCCGGCGGAGTCGCCCGCGAGGAGCACCTTGCCGCCCTCGTTCATGTACGAGCGGAACTCGAGCAGTTCGTCGAGTGCCAGCCGGTCGGCATTGCCGCCAGCGCGGCCGGCGGTGCGGGTGACCAGGTCGTCTCCGGTCTCCCAGACGACGGCGTCGTAGTGGCTGAGCACACCGAGGGCGTCCGGGGCGATCCGCCCGGCGGCGTCGATGTCGTAGACGTCGGCCTGCTGGCCGTTGGCGGCCAGGGCGTCGGTGTAGGTGTCGACGTAGTGCGGGCCGGCCGTCTGCACCGGCGAGGCGCCGGTGTAGTCCTCGGCCGCCACGACGAGCACGTGGTGACCGCTCTCGGAGACGGCCTGGTAGGTGAACGAGTCACTCCGCTGGCCGCCACCTTCGAACCAGACCTCGACCGAGTCGCCAGGGTCGGTGCCGGTCACCACACCTCGCATCTGGTGGTAGTAGACCGACGCCGGGTTGTATCTCGACCCGCCGCCCCATTCGGACGTGGGTGCCGACTGCACTGCGCCGCTGTTGATGCGGTAGTTCACCGTGACGGCACCGAGGCTGCGCTTGGCGACCACGGCGACCGGCTGCGGGTCACCGTACGACCTGGCGAAGCTCAGCTGGGTGCCCGGGTTGCTGCGCTTGTAGGGGTCCTCGCTGTCCACGTAGAACGGCTTGGTCGTGATCCCCGTGACCGTCTTCGGGTTGGCGGGGTCGACCGCCGAGCGGGCCACCGACATGGCGAACGGCAGGTTGCGCTCGAACTCCGCCTGCACCAGCGCCTCGTCGTCCGGGAAGACGAAGCCACATCCGGCGCACCCCGCGGACAGCTCCGGGGTCCACGCCAGTGCGCCGGTGGTGGCGTGCGCGTAGTCGGTGGTCTCACCGTTGGTGACGTACAGGACGTCCGAGCTCAGGCCCGGGTGAAACTCGTCGATCGCCGGGGCGTCGAGGTTGCCGGACATGGCGTAGTAGATCGGGTCGTCAGCGGTGGGGGTGCTGGTCTGCCAGCCCTCGGCGTAGAGCAGCCACTGGCCGTTGGAGTGGTAGTTGACCTGGAACGCGAACCCGATCCGGTCGAGCAGGCCGACCATCGCCCGGGTCTCCGGCTCCGACATCGGCCCCGGGCCCCGGTAGGTGTCACTGGACTGGATGGACGACGACCCCTCATTGTCGTATCCCCAGTGGTTGGGGAAGTTGCGGTTGGGGTCGACGCCGTCGCCGACCTGGGTCTGTCCGTCTCCGTTGTTGTCGCGGAGGTTCTTCCGCCAGAGTCGCTCGTGGTCGAACGTGTACTGGTAGCCGTCGGGGTTGGCCACGAGGACGAACCAGAACTCGGTCGTCTGCAGGAGCTTGCGGACCTCACGGTTGTTGGCCCGCCACCCGTCGATGAAGTGGTTCATCAGCCGCCGGTTGACCTCGGTCGAGATCCATTCACGCGCGTGCTGGGTGGAGCTGTAGAGCACGGCCGGACGCCTGCCGTCCGGTAGCTCTTGAGCGCCCTGGGTCAACTTGACCGCGATGATCTCGCGACCCTGGCCGGTGTGGCCGAGGACCTCGAGCTTCACCAGTTGGGGGTTGTTGCGTGCCGCGGCGTAGAGCTGGTCGCGGATACCGCCGGACTCGTCGAACGAGCGCCAGACGTTGAAGCCGTTGGCGGCCTGTTGCGCCGCGAACTCCTGGACGGTCAATCCCCCCTTGACCCGGGTCAGCTTCAGGTCGACTCCCCTGCCCCGAAGCCGGTCGGCCTGGGCCTGGTCGAGGACCAGGTCGAGCTCGATGCCATTCGCGACCCGTCGCTGGCCGCTCACTTCGATGCCTTGCTGGGCGATCGTGGCTATCTCGTCGGCCGGGACCACTGCGGTGTAGGCGTCCAGCCGATCCGCGTCGCTACCTTGGCTCGGTGCGGCAGACGCGGTCGTGAGCCCCATGCAGAGAGCGGCGACCACTGCTGCGACCAGTGAAATAGCAAGTGATCGACGCATGCTCAACCTCCGCGCAGGCACAACGGTGGTCCCTCTTGCACACCCCGCCGCATATTGAGAACGGCTGACCACGCGCCCTCGTTACACCCCACCGTCGGCGAACCATGGTGCGCGACACCTCGTCGGCCGTTGACAGGCTTGGGTGAGTGGCCGAGCCGGGACTGGCCGGCCGGGAGCTGGGACGGCCGGTCAACCGCAAGCGGGTGCGCGGGTCATGCGCGCCCATCTCCCAACGTCATGGCGGCCTTGCGCAACCTGGTCATCGGGGTGCTCAGTCGGTTGAGGCCGGTCAAGGTCGCCGCCGCGCTGCGCCGCCACGCCCGCGACCCACGCCGACCCCGCGCCACTGAGCTGCACGTCCTCCACGAGAGCCTCACCATCTCGCCTCCACCTGAGGAACCGGTCGGCATCGCCTCCACCTGAGGAACCGGTCGGGCGGTGGCGGTGTAATGCAGGCAGCGCGCGCAACCAGATCGGGGCCGAGATTGTGGAGGCGCACGATGCGGACGACGCGAGGAGCCCGGCTCCTCCTCACCATCGGGATGGTCGTGGTGCTGGCCGCCTGCACGCGGCCGTCCCCACCAGCAGAGCAGTCCACGGCTCCGCGGGTCGCCACCGCGCCCGTGACCGCCGCCACCACCTCGCTGGCGCTGGCGCCGCAGGCGCGCGCCGGCCGCGGCGAGGTGGTGGTGACCCTGTTCCACGAGACCCACATGCACGGGGGGCTGCTCGGCCTGGACCAGCAGAGCCTGAACGGGCTGGTCCCGGCCGACGGGCGGACCTTCGCCAACTATGCCGGGGTCCTCGACCAGCAGCGGCGGCGCCTGAAGGCCGGGTCGAGCCTGTTTGTGGGCAATGGCGACGACAGCAGCGACGAGCTGGAGATCCCGCAGGTCTTTGGCGGCGGCTCCGTCCAGACCCAGGACCGCCACGTCCTGGAGGCGTTCGCGGCGGCCGGGCTGGACGCCGACACCTTCGGCTACGACATGGACCAGTACCTGCCCGACCGGATCGGCCACGTTCGTGACCTGGTGGCGCGCTCGCGGTTTGTGTGGGTGAGCGCCAACGTGCGCGAGGTTGCCCACCCGGACCAGGCGCTGGCGGCCGAGCAGGGCGCGCGCCTGTGGGTCCTCAAGCAGGTGGCCGGCATCCAGGTCGGCATCACCGGCGTGGTGTCGCCGGACTTCGTGCTGGGCGATGGCGCCCACGTGGCGCGGGTCGCGCCGGCCGTGACCCTGCTGGACCCGGTGCAGGCGCTGGGCGAGGTCGTGCCCAGGATGCGCGCGGCCGGCGCCCAGGTCGTGGTGGTCTTGTCCCACCTGTTCTTCGAGGAGATGCAGCAGGTCGCCAGGCAGGTCGACGGTGTGGACGCCATCCTCGGCAGCCACGAGGGCCCGCCGACCGGCTTCCTGGCCGAGCCGCTGGTCCTCGGCAGGACGATCCTGTCGGTGGCCGGCAACAACATGGCCGCGGTCGGCCAGCTCGACCTGGTCGTGCGCCGCAGCGACGGCCGGGTCGTGCGGTACGGCTTCCAGCGCCACCCAGTCATGAAGGATGGCCCGACGTCGCCAGCGGTCAAGGCGATCCTGGATCGTTACCTCGCCACCCGCTGACCGCCGAGCGGAATCGTGAACAGGTCCTCGTGCCAGCGGCCGCCTCACCGCGCTGGTCCGGCCCGACCACGAGCCCTCTCCTTTAGCCTGGTGGCGGCCGGCCGCAGCACCGTACAATCGGCCACACAACTCCCGTTGAGCCGAGGTCGAAGCCATGACCGCACGGCAACTGGTATCACGGACTCGTACCGACGGGCGAACGGTGGCGTGGGGCCGAGCGCCCCGGCAGCCGGCCGGCCTCTCCCAGCTCGCCGGCCCGGCCCGGTCGCGTCGCCCCGCTTATTCGTTCGGCAAACTGGCGCCTCACGCCGAGTCCGCCGCGGCCGCGCACCATCCGCTGGTCCCCGCCGTCCGGCTCCTCCCTGGCCCGCGGACGATCGTCGAGGGCCAGGGCGACAACCTGGAGAAAGCCCCCGTGGACCCAGAGCCCGAGGCGAACGCCACATCGGGCGACACCACCGCGGTGGCCGACACTGGAGCAGCCGACCGAATCGCCAGGCCAGAGGAGCCCAACGAGCCCGCCCTGCTGGTCGACGTGTGGCCGCCGGCCATGCAGCGATTCGACGTCGATTCGACGCGGACCCCGCCGAGTTCGAGCCGACCGACGGCGTGGCCGACGTTACTGACCCTGCCCAAGGGCCGCGGCGTCTTCATCTCCGGTCCGCCGGTGGCCAAACCGCTGGGCGTCATCTCCGCGGGTGGAGGGGCGGGAGCCGCTGGCTATACCGACTGGCCGACGGGGTACAAGGCGCCCGACTTCGACTTCAATTCGGCAAAGACCGGCAGCGACTGGTTCTCGAAGCCTACGCTCAAAACCGCCGCGTTCGAGGGAACCAGTGGCTCATTCTATACCGATGCCGGCAAGCACAAGACCGCCAACCAAGAGGCTGGCAAGGACGTCTACTGGAATTTCTCCCCGGCCATTTCGAGCCTGGTAAAAGTGGGAGAGCAGGAGCACTGCGACGACTACGCCGAGGCGTATAAGATCTCGTTGAAAGAGGCCGACACCATCATTCGCTCCAAGCTCGACGGCCAGACGTTTGGTCCCAAGGCATCGAAGGCTGAGGCCGAAGGCCTCGTTCTCGGGGAGATCACTGCCAACCTTACGCACGCGGGATTGGGAAACGACAAGACCAAATGGGCCGGCATCTACAACACCTTGTTCACCAAGACGCGGACCCGCGACACCAGCGGTTGGCACACCATCAAGCTGGGCGCCCGGTCGGTGGACGGCGCCGGCAATGTCGTCTATGAGGTGGTCGCCGGTACCAGTCAGATCGGCACCAAGGCGTCGAACGCGGTCATCAAGTACTGAGGGCGCATGACCACGCGAGTTGTTCCCACCACACTGATTCCCGACACGCCGGATGGCATCCTCGACTACCTTGTCGCCCGAACGTCGGACACCATCGGCCGCAAAGTCGAGCTCTCTGACGCGGTCGTCGTCGCCGAGGTGGAGGAGAGCGGCGGCCACAGCCTGGCCGTCCGGCCGGAGGACGCTACCGTACTGGGGCCATGGCTGAGCGGCGAGGCCGGCGCTGCACCGCATATCATGGTGTACCGCACGCGGGCTCGAGTCGAGGAATGGCTGTGGCCGCCTCACCCGACGGGCAACAAGACAAACACGATCGAGATCGTCTACGTGCCTCGTTGGGACAAACAGGACCGTGACCTTCTACCCCTTTTCAACGTCCACGATCGCGGCCTCTTGTTCTTACGACGACTTCCCGATGGCCGGCCTTACGCCTCCTATCTCAGCGACGGGTTGTCGTCCTATCAGCTCGCCGCCGGCGAAACGGCAATACATAGCCTATCCCCAGACGCAGAGACAGCCGAAGACCTCGTAAAGGCGGTCAGCTGGTATGCCTCCGTCCCCAGCGACAACCCCCAGCGCCGTCGCCAGCAACTCATCGAGGCCGTAGCGGCTGCGCACGACCAGAGCGTCAACGGCGCCATCGTGCGCCTCGCCATCCGGGAGCTGGCCGAATGCCGCGCCCCGGGGGCCGCCGAGCTGTTCACCAGTCTGCTGGCCCAGTCGGCCGGCGAGACGCGAGTGCCACTGATCCTGGGCCTCTGGTTGCTAGGTGAACGCCAAGCCGCTCATGACGCCCTCGAGCAGGACCTCCGGAGTGGGCGCGAGGCGTTCTTGGCCTCCTGGGGCCTACGGCCCTCGACGAGTGAGGCCGGTGAGCCGTCGGCCGTGCTCTTCGGCCCCGATCCGACGGTCGTCAAGGCCGCCCCATAGTCATTCACGGGGCAGCTCCCCATACCCCGGCGGTTCCTCAGCGCAGCACTCCAGGCTCTTCGCGCCGTCCCCGGTTGCAGCCCGGAGGGCGCAGGGTGTCGCCTGCGCCCTCCGAGGTCGGCCGGTGGTGGCTACTGGCGGTGGACGGTGATCGGGACGCTGACGGCGGTCGGGGCGGTCGTGGGGCCGAGGAGCAGCTGGCCCTTGTAGTCCTGACCGGAGGTCATCGCCTTGTTGAAGGTGACATGCAGCGTCATCGGGGTGTTGGCCGGCACCGGCCCGGACGGGACGCCACTGACGGTGAGGTCGTTGCCCTGCACGGCGTCGATCGTCAGCGGGAACGGCTGCGGGCTGCTGACGGAGAAGCCGTGCACCCAGACCTGGTAGTTGCCGTCGGGCGGGCGGGTCAGGGTGACTGACTCGTCGCCGGAGCCCGTCGCCGACGCCGCGACGATCTCGTCCGGGGTGAAGTTGCCGTCGCCGTTGGCGTCGCGGACCACGAACAGGTCGATGTCCTCGCCCGGCAGCGAGACGCTGATGGTCGCGTGGCCGGCGTGGTCGATGGTGAAGGGAACCTTGACGCTCGCGGTGCTGGGGTCGTTGGGGTCGTCCTGCTGGGCCGTCTGGGTGGTCACGCTCGGCTGGCTGAGGCCGAAGGCGTCCGCCGCCACCCTGGGCAGATCGAGGCCCGCCTTGAAGATGACGTCGAAGCTGCCGCTGTCACCCGTCGCCTGGATGTCGACCTGGTCGGGGGTGAGCTGCATGCTCCCCACCGTAGTGCTGAACGGCAGGTTCACCTCGCCGCTGTCGTGCTGCATGTTCACTTCGTGTTGCACGATGGCGTGCAGGCTCTGCTGCACCGGCGCGGTCACCAGCTCCTCCGGCCCGCCGGTGGCGGTGTCGAACAGCCACACGCCGGCGCCGACGTTGGTGTTCGTGCTGCCACCAACGGTGCCCAGCGCGTAGGGCGCGAAGATCGGGTCCGACCCGTCGAGCAGCTGGTAGGTGTTGGAGACCTTGCCGAACACCAGCGTGTCGATGTCGTTGTGGGGCGACGGCCCTGCCCAGGTGGTGTCGGCCAGCAGCTGGGTGCCCCCGGGCGGTTTCCTGGGCACGTCGAAATAGTAGAAGCGCCAGTCGCCGGACTCGGCCCGCCAGCCCCAGTCCTTGGCGTCGAACACCGAGCCGTTGTTGTAGAGCTGGTTGCGCTGCGCCCTGGCGACGGCCGCACCGCCGAAGCTGAGCGCTCCGGTGAGGTTGCCGTCGGCGTCCTGCGGGGCGACCGCGGCGACCGTGACCGCGACCGGCACGATGCTCTTCTGGCCGTTGCCGGACACCACCAGCGCGCCGTCGTACAGGCCGTAGGGGGTGTTGCCCGGCACCCTGATCCTGGCGGTGAAGGACCCGGAGGCCTGGCTCGGGGTGCTGACCCATGACCAGTCGGTGTTCGAGAAGAAGTCGATCTGGATGTGGAAGCTGGTCCTCGTGATGTCCGGGTTGGCGAGGTTGTGGTAGAAGCCGAGGAAGACGCCATCGGCCATCCGCGTCCGCGGCGAGCGGATCATGTTGGTGTAGGCGTTGGTCTCCTGGTTGATGTAGGTGAGGCGCTCGTACTCGCCTTCCTGGATCTCTGACCTGGTGAAGTCGGGGATCGGGTCGCCATCGATGTCGGTCTCGGCCGAGGGGAACTCGTCGAGGGTGCCGTCGCGGTCACGGTCGGTGAACAGCCGCCGGTCGCGGTTCCGGTCGGTCCAGTTGTAGGTGACCATGCGCCACTGCTGGTCGGCGTTGTAGTCGTCGTTGGGATCGAACTGGTCGTAAGGGTAGTTCGACCGGATGACCATCAGGTCGGCGTCGGGATGCGACTTCACCAGCTTGCTGATGTCGATCAGGTAGTTGGGGGCGTTGAACAGGAATGGGGTCTCGTTGCCGACGTCCGAGGTGGTGAAGTTGAAGCTGGTGGTGTCGGTGCGCCGCAGCACCCGGTCAGAGACCGTGTAGCTGCCGGGGCCGTCGAGGGTGAAGCGCTGGGTGGCGCTCTCACCCGGGGCGAGCAGCTGCGGGAAGGCACGGTACTGCTGGCCCTGGTAGTCCCCCGGCCGCCACTCGTCGGGGCTCACGGTGGCGCTCGTCCCCCGGGCCAGGCGCACCGCCCGGCCGGCGTCGAGTGAACCGGACCCCTGGATGTAGGACTCGTAGCCGAGGTCCTTGGAGCCTGACTTCAGGTACTGCCTGACCTGGTCGCCGAAGTTCTCCGGGATCGCCGCGCCCGGGTGGGCGGCGCGCCAGGCCTGGTACACCAGGGCCGCCGCCCCGGCGACCACCGGGGTCGAGCGGCTGGTGCCGCCCCAGGTCTCCCAGGCGACGGTGCCGTCGACGATCGCGTTCACCGGCACGCTGCCGGGGGAGTAGGCGCCGTCGGCGACCAGGTCGATGCCGTTGGAGCCGTTGGCCCCGGGGCCGCGGTCCGACCAGTTGGCGACGTCGTTGTCGGTGACCTGCCGGTAGCTCTTGATCGAGTCCCAGCCGGTGCCGCCGAACTGGGTCGAGGCGCCCACCTTGATGCCGGTGACCGGCGAGGCGGGCGTGGTGGTGCCGAAGCCAGGGCCGCCGTTGCCGCTGGAGTGGACCGCGGTGGTGCGGTTGCCGAACAGGGTCGACCAGATATCGGCCTCCTGGCTGCTGGCGTCCAGCGGGTCGTTGTCGGCGTCCGATTCGCCGTAGGAGTTGGAGGTGATGTCCACCTCGTGCTCGTTGGTGAGGAAGTAGGCGAACTGGGTGGAGAAGAAGAAGTTGAAGTAGATGTCGCCGAACGGGACCATGGTGGCCTTCGGCGCCCCGCCGACCACCGCGGCCGGGTACTTGCCATCGCCCGGCAGGTCGTCGAAGGTCGGCAGCTTCCCGTTGGAGACCCCCTGGCCGACGATGTTGCTGGCGCAGTGGGTGCCGTGGCCCCCGATCGGCGGGTCGAAGTCGCCGGTCCAGGCGAGCAGCTCACCGGGCTCGCCCTTGACCTCGAGGCCAAACTCCTCCAGGCCGCCCGGCACCGGCCGCCCCGACGGGCCCGTGCCGTCGGAGATGTAGTAGAGCATGCCGCCGGACAGGTCGACGAAGCCGTCGCCGTCCAGGTCGCGCCAGGAGCGCGGCGACTGCCTGGTCACCGGCTTCTCGTCGCCGAAGTTGTGGTCGTCGTTCAGGTCCACGTACACGGTGTCGTAGACGCCGGCCTGGTTGGGGTCGGTCACCAGGAACGCCGGCCGCTCCTCGAACAGCGACAGGGCGAAGTCGTCGGGATGGCTGCCGAGCCGGACGTTGCCCGACTTGGTCCAGGCCGACGGGAAGGTGTAGTCGTGGGCCGCCGTGGCGGCCGGCAGGTTGAAGTTCCGAGAGGGGCCGGTCCGGGTGGCGAAGTTGACGGTGCAGGTGTCGCCACCGCCGGCGGGGCAGGTCTTGGGGGTGGTGCGCACGTACCAGCTCAGCCCCGCGTCGATGCGGCCGGGAGCGAGCAGCCACTCGATGGTGCCGAACGGGTCGAAGGCGGCCGGCCATCCGCTGGCGTCCTCGGCCACATCGGCGCCGATCAGGTCCGGGTGGCCCCAGTCGGTGCCGCTGTCGAGCACAGCGGCGGTCGAGCCCTCGCCGGTGAAGCCCTTGTCCCACGCCTCGGTGAAGTTGTGGGTCCTGGCGTCCAGCACGTTCAGCTTGCGGTACTGCTCGAAGGTGGAGCCGCGCGGCGGTGGCGCGTCAGCGTAGGGCACGTCATCGTTCTGCGCCGCGGCGACCGCGGCCGCCTTGGCGGCGCCGGTGAGCATGGTGGGCCGCCGTGACTGGTCGAGGTCGTCGTGCGGGGTGCCGTCGCGGCGGAAGGTGATCGGCCGGACCGAGAGCACCGCCGGGTCGCTGGCCAGCTTCAGCAGCCGCTGGGTGGGGATCGACCCGACCACCAGAGAAGCCTTGCCGCCCGCGGTCGCCCGCCCGTTGCGGAGCTGCCGCAGCGCCCCCTTGGGGCTGCCGACGACGCTGGCGAACACCGCCACCTCACCCTTGGCATGCCGGTCGTAGGCCTGCTGCAGGCTCTTGTCGAGCTTGCGGCGAGCCGCGTCCGAGGATGTCTTGACCGCGCGCGGCTCCGGCCGCCTGACCGAGGTCTGCCCGCTCGCCGACAGCGGGACGAACAGCACCGCCAGCGCGAGGCAGAGGCCCAGGCTCATCGCCAGCCGCCCCGCCGCGTGATCCTCCTGAGCTTCCTGCGTCCCAGCTCGGCCACGATGCCTCCTCTGCCACGCCCACCGACCAGGCACTTGCGATCGGAGATTTACTCAGAAACCGAATGGTTAGGAAAGGTTCGGAACGATCCAGCCACCTTTGCTACGTTCGCGCCCATCCAGTGGTCGTGGCTGGCCCACGAGGTAGGTCGTTCCCTCGTCAAGGTGTAGCGGCTGAGCGGGGGGTTCGCCCGCGACGTAGGACAAATACGGTGTCCAGACCTTTTGGGAGCCCATCCGCCAGGCGGACCATGATGGCATTCGCCGGAGGGGGAGGGGTTCCCATGGCTGCCACCGGGCGTGCTCGCGCACTCGTCGCCGTCGTCGCCGTCGTCGTCCTCATCGCAATGCTGCCCGCCGGCCCGGCGTCGGCGGCGCCGAGTCCCCGCGACCGTAGAGAGCTCTTCGGTCGTGCGGCGAGCGCCACGGCGCCCACCTCCCCGGCGGTCGCCGCCGCCGTGCCCAGCGGGTTCGCCGACAACCTGGTGTTCGGCGGGCTGACCTTCCCGACGGCCATCGCCTTCGCCCCCGGCACCAAGGTGTTCGTGGGCGAGAAGAGCGGCATCGTCAAGGTGTTCGACTCCACCGCCGACCCCACCGCCACCCAGGTCGTCGACCTCCGCTCCAGCGTGCAGGACTACTGGGACCGGGGCCTGCTGGGCCTGGCGGTGGACCCCGGCTTCGGCGCCGGCCGCAACTTCATCTACGTGCTCTACACCCATGACTTCAACCCGGAGGGCAGCCCAACGAGCTGGGGCGACGCCTGCCCCACCCCGCCTGGGCCCAACACCGACGGCTGCACCGTCACCGGCAACCTGTCACGGATCCCGGTCGACCCCACCACCGGCGTGGCCACCGGGCCGGAGCAGCCGCTGATCGCCGACCAGTGGTGCCAGCAGTTCCCCTCGCACTCCATCGGCCACCTGGCCTTCGGGCTCGACGGGATGCTGTACGTGACCGGCGGCGACGGCGCCAGCTTCACCAACACCGACTGGGGCCAGTTCGGCGGCGGCGCCGGCTCGCCCACTCCCGCCAACCCCTGCGGCGACCCGCCCAGCCCGCTCGGGACCCCGCTCTCGCCGCCGAGCGCCGAGGGCGGCGCGCTGCGCTCGGAGAGCCCCCGCCGGGTCGCCGGCGATCCCATCCTGCTGAACGGGGCCGTGCTCCGGGTCGACCCGGCCACCGGCAACGGCGTGACCGGCAACCCCATGTACAACCCGCAGAACCCGTCCTCCAACGCCTCCCGGATCATCGGCTACGGGCTGCGCAACCCGTTCCGGTTCACCTTCCGCCCCGGCACCTCCGAGCTGTGGGTCGGCGACGTGGGCTGGAACACCTGGGAGGAGGTCGACCGCATGACCTCCCCCACCCCCACCAGCGCGGTCAACTTCGGGTGGCCCTGCTACGAGGGTGCCGGGCGCATGTCGAGCTACGACTCGGCCAACCTCACCATCTGCGAGGACCTCTACGCCGCCGGCAGCGCGAGCGGCCCCTACTACAACTACCAGCATGGGGTGTCGGTGGTCTCCGGTGACGGCTGCCCGCTCGGCAACGGCTCGGTGATCTCGGCCATCAGCTTCTACAACGGCAACAGCTACCCCGGCTCCTACAAGGGCGCCCTGTTCTTCGGTGACCACTCGCGCAACTGCATCTGGGCGATGCTGCCGGGCGGCAACGGCCTGCCCAACGTCAACAACATCCAGGCGTTCGTGGTCGACCCGAACTCCCACCCCGTCGACCTGGCGGCCGATCCCGCCACTGGTGACCTGTTCTACGCCAACTTCGACGGCGGCCAGATCCGCCGCATCCAGTACATCGGTGGCAACAACCCACCCGTGGCCGTGGCCTCCGCCAACCCGACCAGCGGCCCGGCGCCACTCGCCGTGCAGTTCACCGGCAGCGGGTCCTCCGACCCCGACGGCGACGCCCTCACCTACTCGTGGGACCTGAACGGCGACGGCACCTACGGTGACTCCACCGCCGCCAACCCCAGCTTCACCTATACCACCGCGGGCACCTACCAGGTGACCCTCAGGGTCACCGACGCCCGGGGAGCCTCGTCGGTGAGCGCGCCGGTGACCATCACGGTCGGCGGGGGCAACACGCCGCCGACTCCTGTGATCGACACGCCGTCCTCCAGCCTCACCTGGGCGGTCGGCGACACCATCAACTTCTCCGGCCACGCTACCGACGCCCAGGACGGCACCCTGCCGGGCTCCGCCCTGACCTGGACGGTCATCCTCCGCCACTGCACCACCGGCTGCCACGACCACCAGGTGCAGACCTTCACAGGGGTCGCATCGGGGTCGTTCGTCGCCCCGGACCACGACTATCCCTCGTCCCTGATCATCCAGCTGCAGGCCAGGGACTCGGGTGGCATGACCGCCACCACCAGCGTGACCCTGCAGCCCAAGACGGTGAACCTCACCTTCCAGTCCAACCCCGGCGCGCTGCAACTGACCGCCGGCCTGACCACGGCCAAGGCGCCGTTCACGGTGACCGCGATTCAGAAGGCGACCCTCCAGCTGGTCGCCCCCTCGCCGCAGACGAAGGGGCCCCAGACCTACTCGTTCGTGTCCTGGTCCGACGGCGGGGCACAGGCCCACAGCATCACCGCCCCGGCGACGGCGACCACCTACACCGCGACCTACCAGCGACTGAGATAGCCCACCGCCGGCGCTCAGCCGCCGGCGTGGACGGCGGGTCGCACGCCTTCGACCGATGGCTGGAAGGGGTGGTGCGCTCGGCGACGGCGAGGAATCGGTCGGGGCCGTCGTCGTAGCTGTCCAGCCGGAAGCCCGTGCGGTGCAGCAGCCGGCGGAGCGGGCCGGGGGCCAGCAGGTCGTCGTCGCGCAGGGCGCGGCCGTGGCGGGCGGCCAGGGCGGCCCGGCCGCTGGGATGGAACAGCACCAGCCGGCCGCCGGGACGGACCACCCGGGCCAGCTCGGTCAGGCCAAGGCCGGGGTCGGGGAGGTGGGGCAGCAGTCCGGCGGCGAAGGCGCCGTCAGCGCAGGCTGCGGGCAGGGGCAGGCGGCGGGCGTCGGCCATCACCAGCAGCGCGTGCGCGTTGCGACCGTAGCCGCGTGCGGTGGCCAGCATCTCCGGGGTGAGGTCGAGGCCGAGGACGCGGCCGGCCGGGCCGACGGCCGCCCGCAGGTGGGGGAGGGCCCGGCCGGTGCCGCAGCCCACGTCCAGGGCGGTCTGCCCGGGTGCAGGCCGAGCTCGGCGACGGCGGCCGCGTAGGCGGGGTCGTCCTCGGGGAAGCGCTGTTCCCAGGTGGCGGCTCGGGGGGCGAAGAAGGCACGGGTCTCGGCCAGTTGCACCGCCGGGCCGAGGCGGTCGGCGAGCGCCGGTCCATGCGGCGGATCACCGGCCAGCCCGGGTCGTGGAGGTCGACCACGATGTCGGCGATGACCTCGGGATCGACCTGGGTGAGGTACCGGGCGGCGGCCGGGGCCCGGTCGGGGTGCAGCAGCGTGAGGGCGTCCAGGGTCAGCCGGCGGCAGCGGCGGCCGCGGCCGGACAGGACCCGGGCGAGGTCGTCGGCGACGGCACACGTTGCGGTGTCGACCAGGCCGTCGACCGCGACATGGGTCGGGGGGCTCCGGTCGAGGGCGGCGACGGCGTCGGCGAGCGCGCCGACAACCTGGGCACGGCGGGTCGCTTGCTCGGCCTGGAGCGTGGGCTGCATCCAGATCGCTCCTTCGGGAGCGGGCCATGGGCGGCGGATCGTGACCGGAGGGACGTGTGGAAGGTAAGCCGTAACGTCGTTGCAGTTGCGGCTGGAGAACCGAGTATAGCGGGCGAAAGCTGCCAGCCATGCTAGGATCAGCGGCAAATGCCAAGCTATCGAATCGGCCAGGCCGCCGAGCTGCTCGGGGTCAGCGTCGACACCGTGCGCCGCTGGGCGGACGCCGGCCGCCTCGGGGCGAGGCGGACCGAGGGTGGGCAGCGGGTGGTCGACGGGACCGCTCTGGCCGAGTTCATGACCGGCCACTGGCACCTGCCCGACCGGGACGAGGTGATCGCCCAGTCGGCCCGCAACCGCTTCCAGGGGATCGTCACCCGGGTCGTCAAGGACGAGATCGTCGCCAAGGTCGAGCTCCAGGCCGGCCCCTACCGGGTGGTGTCGCTGATGACCCGGGAGGCGGCCGACGAGCTCGGGCTCGTCCCCGGGGTGCTGGCCGTGGCGGCCGTCAAGGCAACCAACGTGGTCGTCGAGCTGCCCTCGCCGACACCGTTCCGTGGCTGACCCACGTCCAGCAGGAGGAGGCATCATGCTTCGGTCCCGGATCCGCCTGGCCGCCGTGCTCGCGGTGGCGGCGCTCACGCTCGCCGCCTGCGGCGACGACAACACCACGTCCTCGGGCGGCTCCTCGGGGTCGGCCGGCGAGCTCAAGGTGTTCGCGGCGGCGTCGCTGACGGCGGCCTTCACCGAGCTCGGCCAGCAGTACGCGGCGGCCAACGGCGGCGACAAGGTGACCTTCAACTTCGCCGGCAGCCAGGCCCTGGCCACCCAGATCCAGCAGGCCGCCCCGGCCGATGTGTTCGCCTCCGCTGACACCACCAACATGGACAAGGTCAAGGACCTGGTCGGGACCCCCCAGAACTTCGCCAGCAACCTGCTGGCCATCGTGGTCGAGAAGGGCAACCCCAAGGGCGTCAAGGGTCTCGACGACCTGGCCAACCCGGACCTCAAGGTCGTCCTGGCGGCCGAGGAGGTCCCGGCCGGCAAGTATGCCAAGCAGATCCTGGACAAGGCCGGGGTCAGCGTGCAGCCGGTGTCGCAGGAGGACAACGTCAAGGCGGTGGTCACCAAGGTCTCCCTGGGTGAGGCCGACGCCGGGATCGTGTATGTCACCGACGTGACCGCCGGCGGGGACAAGGTCGAGGGGGTCGACATCCCCGAGGAGCAGAACGTCGTGGCCACCTACCCGATCGCCACCGTCAAGGCGAGCAAGGACCAGCAGGGGGCGGAGGCGTTCATGGACCTGGTCCTGTCGGACGAGGGCCAGCAGGTGCTGAAGAAGTACGGGTTCCTGCCGCCGCCGACCACGTGACCGCCACGGCCGCCCGGCGCCGCCGGGCCGGCAGTCCCAGCAGCTCCCGCGCCCGGGCGGGCGTGCCCTTCCTGTTGCTCGTCCCGGCCGGGCTGGCCGTGGGGTTGCTCGCGGTTCCGCTGCTTGGGCTGCTGGAGGAGACGGACTGGCGGCACCTCCCGGCAGAGCTGGCCAGCCCGCTGGTGCTCCAGGCGCTGCGGCTGTCGCTGGTCTGCTCCCTGGGCGCGGTCGCGGTCTCGGTCGTGCTCGGCGTCCCGCTGGCCTTCCTGCTGGCCAGGGTCGCCTTCCCCGGCCGCAACCTGGTCCGGGCCCTGACCACCCTCCCGATGGTGTTCCCCCCGGTGGTCGGCGGGGTCGCCCTGCTGCTGGCCTTCGGCCGCCGCGGCCTGGTCGGCCAGTGGCTGGACCGGGCCTTCGGGATCACCCTGCCGTTCACCACCGCCGGGGCCATCCTGGCCGAGGCGTTCGTGGCCATGCCGTTCCTAGTCATCACCTGCGAGGCCGGCCTGCGGGCGATGGACCGCCGCTACGAGGACGCCGCCGCCACCCTGGGGGCCGGCCGCTGGACGACCTTCCGGCGGGTCACCCTGCCGCTGATCGCCCCCTCGCTGGGCGCCGGGATGGCGCTGTGCTGGGCCAGGGCCCTGGGGGAGTTCGGGGCCACCATCACCTTCGCCGGCAACCTGCCCGGGGTCACTCAGACCATGCCCCTGGCCGTGTACATCGCGCTGGAGACCGACCTGGAGGCGGCCATCGCCCTCAGCCTGGTCCTGCTGGCCGTCTCTTTGGCCGTGCTGATCGCCCTGCGGGACCGCTGGTTCCCCAGCGCGAGCGCATGAGCCGCTGGGGCTCGGAGCGACGCCAAGGGGTGTGCCGGTGAGCCTGGAGGCCCGGGTGGCCCTCACCCTCGGGCAGCTGGCGCTGGAGGTCGAGCTGGCGGTGGCGACCGGCGAGCTGGTGGTGCTGCTCGGCCCCAACGGGGCGGGCAAGACGACCCTGCTGCGGGCCGTGGCCGGGCTGGTGCCCCTGGCCCGGGGCCGGGTCGTGCTTGACGGGACGGTGCTGGAGGATCCCGCGGCCGGCGCCTGGGTGCCGACCGAAGCGCGGCCGATCGGCTTCGTGTTCCAGGACTACCTGTTGTTCCCGCACCTGTCGGCTCTGGAGAACGTCGCGTTCGGGCTGCGCGCCAGAGGCGTTCCCAAAGCGGAGGCCCGCCGCCGGGCCGCCGGCTGGCTGGACCGGGTCGGCCTGACCGGCCACGCCGACGCCCGGCCCCGGGCCCTGTCCGGGGGCCAGGCCCAGCGGGTCGCCCTGGCCCGGGCCATGGTCGGCGACCCGCGGCTGCTGCTGCTGGACGAGCCCCTCGCCGCCCTGGACGCGGCCACCCGGACCGAGGTCCGCCGTGACCTGCGGCGCCATCTGGCCTCCTTCGACGGCACCCGGCTGCTGGTCACCCACGACCCCCTGGAGGCCATGGCCCTGGCCGACCGCCTCATCGTCCTCGAGGGCGGCCGCATCACCCAGACCGGCACCCCCGATCAGGTCAGCGCCCAGCCGCGCTCCCGCTATGTGGCCGAGCTGGTCGGCATCAACCTGTACCGGGGCAGGGCCACCGGCCCGACGGTCGAGCTCGCCGGCGGCGGGGTCCTGGTCGTCGCCGGCGACCACCATGGGGAGGTCTTCGCCGCCGTCCACCCGCACGCCGTCGCGCTGCACCGCCACCGCCCGGAGGGCACCCCGCGCAACGTCTGGACCGGGACCGCGGACACCCTGGAGGTCGTCGGCGACCGGGTCCGTGTCCGCGTGGCCGGCACGGTGCCGGTCGTTGCCGAGGTCACCCCCGGGGCCGCCAGCGAGCTCCGCCTGGCCGACGGCGGCTCGGTGTGGGCCACCGTCAAGGCCACCGAGGTTGTCGTCTATCCTGCCTGACCGTCACAGGGAGATCAGCATGAAGCTCAGCGCCCGCAACCGGCGCACCGGCACCGTCCGCACCGTCGAGCCGCCACGACTCTGGATCGGGGCCGGTCAGCCAAGCTTCACCGCCGTGCCCGAGGCGCTGACCATCAGCATCTTGTCGCCAACGGACTCGTAGTCGATGTCGACCCCCACCACCGCGTCGGCGCCCAAGTGGGCTGCCTGCTGCTCCATCTCGGCCAAGGCGTCGCTGACCCCGGAGGCGAGCTCGTTCTCATAGGACTTGGACCGGCCGCCGAAGATGTTGCGCACGCCGGCGCCGACGTCCTTGAACACGTTGACCCCGAGCACGCCCTGGGCGGTCACCACGCCGAGGTACTCGGTCACGGTGCGGCCCTCGATCCCGGGGGTGGTGGTGATGAGCATCGCTGTCCTCCTGCCAGTGTCCAGGTGCTCGATCGGCCTTGGCCGAGGCTAGATGGGGCGGGAGTGACGGTCAATCATCGGCAGGTCAAGGCGAGCCAGGCACCGCGTTAACCCGATGCTCCCGGGGGCGTTACACGGATGTGACCGGGGTGGGGCACCATGTGATCGTCTTCACTTGATGAGCTGGAAGGGAACCAACCAGATGAGCAAGGACATCCACGACGACGGTGGGGTCGCCACCCCGACCTTGGAGCGGGAGGTCTGCGACAAGTGCGGGGCGCGGATGGAGCTGCAAGGGGCGGCGCACGGGTTCGAGCGGTGGCGGTGCCCCAGGTGCCGGCAGGTGGTGGGGGTCGACCGCGACCCCGAGGTCGGGGGGCGGTTCCAGATCGACCGGGGGCGGCCCTGGGACTACTCGCCTGACGCGTTCGGCAGCTGACCGTGCGGGAGCGGATCCGGCGGGTCGGCCGGAGGCTGAGCCGGCGCGTCCATCTCCCCCGGTTCGGGCTGCGCCGGGCGCGCCGCGCACGGGTCGCGACCCGGCTCGCCCGCAACGGGCCGGTGGGGATCGCCTATGACGTCCGAGGTCAGGGGCCGCCGCTGGTGCTGATCCAGGGACTGGGGGTCGGCCGCTGGGGGTGGGAGCCGGTCGTGGACCGGCTCGCCCGGACCTTCACGGTCATCACCGTCGACAACCGGGGGATCGGGGACTCCGACGCCCCGGGCGGATCGTACTCGACCCGGGTGATGGCCGAGGACGTGGTGGCGGTCCTGGACGACGCCGGGGTGCGCTCGGCCGGCGTGGTCGGGACCAGCCTTGGCGGCATGGTCGCCCAGGAGCTGGCCCTCGCCCATCCCGAGCGGGTCGACCGGCTGGTGCTGGTGGCCACCATCCCGGGTGGGCGGCTGACCGCGCCGATGCCGCTGAAGACGGCCTACCTGCTCACCTGGGCGCCGCTGATGCGCAGCGACCAGCGGCTGCGGGGGTTCGTCGAGCACAACCTCGGGCCGGAGACCCTGCGCCGGCGGGCCAAGGTGGTCCGGCGCCTGATGGGGCTGAAGCGGGCCCATCCGCAGACCGAGCAGGCGTGGCGGGCCCAGGCCACGGCCGGGGTGCTGTTCGACCCGCTGGGGCGGCAGCGGCGCATCACCCAGCCGACCCTGATCCTGCAGGGCACGGCGGACCAGGTCGTCAACCCGGTCAACGCCGAGCTGCTGGCCGGCCTGATCCCGAACGCGCGCCTGCGCTATGTCGAGGGGGCGGGCCACCTGGTGTGCTGGGACGAGCCGCGGCGGTTCGCCCGCGTGGTCTCCGGCTTCCTGACCGACCGGGCCGTCCCGCTGGCAGGGCGCGATCAGGGCCTCCGCCGGGTGAGCTAGCCGCTCCGCGACGTCTGGGAACTTCGTCGCAAACTGGCTGTCGAGGTGGGGATCGGGGACGATCACCCACTATGTTGCGGGGTCGGGGGGACGAGGAGCGGGGAACGGTCGCCATCACGGTGGTGCTGGCCATGACCGTGCTGCTCGGGTTCGCGGCGCTGGTGGTGGACATCGGGCTGAACTGGGCAGCGCGGACCTCGGCGCAGACGGCGGCGGACTCGGCGGCCCTGGCGGGGGCGTCGCAGCTGGTGGCCGTCGGGCCGGCGGCGGCCCTGGTCACCGTCGAGAGCTTCCTGGACGCCAACGTCAGCGGCCTGGTGCCGGCGGCCGCGGGCTGGGCGAGCGACGGCTCCGAGGCCAACGGGGAGGTCGTCTGCTGGGTCCTGCCGGGCGGGCCGCCAGGCCCGGGGGCCGGGTGCCCGGACGGGTCGAACGCCCTCCAGGTGACCACGCCGCCGATCCAGGTGCAGTACGCGTTCGCGCCCGTGCTGGGCCAGACCTCGAACAGCATCCGGGCGAGGGCGGCCGCCGCGGCCGGGCCGGCCGCCCCCAACAACTGCGTGCTGTGCCTGCTCGACCCGGGCGCTCCGCGGGCGCTGGAGAACCTGGGCTTCGGCGACGTCACCGTCAACGGGGGCGGGATCGCCGTCAACTCCGACGACCCGCTGGCCCTGGTGCTGGCCGGGGCCGGTGACATCAGCGCCGAGCAGATCCGGGTGATCGGCGGGCTCTCCGACGCGCCGGGCGGAGGGACCCTGCTCCCGCCGGCCGAGTTCGGCGGGCCGCCGGTCCCCGACCCGCTCGCCGACCTGCCCACCCCCGACCTGCTGGCCGTGCCGCCGATCCCGCGGTCCACGACCCCGATCGTGGTCACCGCCGACCAGGTCCTCCCGCCGGGCATCTACGACACCGTCACCGTCCAGGGGACGGCCACCCTCACCCTCCAGACCGGGGTCTTCGTGTTCACCGGGACCAACGGCCTGACCGTCGAGGACGACGCCCGGGTGGTCAGCAGCGCCGGCGGGGCGACCATCTACCTGGCCTGCAGCGGCTACCCGGCGCCCTGCTCGGGGACCGGGGCGCGGTTCCGGGTCCAGGACGACGGGCGGTTCCAGGCCGAGCCGCCGGACAGTGGCCCGTACGCCGGGCTGTCGATCTTCGCCGCCCCCGGCAACACCCGGAACATGCGCTTCCGGAGCGACCAGGACGTCACCCTGCCCGGCGTGCTGTACGGGCCCAGCACCCGGGTGTCGATGGAGGACACCGGTGACCTCCAGGTCAACTCCCTGCTGGTCGTCCGCGCCCTCTCCCTCACCACGGTCCTCGGGCCGGACGCCTCGGTGACGGTCAACTACAACCCGAGCGTCCTGCTGCCAGGGGTCGGGGGGCCGGTGCTCATCCGCTGACACCGAAGCGCCGCCGGTACGTGAGCGGTTCGTGAGGGCCGGGTGGTTCGCTGGTCTCAGCGAGCTTGCGTACAGGCGCTGAGGGGCCGGCACCCCGGCTGGAGAAGTTGGGCCGGCCCCTCATCCAAGCCCGGACCCGGGCCGGGCGTCGGCCGGGCCCTCAGGGCCAGCCGGTCCGCAGCCGCAGCCACTCCAGGGCGACCACGCCCTGCCCGAGCTGGAACGCCCGGAGGGTCGGCAGGCCGGGCGGGGGTGGCAGCCGGGCGCCGGCGAGCAGGAACCCGGTGACGGCGGCCAGGGTGGCGGTGATGGCCTCCGCGTCGGCTCCGGCGGCCACCGGGTGGGCGGCGAAGGTCGGCTCCGGGTCCGGGCCGCCCTGCATGGTCACGCTCGGCAGCAGCAGGACCAGGTCGACCCAGGCCGCCCCGACCGAGGCGTACGGCCAGTCGACGGCCACCACCCGGGTCGGGGTGAGCAGCAGGTTGTCGGCCCGCAAGTCCAGGTGCAGCAGGGTCCGGCCCTCGGTGGCGGCCGGCAGGCCGGCCTCCAGGTCGGCCAGGCGCCGGAGGTGGCGGACCGCCCACGGGTCGAGGCCGGCCAGGTCGTCGTCGCCGGCGGCGGAGGTCGCGGCCAGCTCGCGCCAGCCGGTGAAGAGGTCACCGAGACGCTCGGCAACCGGCGGCAGGCCGGATGGGGCCGGGGTCAAGGACGCGGCCAGGTCGGCGACCATGTCCAGGACTCGCCGGAGCTCGTCGGGCCGCCAGGGGAGGGCGGGGTGGACGCCGTCGACATCCTCGAAGGCCAGGGCGACCCAACCGTGGCGGTCGAGCGACCACAGCAGCCGGGGTGCCGGGGCCGAGTGGGGGAGAGCGGCCATGTTCCGGGCCTCGGACCGGTGGATGCCGGCGCTGTCGGGGTTCGGTTCGGGGCCCACCGCCTTGACGAACGCCCGCCGCCCGTCGTCCAGCCGCAGCCGCACGGCCAGGCCGGGGGAGAACCCGCTCGGCTGGGTGACGGCCTCGACCACGGTCCCGCCGAGCCGGTCCTCCACCTCGTCCCGCAGCCAGGCCGGCGCGTCCTCCCAGCCCAGCCGCTGCCCGGTCGCCGGCGGAACCACCCGGCCCCCTGGCATTCCCATGTCCATCGCCGGATCGTCCCCGCCCACGCCTCACCCGACCCCGCCCACGCCTCACCCGACCCCGCCGCGGTCGGCTCCCCCAGCCCCAGGCGCGCCGCAACCTCGCCCCCCGCCAATGGGGCCCCTTCTGGGAGGGTAGCCCACCGGTGGGTTCAGGCGGGCCGGTTGTCCACAGCCCCTGCCGGGCGGCCGCCACAGCCCACCGCTCGGGGCCGTCCACAGACCCGCCCACCCGCGCCGGAACGGGGCTGGGGCCGCCGGTATACTGGCCGCCGTACCGCAACGGTCCGGGCGCGTTGGCGCCCGCGTCTCTCCGAGCAGTCGCTCGGTTTCATCGTTCCCCGACCCGGAGGCACCCGTGCGCAGCACCCTCGAGCCAGTCGAGCCCACCAAGGTGCGGATCAACGTCGTCGTGGAGCCCGACGAGCTCCGCCCGGCGATCGACCGCACGGCCAGGCGGCTGTCGCGGGAAGTCCGGGTGCCCGGGTTCCGCAAGGGCAAGGTGCCCCGCCAGGTCATCGAGGCCCGGATCGGCCGCGACGCCCTGCTCGCCGAGGCCATCGAGCAGGAGGCGGTCCCCGAGTTCTACGCCAAGGCGATCGAGGAGCTCGGCGTCCAGCCCCTCTCCCGGGCCCAGGTCGAGCCGCCCGACTACACCGACGGCCAGCCCCTGGAGTTCTCGGCCACCTTCGAGGTCAAGCCCGAGCTCGACCTGTCCCCCTACCGCGGCGTCGAGGTCGAGCGCCCGGCCCTGGAGGTCACCGACGAGCACGTCGACGCCCAGCTGGAGCGCCTGCGCGAGCGGTTCGCCCAGCTCGAGGTCATCGGCCGCCCCCTGGCCGAGGGCGACTTCGCCCAGATCGACCTGCGGGCCACCCACCACACCGAGGAGATCCCCGAGCTGACCCGCACCGACTTCCTCTACGAGGTCGGCTCGGGCTCGGTCGTGCCCAAGCTCGACGAGGAGCTGACCGGCAAGCGCAAGGGCGACATCCTCAGGTTCAACGCCACCCTGCCCGAGGAGGCCGGCGAAGGGCTGGCCGGCCGCGAGGTCACCTTCTCGGTCCTGGTCAAGGAGGCCAAGGCCAAGGTCCTGCCCAAGCTGGATGACGACTTCGCCCAGGAGGCGAGCGAGTTCGACACCCTGGACGAGCTCCGGGCCGACCTGCGCGAGCGCCTCGAGCAGGCCGCCGAGGCCCAGCGGCAGAGCGAGCTCGAGACCCGGGTCCTGCAGGCCTACCTCGACCAGGTCGAGGTCCCCCTTCCCGAGACCCTGGTCCACGACGAGCTCCACTACCGGGCCAACCGCTTCGCCCAGCAGCTGCGCTACATGGGGGCCAGCCTGGAGCAGTACCTGGAGGCCCTCGGCCAGACCCAGGAGCAGGTCGAGGCCGACCTCCGATCCCAGGCCGAGCGGGCCGTCAAGGCCCAGCTGGTGCTGGAGGCGATCGCCCGGGCCGAGCAGTTCGAGGCCAGCGAGGAGGAGATCGAGGCCGAGCTGCAGCGCCAGGCGGCCCGGGCCAACCTCGAGCCCGAGCAGGTCCGCCAGGCCCTGTCCGACGGCCGGGGTGGGGTGATCGCCGGTGATATCCTGCGGAGCAAGGCCCTGGCGTTCCTGGTCGAGCACGCCACCCAGCACGATCCGGCGCCCGACGACGCTTCCGAGCCCAAGGAGTAACCGGCGATGCAGCCACCATCCAACTATCTGGTCCCGGTCGTCGTCGAGCAGACCAACCGGGGCGAGCGCTCGTTCGACATCTACTCGCGGCTGCTGAACGAGCGGATCATCTTCCTCGGCACCCCGATCGACGACACCGTGGCCAACCTCGTCATGGCCCAGCTCCTCCACCTGGAGAGCGAGGACCCCGACAAGGACATCCAGCTCTACATCAACTCGCCCGGGGGGTCGGTCACGGCCCTGCTGGCCATCTACGACACCATGCAGTACGTGAAGCCGGACGTGGCCACCACCTGCATGGGCCAGGCCGCCTCGGCCGCGGCCGTGCTGCTGGCCGCCGGCGCCCCCGGCAAGCGCCTCGGCCTGCCCCACTCGCGCATCCTGATCCACCAGCCCTCCGGCGGGGCCGAGGGCCAGTCGGTCGACATCGAGATCCAGGCCCGCGAGATCATCCGCATGCGCCGGATGCTGGACGAGATCCTGGCCACCCACACCGGCCAGGACGTGGAGCGGATCAGCCGCGACACCGACCGCGACTTCA
>Ga0081539_10001850_pt1 | contig 33393 bp, 37 predicted proteins | sample TabmetS4T2R2_FD_71023 | JGI IMG/M metagenome (GOLD analysis project Ga0081539, IMG submission 71023) | Tabebuia heterophylla rhizosphere microbial communities from the University of Puerto Rico - S4T2R2 | ecosystem: Host-associated > Plants > Roots > Rhizosphere ... | reverse complement strand
CGGCGGGGTCGCCTTGTGCGACGGCAGGAAGACCAGCAGCGCCCCTGCCCCGGCGACGACCAGCACGCCGAGGCCGATGATCAGGCGGTTCCTAAGCCGGGCGTTCATGCAGCCTCCCCCGGCCGAACCAGGAACTCGTCGCGACGGCGGCGAGCCCGCCGTAGACAACCGTCAGGCCCCAAAGCCGCACCCAGTCGTTGAACACGTCGTGGAGTCCGGCATTCATCTGGTCGATGCGTACCAGGCCGTCGATCGCCGAGGTGCTGGGGAAGATGAAGCTCACCATGCGCAGCGCCGGCGGAATCGCCTCGACGGGCCACGCGACTCCCACCAGGAAGAACAGCGGCAGGCTGATGGCGATGAACAGCAGCACGGCGGTCTCGCGTCGCGTGAACCAGGCGCTGACGAACTGGCCGAGGAAGCTCACCGAGAGCAGGAACGGCAGCAGCAGCGCCAGAAGATCGCCGAGCTTTTCTGTCGCCGAGAAGCCGTAGATCCGGGGCAACACGACCAGGAACAGGATGGCGCCGGGCAGCGTCAGCAGCAGATGCGCCAGCCCCTGGCCCAGCACCGCGGCCGGCCCGCCGCGACGCCGCCGCGCGCCCTGCCCGCCCTGTTCGAAAGCGGCGCCGCCCAAAGTGGCCGAGCCCATCAGCAGGGTCTGTTGCAGGATCAGGATGAAGGCCGCCGGCACGATGTAGCTGGCATAGCCCCCCGTGGGATTGAACAGCGGCTGGTTCAACACCTCGACGGGCGAACTTCGCGCCAGCGCCGCCCGATAGAGGCTGCCGTCCGGCCGCGATTCGCCCGATGCCACGTCGGCGTTCACCGCGGCCGTGCCTTCGAGGATGCCCTGCAGGGTGCGATTGAAGAGCAGGAAGTAGACCGAATCGACATAGGCCGGCAGCCGCGCCTGGCCTCCGGCCAGCACTTCGCGCTCGGTGCCGGCGGGAATGTCGAGGATGGCGAAGACCTCGCGCCGCTGCAGCGCCGCCTGCGCCTCGGCGAGCGTGCTGGGGCGCTGGGCGACCTTGATGGCCTCGTGGGCGTTGAGACTTTGCACGAGGCGACGGCTGATTTCCGTCGAGTCCTCGTCGACGACGGCGATCGGGATCTCACGCACCAGCTGGCCGAGATAGGGCTGCGGATAGAGCACGCCGTAGATGATGGGCGCCAGCACCAGCAAGCCGAGCGCACCACGGTCACGCAGGGCACGGCCATATTCGGCGACGAAGGCACGAACCACGCCGCTTCGTGCCGATGCCTCGGCCAGCGGCGCCTCTTCCTCGGCCGGCAACGGCTTGCCGGCGATCGAGCGCAGCCGCAGGGTGGCAAGACCGAGGAAGACCGCGGCGAGCAGCAGCAGCATGCCGAGCGGCTCGAGGGAATCCCGGGCTGGCGCGCCGCGCGCCGCCTGGTCGGACAGCACCTGCATGTACCAGCGCACCGGCAGCAGGCTGCCCCAGGTGCGGGCGAAGTCTCCCATCGCCAGAATCGGGAAGCCGACACCGGCGAAGCCGAAGGCCGGCGAACAGAAGATGCCGGTGAGCGACAGGCCGAAGGCAAGGTTGCGCACCAGCAACTGAAAGAGCGAGCCGACAGCGAGATAGGCCGCAATGAGCACGCAGCCCGCGGCGGCGGCGATCAGCGGATCGCCGCGGAACGGCACATGGAAGCCGTCGTGAATGGTGACGGCCTCGATCACCAGCATCAGCACGAAGATCGCGAAGTACGGCATAAGCTTGCCGACCAGCGCCGTCAGCGCATGGTCGTCCGCCGTCGCCAGCCATTCCTCCATGTCGCGCCGGCCGAATTCGGAGCCTACGGCATAGCCCGCGGCGATGGCGATCACGACATGCAGCACCATGGGCAGGATGGAGCGCAGCAGGAACTGGGCGTAGTTCATCGCCGGGTTGGTGAGCACGTATTGCTCGACCACCAGCGGGCCGGGGGCGTAGCCGCCACGCTGGGACGTGCGCGGCAGCTCGGCGATCGCCGCCGACACGGCGGCCGACAGCGCGCTCGAGGCGACGTTGCCCGGCGTGAAATACTGCTTGTTGTGGAAGATCACGATCTGCGGGCGCTTGCCCGCCGCGATGTCGCGCTCGAGGTTGCGCGGGATATAGACGGCGCCGATCGCCTCGCCCGACCGCACCGCCTGCATGGCGCCGTTCAGGTCGGTCGAGCGGCGGCTCACCGCCACGCCGGGCGCGGCATTGACCGCCTGCACGAAGATTGACGAGGTCTCCGTCCGGTCGGCGTCGACGACGTCGACGCGCAGATCGCGCACCACGGCATTGCTGAAGGTGAGCGACAGGATCGCAAAGGCGAGCAGCGGCACGCCGGCCACCAGGAACAGCGCCACGCGATCACGCCAGATCCACTGGACCTCGCGCCAGGCGACGGCGATCAGCCCGGCCGGCAGGCGATCCGCCATCAGCGCTTCTTCCAGTCGGCGTAGACGCTCATGCCGGGACGCAGGCCCGGTACGGCGTCGACCGGGTAAGCGCGGACCTCGAAGGTCCGGAGGTCGAAGTCGCCGGTCGCCCGCGTCGCGCGCCAGCCGGCATACTCGCCGCGCGTCGCGATCTTCTTCACGACGACGGCAATCGGCTTGTCGCCGAGCGCCGGCGCGCGGACCTCGAAGCGGTCGCCGATCTTGAGGTCCTTCACCAGGTCCTCGCGCAACTCGAAGCGCAGCCAGACGTCGCTGAGGTCGACCAGCGTCAAGAGCGGCACGCCGGGCGAGACGTATTCACCCGGATCGGCGCCGGTGTGATAGACCTGCCCGGTAATCGGCGACTTCACGGTGAGCTCGCCGACCTGGGCCTGCAACGTGGCAATGGCGGCCTCGGCCTTGGCGACGGCCGCCTTGGCGACGCCGCGCTCCTCGGCGGTATAGCCGTTGATCGCCTCCTCGAGGGCGAGCTTGGCCTGTTGCTGGCTGCGCCGCGTGACATCGAGGGTCGCCGTCGCCTCGTCGAGCTTCTGCACCGAGGCGAAGTCGCGAGCCGTGAGCACCTTGGTGCGGTCATAGTTCTGCTCGGCCAGCTTGGCGCTGGCCTCGGCCGACGCATGCGCCGCCCGGCGCGCTTCGATGACCTCGGCGCGGGTGCCGACTTCGATGCGCTTGAGGTCGGCTACCGCCACCGCGCGCGCCGCCTCCGCCTCCTTGAGACGCGTCAGCAGCTCGGGATTATCGATGGTGACGAGGACCTGACCTGCCTGGACGTCCTGGCCGCGATGAACCGGCCGGGTCGCCACGCGGCCATCGACGCGGGCGGCGATGTCGACGCGGGTCGCATCGGCCTCGCCCTGGACGATCAGCGGCTGCGGTCGGGCGAGGTACCAAATGGTCAGGCCGAGGATGACCGCAATGGACACGGCCACGATGATGGTCGCAGCACGCGGTGCGCTTGCCTTGGCTGTCATGGGCGTCGCTCTCGGGGGGCAGGAGAATCGTCCTCGAACAGGATGCGCTCGGCGGCGCCGTCGAGATCGTCGTACTGGCCGCTGCGGAGGCACCACAGGAACGCCGCGAGGCCGGCGCCGCCCAGCACGAGCGCAATCGGTATGAGATAGAGGAAGTCGGTCATGCCGTCGCCCCCGCTGCCTTCGGCGAGACGGGCCGGTCGCCGCCGTGCGGGCGCTGGCGCGCTCCGCCTGCGCCGCGACCGAGGCGGAGCGCATTGCCGACCACCACGATCGACGACAGCGACATGGCGATGGCCGCAACAAGCGGCGTCACGTAACCCAGCATGGCGATCGGCACGGCGAGCGCATTATAGCCGATGGCAAGCGCCAGGTTCTGCCGCACCAGCAGGCTCGCCCGGCGCGCGACGTCGATCGCCTCGGGCACGGCCGTCAGGTTGCCGCGCAGGAAAACCAGGTCGGCGGCGTTGCGCCCGACATCCACGGCCGACGCCGGCGCCATGGAAACGTGCGCCGCGGCCAGCGCCGGGGCATCGTTCAGGCCGTCTCCGACCATCATCACCTTGCGTCCCGCGGCGGCAAGCGACGCCAGGTGAGCCACCTTTCCGGCGGGTGACGTGGCCGCCAGGGCCGGAAGCTGCAAGCACGACGCCACGCGCTCGACCTGCTCCTGGCGGTCGCCCGACAGCAGTTCGGCGTCGATGCCGTCAGCCCTCAAGCTGGCGATGGCCTCGCGCGCATCGGCCCGCAGCTCGTCGTCGAAGTGGAAATCGGCCAGCGGGCGTCCATCCTCCGACAGCACGACACCCGATCCGGCACCTCCGTCGACCGCCCAATCGGGCCGGCCGAGACGATAGCGCCGGCCCTCCGCGCTGCCCTCCAGGCCCGCGCCCGCGCGCTCGCCGATATCGGCAACAAGGGCGGGCTGCACGCCGCGCGTGCGGGCGGCGGCGACGATGGCCTGCGAGTATGGATGACGCGATCGCGACGCCAGGGCCGCGGCGATGGCCAGAGCTCCATCGTCGATGCGGCCGCCCTCGACCAGTCGCGGCGCGCCATTGGTCAGCGTGCCGGTCTTGTCGAAGACGACACGATCGACCTCGACCAGGCGTTCCAGGGCGCCACCGTCCCTGACCATGATACCGCGATCGAACAGGCGCCGCGCGGCCATCACCTGAACCATGGGAACGGCGAGCCCGAGCGCGCAAGGACACGTGATGATGAGGACGGCGACGGCCACGGTCACGGCGCGATGCAGGTCGCCCGTCGCCACGATCCAGCCCACGCCGGTGGACAGCGCCGTGAGGTGGACCACCGGCGCATAGAGCCGTGCCGCGCGATCGGCGATCCGCCGGTAGCGCGTGCGACCGGCCTCGGCCGCTTCCATCATCCGGGTCATCTCGGCGAGGAAGGAATCCTTCGCCGCGGCCCTGGCGCGCAACGTGAGTGGCCCACCGAGATTGAGCGTACCCGCCTGCACGGCATCGCCGATGCCGACGCTCACCGGCAGGCTCTCACCCGTGACCAGCGCGACATCGAGCTCCGATCGGCCTTCGACGACCACGCCGTCAACCGGCACGCGATCGCCTACGGCCAGCAGGATCGTCATGCCGGGGCGAAGATCACCGACCGGCAGGTAGCGCTGTGCGCCGCCCTCGTGCACGACCGTGGCGCCGCGCGCCGCCAGGCGGGCCAGGCCCTTGACGGCGGTGCGGGCACGTTCGCGCATGACGTGGTCGAGCGTCCGGCCGACCAGCAGGAAGAAGAGTAGCGAGGTCGCCGCGTCGAAATAGGCGTGCGGGCCGTGAGTCAGGGTCTCGTAGAGGCTCATGGCGAAGGCGAGCAGGACGCCGACGGAGATCGGCACGTCCATGTTGGTCTGGCCGCGCCTCAGCGCCTGCCAGGCCGAGCGGAAGAACACGCGGCCGCTGTAGGCCAAGGCGGGCAGGGCGATCAGTGCCGACAGCCAATGGAACAGGTCGCGCGTGGCCGGGTCGGCGCCCGACCACACGCCGACCGACAGCATCATGATGTTGCCCGAGGCGAAGCCCGCGACCGCCAGCGCCTGCACCAGCTCGCGCACGACCGGGTCCTTGTCGTCCGCAGTGGCGTCGCCGAGATGCGCCGCGAAGCCCGCACCCTCCAGGGTCTCGATCAGAGGCGGCGGGATCTCGCCGCGCCAGGCGACCGTGACGCGCTTGGTCGACAGATTGACGCGCGCCCGCTCGACCCCGTGAAGGCCGCCGAGCACCCGTTCAACGCGCACGACGCAGCCGCCGCAGTGGATCGTCGGCACGGCAAGCTCGGTCTGCCGCACGCCCTCGCCCAGGGCACGGCTGGCCAGCAGCAGTTCATCGCCGTGGATGGATGGCGCGGTAGGCATGCCAGGTCCCGTGCCCCAACAGGGGGAACACGACGATCAGGCCCAGCAGGCCGGTGGCCAGGCTGAGCAGGAAGAGGACGAGCACGATGACGCCCCAGGTCAGCATGACGGCCAGGTTGTTCCAGACCAGCGCCATGCTGGTGCCCATCGCCGTCAGGGCATCGACGCGCTCCTCGAGCTGCATGGGGATCGAGAAGGCGCTGATGGCAAAGGAGAAGGCGGCGAACAGCGCGCCGACCAGCGTGCCGACCACGATCAGCGCCCAGCCGCCTGGCGTGGTGAAGAGGATCGTCGAGACCTGGTCGAGGCCGGGAAACGGCAGCAGGCCGAAGAACAGGGCGTAGAGGATCACGGCGGCGCGCATCCACAGCAGCATCAGCAAGCAGAGCAGCACGCCGGTGAACAGCACCTGCCCGCCCGACGCGGGGTGGATCACGACCATGTCGGCAAACGAGGCCCGGCCGCCCTCCGCGATCCGGCGGCTCTTCTCGTAGAGACCAACCGCGAGCAGCGGGCCCACCACCATGAAACCCGCCAGCGCCGGCAGGAGGATGTAGTCCCAGCCGAAGGCCACGAGGCCCGCGACAACGATGGCCGATACCGCGAACACGAGCAGGCCGTAGGCCAGGCTGCCGACGGGATCGACCATCAGGTCGCGCCAGCCGGCCGCCAGCCATTGCCAGGCCGCCCTCGGCGCCAGCCCGCGCTTGTAGGGACTTTGGTGCCGCAGCGGCGGCACGACGGCAGGAATGGTGGCCATCACCCGGCTCCCGGAGAGCAGGCCGACTTGGCGGCCCGGTACGATGCCGCTGCCGCCGCATCGCCCAGCCGCACGTGCGCGACACAGTCGGGTTGCGACGTCACAGCGACGTAGATCAGGTGCGCGTTCGCCGCCAACAGCAGCAGCACGCCGCCGGCCACCACCAGGACCACGGCGAGGCGGTTGACGCGACGACGCCGGGCGATCACGGCACCGGTCATGGCTTCTTGGCCCTGAGGTCGACGAGGTAGAGGGCGAGGATCTTGCGGTCGAGCGAGGACAGCCGGCCCTCCCACGACGGCATCTGGCCCTGCAGTCCGCCCCATACCGTCTCGTAGAGCGTGTTCTCGTCGCCGCCGTGCGTCCACACATTGTCCGTCAGGTTGGGCGCACCGGTGTCGGACTTGCCCTTGGCGTCCGGTCCATGACAGGCGATGCAGTTGCCATCGAACACGGCCTTGCCGGCGGCGACATTGCCGAAGGTCGCCTTGCGAGGCGGAGTCGACAGGCTCATCACGTAGGCGACGACGTTCTCGATGTCCTCGCGCTTCAGCACCTGATCGCGCCCGAAGGCGGCCATCTGGGAAACGCGGCTGTTGGGATTCGCCGAGTTGATGCCGACCTTGATGGTCTCGGCGATCTGCTCAGGCGAGCCGCCCCACATGAATGTCGCCGTCGTCAGATTGGGGAAGCCGCGGCCGCCCTTGGCGTCGCGGCCGTGGCAGACGGCGCAGTTGTCGCCGAACAGGGTGCGCCCGGTCTGACGCACCACCGCCATCAGCTTCGGATCGCTCTCGATCTCGGCAAAGCTCTTGCTCGCGATCTGGTCGGACCACGGGCGACCCGCCACCGCCTGCTTGACCGACTGCGTCACGCTCGCCCGATCGTCGGCGCCCAGCAGACCCTTGGTGTAGGTCGCGCCGAGCGGAAAGGCCGGCATCAGGATCCAGTAACCCAGCGCGAAGAGGAAGGTGATGCCGAGGAAGAAGAACACCAGCCGCGGCACCGGCGTGTTCAGCTCCTTGATGCCGTTCCACTCGTGACCGGTGGTCAGATATCCGCTCTCGGGATCGCGTTCTATCGCCATGGCTTGTCCTCGCCCTGGAGGATGGCCTTCGCGGCATCGTCGAAACGCTTGCGGTTCGACGGCCAGTAGACATAGGCCAGCACGGCCAGCGACAGGCCGATCAGGTAGAAGAGCCCGATCGACTTGGAGAACCAGACGACATCGTCGTGTGTCATGGCGTGCTCATTTCTCGGCGACGCTCTTGTGCGCCGCATCGGTGAGACGGCCGAGGATCTGCAGGTAGGCGACGAGGGCGTCCATCTCCGTGAGCTCGGTTGGCTTGCCGTCGAAGACGCGCACGTTGGTCGCCTCGCCGTAGCGTTTGGTCACGCCATCGGCCAGCGGGCTGTCCGGCGTTGCCTGGCCGAAAGCGTCGGCACGGGCCTGGGCGATCATGTCGTCGGTGTAGGGGACGCCGACGGCGCGCATCGCCTTGAGATGCGCGGAGAGATCGTCGACGCGCAACGCGGTGCGCACCAGGAACGCATAGCGAGGCATGACCGAGGTCGGCACGACGTCGCGCGGATTGATCAGGTGGGCGACATGCCAGTCATCGGAATACTTGCCGCCGATGCGCGCGAGATCGGGGCCGGTCCGCTTGGAGCCCCACAGCATGGGATGGTCGTACTTGGATTCGACGGCAAGCGAATACGGGCCGTAACGCTCGACCTCGTCGCGCAGGGTGCGGATCATCTGCGAGTGGCAGGCGTAGCAGCCTTCGCGGACGTAGATGTTGCGGCCGGCGAGCTCGAGGGGCGTATAGACCCGCATGTCCTTCGCTTCCTCCACCGTCTGGTGGACGGTGAAGAGCGGCGCGATCTCGACCAGGCCGCCGATGCTGGCGACCAGGACGACGGCGATCACGAAGCCGATCGCCTTGCTTTCGAGCCAGTAGTGGAAGCGGAACATGGCCCCTACTCCGCAGCGTGGGCGGCCGGCGAGCCGGCCGCCACCGGTTCGGGAAGGTCGGCGGCCGGCGCCTGCTGCGGCGCCTGGCGCACCGTCATCCAGACGTTGTAGCAGCCGACCAGCGCACCGATCAGGAACAGCAGCCCGCCGACGGCGCGCGCGACATAGTAGGGATGCATCGCGTCAAGCGAGTCGACGAAGGTGTAGGCGAGCGTGCCGTTGGCGTTGTAGGTCCGCCACATCAGCCCCTGGATGATGCCGGAGTTCCACATCGCCAGCACGTAGACGATGGTGCCGGAGAGGGCGAGCCAGAAGTGCACCTCGACCAGCCGCGCCGAGTACATGGCGTCGCGCTTCCACAGCCAGGGCACCACGGCATAGATCGAGCCGAAGGTGATCATCGCCACCCAGCCCAGCGCGCCGGCATGGACGTGGCCGACCGTCCAGTCGGTGTAGTGCGACAGCGCATTGACCGAACGAATCGCGAGGAACGAGCCCTCGAAGGTGGTGAGGCCGTAGAACACGGCCGCGACCATCATGAAGCGCAGCGTCGCGTCGTCGCGCACCTTGTGCCAGGCGCCGTTCAGGGTCAGCAGCGCGTTGGCCGCGGCAGCCCATGACGGCACCAGCAGCATCACCGAGAAGGTCATGCCCAGCGTCTGCACCCACTGCGGCAGCGCCGTGTAGTGCAGGTGATGCGAGCCCGCCCACATGTAGAGGAAGGTGATCCCCCAGAAGCTGATGATCGACATGCGGTAGGAGTAGAGCGGACGGCCGGCGCGCTTAGGCAGGAAGTAGTACATCATCCCGAGGAAGCCGGCCGTGAGGAAGAAGGCGACGGCGTTGTGGCCATACCACCACTGCGTCATGGCATCCTGGACGCCGGAGAACGCCGAATAGCTCTTGGCGCTGCCGAGACCGACCGGCACGGCGAGGCCGTTGACGATGTGCAGCATCGCCACGACCAGGACGAACGCCAGATAGTACCAGTTGGCGACGTAGATGTGCGGCTCCTTGCGCCGCATCAGCGTGCGCAGGTAGACCACGAAGTAGGTCACCCAGACGACGGTCAGCCAGAGGTCAGCGTACCATTCGGGCTCGGCATATTCCTTGGACTGGGTGACGCCCATCAGGTAGCCGGTGACGGCGAGCAGGCAGAACAGGTTGTAGCCGAACAGCACGAACAACGGGCTGAGCTGGTCGGGCATGCGCGCCCGCGATGTGCGCTGCATGACGTAGAACGACGTGGCGATCAGCGCATTGCCGCCGAAGCCGAAGATCACGCCGGTAGTGTGGACGGGGCGCAGGCGGCCGAAGCTCGCCCAGGCGGCATCGAAGGTGAAGTCGGGATAGGCGAGCAGCCAGGCCACCCAGTCGCCGACGAACATGCCGACGGCGGCCCAGACCATCGCGATCAGCAGGCCGAGCTTGGCGGGCTCGTCGTAGTAGCTGTCGAACCGCGCCTCCGACGGCTCGGGCGCAAAGTAGCCGTTGAGCACGACGAATACGCAGGCGATCGACACCGCCATGATCAGCGCACCGTGCAGGCCGATCGGATCGGCCTTGCCGGCAATCAGCAGCGCAAGGCCGATCGCCGCAACGACGAACAGGATGATGATCGCCTGCTGTCGTTCATTGCGTGTGAGCTGTGCAATGGCTGACATGCTCGCCCCCCGCTTCGCAGGATAGAGCGTATAAGCCCTCGGGCGGCGACTCTACAAGGAAGTGCGCCACCGACAATGGTCGATACGACCATCGTCGATAGCGGCCATCGCACAACAACTGCGCTCGATGAAATTGCGTCGCGATTGCTGCGTCGAAGCTGCAAGAGCTTGGCTTTGACGGCTATTCAGCGGCGATGCAGAACAGGGACATGGCGTTCTATACGATCAAGGAAGCGATCCGCGAGGGATTGCGGCTCAAGCTGTCGCTGGCGGACGGCGAGTACGTTGTCGAGCCGCATGTGCTCGGCCGCAATCGCCGCGGCAAGACGCTGTTGCGCGCCTGGCAGCTCAGCGGCCCCCGCAGCGACGACACGCCGTGGAAAGTCTTCGATCTCGATCGCATTCAGCACGCCGTCGAGAATGGCGGCCGCTTCGACCATCCGCGGCCCGGGTACAGGGCGCACGACCCGCACATGACGGGCGGCATCATCGAGCGCGTGTGATCGTCAGTACGACAAGCGCTGAATTGACTTGCAATTCTTGCCTCAGTGGTCGGCAATACGCCAAGCAGCGACAATGACCCAGGCCGAGATAACCTTTGTGCTCATAGCGCGAATACCTGGAGAGGGTATCGCGGACTTTCGCGCCTACGAGGATGCCGTCTTGCCGCTATTGTCCGAATTCAACGGGCGCCTGGAGCGTCGCCTTCGCAATCCGGATGGCACCGTGGAGGTACATGTCGTCAGCTTCGCGTCCGAAGCGGACCTCCAGAACTATCGCAGTGATCCCCGGCGGATGGCGCACGCCTGGTTGTTGGAAAAATCAGCCGCGACGTTGGAATTGCTACCGATGGCGAACGCTGCTTAGGGCTTTGGCGGCCGGAAATGGTGGTCGGCGAAGGGCGAGCTTTTAGGCACCTGGATCGCGATCAGTCCGACATTCGCGCTCCGATGGCGGCCCTTGGGACGGAGACTGTCGTCGACCATGCGATCTCCGATCGCACGGGCGCGGCGGAGTCCGCGCCGATCGCGTTTGCCTGTGTCCAATCTGTGTCTGGCCGGAAGAAGCCAAAACAAGGCGCATAATCGGCGCGAAGCCGAAGCCCGTCACTCACCGAAGATGCGGCTTTCGAGCTTCATGCAGTCCGCGGGGATGGACATGCAGAGGGGGCGAGCGCGTGCGTATTGGCCACGCTGCGGGCCGCCGAGTGCCGTGGCGCCGATGGCGGCTGCCCTCCTTCCACCTGCGGCTGCGCACCAGGCAGCAAAGCAGAGGAGGCAGGCATGAACACCATGTCACGCACGATCGCGAGGGGAATCGCCGCGGCCAATGTCTGCGTCGTTCTCGCGATGGCGTCGCCGGCCAACGCCGACGTCGTCACCGACTGGAACCAGACCGCCATCGCCGCCATGAAGGTGGCGAATGTCGTCGGCAATCCATGGACCCGCAACATGGCGATGATGCACGTCGCGATGTCCGATGCGGTGAACTCCGTCCAGAAAAAGTACGCCATCTATGCGCCGGGCGTCGGGCCTGTCCCGGGCGCATCGGCCGAAGCCGCGGCTGCGGCAGCCGCGCATGCCGTCCTTCTGAAGCAGTTGCCCAACCAGAAGGCGCTGATCGAGCAGGCCTACGAAGCCTCGACCAAGGACATTCCCGAGGGTGCGGCCAAGAAGGATGGCATTGCGATCGGCGAGAAGTGTGCCGCCGCCATCATCGCCGATCGCGCGTCGGACGGCACGAGCGTGCCCGACACCTATCGGCCCATCACCACGCCAGGCACCTGGATTCCGACGACCGCACCCATATTCGCGGAGTACGCCCGCGCAACGCCCTGGGTGATGAAGAGCGCCGACCAGGTCCGGCCGCCACCGCCACCTGACCTCAAGAGCGAGCTCTATGCGCGCGACTACAACGAGACGAAGGAGATCGGCGGCGCCAAGAGCACCAAGCGCACCGCCGAGCAGACAGCCGCGGTCAAGTTCTGGACACAGCAGAACTTCGGGCCAGCCTGGCAGGAGGCGGCGCGACAGTTGTCGGCAGCCAGGAATCTCTCCCTGGCCGACAACGCCCGGCTGTTTGCCCTGCTCAACATGGGCACGGCCAACACGTTCATCACCGACTGGGACGCCAAGTTCACCTACAATTTCTGGCGCCCCATCACGGCGATCCGCAACGGCGACCAGGACGGCAACGATGCCACCGAGCGCGACGCCGGCTGGGCGCCGCTCAACGCCACGCCCATGCACCCCGAATATCCCTCGCAGGCCGCCATCATGGCCGGCGTGTCCATGGGGATCTTCGAGGGCCTGCTCGGTCGCGATCTGTCGGTGCCGATCGTCGTCAGCGATCTCGTGGATCCCAAGGTACAGCGCCGGTACGCCAACGCGCAGGCGATGTCGGACGAGACGAGAGACGTCCGGATCTGGGGCGGCATCCATTTCCGCAGTTCGCTCGATGTCGGCTACCAGATGGGCCGCAAGATTGCGGAATTCCTGATCGAGAACTCGCTCAAGCCCATGGGCTGACCGATGCGAACAAAACTGGCGGCAATCGTCGGCTGTTACCTCGCGCTCGCCTCGGCGGCGAGCGCGCAGGGCTGGCATGAGGCGCGGCCCGGCATCGAGACGACCGTTCGGCAGATCGCCGACGAACTGTCGGCGGTCTGCCCACTCGCCGATCCCGCCGACCAGACGGCCTTCGAAGCCTGCCGCCGCGCGCTGTTCTCCGGCTCGCTGCTGAGACGGACCGTGGACATCATCCTGCTGTGGGGCCGGGTGCATTCCACCCCTGGCGAGAGCCTGAAGAACACGGCGCTCACCCAGTTCGCGCCGGAGGTCTGGACCGGGCTTTACGCGCCTTTGTTCATGTTCGACGGCACGTGGCGCCTCGACTACGACGAAGGCGAACGGCTCTTTCGGGTCCGCCTCGGCGCTCTGTTCCGCAACGCTCTCGATCCCGGCCAGTACCCCTATCCTTTCTGGCATGACGCCAGGAAGTGGAACGCCTACCAGGCCGCCAACGCCCTGGTCTTCTGGATCGCGCCACAGTCCGGCAGCATCGTCGCGGGCCAGTTCATCAGGGACAGCCAGGATACGCCGGGGCGCAGGATCGCACCCGTTGCACGGCCACCGTTCGACGGACAATGGATGTGGACCGACGCCACTGGCGCCAGTCAGCCGGCGCCCGCCCTGTTTCGCGGGCTGTTCTCGGAGAGCAATCCCTATCTCGGAACGCTGGAGCCAGCCTATCGCGAGCTTGCCGACGCCATGCGCAGGGGGCTCTGCAACGACTGTCACGTACCGGACAATCCCAGCCGGATGAAGCGCCTCGTGCTGCTCCAGACTCCGGCTCACGCCGCATCGGAGATCAAGCGGCTCATGAAGTCGGTGCGCGACAACGACATGCCGCTCGATGACACGCTGCTCTATCACGAGATCGACCCCGACACGCGTGCGGCGCTCCTGGACTATGGCGGAGTATTCGAGGATCTGATCGATGCGGCCCGCGCCTGGGAGGCGGAACACGCAAAGGCGCGCTAGCGGACGACCGCTCGTCAGCGCTTCGCGACCTCGCGGGCGACGAAGACCACGATCACGCCGAGGCTTATGGCCATGATGGCGATGAGGGCGGTGGGCACGAACATGGCGCCGATATAGGGGCGCCATGTTTTGTTCCGATGTTGCCTCGGCGATTGTTCGTATCGGCCGCGCCGTCGACGACGATCAACCCCGACGGAAAAGTTCGCGGTGCGGTTGTTCTATTCGCGGCACGGCCAGTTGAAGCGCAGGATTCCCAGCACCATGCCCTTGAAGTCCTGGCGATCGGCTTCAGGCTGCATCGCTTCGATATTGGCGACGATGGTCGAGATGATCTCCTGACGCGGCGTGCGCAACGGCACGCAAAACCGGTAGTCGGGCTCCAGCACCTCGCCGATGTACAGCAGCGCATCGATCGCACCGGCGCACAAGCCGGCCGCCTCCGACCCGACGGATTCGGGGTGCTCGATGAAGACGCGGCAGCCGGGCAGCCACGCCTTCACCGAGGGATCGGGCTTGTCAAGCGCCTGCGCCCGGCCGGCAGACGCCTGCAGGACGAGCAGAGCGGCCAGCGCGATGGTGGCGATGACGTGCGGAGTCTTCATGCGACCAGCCCCACGCCGGAGGCGAACAGCAGCACCGAGATCGCGCGCCGAAAACCCGCGTCGCTCACCTTGCCGAACAGGAAGAGGCCGAGCGTCGAGCCGGCCAGCAAGGCCGGCAGGACGAACGGCAGATGCGGCAGGACGGCGGCGGGTGCGCCCGGCGCCTTCAGGAACAGGAAAACCAGCGCCAGGCTCTGCATGGCCGCGATGAAGGGCTGGACCACGGTGCGCTGGGTGATCTTGGGCATGGCGTGCGCATCGCACCACATGGCGATCACCGCGCCCGGCATGGCCGTCAGGCCGCCGACCAGGCCGCCCGCGAAGCCGACCGCCGTATGGCCGACCGGACGCGGCTTCATGGCCAGCAGCGCCGATTGCGGGCGCAGCACCGTCGAGACGGCGTAGATCATCAGGAAGGCACCGAACAGCTGGCGGAAGACGTGCTGATCGATGCGGTCGAACATGACGGTGGCGAGGAGGACACCGCCGATGCCGCCGACGAGGTAGGGCAAGCTGCCGGTGAACGACAGCGCCGCGCGCAATCGCACCAGCACGAAGCCCTGGATCAAGAGGCTGCAGATCATCAGCAGCGGGATCGCGAGGCCAGGCGCCTGCACCTGCAGGAGAATGGCGCCGGCCGCGGCGGAGAAGGCGAAGCCTGAGAACCCCTGGACGACGGCGCCCAGGAAGACGGCCAGCACGAGGATGGCCTCGAAAAGGTCGGCACTCATGCTGTCCTGCCCCCGCGGTCTTCGGCGCGCGGAAGAAATCACGCAGGGGGCGAGCAGGAATGTGCGAAAACACACCCTGCCCCAATACGGTCACATCGAAATCAATCGACCTGGATACCGAGCGGCGGCAGCACGCGGCGGTAGCGCTCGATCTCACTTACGACATAGGCGCTGAACTCGGCCGGTGGCAGGCAGACGACCTCGCTGCCATTGTCCCGCGCGTAGATCTCAAACGTCTTCTCGCGGGCGCCCTTCGACAGGGTCCGGAACAGGCTGTCGACCAGCGCCGGCGGCAGCCTGGCCGGTCCCCAGAATCCCGACCAGCCGGGAATGTCGGCTTCGATGCCGAACTCGCCGAAGGTCGGCACGTCGGGCAGGAGCGCAATGCGCTGCGCGCTCGACACGCCGAGCGCGCGCAATTTGTCCGCCTTCAAATACTGCATGATGAGCGAGGGCGAGACGAAGAAGCAGTCGATCGTGCCGGTCATGGCGTCGGCGATCGGCGTGCTCTTGTAGGGCACGTGCGTGAGCTGGACCTGGGCGCTGCGGCAGAACAGCTCGCCCACGACATGCGTGGTGTTGCCGATGCCCGACGAGCCGTAGGTGAGCTTGCCCGGGTCGGCCTTCGCTGCCGCCAAAAACTCCTGCAGGGTCTTGAAGCGCGAGCCGCCGCCCACGATCAGGCCAAAGCCCTGGCTGCGCGTCAGCAGCATCAATGGCGTGAAACCCTCGATCGAATCGTAGGGCAGCTTGCGGCTCAGCACGGCGTTCGTGGTGTGACCGCCGGTGGTGAGCAGCACCGTCGCGCCGTCGGGCTTCGACCGCGAGACTTCGAGCGAACCGATGCTGGTGCCGCCGCCCGGCTTGTTGTCGACCATGACGCTGCGTCCGGTCGCCAGCCGCACCGCTTCGCCAAAGACGCGCGCGGCGTTGTCGGTGCCCGATCCGGCAGCGAAGGGCACGACGATGCGCAGGCTGCCTTCCTGCGCGACCGCTGCGGTCGGCAGCGCGAGGGCGGCGAGGCCTCCCTGCACCACCCGGCGTCGCGTCACGATCATGACGGGCGGCCCTGGATGGCATCCATCGCTGCGGCCAGCGTGCGCGCCGCATCGGGCGCGGTCGATGCGCTGCGCCAGGCGACGTAACCGTCCGGCCGCACCAGCACCGCGCCCTCGTCGCCGATGCCGTAGGCTTCCCGCCAACGCTCGTCGGCCGGCTGCAGGCCGCCGTTGCCGACGGTGACGGGCGTGACCTCGAGCGCCTTCGCCGCCTCCGCCCATGCCGTCGCCTTGGCGCCGCCCAGCAGGGTGAAGCCCTTGCCGACCAGGTCGATGGTGGAAAGGCGCGTGCCGTCCCTGGCCTGCAGCCAGGCATGCGGCGCGCGGCCACCCGGGCGCGCCGAGGCCACGTAGTCGGTGATGGGATTGGCCACCGCGGTTGGCGGACTGCCATCGGGCACGACGGCCGACGAGGTGTAGCTCGCGCCGAAGATCATGCCCTGCTCATTGAGGAACTCGGGCCGGGCGCCGGTCGCCTTCTGGATCTTCTGCAGGCGGCCCATGGAGACCGCGTTGGCGAGGGCCTGCTCGGTGATGGTGCGGGCGAGCGGCTGGCGCTCGTCATGATAGGTCTGCAGCAACGAATCGGCGGCCCGGCCCTGCAGCACCAGGGCGAGCTTCCAGCAGAGATTGTGGACGTCCTGCACGCCGGTGTTCATGCCGAAGCCGCCGGTCGGCGGCATCTCGTGCGCGGCATCGCCGGCGAGGAAGATGCGGCCGTGGCGATACTGCTCGGCGACATGCGCCGAGGCGACCCATGGCGCAATGCCCAGCACGTTCACCGGGAGGTCGGGCACGCCGGCGGCGAGCCGCACCAGCGCGGCCGAGCGCTCGGGCGTGAAATCCTGCGCCGTGTAGCCCTGCGCCTCCAGCGAATTCACCAGGAAGCCCCAGCGGTCATGGGCATTGATGGTGAGGAAGGTGCCGCGCAGCTTGTCGTTCTCGATGAAGTAGAGCGCGGCCGGGCGATCCGCGGTCCATGGCCTGAGGTCGGCCTCGAGCAGGATGTTGACGCTGTCGTAGACGTCCTTCCTGCCCACCATGCCGACGCCGAGCGCGGCGCGCACCGCGCTTTGCGCGCCGTCGGCCGCGATCATGTACTGGGCGGTGACCTTCTGCTCGGCGCCGGTCACGGCGTCGCGCAGTGTCGCGGTGACGCCAACCCCGTCCTGGGTGAAGCCCTTCAGCTCGGTATTGAATAAAAGCTCGCCGGGCGGCTGCTGCTCGGCCGAGCGGCGCAGCACCGGCTCGAGATAGTCCTGGGCGCAGAGGCAGGCCCGTACCGGCGAGACCTCGGCGCTCTTCTCGCTGCGGCCCCACGGCACGCGGCGCTCGATCTCCTCGCCGGCGAGCGACCTCGCCCAGACGATGAAGCCGGTACGCTCGGGCGGCAGGCCGGCCTGGCGCACGGCGGCCTCGATGCCCTGCTGGCGGAAGACCTCCATGGTCCGCGCATTGATGCCGCGCGCCTTGGGATGGATGGCGGTGCCGGGATGGCGCTCGACCAGCAGCGAGCGGATGCCGAGCCGCGACAGCAACAGCGAGGCCATCAGCCCGACCGGGCCGCCACCGACGATCAGGACAGGAACTTCCGGCATCGCGTTCGCCCCTCGACTGCCCGACGAGGCTGGCATGATAAAGGACAGCGAGGCGAAGGAAAGCGAGCGGCCGTGACACGCACCGTGAAAGTCTTCAGCACCATCGCGGTGCAGAGCGCCCTCAAGGCGCTGGTGCCGCAGTTCGAGACGGCGAACGGCTGCCGCCTCGACATCACCTGGAACACCGCGCCCGTCCTGGTGAAGCGCCTGCAGGGCGGCGAGACCGCCGACGTGCTGATCCTCAATCGCGCCGGCATGGATGCCATGATGCGCGAGGGCCGCGTCCTGACCGGATCGGAGATCACGTTGGCGAGCTCGGCCACCGCGCTCGCCGTCAAGGCGGGCGCGCCGCGACCCGACATCTCCACGCCGGAGGCGCTGAAGCGGACGCTGCTATCGGCGCGCGCGATCTCCTACAGCGACCCCGCCGCCGGCGGGGCCAGCGGGATCTACTTCGCCAAGCTGCTGGAGCGCCTCGGCATCGCCGCCGAGGTCAATGCCAAGACGAGGTATCCGCCGCCGGCCGGCCTGTGCGGCGACCTGCTGGTCACCGGCGAGGTCGATCTCGCCGTCCAGCAGAAGCCCGAGCTGCTGCAGGTCGCCGGCATCGAGATCCTCGGGTTGCTGCCCAGCGACCTGCACATGGTCACGGTGTTCGTCGCCTGTGTCGAGGCGTCGAGCGCTGAGCCGGCGGCGGGCAAGGCGCTGATCGACTTCCTGCGATCGCCGGCCTCGAAAGCGGTGTTCCGGGCCAAGGGACTCGATCCCGCCTGACCGTGGCCGAGATCAACCGGCGGCCGGCAGCACCACCGTGAAGGTCGAGCCCTTGCCCGGCGTGCTCTGGATGTCGAGCCGGCCGCGATGGCGATTGACCACGTGCTTCACGATGGCGAGGCCGAGGCCCGTGCCGCCGAGTTGGCGCGAGCGCGCGGCATCGACGCGGTAGAAGCGTTCGGTGAGGCGCGGCAGGTGGTTGGCCGGGATGCCGTCGCCTTCGTCGGCAACGGCGACGGCGATGCGTTCGCGGCCCATGGCGCGCGCCGCCACGCGCACCGTGGTGTTGGGCTTGGCGTACTTCACGGCGTTGTCGACCAGGTTCTGGAACACGATGGTGAGCTCGTCGTAGTCGCCGACGGCAGCCGGCAAGTCGGGCGCGACGCTGAGTTCCAGCGCCACCTTGCGGCTGCCCGCCTTGAGCTGCAGCAGGTCGAGCACGCCCATCAGCACGCGGTCGATCTCGATCGCCTTGTCGGGCCGGGCATGCTCGTGCTGCTCGATGCGCGACAGCATCAGGAGGTCGTCGACCAGGCGGCGCATGCGCTCGGCCTGCTCGGCCATGATGCCGAGGAAGCGCTCGCGCGCGGCGGTATCGTCGCGCGCCGGGCCGCGCAGGGTCTCGATGAAGCCGGCGAGGCCCGCGATCGGCGTCTTGAGCTCGTGGCTGGCATTGGCGACGAAATCGGCGCGCATGCGCTCGGCACGGCGCAGCGCCGTGGTGTCGTGCAGCACGATCAGGGCGAGCGACCCGTCGGCCGCCGCGCGCGGCAGGCGGCGCACATGGGCCACGACGTCGAGCTCGGGCGGGCCGGGCAACACGAACTCGACGGCTGTCTGGTCGGGGCCGGTGAAGTTGCCGTCGGCCGTCTCGAGCAGGCCGTCGATCGCCGCCAGAAGCTGCGGCTGGCGGAACATGGTCGAAAGATCGCGTTCGGCGCCGGCCGCGCCCAGCAGCTGACGGGTGGCGAGGTTGGTGCGCACGATGCGGCGGCCGCGATCGACGGCGATCAGCGGATCGGGCAGGCCGTCGACGACCGCCTGGGCGGAGGCGGCGAGATTGTCGATCGAGGCGCGTTGCCGGCGCCAGCCGGCCGAGAGCTGGGCGGCCGCCGTCGCCAGCTCCTCGGTGGCGGGAGCGAAGGAGAGGCGCGGCATCACGGGTTCGCGCTCGTCCGACAGCTCGCCGACGAAGCGGGCAAACAGCGCGAGCGAGCCGAGATAGCGCTGGACCAGGAAGACGGTGACCACGGCGATGCCGGCCATGGCGATCAGCGTGGGCGTGCCCGCGAGATGGCCCGACCAGTAGAGCGCCAGCAGGGCGGCGAAGGACGGCGCGAGAGCGACGGCGTTGGCGGCGAGATAGCGGCGCAGCGGGACGGGCTGATCGGCCACGGCGCCTTCCTATATGAAGCGGCGCGGCGCGAAGAAGCGGATGGCGACGAGGCCGTAGAGGAAGCCGCCGACGTGGGCCGCCCAGGCGATCTGCTCGCCGCCCGCGCCCGGCATGCCGCCGAACAGGCCGAAGAAGACGTTGAGCGCGATCCAGATGCCGGCGATGGGATAGAGCGAGGGCAGGTTGCCGGTGTAGCGCATCAGCATCAGCACGGCGCCGAACACGCCCGAGATGGCGCCCGAGGCGCCGATCACCGGATCGACCGAATCGGGGTAGAGCACGACCTGCACCGCGCCCGCGACGATGCCGGCCGACAGATAGAAGAGCACGAAGCGGCGCACGCCCAGCATGCGCTCGACCGGCGCACCGAAGGCCGCCAAGGTCACCATGTTGATCACGAGGTGCATCCAGCCGCCATGAATGAACTGGTAGGTGATGGGGGCGGCGATCTGGGTCAGGAGATCGCTGCTGCCGCCGGTGTAGGCGGCGGGCACCAGGCCGAACATCAGGATGATGGTGTTGTCGGTCGCCTCGCCCAAAAGGCTGCGCAGGAGCTGGACGGCGACATTGATGCCGATCAGCCACATCACTGCCGGCGGCAGGTTGATCGCCCGCTCGCCCGTGCCGCGTCCTCCCCGCCCCGGGCGGTCGTTGTCGAAAGGCATCCAACTGCTCCGTTTCAACTTGGCGCTGTCCTGATGTCTGCTTAGCGCTTTAGGCGGCGCGAGCCCAGCCAAAGAAAGACGCCGCCCAGGATCAGCGTCGGCGAGCCGCACAGGATGGCGACGCCGCCCATTTCGCCGGCAGGATTGCCCTCGGTGACGGCGAGGATGCAGCCCAGGGTCAGGATCAGGACGATCGAGCCCGAGATGGCGAAGAACCAGCCGAGCCCGCGGTCTTTCGGTGGCGGCGGCGGATGGACCGGCGGTGGCGGAGGAGCCGCGTTGGGGTCGCTCATCCCCGCGCCTCCGCCAGGCGGGCGTTCCCCGCGGCACCGGGACGATAGAAGGTGTTGTAGGTGTCGAACGGGATGATGGCGCCGTCCGGGGTCACGAAATGGACGCAGGAGCGCTTGACGTTGGCCAGGCAGAAATTGAAGCGGTCGAGAAATTCCACGATGGTGATCCGGAAGACGTTCTCGTAGCCCGAGCCCTCGGGCATCGGCACGTCGGGCAGGCAGCACAGCAGCGAGCCCAGGCGCTCGGCCGTGTTGGTGTCGGCGGTCGAAAGCGACAAGAGGTCGACGAAGCGCTGGCGCAGCTCGGGATATTTCTCGAAGGAGATGGCGTTGGGCACCGCGGGCAAGAGCGCCTCGCGCGGCACCAGCGAGGTGAGCGGGATCACCTTTTCCCCGTCGCGCACGCCGTAGCCGATCGAGATCGAAGCGGGATTGCAGGGCAGCGGGATCATGTCGCCGTCGGCGAACACGCCCGAGTCCTCGACGATGCGGCGGCGGATTTCCGACAGCACGATGCGGTTGGTCTTGGGATTAAAACCTTCGTTGCGGCCGGCGTCCTGAACCGGCTGGAAGTTGATGCCGCGCACGCACTTGTACTTCAGCGCATGGCGCACGATCGGGCCGATCTCGGTGTCGTTGACGCCGCGCTTCACGGTGCAGACGAGCGTCGTCGAGATGTTGCGCGCCTCGAGATTGGCCAGCGCCTGGCGGCGGATGCGCGAGAGCGCCGCGCCGCGGATGTTTTTGAGCGCATCGTCGCTGAGCGAATCGAACTGCAGGTAGACCTCGAAGCCGGGTCTGAGCTCGGCCAGCGCATCGCAGAAGGCCGGGTCCTCGGCGATGCGGATGCCGTTGGTGTTCAGCATTACGTGCTTGATGGGCCGGCGGCGTGCCGCCGCGAGGATCTCCAGGATCTGCGGATGGATGGTGGGCTCGCCACCGGAGATCTGCACCAGGTCGGGCTCGCCTTCGCTTCGCACCAGGGCGTCGAGCATGAACTCGACCTCGGCGAGCGGGCGGTGGCTGTCCTTCTTCGGCGAGGAATCGGCGAAGCAGACGGGACAGGCGAGGTTGCAGGCCTCGTTGATCTCGACGATGGCCAGGCACGAATGCTGCTCATGGTCGGGGCAGAGCCCGCAATCCCACGGGCAGCCGCGCTCGGTACGGGTGAACGGGGCCAGGGGCCGGTCGCCCGGCTTGAGGTATTCCAGGGTGCGGCGCCAGTAGACCGGATCGTCGGATACCAGGGTCTTCATCACGCCGTGCTCGGGGCAGCGCTTGGAATAGTAGATGCCGCCGTCTTCCTCGACGATCTTGGCCGGCACTAGCGCCAAGCAGGTCTCGCACAGAGAAGTGGTCTGGCCGAGGAAGAGGTATGGCGCCGATTTGCGCGCTACGCCGTCGTACATGCTCGGCCCCCGCTGCGGATCATCACCGCAGCGTACAGGACGAGCGCCAGGCAGACAAAATGGAAGAGGTTGAAGGGGCCAAGAAGCGTTGCATAGGGTTTGAAGAACTCCCAGACAAAGCGCTGCAGGCCGTACCAGCCGACCGCGAGGTAGAAGCCGTTCCTGAGCCAGAAGGGGTCGCGGGCGGCGAAACGTCGGATCAGCACGACGAACATCGCCGCCATGGCGAGCGATTCGTAGAGCTGCACGGGATGGCGGGGAATGCCGTCACCGAAGTCGACGGCCCAGGGGACCGCCGTCGGCGTGCCGTAGGTGAAATCGGCGAGGCCGGAGAAGAAGCAGCCCAGGCGGCCGACGGCGACGGTGGCGGCGAAGGGTGCCGCGAAGACGATGCCGGTCGAGCCCTGGACGCCGGTGAAGCGCTTATAAGCTTCGACGGCGGCGATGGCGCCGGCGATGCCGCCCACCATGGAGAAGCCCAGCGCGTGCTGGCCGGAGAACAGCGCGTTCGCCGTGCCGAAGAACATCGCGCCGCACAGCGCGCCCGCGCCGGCGGTCACGGCGTAGAGGCCGGGATGGGAAACGCGGTTTGCCGGCAGTGCCTCAGGCGGAATGAGATGACGCGTGGTCAGCAGGAACACCGTCATCGACGCCAGCCACGCCGCGACGTCGAAGACGGCGTGGATGTAGGGCAGGCCGAAGTAGCTCATGCGGAGCGCGGGCCTCCGGCCCGCTCATGATGCGGGCCGGAGGCCCGCGCTCCCTTATTTCTTCGGGCCACCCTGGCCCGTCGCGCGCAAACGCAGCCTGAGCGCGTTCAGCTTGATGAAGCCTTCGGCGTCGCGCTGGTCGTAGGCGCCGGCGTCGTCCTCGAAGGTGACGGTCTTCATCGAGTACAGCGACTTCGGCGACTTGCGGCCGACCACGGTGGCGTTGCCCTTGTAGAGCTTCAGCCGCACCGTGCCGGTCACGTTCTCCTGGCTCTTGTCTATCAGCGCCTGCAGCATCTCGCGCTCGGGGGAATACCAGAAGCCGTAATAGATCAGCTCGGCATACTTGGGCATCAGCTCGTCCTTGAGATGCCCCGCGCCGCGGTCGAGGGTGATCGATTCGATGCCGCGATGGGCGGCGTACAGGATCGTGCCGCCCGGCGTCTCGTAGATGCCGCGGCTCTTCATGCCGACGAAGCGGTTCTCGACCAGGTCGAGGCGGCCGATGCCGTTGGCCTTGCCGAGCTCATTGAGCTTGGTCAGCAAGGTCGCCGGCGACATCTTCACGCCGTCGATGGCCGTGGCATCGCCCTTCTCGAAGTCGACCGTGATGTAGGTCGCCTTGTCGGGCGCCTCTTCGGGCGAGATGGTGCGCTGGTAGACCATTTCGTCGGCTTCCTCCCAGGGATCCTCGAGGATCTTGCCCTCACTCGAGGAGTGCAGGAGGTTGGCGTCGACCGAAAACGGCGCCTCGCCGCGCTTGTCCTTGGCGATCGGGATCTGATGCTTCTCGGCAAACTCCAAGAGCTTGGTGCGCGAGGTCAGTTCCCATTCGCGCCACGGCGCGATCACCTTGATGTCGGGCTTCAGCGCGTAATAGGTGAGCTCGAAACGCACTTGGTCGTTGCCCTTGCCGGTGGCGCCGTGACAGACCGCGTCGGCGCCGACGTCGCGGGCGATCTCGATCTGGCGCTTGGCGATCAGCGGCCGGGCGATCGAGGTGCCGAGCAGGTACTGGCCCTCGTAGAGGGCGTTGGCGCGGAACATCGGGAAGACGAAGTCCTTCACGAACTCCTCGCGCACATCGTCGATGAAGATGTTGTTGGGCTTGACGCCCGCCATCTCAGCCTTCTTGCGCGCCGGGCCGAGCTCCTCGCCCTGGCCGAGATCGGCGGTGAAGGTCACGACCTCGCAGCCGTAGGTCGTCTGCAGCCACTTCAGGATGACGGAGGTGTCGAGGCCGCCGGAATAGGCCAGCACGACTTTCTTGATGTCGCCCTTCTTGTAGGGCCCGGTATAAGTAATGCTCATGACTGGCGGCTTTCGTGTCGAAGCGGTGAAGGCGCGCGAATATAGCCATGGGTCTCGCGCGGGCAAGCCTGCCGCAAAGGCGCTATAATGCCCGGGAAGATATAAAAACATGGCCTCTGCCCTAGATCGTCTCACCTATGCCGCGCGCCAGACCGCGCGCGTCGCCTGGTACGCCGGCCACTATGCCGCGGGCCGTCGGCTCCTGAAGCCGATGCCCAAGCCCGAGTTTCCCATCGGGCCGACGCCTTCGCGCGACGAGATGACGAAGGACATGCGCGCTGTCTTCGAGCGCGAATGGCAGGACATCCAGGCCGGGCTGTTCCCGACGCCGCGTCCCCTGTCCTTCGATCCCGGCGAATTCCTGCGCCGCAGCGTGCTCTACTTCCGCGACCTGCCGCAGGTCGACGCACGCCGCCACGGCCGGAGCGACGAGCTGCCGCCGGGCGAGCAGGGCGACGGCCTGCCCGAGTACTACCGCCAGAACTTCCACTTCCAGAGCGACGGCTGGCTCTCCGACCATTCGGCCGCGATCTACGACACCCAGGTCGAGGTGCTGTTCACGGGCGCCGCCGACGTCATGCGCCGGCGCGCCATGAAGCCGATCGCCGAGTGGATGGCCGGTCGCAACCAGCGCCATCTCGCGGGCCTCGATGTCGGCTGCGGCACCGGCCGCCTGCTCGCCTTCCTGCACGACGCCTGGCCCGGCATGAAGTTCACCGGCCTCGACCTCAGCCCGCCTTATCTCGCCGAAGCGCGCCGGCTCATCGGCAAGACTGCGCGCGTAAAGCTGATCGAGGGCGCGGCCGAAAAGCTGCCGTTCGACGATGCGAGCCTCGACCTCGTCGTGTCGTCGTTCCTGATGCACGAGCTGCCCGAGATCATCCGCCAGCAGGCGCTGGCCGAGATGGCGCGCGTGCTGAAGCCGGATGGCCTCGTGGTCGTCGTCGATTCGATCCAGAAGGGCGACCGGCCGTCCTGGGACGGCCTGCTCGACCTCTTCCCGCACTATTTCCACGAGCCCTACTACGCGGCGTATGCGAACGGCAGTGTCGCCGCCTGGGCCGAAGCGGCAGGCCTGCAGACCGTCGCAACGGAGCGCGCCTTCCTGTCTCGCATCACTGCTCTGAGCAGGACGTGATCGATAGAGCACCCCACTACGGATGCTGGGCCGCGCTCCTTGCCGTCGTGGCTTTCACGATCTTGGACGGTTACGGATGCTCAGGCACGGTTCGCGTCTCGTCGATGCCCTTCCCGACCTGATGATCATGCAGGCCCCGCGTGCAGTGGTGACGTTCGCGGTGGCTTCCGTGGGCTGGCTCTTGCTGCATCTGGCGAGACGTCGCCCTGGCTGGATCGGCTACGCACTTCTGGCGGTTGGTGTCGTCATCGTCGGCCAATCCATCTCGAGCCTGCCCATCGCCATCTTTACGCCCGCGGCACTCGAGCCCCTCAATTTCATGCGATTGATGGGAGGCCTCCTGGCCTTGCATGGATGGTTCTCCATCCCGCTCGCCCTTGCCGGCACAGCGCTGTTCGTCCGATGGATCGAGCGCGGCGCTAAAGCGCCACCTTCTCCCGACGCCCCCGCTGGCTCGCGCTCTTGAGCTGGCCGCAGGCGGCGAGGATGTCGCGGCCGCGCGGCGTGCGGATGGGCGCGCTGAGGCCGCCGTTGTTCACGATCTCGGCGAAGCGGTGCATGCGGTTGTTGGAGCTGCACTCGTAGGGCGCGCCCGGCCACGGGTTGAACGGGATCAGGTTCACCTTGGCGTGGATCGCTTTCAGAAGGCGCACCAGCTCGCGGGCGTCGGCGTCGCTGTCGTTGACGCCCTTCAGCATGGCGTATTCGAAGGTGATGCGCCGGCTGTTCCTGGCGCCGGGATAGGCGGCACACGCCTTCAGGAGCTCGGCGATCGGCCATTTGCGGTTGATCGGCACCAAGGTGTCGCGCACCGCATCGCTCACCGCATGCAGAGACACCGCGAGGTTGACGTCGAGCACGTCGCCGACCTTGGGGATCATGGGCACGACGCCCGAGGTCGAGAGCGTGATGCGCCGGCGCGACAGGGCAATGCCCTGCTCGTCCATGACGATCTTGAGGGCGGTCGCGACGTTGTCGAAATTGTAGAGCGGCTCGCCCATGCCCATCATCACGATGTTGCTCAGCATGCGCGTGGTCTCGGTGGGCGTCGGCCATTCGCCATAGCTGTCGCGCGCCACCATGAACTGGCCGACGATCTCCGCCGGCGCCAGGTTGCGCACCAGGGGCTGCGTGCCGGTGTGGCAGAAGCTGCAGGTCAGCGTGCAGCCGACCTGGCTCGAGACGCACACCGAGCCGCGATCCTCCTCGGGGATGTTGACGGTCTCGGCCTCGTTGCCGTCGGGGAAGCGCAGCAGCCACTTGCGCGTGCCGTCGACCGAGCGCTGCTCGGTCACGATCTCGGGCCGCTCGACGACGAAGAGCTCAGCCAGGCGATCGCGCGTCTTCTTGGCGATGTTGGTCATCAGCCCGAAATCGCGCACGCCGTGCCAGTAGATCCATTGCCAGACCTGGCGGGCGCGGAACGGTTCCAGCCCGGCGTCGGTCAGCAGGCCCTTCAGCTCCTCGCGCGACAGGCCGACCAGGTTGCGGCGCGTGTCGTTGCGGCCGCGGCTGGGCTCGGTGATCTGCAGGGGCTCAGTGGGCAGGAGGGCCATGGATGGCGGCTGAGATAGTCGCGGCAGCGCCCCGGCGCAACCAGCGCCCGCCACTCTATTGTTTCGATTGCGCTTTTTGCCGGTTCCGCTGCTTGCGCTTATAGATCGGCTCGCCGAATGGCGGCACCACGACGGCTTCGGTAGCACCGCCCTCGGCGACCGGCCGCAGGGCATGACGGCCGAGGCTGAGCTGGCGGTCGTACATGATCAGCGCCCCGGCGACGCCGAGATTGACCGAAAAGCGGGTCGGGATCTTCACGACATAGTCGCAGATCGACTGCACGTCGGCCGACAGGCCCTCGCGCTCGGCGCCCAGGATGTAGGCCGCCTGGCGGGGGTGGCGGAAGCTCGGCAGCTCGATCGCCTGGTCGGTGATCTCGACGCCGACCAGGCGGCAGCCCTGCGGCAGGCGGAAGCCCTCGAGGTCGGCGAAGTGGTAGGTCGGCACCGAGCGCGGCGTGTCGGAGGTGTCGGTGTGCGCCCCCTCGCGGCGGTTGTACTGGGCGCGCAAGGTGAAGACGAAGGAGGCGCCGAAGGCATGGGCGGTGCGGAACAAGGTGCCCACGTTCATGGCCTTGCTGATGCCTTCCACACCGATGCCGAAATAGCCTTTCATGCGCAGTCTTTTTGTTGTTAATCCTTTGCAGGCGCTGCATCCCCCGGGTAGCGCCGCGCCCGTCGTGAAACAAGGCCAGAATGACCGTTCCTTCGCCGATGGATGATGTCCGCGCCCAGTACGAGGCGCTGCCCTATCCGCCGCGCGATCCGCGCGATGAGGCGATCCGCCTGATCACCGGCACCCCGAGCCATGTCCTGGAAATCAACCACTACCTGTTCTCCGGCCGGCTGAACTTCATGCGGCCGTTCCGGGCGCTGGTCGCCGGTGGCGGCACGGGCGATGCCTGCATCATGCTGGCCCAGCAGCTGGCCGACCGGCGCTGCCCGGGCGAGGTCGTCTATCTCGACATCTCGACCGCCTCGCGCCAGATCTGCGAGGGCCGCGCCAAGGCGCGGGGCTTGCGCAACATCAACTTCCTCACCGGCTCGTTGCTCGACCTGCCGACCATGCCGATCGGCCAGTTCGACTACATCGATTGCACCGGCGTGCTGCATCACCTGCCCGACCCCGCCGCCGGCATGCGTGCGCTGGCGAGCGTGCTCAATCCCGACGGCGGCATGGGCGTGATGCTCTACGGCGAATATGGCCGCAGCGGCGTCTATCCCTTGCAGGAGCTGCTGCGCACCCTGGCGCCGCCGTCGATGGCGCTGGAAGACCGCATCGCCATGACCAAGCGGCTGATCCGCTTCCTGCCGACGACCAACCTGTTCCGCCGCAATCCCTACCTCAACGATCACGTCACCGGGGGCGATGCGGGTCTCTACGACCTGCTGCTGCACAGCTGCGACCGCGCCTTCACGGTGCCCGAGATCGGCGCCATGGCGCGGGACTCCGGCCTGCGCGTCGTCGCCTTCCTCGAGCCGGTGCGCTACGAGCCCGCGACCTACATGAGCGATCCCATCATCGCGCGCCAGGCGAGCTCCCTGCCCTTGATCGAGCGCGCGGCCTTCGCCGAGCGCCTGGCAGGCAACCTTCGCACCCACGTCTTCTATGCGACGCGCGCGGGCTTCGACACCGTCGCGCGGCCCGAGGATACGTCGGCCATCCCGGTCCTGCGCGAGATGGATGCGCAAAAGCTCGCGGCCGGCCTGCAGCCCGGCACGCCGCTGATCGCCAACCTCGACGGCTTCCCGTGGCGCGCGCAGCTGCCGCCGCTTGCCGCGCGCATCGTGTCGCAAATCGACGGCCGCAAGACCGTTGCCGAGATCTACACCGCGCTCGGCGCCCAGGGCGGACTGCCGCAGTGGGAAGATTTCTACACGCAGTTCGAGGACCTCTACGTCAAGCTGAACGGCGTGAACCACCTGTTGCTGCGCTTCAGGACCTGACCCCGCCGACAAAGCGATGAGCGGTCACCTTCTGGCGCTCGGGCTCGGCAACTCGCTCCTGTGGTCGCTCTATCTCCTGCTGACGCGCCATGTCGTGAGCGGCGCGGCGCTCGACGCCTGGGCCTACACCCTGGTGCAGCTGCTGTTCGCCGGCCTGATCATGCTGTGGCTTGGCCGCCGCGCGGCCGGCAGCTGGTACGAACTCCTGGCGCCCTGGACCGTCGGCTACGCCTTCCTGCGCGTCGCCATCAACGGCGCGACGGCGGCCGCGATCGTCTGGCTCGCCATCACCGAGAGCACGCTTCTCGCAACGGTGAGCGTGCTGATCGGCGCCGTCTCGGGCTGGTGGCTGACGCGCAACGCGCCGCCGCGGCGCGACTGGCCGGGCCTTGCCCTGCTGGCGATCGGCATCGTGGCCTTTGCCCTGACGTTGGCGCCCGACGCCTGGCGCGGACTCGGCTGGCTGGTCGCGTCCGAGGCCATGGCGGTGGCGGGCTCGTGGCTGATCGCCTACCACCCCCGCAACCGCTCGAACGACCTTGCCGCGCGCAGCCGCTTCACCGGCGAGATCCTGGTGGCGGCTTCCCTGGCGCTCATCCTCGTCTGGTCGGCGCTGGGCCTTCTCGGCGCCGTCACCTCGCCGTGGGCCGGCGCCGGCGACGCCTTCGGCCGCATCGACCTCTGGCTCTATGCGGCGCTCGCCGGCCTGTTGCTCCGCGCGCCCGGCACCTGGCTCGGCTTCTGGACCATCAACCGCACCGGCGTGCAGACCTACCTGATCGCGCTTACCGCCATGCCGTTCTTCGCCATCGCGCTGGAAGCGACGGCGGCGCATTTCGGCTGGGTCGCTCCGCCCGACCTGTCCGTCGCCGAATGGATCGCGGCGGCAATCATCCTGGCGGCGGCGATCTGGCTCATTGTGGTTCGCTTGCGTGCCGTCCGCGTGGATTAGCCCGCCATCACCGCTGCCGCGAAGGAGATCGCACTCATGATGGCCAGGCTGGCCAGAATGGCGGCATAGGCGAACATCTGTCACTCCGAGGACAAGCGTTGCAGCAGGCAACGCAGCGGTTGCCCGACCGTTCCGAGCGGGCGGCAAAATTCGTCAGTCGGGTCGCAAGCCGGCCAGGCGCCGCTGCATCAGGCGCCGCTCCGGTGTCGTGCGGGCGAGGCTGAACGCGCTGCGGAAGTGGCTTTGCGCCTCGTTGTACCGGCCGAGCTCGGCCAGGAACACGCCGCGCGCCGCCTCGGCGTAAGGACTGCCCTCGATCCTGGGCAGCGCGGCCAGGCCCGCGGCGGCACCCGCGGCCCGGCCGATCGCGACAGCGCGCGCCAGCTCGACGACCGGCGAGGGATCGAGCGCGCTGAGATGCTCGTAGATCGCGGCGATGCGCGGCCAGTCGGTGTCGGCCGTTGTCGCCGCGGTGGCATGCAGGGAGGCGATCTCGGCGCGCAGGTGCCACACCGTGAGCTCCTCGCCGCTCGCCGCGCGTTCGAGATGGGCAAAGCCCAGGGCGATCAGACCGCGATCCCACTGGTTGCGCGGTTGGTCTTCCAGCAGCTGCGCCACGCCGTCGGGACCGACGCGCGTCGGCAGGCGCGCGGCGGTGAGCGCCAACAGGGCCGCCAGGGCATCGCTCGCCGGGCCCGCCGTCATCGGGTGCTGTGCGAGCGCGCGGGCAAGCCGCACCGCTTCGACGCAGAACTCGGGCTGGACCAGCGCTTCGCCCGATGACGCCGAATAGCCTTCGTTGAACATCAGGTAGAGCGCGGTGCGCACCGATTCGGCGCGCTCCGGCAGGGCCTCGGGCGGCGGCGCCTCGATGGCGACCCCGGCCGCCTCCAGCTGCTTGCGTGCCCGCACCAGGCGCTGGGCGATGGCCGTGGGCTCACTCAGGAGCCCGGAGGCGATCTGCGGCACGGTAAGGCCGCACACCGTCTTCAGCGCAAAGGTGACACGCATCTCGGGCGACAGGGCGGGATGGCAGACCGCGAACAGCAGGGCGAGCTCGTCGTCGCTGAGCTCGCGGTCGAAATGGCCATCGCTTGCCGGCTGCTGCGGCTCGACCGCGAAGGCCTCGTCGCCGAGGGCGACGTTGCGCGCTTCGTGACGCAGGAGATCGAGCGCGCGGTTCCTGGCCACGACCGCCAGCCACGCCGCCGGATTGTCGGGCACGCCCTTGAACGGCCAAGACGACAAGGCCTGCATGAGGGCGTGCTGCACGGCATCCTCGGCGACGGCGATGCGCCCCGGGCCGAGCCGCCGCGCCAGGGCGGCGACCAGCCGGCTCGTCGAATCGCGGGCGAGCGCGCCGACGAGCCGTTGGACCGACATCTTTCAGCCCGCGGCCGCCCGGGCCTGGCTCATGTCGTCGATCGGCCGGATTTCGACCCAGTTGGTGGCGGAGAGCGCGAGGTGCGGGCAATCGCGGGCGATGGTCTCGGCCTCGGCCGCGTCCTTGGCCTCGATCACGAAATAGCCGCCGATCACGTCCTTGGCTTCGGCATAGGGGCCATCGCTCGCCACCGGCTTGCCGTCCTTGACCTTGATATGGCGCACGCCCGCCGCGGCGAGCTTCTCGCCGCCGACCATGCGGCCCTTCTGGCGCAAGGCATCGGCCCAGGCCATGTACTTCTTGGTCATCTCCAGCATCTTCTCGCGCGGCAGGTCGGTGTTGTAGTTCGGGACCTGGTGCAGCAACAACATGTATTGAGCCATTGTCGATCTCCTCTGGTGGTGACGCTCATGCGTCACCCAATCGACGGTCGGTCCCCGGCGGAATCGACATCCTCAGGCGGCTTTTTTCAGCGCCTCCGGGTTGATGACATTGATCGGCTTGCCGTCGAGCCAGGCCTCGATGTCCTCGATCGTGCCGGCGTAGAAATGCCGATAGCTGTCTTCGACGACATAGCCGAGGTGCGGGATCAGCGTCACGTTCTCGAGCTTGGTGAAGGGATGGCCGGGCGCCACCGGCTCCCTGTCGTAAACGTCGAGGCCGGCATGGGCGATGGTGCCGCCCTTGAGCGCGGCGAGCAGCGCCGCCTCCTCGACGATCGGCCCGCGCGAGGTGTTCACCAGGATCGCGCTCTTCTTCATCTTGGCGAGGTCGCCCGCGCCCAAGAGCCCGCGGGTGCGGTCGGACAGCACGAGATGGATGCTGACGAAGTCCGACGTCTTCAAGAGCTCGTCCTTGGTGACGAGCCGGGCGCCACCCTTGGCCGCCTTTTCTTCGGTGAGGTTCTGGCTCCAGGCCACGACGTCCATGCCAAAGGCTTTGGCATAGCCCGCGACGCGGCTGCCGAGGCGGCCGAGCCCGATGACGCCCAGCCGCTTGCCCTCCAGCACGACCATCTGCTCGATGCCGTCATGCCAGCCGCCGCTGCGCATCAGGCGCTCGGCCTTGGCGAGGTCGCGGGCGCACATCATCAGCAGCGCCCAGCAGAGCTCCGCCGTCGAGGCATTGGAGCCGCCGCCCGGCGTGTTGCTGATCGGGATGCCGCGGTCGGTCGCGGCCTTGTCGTCAAGGCTGGAAGCCCGGGCGCCGGTCAGCACCATGAATTTCAGGTTGGGCAGCTTCTCGATCAGCGCCCGCGGGAACGCCGTGCGCTCGCGCAGCAGGCCCAGCATGTCGAAGGGTGCGAGCTTCCTGGCCGCGTCATCGACCGAGGAGAACGGCTCGTGGAACACGGTGATCTCCACGCCGCGTTTCCTGAGGCGGTCCCAGTCGGCCATCTTCAACGCGACCTTCTGAAAGTCGTCGAGCAGGGCGAGTTTGCAGGTTTGCGGCATGGCGTTTCCTGGAGGAAGATGGGTTGGTCAGAACCACTATAGCCGGAGGAGACGGCCATGAGCATCACCGTGAAGCCGGTGACGCCCGCCTTCGTGGCCGAGATCTCCGGTCTCGACCTTGCCCAGCCCCTGAAGACCGCCGCCGGCGACGCGATCGAGGCGGCAATCGACCCGTGCGGGCCGATCCCCTCGTCGGCGCAGCGGACGCTGCAGGCAGCCTGAGGAGAAGAGACGGCATGATGAGCATCGATTTCCTGGTCACCACCCTGATCATCGTCGTCTCGCCGGGCATCGGCGTGCTCTATACGATCGCCACCGGCCTGTCGCGCGGCGCGCGGGCGAGCGTGGTCGCGGCCTTCGGCTGCACGCTCGGCATCGTGCCGCACATGGCGGCGGCCATCATGGGCCTGGCGGCGCTGCTGCACACCAGCGCCATCGCCTTCCAGACGATGAAGTATCTCGGCGTTGCCTACCTGCTCTACATGGCGTGGATGACCTTGAAGGAGCACGGCGCGCTCAAGGTCGAGGAAACGGTCGACCAGAAATCGGCGATGCAGGTGATCGTGCATGCCATCCTGATCAACATCCTGAACCCCAAGCTCTCGATCTTCTTCTTCGCCTTCCTGCCGCAGTTCGTCACCGCCGACGAGGCGGCGCCC
>Ga0081539_10001849_pt1 | contig 33399 bp, 30 predicted proteins | sample TabmetS4T2R2_FD_71023 | JGI IMG/M metagenome (GOLD analysis project Ga0081539, IMG submission 71023) | Tabebuia heterophylla rhizosphere microbial communities from the University of Puerto Rico - S4T2R2 | ecosystem: Host-associated > Plants > Roots > Rhizosphere ... | reverse complement strand
GTGACATTTTCAATCTGCAATGCGTGATGAGCACTAGCCGGTTCGACGGCGAGTGACATCATCTAATCTAACGAGAGACGCGCATGTGTAGCCGGAGGCGGCGAGTGGTCCTCAAATCCGCCCACCAGGCCGCGACAGCCGGCAATCGAAAATGCGCGTGCTTTTAGCCCGCCAAGCGTGCGACGCCGGCTGGAGGGTTTTCCACAGTTTTTGCGGTCGGGGCCGGCGTCACCGACGCCGCCGTGCCTTCCAGATGCGCAAGGCGACTGAGGATTGCGACGAGCTTGGCTTGGCGGCGGGTGTCGGTCTTCGCGAAGATCGCCGCGAGCTGGGTGCGCGCCGTGGTCATCTTGATGTGCAGAATCTGAGCGACTTCTTCGACGCTATCGCCGCACGCGAGACGCTGCGCGAGCCGGGCTTCGGCCGGCGTAAGGTCGAACAACCTTCTCAGGCTTTCTTCGCTCGGCATCGGCAGGCTGATCGCCGCAAGATCGATCGTGGTCCCGACCTCGCGCCGCGCAGAGCTCGCCTTGCGTTCGTTCTTGCTCGCGTCCGACAGGCGGGTAGGCAACACGGGCTTGAGATTGGAAGACTTCCGTATGGCCGTGCACTGATCAGCGACGGCGATTGTAATTTCCCGAGTCCCTCTGGCTGAAGACGTTTTGCCGACGTGCAGCAGCTCCTGCGGCTTCGTACCCATGCCCAACTCCCAATTCCTCACGAACGTCGGTTCGACGACCTGTCCCCTGCTCTCTGTTCTTGTTCGCTCACCTGTGATCACCGCCCCGCGATCGGCTCGCCACCGGTCCCGTACGTCATCGCGATCGCGCCGAGGCGCGATGCGTCGCCGCCATACGCGCCCGAGAATTCAGCGAACGACCGCGCGGAATTCCGACGCCATGCGAAAGTGACTTTGCGTGAAGTGCCCGTTGATCAGCCGGACACCATCCTAGATGCCCTAACGTTTCTCTGCAATCATCCGAATGGGTTAAATCATACGGGTGCACCCGAAATCCTCGTTTGGTAACCGGCGGACTTGCTTGAACCATTCGGGATTTGCGGTCCAGCGCAAATCCATAATTGCAGTTGCCGCAGCAACGGTCTGTAGTTTTACGTATTATCCCTCATTCGATCTCGAGGACGGCTTCCCCCAGACCGTCGACCGCGAACACCGCGCGATCGCCAACTTCGATCGAGAAGGTCGGGATGACGCTGCCGGTGATCACCACCATGCCACTAGCAAGAGCGCGGCCGCGCTCGGCCAGCAGATTCGCGAGCCAGGCCAGCGTGGTGAACGGGTCCTCGGATTTTCCGCTGCCGATCGACTTGCCATTCAGTGTCTGATGGCCGGCGACGCCGATGATATCCTCCGCGCGCACCGGCTTGGGTGCGCCGATCACGACGCCGCCATTCCAGCAGTTCTCCACGATCATCGAGACCGCGCGTGTCTCGGTATAGACCGCATTGCGATCCTCGATCAGCTCGTAGGCCGGCATGGCACCGGCGACGTAAGCCGCGACGCTCGCCGCGGTCCATGGCGCGAGCGAGGCCGGCATGTCGCGGCCAAGCTCAAGCGCGATCTCGCTCTCGACCCGCAGATTGACGAAATCGCTCTTCTTGATGCGCGCGGGCGAACCGTGGATCGTGTTGGCGAAAATCGCGCCGCCGCAGGGATGCGTGATGCCCATCAGCTGTTGCATCACCTTCGTGGTGGTCGCGACCTTCACGCCGCCGACCGGCCCATAGAGCGGCTCGGCGAGGCGATGATAAATCTCCTGCGCCCGGTACGCTTCGGCGATCGACGCCGGCTGCAACGCCTCGGGCAGATTCGCGTAATTCTGCCGCGCGCGGCGCGCGTCCCACATATGGCGGGCCATGGCCTCGAGGCGAGCGTCGGTCATCGCGTTCAGCTTCCCTGCCGGTCGTGGATCACCGGAAAGGAAAAATCCTTCCAGCTCGCCGGCTTCTGTTTGATCAAACCGATCCGGTGCATGTAGTCGGCCCACAGCATGGTGCGCACCGGCGTCGCCGAGAACACCGAGCCCGCCTGCTTGATGATGCCGACCAGCTCGTCGACCGCGATCTTCTCCTTGGTGACCGCAAGATAGAGCTCGGCGGCGGCCTGCGGCTCCTTGTTGACGAAGTCGCTCGCCTCGTCGACCGCGGCGATGAATGCCTTCACCTTGATGGGGTTGGCCTCGACGAACGACTGCTTGCCCCAGCAATTGCTGATCGTTGCGGCACCGCCGAGCACCTCGGTCGAATCGAGCACGCTGTGCACCAGCGGCGATTTCAGCTCGATATTGTCATAAGGCGGCGTCGAGAAATGGCTGTTGATCTCGTGCTGCGGGTTGAGGATTGCCTGCACGGCGTCCGGATGACCGATCTGCACCTGATTGCTGTCGAGCTTGCCGTGCTGCCCCGGCCCCCAAGCCTTCTCGAGCGCCATTCCCATCACCATCGCCTGCATCGAGACGCGAATGGTCGGAACCGCGATGCGATCATTCGGTGCGAAATCCTTGATCGACTTCACGTTCGGATTGCGCGTCAGCATCCGGAACGGGATGCCGGCCATGCCGCTCACCATCTTGATATTGCCGGTCTTGCCCCAGGCGAGCAGCATGTTCGAGACGCCGGTGATCGCGATGTCGACCGTGTCCGACAGGATCGCCTCGGTCATCACGCCGCCGGACGTGACCACCGGATAGCTCACCTTGATGTCCTTCAGGCCGAGCGCCGCCGCGTGCTTCTCGACCAGCTTCTTCTCCTGCATGATGATGGCTTGCAAATAGACAAGGCCCGGCTGGCGCGCGATGCGGATTTCGTTGGATTCGGCCGCAACCGCGGGGCGCATTGCCACAAGAGCGGCCGCCGCGGCAAGCAACACGACACGGCGCGCAAGCACGCGCATGGTTCCTCCCTGGGATCATGGTTCGCGACTGCAGGCGTCGCGCTGCGGCGGTCAGCTTGTCATCTTCGCGACGGCGGCTCAAGCGCACGTCAACCTTGCGCGCAATTTGCATGACAATTCCGCAACAAGTAGCCCCATCTTTCTGCTAAGGCGGCCTGATGTCGGTCCTGGTCAGTCTGCACCACGTCACGCGCTATGCGTATGACCGGCCCGTGGCGCTCGGGCCGCAGGTGGTCCGCCTGCGTCCGGCACCGCACGGCCGCACGCGCATCGCGAGCTATTCGCAGAAGGTCGCGCCCACGGCGCATCATGTGAATTGGCAGAACGACCCGCACGGCAATTGGGTCGCGCGCTACACGTTCCCGGAAAAGGCCGCGGAGTTCGCCGTCACGGTCGACCTGCACGCGGATCTCGCGGTGATCAACCCGTTCGACTTCTTCATCGATCCTTACGCCGCGACCTATCCGTTCGCGCTTCCGCCCGACCTCGCGCAGGAGCTTGGCGGCTATCTCGATCTCGAGCCGCTCGGCTCGCGCATGCGCGCGTTCATGGCCGAGGTGGCGCGTGGGCCGATCAGCACGGTGCAGTTTCTCGTCGACCTCAACGATCGCGTGCAGCGCGCGGTGCGTTATGTCGTGCGGATGGAGACCGGCACGCGCACGCCGGAGGAAACGCTCGAAGCGGGCACCGGCTCGTGCCGCGACAGTGCCTGGCTGCTGGTGCAGGCGCTGCGCCACCTCGGCCTGCCGGCGCGGTTCGTGTCAGGCTATCTGATCCAGCTCAAGCCTGACGTGCCCGCCGAGGGAAGCCCGGACCACGACAGCGCGGACCTGCACGCCTGGGCCGAGGTGTTCATTCCCGGCGCCGGCTGGATCGGGCTCGATCCGACCTCGGGGCTGTTCGCCGGCGAAGGTCACATCCCGCTGGTGGCGGCGCCGCATTATCGCTCCGCCGCACCGATCAGCGGCACGGTCGAGCCCGCGGAGACCAAGCTCTCCTTCGAGATCAGCGTGGCGCGCGTCGCCGACCGGCCGCGCGTGACGTTTCCGTTCTCGGAGGAAGCGTGGCGCGAGCTCGACGCGCTTGGCGAGGCGATCGACCGCGAGCTCGCCGCAGGCGATGTCCGTCTCACCATGGGTGGCGAGCCGACCTTCGTGTCGCTTGACGACTATCAATCGCCCGAATGGACGATCGCGGCGCTGGGCGCACAGAAGCGCGAGCGCGCGGACGAGCTGATCCGCAGGCTGCGCGAACGCTTCGCGCCGCATGGTCTGCCACACTACGGCCTTGGCAAGTGGTACCCGGGCGAACCGATGCCGCGCTGGGCTTTCACGCTCTACTGGCGCCGCGACGGCAAGCCGTTCTGGGCCGATCCGCGCCTGATCGCGGTCGAAGCCGCGCAAGCCCAAGCGAACCGACAAGACGCCCAGCGCTTTGCCGAAGCGCTGGCAACGCAGCTCGGTCTCGCCAAGGCGCGCGTGCAGGCGGCCTACGAGGACACCGCGCACTGGCTGCTCGAGGAAGGCAAGCTGCCGCTCAACGTCACGGCGGACGATCCGAAGCTGTTCGATCCGGCCGCGCGCGCCCGCATGGTGCGAACATTCGCGCAAGGCCTCGGCGAACCGGCCGCCTTCGTGCTGCCGCTGCGGCGCGACGCGAACAGCTGGATCAGCGAGGCTTGGGAAACGCGGCGTGAGCGTTTGTTTCTGCTGCCCGGCGACCTGCCGGCCGGCGCGCGCCTGCCGCTCGGCGCACTGCCGCACCTTCAGCCCGCCGACTATCCGTACGTGAATCCGGCCGACCCGATGGAGCAGAAGGGCGCGCTCGGTGAAGGCGCCTCCGATCCTGCACCGCGCGACAACAACAACGACCAGCCGGTGCGCACCGCGCTTGCGGTCGAGCCGCGCGACGGCCGGCTCTGCGTCTTCATGCCGTTCATGGCGACGCTCGAGGACTATGTCGCGCTGATCGCGGCGGTCGAGGCAGTTGCGGCGAAACTCAAGCTGCCGGTCCATATCGAAGGCTGTGCGCCGCCGCTCGATGCGCGGCTCGACTTCATCAAGGTCACGCCCGACCCCGGCGTCTTGGAAATCAATCTGCATCCGGCGCGAAGCTGGCGCGAGCTCGTCGACATCGCGCAGGGCCTTTACGCCGACGCCCGCGCGGTGCGTCTCGGCAGCGCCAAATTCATGCGCGACGGCCGCGAGGCCGGCACCGGCGGCGGCAGTCATATCGTGGTCGGCGGCGCGACGCCGCCTGACAGTCCGTTCCTGCGCCGGCCCGACCTGCTCAAGAGCGTGGTGCTCTATTGGCAACGGCATCCGTCGCTCTCATATTTGTTCTCCGGCCTGTTCATTGGTCCGACCAGTCAATCGCCGCGTGTCGATGAGGCGCGCCACGAGTCGCTCTACGAGCTCGAGATCGCGCTGTCGCAAGTCCCGAAAGCCGGCGAAGACGCGCGGCCTTGGCTGGTCGACCGGCTGTTCCGCAATCTGCTCGTCGACGTCACCGGCAACACGCATCGCGCCGAGATCTGCGTCGACAAGCTGTTCTCACCGAATTCGCCGACGGGGCGCTTGGGCCTCGTCGAATTTCGCGCCTTCGAGATGGCGCCGGACGCGCGGATGAGCCTCGCCCAGCAGCTGCTCGTGCGCGCCTTGATCGCATGGTTCTGGCGCGAGCCGCAGGAAGGTGCCTGCGTGCGCTGGGGCACCGCGCTGCACGACCGCTTCATGCTGCCGCATTTCGTCTGGGAGGATTTTCTCGGCGTGCTCGATGATCTGGCGCGTGCCGGCATCCGCTTCGATCCGACATGGTTTGCGGCGCAACGGGAATTTCGCTTTCCCTTCCACGGCGCGGTCGAGCATGGCGGGGTGCGGCTGGAGTTGCGCCATGCGCTCGAGCCCTGGCACGTGCTCGGCGAGGAGACGGTCAGCGGCGCGACCTCGCGTCCCGCGGACTCCTCGCTCGAGCGCCTGCAGGTGCTGGCGCAGGGCTTCAATCCGGCGCGCCACGTGATCGCCTGCAATGGTCGGCGCGTGCCGCTCGTCTCGACCGGCCGGTCGGGCGAATACGTCGCCGGCGTGCGCTTCAAGGCCTGGATGCTGCCGGTGTCGCTGCATCCCAACCTGCCGGTGAACGCGCCGCTCACCTTCGACATCATCGACACGTGGAGCCGCCGTTCGCTCGGCGGCTGCGTCTATCACGTGCGCCATCCGGGCGGCCAGAGCTTCGACAGCTATCCGATCAATGCCAGCGAAGCCGAGGCGCGCCGCGCCGCGCGCTTTCAGGATTTCGGCCACACGCCGGGCTTCATCGACGCACCCGCCGAAGAGCGTCCGGCGGAATTTCCAACCACGCTCGATCTCAGGCGCCCGCCGGCGGGAACAGATCGCTTCGCGCCATAAGCTGCGGAACCTTAACAAACGTTCATGCGTTGCGGGCTTATGACGAGAGGCGTCGAGCACGAAGCGCACAAGCGCGTAACAGAGCGACTGCGTGACTTTTTCGCAGTGCAACGGCAGCAATTCACGGCGGGCGTCGAGGAGCTTTGGCACCGCGTGGAGCGGCGGCTCCGCGGCGAGAGGAACGACCGCAACGAAGAGCAACACACCGCGGACAGGGACCGCTGATCATTCGGTCCTACCTGTCAGGCGCGAGGACACCCAGCTCGCGTAACGCGCCCGTGAGCTCGTGCGGATCATACGGTTTTTGCAGCACGCGGGCGCTGCCCCCCTCCCAGCGTCGACGCAGCGCCACGTCAGCAGATCCGGTCGCGAGAATAATCGGCAGCTGGGGTCGCGACTGCCGGATCCGCGTGGCGAGTGCCTCGCCGGAGCCGTCCGGCAAGCCGAGATCGATGATCGCGGCGGCAAGCTCCGCGCCGACACGGTCAAGGAGAGCGACGGCTTCTCGGAAGCCGACCGCGTCGATCGGCTTGCAGCCTGCCTCTTCCAGCATCTCGACAACGACCATGCGAATGAGGGCTTCGTCCTCGACCAGGAGGATCGGCACCTCAACGTGCTCTTGCCGCCCGGTACGATCCAGTACGTCGCGAATGCGCGCCGCAAGGGCCGCAAGGTTGAACGGCTTCCTCAGCAATTCGATATCGGGGTCGAGACGGCCCGCGCGGCTGAGCGTACTGCCCGCATAGGCCGTCGTGATCAGCACCGGCATCGACGGCCGCAGCATGCGTATGCGCTCGGCCAGTGCCCGGCCATCGACGCCTCCGGGAAGACCGAGATCTGTGAACAGCAAATGGATGTTCGGGTTGCGCCTGACGATTTCGAGCGCCGCCGCGGCATCGATGGCCTCCAGGACGACATATCCCAGCTCACGCAGGCTACCGACGGTGTAGGAACGAACATCGTCATTATCCTCAACCACCAGAATGACCTCGCCGGATCTGCTCGGCGCAAGCGCATCGGCGTCCTTCACAGTTGCCTGCTGCGTGCGGCCGGCTTCCGGCGTCTCGGGGTGGCGCGGCAAGTAGATCCTGACGGTCGTGCCGAGGCCCGGTTCGCTGTATAGCTTGATGTGCCCGCCGCTCTGCTTCACGAAACCGTACACTTGACTGAGGCCAAGCCCAGTGCCGCCGCCATCCGACTTGGTCGTGAAGAACGGCTCGAACACCTGCCGCAGCACCTCCGTGGTCATCCCCGATCCGGTGTCGCTCACCGCGATCAACACGTAGGCGCCAGGGCGCATCTCGCTATCCGCCGCTGGGCTGAGATCCATCCCGACGGTCTCGGTCGTGATCGTGAGCCGCCCGCCGGATGGCATTGCATCACGCGCGTTCACCGCCAGATTCAGGATCGCGGACTCCATCTCGGCGGGATCGATCTCGACGCAGCACACCTCATGCGAGAGCACGGTCTCGACCTGAATGCTTTCGCCGAGCGTCCGCTTGAGCAGGTCGGACAGTCCGGCAATCAGGATGTTGGCGTCGAGCAGGCGCGGCTCCAGCGGCTTGCGGCGCGCGAAGGACAAGAGCCGCTCGGTGAGCACGGCGGCGCGTCGCGCGCCCTTGGTGGCATTCTGCAGGGCCCGCCGCGCCGCATCCGGAATGGTCCGGCGCTGGGCGCTTTCCAGGTTGCCGAGAACGACCGTCAACAGGTTGTTGAAGTCATGCGCGATACCGGCGGTCAGCCGGCCGATCGCTTCCATCTTGGCGGCATGACTGATCTTTTCCTCCATGGCCTTGCGCGCCGAGATGTCGCGCAGCGTCGCAAGGCGCGCCGGACGGCGGTCCCAGGTCGTTTCCACGGTCCGGATCTCGGCGTCGATCCGGTCGCCGCCCGGCCGGTGGATGCTGATCTCGGCGGTATCGGAGCTCAGCAGCGGGATGCCGATCGGCGAGCCGATCAGCAGCGCCACGGGACGGCCGAAAATCTGCTCGGCCGCCGGATTTGCGAACAGGACGACGCCGTCGTCGTCGACGACGATAATGCCGTCGGCGTTCTTCTCGACCAGAAACCGGATCTCGGTCTGATCGATGCTGCTGATGCGTTGCGCGCTTGCCATCATCAACATGCCGATTTCGCGCGGCCTTCCTGACGACGCTGGCGCCTCAGCGCACATATTCGGAGTCAGGCTCGGCGAAGACGTTCGGCGGCGCGCTGAACGGCGCGCCGAAATGCATGCCGGCATTATCGATCGTGAAGCGCCTGATGTCCTTGGCATGCTCGCTGCCGCGCATCTTCAACACCATCAAGCCTCGATGCATGACGTCCTTCTCCTGGATGTATCGCAGCAGAATGATCGAATCCGTGAGCGTGGATATGTGCTGCTCGCTGGCGCTCGCGCCCCCGACCAGCGATTTGCTGGTCGCAGTGCAGAGCCCGGCGATCTCGCGCTTCTTGATGAATGAGGTGAGGCTGATCAAGAACTCGCGAAAGCCGGAATCCGGCGCGATGCGTTCCAGCGCCGAGAGGCTGTCGATGGCGATCCTGTTGGGCCGGACTTCGTCGACCAGGCTCTGAATCGTCAGCAGATGGTCGGGCAGGCTTTGCGCTTCCGGATAGAGGCAGATGATCTTCAGCTTGCCGTCGGCTTCCATCTGCGCGAAGTCGACGCCCCAACCGCTGGCATTGCGAAACAGCTGTCCCTTGCTTTCTTCATATCCGAACAGAATCGCGGTTTCTCCGGCCGCCACGCCGCCGGCAAGAAAGTTCGTCACCAAGAGGGTCTTGCCGGTGCCTGTCGCGCCGCTTACCAGCGTCACGCTATCGCGGAAAAAGCCGCCGCCGCACATGTCGTCGATCGCCGGATTGCCGCTCGTCACGCGCACCGTGCTTGACTGTTGCTCGAGGCGCAGCGAAGACAATGGGACAGCGACAAAGCCCTGGCTCGCAAGCAATGTGAACGGCGCCTCGCCCTCGGCGTGGTGGCTGCCACGCATCTTGAGCACCTCGATCGTACGGCGCCGCTTCTCACGGTGGAGAACGTTGCGCAGGATCACGACATTGTCGGCGACGAACTCCTCCAGCCGATGACGGGTGATCTCGCCATACTCACTGTTGCGCTCCGCCGTCATGAGCACGGTGAGGCCCGTTTTTTTGAGCGCGCTGCTGATGTGGAACAGCTCGCGTCGCAGGATTTTCGGATCGCCGATGAAATGATCGAACAATTGTGTCAGTGAATCGAGGACCACGCGCCGGGCTCCGACGGATTTGACCGCATGCTGAATTCGCGCCAGCAGTCCGGAGAGATCGAAGTCGCCGATCACCAGCTCGTCGTTCGACGGTGGACTTGCATCGACGAAGGCGAGGCGGCCTTCCTTGCGCCATATCGACAGATTCCAGCCGAACCCGCGCATGTTTGCCTCGATGTCGCTTGGCGGCTCCTCGAACGTCACCAGCACGCCGTTCTCGCCGAAAGTCGTGATGCCGTGGGCGAGAAATTGCGTTGCGAACACGGTCTTGCCGCTTCCCGGCGTGCCACCGACGACGGTCGTGCGGGCGCGCGGCAGTCCTCCCATGACGAGATCGTCGAAGGCGTTGACGCCGGTCTTGACCCTTTCGAGAACCGGCGAGACCTCGTCCTCCCGCGTGCTCATCCCTCATCCCTCTTCGGTTCAATACCGAGAAACGCCAGCACGCGTGCCGTGTCGCTGAGGTCGCCGACGATGCGCCGCGGCCGCGTTGAATTTTCGTAGGAGAGCGTCGGAGTCGCGAGGACGCCGGCCTGCTCGGCGCGCTCGGGATTGGCGAGAACGTCGATGATCTCCACGTCCCACGCGGCGCCGGGAACGCGCGAGCGCAGCTCAGCCATATTTCTTTCGGCACGGCGGGAGCTTGCCGATTCGCCGGCGATGTAGAGGCGCAGCAAATGCTTGGTCACGCGGGCATCGTTTCTTCAGCGCCGAGCCGCTCTGCGGCGAACCGCGGCGCCGCTCGGCCGCCGCGGAGTCCCATCATGCGAGATCGCGAACCGGCACAAGAAACAATGTTGGCTGTTTCAACGCAAGAGAGCGAGAAATACCAACTGACTAGTAGGAGTTCGTCAGGTCGGACGGAGGACGCGGGCGGCGGCGCCCGCGAAGCTCGAGCGCCTTGTGGCTGGTGATGCCGCGCTCGCGCGCCCAGATGATCGCGGCGCTGCGCCGGTTCACCCCGATCTTTCGATAAAGCGAGGCGATGTGATTGCGCACTGTGTTCTGCGAGACATTCAATAGTGCGCCCATCTGGGCGTCGCTATGCCCCTCGCAGATGAGTCCCAGCACCTCGCGCTCACGATCGGTGAGGACGTCAAGATCCGACGGCCGAGCTGGGGCGCGCCGGCCATAGCGCAACGCCCTGAACCTTTCGACCACCATGCGGGTGAGCGACGAGGGATCAGCCAGAGCGGCTTCAATGGCCGCGACAACATCGCTTTCGGCCTCTTTTTGACTGCCGCGTTCCTGAATGATGCAGAGCCGCACCGGCTCCCCCCCGATCGTCACGCGGACGGCGGAGACGGCGCAATCGAGCGTCGATCGATTGCCGGCGCGAACCAGCTCCATGATATGCTCAAGTCCGCCGTTGATGCGGCGGCGCGTGTTCTTGTCGAGCCACACGACGTGATCGTGCGCATCGACCAGCACCACTCCCTCGCCGAGCGCGGATGCGATCTGCTCCAGCTGCTCGTCATCGCGCGCGTGATCACTCTCCACCTGGCCCATGGCGGTCCCCCTGTGTCGGATGATTGCCGGTATCGATGAACGTCGGAAGGCACGGCAATAACGCCGAGGATCGCCTGCTAGTTCCCTTCTACTAGCGGGCTAGTAGGATGGTACTAATCTTTCAATCGTGGGGCACGCGACGAAACAACAAGGTGACTGCGCAGAAAGCTAGCGCCGGCGCCCGATCAAAAGGAGTGTCGCAACCAGCGTGGTCAGGCCGAGGAGGCCGAAAGCAACGCTCAGCGAGCTGATCGCCGCGATGCCTGCGGTCGCGAGCGGGCCGACGACCAGGCCCGCAAAGCCGAACATCAGCACCGCGCCGGTTGCCTCGGCAACGCGTCCATCGGGCGCGAGCCGCGCGACTTCCGAGAGAAAGACGCCATTCCATCCGCTCGCCGTGACGCCGAACAGGAAGGACACCACGAGCAGCAGCGCCCACGACCATCCGGGCTCGGCCAGCGCCATCACGGCGGCACACAAGCTCATGCCGAAGCCGAGCCCGACGACGGTGGTCCAAGCGCGGAGAAAGCGCGCCGCAAGCACGCCGAAGCCGAGCCGCCCGATGACCCCGCCCGCCTGCGCGGTCGCGAGCAACATGCCGGCGGCGACCAGATCAAGCCCGAGCCGCGTCACCCCATAGGTCACGAGAAAAATGTTGAGCACGATTTGCAAGGCCGAGAACGGCAGCGAAGCAATCGCAAGCTTGCGGATCTCGACATTCGCGATCAGCATCGCGAGCGCTTCGCGCAGCTTGATCGTCGAGGCCGCGCCGCGCACCAGCGGATCGTAGGTCGGGCGCAGCCATTCGAACGCCGCGACCGCGACGACCGCCGCAATCATGATCGCCACGTATCCGTAGGCCGGGTAGCTCACCGCAATCCATGGCAGCGTCAGCGAGACCGTCATCATGCCGATCTGGTTGCCGGTCTGGCGCACCGAAAACACCAATGGGCGCGAGGCGACCGGCGTGATCCGCCACAGTATTGCGGAGCTCGCCGGCGTCTCGGGGCCATAGGCGCAGCCGAGGATGATCCCCGCGACAACGAGCAGCGGACTCGCGCCCGCGAGCGCTGCGAGGCCGGCGCCGCAGAGTGCGACCAGCGCGCAAAACGTCGCAACGCGGAAACTGCCAAACCGGCCCGCCAGCATCCCGCCGATGAAGGTCGTCATCATGGCGACGACACAGGCCGCGGTCGCATAGAAGCCGAGCAAGGACGGATCGATGCCGATGCGCGGCGCCAACACGCCGGGCGCGACCAACGTCGCGGAGATCAACATCTGCAAGGCGGTCATGGCGATCAGCGCCGGCACAACCGGAGCGTGCTGCGGCACCGAACTTGAGTCGGACGACGCCGGCGCTACCATTGCGCCCTCAGGAGGGCCGAATGGCGGGCGGGATTTCGGTTCATGCGGTCGACGTGGCGCGCGGGCGCCCCGCACAAGGCATGCAGGTCGACATCTACGACCTCGAGGGCGTGCGCAAGATGATCGCGTCCGGCAAGCTCGCGGCGAATGGCGCGCTCGACCATCCGGTGGTGCACGGCGAAGGCGTCAAGGCCGGACCCTATCAGGTCATTTTCCACGTCGGTGACTACCTACGCGCAACCGGCGCGCCGACATCGACGCCGCCGTTCCTCGACCTCGTCCCGTTTCGCTTCACGATCGCGAACGCGGCGGAACACTACCATCTGCCGTTCAAGTTCACGCCTTGGGGTTTTTCCTTATTCCGCGGGAGCTAGCGGACCTCATCCTGAGGAGCCCGCCGTAGCGTAAGCGAAGGCGGGCGTCTCGAAGGATGGCCACAGTACACGCCCTCGCCCTTCGAGACGCGCACCTCGCTCAGGCGAGGTGCGCTCCTCAGGGTGAGGGCTATCTGAGCCGCCGCGACAGTCCCGCGACCCGCTCCATCAGGATCATCAGCGCAATGGTGGTCACGATCAGCACGCCCGACACCGCCGCGATCGTCACGTCGAGCTTGCCTTCGAGGTCCTGCCACATCCGGATCGGCAGCATGTCTGTCCGTGCGTCACGCAAGAACAGCGACACCGGCACGTTGTCGAACGAGGACATGAAGGCGATGAACCCGCCGGCGAGAATCCCGGGGCGGATCAGCGGCAAGGTGATACGGCGAAACGAATAGAGCCGGCTTGCGCCGAGGCTTGCGGAGGATTCCAGCAGCACCGGATCGAGTTGCGCCAGCGCCGCCACGGTGGTGCGGATCACGTAAGGTACGCACACGATCGTGTGGCCGATGACCAGGGTCAGCGGCGACACTGGCAGGCCGACCAGCGTGAACAGCATCAGCGCCGAGAGGCCGAAGGCGAGCGCGGGCAGCACCAGCGGCGACATGAACAGGGAGTCGAGCACCTTGGCGGTGAGCGCCTGCGAGCGCGCAATGCCGAGCGCCGCCGCGACCCCGAGGACGATCGAAAGTCCCGTCGTCCAGAGCGCGATCTTGAGCGAATTGAGTGCCGCGAAATGCAATTGCCAGGCATCGATCAGTGCCGCATACCAGCGCAGCGAATAGCCCGGCGGCGGGAATTTCAGCGAGAACCCGATGGTAAACGACACGATGATGACGATCAGCGTCGGGGCGATCAGAATGACGACGCAGATGAACGCGAGCAGCGCCATCACGCCGTGGAACGAGATCGTGTCGAGATCGTTGCGGCGGCCGAGCTTCATGCATCAACTTCAAGCGTTCGTGTAACCTTTAAGCATTGGCGTGGGCTTCAAGCATTGGCCTGACCCTGGGCGATCTTGCCGAGCATGTTGAAGATCGTGATCACAGCGAGCACCGCGACCAGGAAGATGAATGAGATCGCCGCCGCGAACGGCCAGTTATTCAAGGTCGAGGCCTGCTGGTAGAGATACATCGGCATGAACAGCATCTGTCCGCCGCCGACCAGCGTCTGCGTGATGAAGGCCGAGAGCGCCGCCGCATAGGTGAGCAGGCAGCCCGCGATGATGCCCGGCAGAGTGAGCGGCAGCGTCACCTTGAAGAATGTGCGCCACGCGCCGGCGCCGAGCGCCGCCGAAGCATCGCTGAGGTTCGGGTCGATGCGCGTCAGCGCGGTGATCAGCGGCAGCACCATCAGCGGCATCTGCACTTGCGCGAGCGCGACCACCACGCCGCCCTCGGTGTAGAGCAGGCGCAGCGGCGAGTCGATCACGCCGAGCTCAAGCAGCACCGTGTTCACAATGCCTTGCCGGCCGAGGATCACGATCCACGCGAAGGTCCGCACGACGACGCTGGTGAGCAGCGGCAGCAGCACGACCAGGATCAGCACGCCCTGCAGCCAGCCTGGCACGCGGCAATACACATAGGCGAGCGGAAAGCCGAGCAAGAGGCACAGCGCCGTCACCTCGACGCCGAGCCACAACGTCGATCCGAGCACCTTCAGGCTGAACGGGTCGAGCAGGAATTTCGCGTACTGGGTCAGCCCGAACGCCGTCATGGCGGTGTCGGCGTAGAAGCTGATGAACAACAGCAGCAGCAGCGGCGCGATGAAGAACAAGAGAAAGAACGCGCCGAGCGGCCAGGCGAGCTTCAGCTCGTACGCGGTGACGGAGCGGAGGGATGATGCGGTGGAGGCCATGGACGGGGGGCCCGTAGCCCGGATGAGCGCAGCGAAATCCGGGATCGGCGGTCCCGCATATCGCTGCGCTCATGCGGGCTACAGCTAGAGCGGAGGGGCCTACACCTTGATCTCCCGATTGAACCGCTCGATCCAGGCGGAGCGCTGCTCGTTGATCTTCTTCCAGTCCTGGAACACGAACTTGCTCTTCATGTCGGCGTGATCCTTGGCGAGCACCTTGGCGATCTCGCCGCCCATCTTCACTTTCGTATTGGTCGGCACGATCAGATACGGGCTTTCCATCAGCTTGCCCTGCACCTCCGGCGACAGCGCGGCCTCGATCAGCGCAACGCAAAGATCCTTTGCGCTCGTGTTCTTCACGATATGGATCGTGGTCTTGAACGCGATCGCCTTCTCCTTCGGCGCCACGAACCCGACCGGCACGCCGCGCGCTTTCATGATCTGGATCGCATTGAAATTGCCGGGCGAGATGTCGATCTGGCCCTGCTGGAACAGGGTCGCGAGCTGACCCGGATTGGCCGCGACGGCCGAGAGCGAAGGCTTCAACGCGTCCAGCGCCTTGAAGCCGGGCTCGACGTTCGCCTCCGAGCCGCCATGCATGCGCGCGATCTCGACCAGGAAGCCGGTGCCGAGCGTCGAATTGAGGTTGGTGATGCCGACCTTGCCCTTGTACTCGGCCTTCCAGAGGTCCTCCCACGATGTCGGCGGCTTCTTGATCTTGTCGGGATTGTAGGTGAGCCCGACGGTCTGGAAGAAGATCGCCGGCCCGGTCGGCTCCTGGGCCTCGGCGATCAGGTCCTTGTAGTGCGCGCTCTTGTCGGTCGGATAGGGCTCGGTGAGATCATTGCCGATCGCGACCAGCGCCGGGCCCGGATCGTGCAGCATCACGTCGATCGGCGGGTTGGCGCGCGCCGCTGTCACCTTGGCGATCTGATCGACCGAGAGCATCGGATCGAGCACGATCTCGGCATTGCTCGTCGCCTTGCGGTAGGCCGGGACCAGCACGTCGCGGTGCGCCTCCTCCCAGCTGCCCGTGAAGGTCGCAAACACGATGCGCTTGGCCTGCGCCAGCGTGATCCCGGGGAATACCTGCATGGCACCGAGCGCGAGCGCGCTCGTCAACATGGATCGGCGGGTGAGATTCATCTCCTTCTCCTCTCGTATGTCAGGCCGCGGCCGCAGCTGCAGGAAAAATGCTGATCGCTTGTGCGCCGACCGGCTGCACGCGCACGGCGCTGCCCGATCGGCGCGGCTGGGCGCCGGCGGCGCGCGGCTCAGTGACTTTCAGCGCGCGTCCGTCGGCGGTGCGCACCTCGTGCACGATGGACGGCCCGAGCGGCAGGCCCATCTCGACGATGCCGGCAAGTCCTTGGCCGGCAAGGCCGTCGCCCGCGTCGGCAAGGCGCAGATGTTCGGGCCGCAGACAGACCGTGACCCGCTCGCCGAGCGCGATCGGTACCGCGGGGACGCGCGTCTTGATCTCGGCGCCGATGTCGAGGGCGACCGTTGCGTCGGCGTCGAGCGCAATGAGTTTGCCCGGCAGCGTGTTGGCGGTGCCGACGAAGGTATTGACGAACAACGAGTTCGGGTTGTCGTAGATCTCGGTCGGCGGCCCGTATTGCTCGAGCCGCCCCTGGTTGAGCACGGCGACGCGATCCGCCATCGACAGCGCCTCTTCCTGATCATGCGTGACCAGAATGGTCGTGGTGCCGGCGAGCCGCTGAATGCGCTTGATCTCGATCTGCATGTCGAGGCGCAAGTTCTTGTCCAGCGCCGCGAATGGCTCGTCGAGCAGCAGGATATTCGGCTTCACGGCAAGCGCGCGGGCGAGTGCGACGCGCTGCTGCTGTCCGCCCGAGAGCTGCCGCGGGTAGCGATCGGCAATGTGGGTGAGGCGGATCAGCGTGAGCATCTCGGCCACGCGCGCCTCGCGCTCGGTCTTGCCGACCCCGCGCGCCGCAAGCCCGTAGGCGATATTGTCCGCGATCGTCATGTGCGGAAACAGCGCGTAGTTCTGGAAAACGATGCCGACCTCGCGCCGGTTCGGCGGCAGGCCGTCCATCAACCGGTCGCCGATCACGACATGGCCTTCGCTTTGCAGGATGAAGCCGGCGATGATGCGGAGCAGCGTGGTCTTGCCACAGCCCGAGGGCCCGAGCAGCGCGATCAGCTCACCCGCCTTGATGTCGAGCGTGACATTGTCGACCGCCAGGAACGTGCCATAACGCTGCGTGACCGCGTCGATGACGAGAGGTTGGCCGGTCGACGGTGTTGTCATACGGCGGCGATCTTGCAGGATCTTGCCCGGTGGCGTGTTGCGCGCCTGGACTCGCAAGCGCTGTGCCAGCACCTTGCGCTCGGTCAGCGGCACGCCGCGATCCTCGCTGCTGCTGATTTAGGCACATTGCCGCGCAATGCGGCGAACATGGCAAAGCTTATGACCTCACGCGTCTTTCTGGGAATGCTGACCCCCTCCTCCAACACCATCCTGGAGCCGGTCACGACCGCGATGATCGCCTCGCTTCCGGAGGTCACGGCGCATTTCTCGCGCTTCAAGGTCACCGAGATCGCGCTGTCGGGGCCCGCACTCGCGCAATTCGATGACTCGGAAATCCTGCGCGCGGCCGAGCTGCTCGCGCACGCCAAGGTCAATGTCATCGCCTGGAACGGCACATCGTCCGGCTGGCTCGGCTTCGAGCGCGACGCGCAACTGTGCGAACGCATTACGCAGGCAACCGGCATCGCGGCCTGCACCGCCATGCTGGCGCTGAATGAAATCCTCGAGAAGACCGGCGCGAGGCGCGTCAGCTTCGTGACGCCTTATCTCGATGACGTGCAGGCGCGCATCAACGCGAACTATGCCAAGGCCGGCTTTACGGTCGTGGCCGATCGTCACCTCGGCATGCAGGACAATTTCTCGTTCTCGACCGTCACGGCGGATCAGATGCGCGCCATGACGAAAGATGTCGCGGCCGCCAAGCCGGACGCGATCGCGATCGTGTGCACCAACATGCGCGGCGCGCCGCTCGCCGCAGAGCTCGAAGCGGCTCACGGCATCCCGATCTACGACACCGTGGCGACCACGGTGTGGAAGAGCTTGCAGCTCGCCGGCGTCGATCCGAAACGCGTGACGGGTTGGGGGAAAATCTTTGAGGTGTAGCCCGGATGAGCGAAGCGATATCCGGGATGAGCGGTGCAAGGTGGCAGGCCGCCCCCGGATGTCGCGCTTACGCGCTCATCCGGGCTACATAGCGTGCGTCACTACCGCCGCATTCCCTCCAGCACCCGCGCCAGTTGCTCGGCGAATTTCGCGGCCGGCACCGGCAGATTGCGCCCGCGCAGCTGTCCGAGCACGAGATCGGCGCGCGGCACGTCACGATCATCGATCTGTCGCACCACCAGGCCTTCGCTCTCGACCGCGCCGATCTCGATCTGGAACGAGATCACCTTGTCGCGCAGCACCATGCCGCGCAGGAATTCAAACGAGTTCGATTCCGCCGCGATGTCGAAGCGCAGATTCGCGCGCGCCAGCACCTCGGCCAGCAACTGCCGTCCGCCGAGGCTACGTTCGGCGAGCGCCACCGGAAAGCCGACGCAATCGCTCAAGCGGATCTTGGCTCGCGCCGCGAGCGGATGGTCTGCGGGCATCAGCGCGACCAAACGCTGCCGCAGGCTCATGAGCGGCTGGAAGTTCGTCAGGAACGGCGGGCGGAATACGAGCACCAGATCGACCTCATAGGCGGCGAGCGAAGCCATCGCCTGCTCGTGATCGAACACCTTCACCTCGAACTGCACGAGCGGAAATTTCGCCCGGTAGGCGGCAATCTCGCGCGGCAGGAAGTCGAGCGCGAGCGCCTGGCTGCACGCGATGCGCACGGTGCCGCGGCGCAGACCTTTCAGGTCCTCGATCTGCGACTTCATGCGCTCGACGTCGCCGGACTGCTCGCGGATGTAGCGCACGAACAGCTCGCCCGCGGCGGTGAGCTGCACGCCGCGCGCGCGCCGCTCGAACAGCGGCGCGCCCAGCTCTTCCTCGAGGTCCATGACGCGGCGGTTCACCGCCGAGGCCGTGACATGGAGTTGTTCAGCCGCCTTGCGGATCGATCCGGCGCGCGCGACCTCGTCGACGTAACGCAAAAACCTCAAATGTCTCATCGACATAGCCGACCCGGCGCAGGTGTGTACTTTTCGGCATCACTCTAGCAAGAAATCGGCGGCAGATCGTAACACTCATTTTCACTAGCGTATAAGCCAGCCTTTCTGTTTCGCGCCCGGCATGGGGCTTGCTCAAATGCCGCCAACGAAGCCGCTCAACAGGAGTGAACTGAATGAAGCTGTCCCGCCGCACTTCCCTGCTCGCGCTTGCCGGCGCGATCGCGCTTGGCTCCCTCGCGACGCCGGCCGCTGCGCAGACCAAGCTGAAAATGGTGCTGAACTGGAAATATCAGGGCCCGCAGGGCTGGTTCTTCCTCGCCGAGGACAAGGGCTACTTCAAGCAGGAGGGTCTCGAGATCCAGATCGACCAGGGTGACGGATCGGCGACGCCGATCCCGAAGGTCGCGAGTGGCACCTACGACATCGGCTTCGGCGACATCAACGCGCTGATCGAGTTCGCGGCGCGCAAGCCCGAGGAAGCGCCGATCGCTGTCTATGTGATGTACAACCGCCCGCCGTTCACGATCGCCGTGAAGGCGGATTCGCCGATCAAGACCCCGAAGGATCTCGAAGGCAAGACGCTCGGCGGCGCCGCCAATGATGGCGCGCTCAAGCTGTTTCCGGCGTTTGCCAAGCTGACCAAGCTCGATGAGAGCAAGATCTCCATCACGAACTTTCAGCCGAACCTGCGCGAGCAGATGCTGATGCGCGGCCAGGCCGATGGCGTGTTCGGCTACGTCAACACGATCCGCTTTTCGGCGAAGCTTTCGGGCATCAATCCCGACAAGGAGATCCGCTGGATCAACTACGGCGACTACGGCATGGATCTCTATTCCAACGCGCTCATCTTCTCGAAGAAGTTCGTGAAGGAGAACCCGAATGCCGTGAAGGGCTTCCTGCGCGCGATCAACAAGGCGGTGATCGATTCGATCAAGGACCCGAAGGCCTCCGTTGCCGCGGTGCAGAAACGCGAGCCGCTGATCAAGATGGACGTCGAGCTCGAACGCTTCGACGCGACCATCAAGGAAGAGATGAACCATCCGGAATTGGCGACGCTCGGCCTCGGCGACATCGACGACGCGCGCATGAAGAAGGCGATCGACATTCTGGTCGACGCCAACAAGCTGCCGCGCACGCCGACGGTCGCGGAGATCTTCAGTCGCGACTTCCTGCCGCCCAAATCCGAGCGGCCGACCAAGCTGGTTGATGTGAAGACGAACTAGCCGTCATCCCGGGGGCCGAGCGAAGCGAGGCAGCCCGGGATCCATAACCACGAACCGAGCGATAAAGCTCCGACTGCGGTTATGGATTCCGGGCTCGCCGCTGCGCGGCGCCCCGGAATGACGAAAAAACCGGGAAACACCTATGGACTTGGGACTGAAAGGCCGCGTTGCGGTGATCACCGGACCGGCGAAAGGAATGGGCGCCGCGGTGAGCAAGGCGTTCGCCAATGAAGGCTGCAAGCTTGCGCTGATCGGGCGCGACATCAAGGCGATCACGCCGGTCGCCGAGGAGATCCAGCACGCCGGTGGCGAGGCGATCGTGCTGCGCTGTGACGTGACCAGCCCGAAAGCCTGCGAAGACGCCGCACATGCCGCGAAAGCGTTCGGTGGGCGCATCGACATCCTGGTGAACGTGGCGGGCGGCTCCGGGCCGATCGGCAAGACCGGCGCGGAGACGACGACTGACGAGTTCGACGAGATCGTCACGCTCAACATGACCGGCTGCTTCAACACCATGCACGCGGTGCTGCCCGCCATGATGGCGCAGCGCTACGGCAAGATCGTCAATGTCGGCGGCACCTTCGGGATGCGCGGGCGCGCCGGACGCATGGCCTATTCGGCCTCGAAATGGGGCCTGCGCGGCATCACCAAGAGCTTCGCGCTCGAAGTCGGGCCATACAACATCAACGTTAATTACGTCGCACCCGGCATGGTTGACGGCCCGCGCTTCCGCGAGAAAGTCTGCGCCGACATGGCGAAGAAGCTCAACATCACGGTCGAGGAGGCAGCGCAGCGCCACGCCAACGAGTATGCGCTCAGGCGCGTGACCACTGATCGCGATGTCGCCAACGCCTGCCTGTTCTTCGCCAGCGACGTCTCGCGCCAGATCACCGGCGCGGACTTAGCCGTAGACGGCGGATGGGCCGCGCTATGAGCGTGACCGCCGATCTCATCCTCGCGGGCGGCAAGGTCGTCTCGCCCGACACGGTGGTCGAGGCCGCCGTCGCCATCAAGGACGGCAAGATTCTCGCGGTCGGCGCTGCCGACGCGATGCCGGCCGCGCGCGAAACCGTCGACGTTTCCGGGCTGCATGTCCTGCCTGGCGCGATCGACGTGCACGTGCATTTCCGTGATCCGGGCTACCCGCAGAAGGAAGACTTCGCGAGCGGCACCATCGCGGCGGCGTTCGGCGGCGTCACCACGGTGTTCGACATGCCGAACACCGTGCCGACCGTCAGCACGCCCGACGTGCTTGCCGCCAAGCTGAAGATGGCGTCCGAGAAGGCGCATGTCGATTTCGGCCTCTACGCGGTGCTCGGCGAAGATTCGATCGCGCACGTGCCGGCGCTGATCGAGACCGGCGTGATCGGCTTCAAGCTCTATATGGGCAACACCTTCGGCAAGATCCCTTCGCCCTCGACCGGCGCGATGCTCGAAGCCTTCGAGGTCGTGGCGCCGACGGGCAAGCGCATCTCGCTGCACGCCGAGACCAATTCGATCATGGAGCGGCGCGAGACGGCCCTGCGCGCGGCCGGACGCACCGATCCGCTGGCGCATCTCGCCTCGCGCCCGGCCGTTGTGGCCGTCGAAGCCGTGAGCCGCGCCGCGATCCTCGCCGAATGGACCGGCGCGCGCATCCACATCCTGCACATCTCGTCGGCCGACGAGCTGCGTCCGCTGCGCGAAGCGAAAGCGCGCGGGGTCGACATCACCGGCGAGACCTGCCCGCATTACCTGCTGCTGTCGAGCGAGGACTACGCGCGCTTTGGCGGGGTGATCCGCGTCAATCCGCCGGTGCGCGAGAGGCGCAATCAGGTCCCGCTGTGGGTCGCCCTCGCGGACGGCACGATCGACTTGATCGCGACCGATCACGCGCCGCACGCGCGCGAGGAGAAGACCCGCAACGACATGTTCGACGTCGATTGCGGCTTCCCCGGCGTCGAAACACAGATGCCGCTGATGCTCACCGCGATGCATGCCGGTCGTATGACCATCATGGATTACGTCGCGCGGTCGGCTGCGAAACCCGCCAAGACCTTCGGCCTCTATCCGCGCAAGGGCGTCATCGCGCCGGGCGCGGAGGCCGACATTGCGGTGGTCGATCTCGACCGCGAATGGACCATCGACGACGCCAAGCTGCAGTCGCGCGCCAAGATCACGCCCTGGCACGGCCGCAACGTGAAGGGGCTGCCTCTCCACACGCTGGTGCGCGGGCGCTTCGTGATGCGCGATCGCGCGCTGGTCGAGGGCACGCGCGGCTGGGGCCGCTCGGTGCACACGATCCAGCAAATGCCCGCGGCCATGCCGCGCCACACCGACCAAACCATGATCTCCATCACCCGCGTGCCGGCGCGGTCAAACGAGAGCGCCGCATGATCGAGGACGACTATGTCAGGCTGGAGAATGTCGCGGTCACCTATGGCCGCGATGCCAAGCACGCCGTCACCGCGCTCGACGAAACCAGTCTGCGCATCGGCAAGGGCGATTTCATCGCGCTGGTGGGACCTTCCGGCTGCGGCAAGTCGACGATCCTGAAACTCGTCGGCGGGCTGATCCCGGCCTCCCGCGGCTACGTCTACGTGGCGGGGCGCGAGGTCGGCGCCGAGCCGGTGCGCATCGGCATGGCGTTCCAGAACCCGACCATGCTGCCGTGGCTCAAAATCCGCGACAATGTGATGCTGCCGCTGAAGATCGTCCCGCCGTTTCGGCAGCAATATGGCGCCAAGAAGCGCGGCGAGTTCAAGGACCGCGCCGAGGCGCTGCTCGCGCAGGTCGGCCTGCGCGGCTTCGGCGACAAATATCCCTGGCAATTGTCGGGCGGCATGCTGCAGCGCGCCTCGCTCTGCCGCGCGCTGGTGCATGATCCGCAGCTGTTGTTGCTCGATGAGCCGTTCGGCGCGCTCGATCAGTTCACCCGCGAGGAGCTCTGGGCGATCATGCAGGAGCTGTGGACCACGCGGCGGCCGACCGTGATCCTGGTCACGCACGACCTGCGCGAAGCCGGCTATCTCGCCAACCGCATTGCGGTGATGCGCGCGCGCCCGGGCCGGATCATCGACGACAGCGCCGTGCCATTCGCGCGACCGCGCAACATGTCGATGACCTACGATCCAGCTTTCGTGACGCTGACGCAGCGCCTGCGCGAGCTGATCGTCGAGGTGCGCGGTGACAATGTGCCGCGCAGCGTCGCCACCGAGGCTGCAGCATGAACAGCAATCTCATTTCTTTCTTCACCTCTGCCCCCCTGCGGCGCAAGCGTAGCCCGGATGAGCGCAGCGAAATCCGGGTTGGGCGGTCCCGCATTTCGCTTCGCTTCATGCGGGGTACAAAAGGGGCCGCCGCATGAGCAGCGACATCGCCCGCAAGCTCGGCTCCGTTGCGCTGATCATCGCGATGTTCGTCGTATGGGAGGTGCTGTGTCTCGCGTTCCACGTCAGCGACGTGGTGCTGCCGCGCCCGAGCCAGGTCTTCGTCACGCTGATCCAGAAATTCCCCGCGCTCTGGCCGCACACGATGCAGACGCTCTACACCACGATGGTGGGTTTTGTCGGCGGCGTGATCATCGGCATCGTGATTGGCGTCGTCATCGGCTGGTCGAGGATCGCCTATGACGTCGCCTATCCGCTGCTGGTCGGCTTCTCGTCGATCCCGAAAGTCGCCGTGGTGCCAATCCTGGTGCTCTATTTCGGCTCCGGCACCGTGCCGGCGGTGCTGACCGCGCTGATCACCTGCCTGTTTCCGGTCGTCGTCAACGTGGCGACCGGATTGGCAACGACCGAGCCGGAGCTCGAGGACGTGATGAAGGCGCTGCGCGCGACCAAGTTCGACATTCTGTGGAACGTGGGTCTGCCGCGCGCGATGCCGTATTTCTTTGCCTCGCTCAAGGTCGCGATCACGCTCGCCTTCGTCGGCTCGGTCATCTCCGAGACTGTCGCGTCGAACCGCGGCATCGGCAACATGATGATGATCGCGAGCGCGGCCTTCGACGTGCCGCTGGTGTTCGCCGGGCTGTTCATCCTCGCAGTGCTCGGCGTCCTGCTCTACGCCATTTTTTCGCTGGTCGAAGCGCGCGTCACCGGGTGGGCGCATCGCAAGACCGAATTCGCCATGGGCTAAAAACCCCAACTGGAGAGACGCAATGCTCACCCGACTCGCGGCCCTCGCGGCCGCCGTGCTGCTCTTGCTTTCACCCGCGGCCGCACAGGAGAAGATCAAGTTCACGCTCGATTGGAAGCTGCAGGGCCTGCACGCCTGGTTCTACTGGGCCGCGGAGAAAGGCTACTTCAAGGCTGAAGGGCTCGATGTCACGATCGATCAAGGCGAGGGCTCGGCCGCGACCGTCACGCGCATTCTCGGCGGCGCCTACGATGCCGGCTTCGGCGACATGAACGCCATCATCCAGAACGCCGCGACGCGCGCCGAGACACCGGTCATGGTCTACATGATCTACTCCAAGGCGCCGTTCGCGCTGCTGACGAAAGCCACGAGTCCGATCAAGAGCATCGCGGACATCGCCGGCCACAAGCTCGGCTCGCCCGCCGGCGGCGCGGCGATCAAGCTGTTCCCGCTGCTCGCAAAGAAGAACGGCCTCGATCCCGCCAAGGTCGAGATCATTAACATGGCGCCGAACCTGCAGGAACAGATGCTCGTGCGCGGCGACGTCGACATCTCGGCGCTGTTCTCCGCGACGAGCTACATGAACCTGATCGCGCTCAAGCTCGATCCCGACAAGGACTATCGCTGGATCTATTATGCCGACAACGGCATTGACCTCTATTCGAACGGCGTGATGGTGTCGGCGAAGCTCGCCAAGGAGAAACCCGAGGCCGTGAAGGGCCTCGTGCGCGCGATCAACAAGGCGTTGAAGGATTGCATCGCAAATCCTGACGCCGCAATCGAGATTCTGGCCAAGCAGGAGCCGCTCTTGAACAAGGAGATCGAGAAGCGCCGGCTCATCTACACGGTGAAGAACCTGATCGCCACGCCGGAGGCGTCCGAGCTTGGCGTCGGCGACATGCAGGACGCGCGCATGAGCGCTGCAATCGCGACCATCGCGGCTGCCTACGACCTGCCCAAATCACCCGCGATCGCCGACGTGTTCAGCCGTGCCTATCTGCCGCCGAAGGCCGAGCGCATGCTGCCGGCGACGACGAACTGATATTCTTGGTCATCCCGGGGCCTCCGCCGAAGCCCGCAGGGCGCAGGCGGGGGAGCCCGGGATCCATAACCGCGAAAGGACATCAGTTGCTCCGACAGTGCCACATCGACGCGGTCGTGGTTATGGATTCCGGGCTCGCGGACTTCGTCCGCGCCCCGGAATGACCAAACCATGCGCACCCTCGACTGCGCTCACGTCCTGACCGCCGCCGATGCGGCAGCCGTCCGCAATCGGTCGATCCAAATCGACGGCCCGCAGATCGCTGCTGTTGCGCCCGCATCCGGTGCCACAGAGCCCCTGTTCGCCCTCCCCGCCCTCGCCAACGCGCACGACCACGCGCGTCCGACGCGTTCGAGCTCGTTTGGCACTGCCGGCAAGCCGCTCGAGATCTGGCTCCACTGGCTCGCGCTCCTGCCGGCCGTGGATCCATATCTCGCGACCGCGGTGTCGCTGGCGCGCTCGGCGCGCGGCGGCGCCGGCAGCGTGATGGTGCACTACACCCGTGCCCAAGGACTCACCGACTACGTGACCGAGGCCAAGGACGTGGCGCGCGCGGCGCGCGATGTCGGCGTGCGCGTCGGGTTTGCGCCGTCGCTGCGCGATCGCAATCCGCTGGTCTACGGGCCGTCCGAACCGATCCTCGCAGCGCTGCCGGCAGATGCGCGCGACGAGATCACGCGGCGCTTCATCCGCCCAGCCCTGCCGGCGCAGGAGCAGATCGCGCTGGTCGACAGCGTCGCATCGGCCTGCGCCGCCGATGGCTTCGGCGTGCAGTATGGTCCGGCGGCGGTGCACTGGTGCACGCCGGAGCTCCTGGAAGGCGTTGCCGAGGCCTCAGCCCGCACCGGACGCCGCATCCACATGCATCTGCTCGAAACGCGCTACCAGCGCGCCTGGGCGGACCAGAATTTCCTCGACGGCATCGTCAAATATCTCGATTCGATCGGCTTCCTGAGCGAGCGCCTGACGCTCGCGCACTGCGCCTGGGCGCGGCCCGACGAGCTCGAGCTGCTCGCCGAGCGCAAGGTCACGATCTCGGTCAACACCTCGTCCAACTTGCATTTGCGCTCGGGCATTGCGCCGCTCGCCGAGATGATCAAGCGCGGCTGTCGCGTCGCGCTCGGCCTCGACGGCGCGACGCTGGACGAGGACGACGATGCGTTGCGCGAGATGCGGCTCGCCGATCTGCTGCATGGGGGAACCGGTTTCCGCGTCGATGTCGAACGCGCGCAGATCCTCACCGCGATCCTCGCCAATGGTCGTCGTTCAGTCACCAACACGGACGAAGGCGGCGTGCTCGCGGCCGGCGCGCCGGCCGACATCCTGCTGATGGACTGGGAGAAACTCGACGAAGACCGGCTGCGTCCCGATCTCGACCCGCTCGACCTCCTGTTCGCGCGCGCGACCATGCGCCACATCAAGGAGCTGATCGTCGGCGGCAGGACTGTCATGCGCGACGGAGAGGTGCTCGGCATCGACCTGCATGCGATGAATGACGACCTGCACGCGCGCTTTCGCCACGGCATCGCGCAGAACGCGACGCTCGTGGCGGCGCTGCCGCATCTCGAGCGCGCGGTCCGGGATCACTTCGAAACGCCCTGCTGCTGAATATGCCGATTGCAAGAGTTCATCGCATCTCCGCTGCCGCGCCGAACGATACCAGCGGCATCGAGGACGCGATCGCGGACGGGCGCATCGATCCGGCCGGCATCGTGGCGATCCTCGGCAAGACCGAGGGCAATGGCAACGTCAACGACTTCACCCGCGGCTTCGCAACGCACGCGCTGACCTTGATGCTCGACAAGCATCTGTGGACCGGCGCGCGCGAGGTCTGCCTCGTGATGTCCGGCGGCACCGAAGGCGCGATGGCGCCGCACTGGACCGTATTCGAGCGCGCCGAAGGCTCGGGTCCAGATTCAGGTCAAGGCCCCGCGCTTGCGATCGGTCGCGCCCACACGGGCGCGCTGCAGCCTGAGCAGCTCGGCCGGATGGCGCAAGTCGACCAGGTGGCCGCCGGCGTCCGATCCGCGATGACCGACGCCAAGATCAGCGATCCGGCGGACGTGCATTTCGTGCAGATCAAGTGCCCGCTCTTGACCGCGCAGCGCATCACTGACGCGGAGACGCGGGGCGAGACGGTTGCGACGCGCGATACCCTGAAAAGCATGGGGCTCTCGCGTGCCGCGAGCGCGCTCGGCGTTGCGGTCGCGCTCGGCGAGGTTGCACGCGAGAAGATCACCGACGCAGCGATCGGCGCGGATACTCGCCTGTGGTCCGGCCGCGCCAGCGCCTCGGCCGGCATTGAGCTGATGAATCATGAGATCGTCGTGCTCGGCATGTCGGCCGCGTGGTCCGGCCCGCTCGCGATCGATCATGCCGTGATGGCGGACGGCATCGACGTCGAGCCGGTGCGCGCGGCGCTCGGGCGGCTTAGCCTGGCGGCGCCCGGCCAGCTTTCGGCCGCGCAACGCCGCGGGCTCGTCGCGCTGCTGGCCAAGGCTGAGGCGAGCCATGACGGCCGCCTGCGCGGTCATCGCCACACCATGCTCGATGATTCCGATATCTCCTCGACCCGTCACGCGCGCGCCTTCGTCTGCGGCGCGCTGGCGGCTCTCGTTGGGCACGCCGAGATCTATGTCTCGGGCGGCGCCGAGCATCAGGGTCCGGACGGCGGCGGCCCGGTCGCGATCATCGTGGAGCGGATTTTCTAACACCGCTCGTCCCCGTAGCCCGTCCTAATCCTACTGAGTCACAAGTCGCGGCGCTCGCATTTGCGCCCTCTCCCCTCGTGGGAGAGGGCATCGCAGGACATTCGACGCACTCGGGCCGGGAGAGGGGGACTCTCGATAGGCACAGCGTGTGGCCCCCCTCTCCCGATCATCTTCGTTGAACCTCTGCGCAGCCCTCTCCCACGGGGGGAGAGGGCACAACAATGATCGTCGTCGCGAACGAACTCCAGTTTGTGACGCAGTAGGACCAAAGGGTGAGCGCAGTTTGTTTCAAGGCAAGGCCGCCAGGCGGATCAGCGCAAAGCTGATCACGCCGAGGACGATCAGCGACAGCGTCACCGCCAAGGTCACGCGCAGGCCGGCTTTGGCGACCGTGCGCACGTCGACGCCGAGCCCGAGTGCCGCCATCGCAATCGTGGTCAGGATCGACGCCACGGTCCGGATCGGCTCGACATAGTGCAGCGGAATGAGGCCGAGCGAGCGAATGAGCGCGAGCAGCAGGAAGCCGACGATGAACCACGGCACCAGCTCGTGCAGCGCCGGCCAGCGGCGGGGGGCGTCATCCTTCGCATGATTGCGCAGCCGCCCGGCAAACAGCGATAGTCCGAACACCACCGGTCCCAGCATCAGCACGCGCACGAGCTTCACGATGGTGCCGACCTGGTTCGAAAGCGCGCCGATCGGCAGCGTCGCGGCGAGCACCTGCGGCACCGCATAGACGGTGAGTCCCGCGAGCACGCCGTATTGCGTCAGCGTGAGCGACAGAATCGGCACCAGCAGCGGCAGCAGCAGCACGACAATGACGCCGAGCACGGCCGTGAAGGCGATCGACGACGCAACGTCGTCGGAGGTCGCCCCGATCACCGGCGCGACCGCCACGATCGCCGAATTGCCGCAGATCGAGTTGCCGCAGGCGACCAGGATGGCCATGCGCTGCGGCAGGCCGAGGCTGCGGCTGATCAAATAGCTCGACGCGATCGCGGCCGCGACCACGAGCGCGATGCCGATCAGCAGGATCGGTCCGAGCGCCAGCATGGTGGCGGCGCTGAGCGAGGCGCCGAGCAGCACGACCGCGATCTCGAGCAGGGTTTTGGCGGAAAAGCCGATGCCTTCCTTCCAGACCGGGCCCGGTGTCCAGACCGTGCGGACCGCAACCCCGATCAGGATCGCGATGATCAGCCCCTCGATATAGGGGTGGCCGGTGAGCTTGATTTCGGCCTGCTCCAACAGCTTGGCGGCCGCCGTGATGGCGACGCAAAGAGCTACGCCTGGCAGGGTGCGCGTGAGGACGGCGAGCACGAAAAAATTCCTCGATCCCGGGCGGCTGCCGGATGGGCAGCGCGTTGGCCGGCTGAAGGCAGGAATTTCATTCTATGGCACGGCCTTGATCCATCGCAAAACTTCGTCCGCGGATCGCCGTATATGTGCCGCAGAAGCCTCGACAATTGAACAAGAACACTTCTAATAATGCCCGCCCGGCGGAGCCCAGAAAGCGATGAACGAGCCGATGAGTTACGACGCCTTTTTCGCTAACGCGTTGAATGTCCTGCACGAAGAGCGCCGGTATCGGGTCTTCGCCGACCTCGAACGCATCGCCGGCCGGTTCCCGCACGCATTCTGGCACTCGCCGAAGGGTAAGCGCGACGTCGTGATCTGGTGCTCCAACGACTACCTCGGCATGGGCCAACACCCGAAAGTGATCGGCGCGGTGGTCGAGACCGCGACGCGCATGGGCGCCGGCGCGGGCGGCACCCGCAACATCGCCGGCACCAACCATCCGCTGGTCGAGCTCGAGGCCGAGCTTGCCGACCTGCACGGCAAGGAGGCGGCGCTGGTGTTCACGTCGGGCTATGTGTCGAACCAGACCGGCATCTCGACCATCGCCAAGCTCCTGCCGAACTGCCTGATTTTGTCGGACGCCTGGAACCACAATTCGATGATCGAGGGCGTGCGCCAGGCCGCCGTCGAGAAGCAGATCTGGCGCCACAACGACGTGAAGCATCTCGAGGAGCTGCTGGCGGCCCAGCCGCTCGACCGGCCGAAGCTGATCGTGTTCGAGGGCCTCTACTCGATGGACGGCGACGTCGCCCCCGTGAAGGCGATCTGCGATCTTGCCGAGAAGTATAACGCAATGACCTATTGCGACGAGGTGCACGCGGTCGGCATGTACGGGCCGCGCGGCGGCGGCATCTGCGCGCGCGAAGGCCAGATGCAGCGCGTCGATGTGCTGGAAGGCACGCTCGCGAAGGCGTTCGGCTCGCTCGGCGGCTACATCGCGGGAAGCCGCAACATCATCGACGCCGTACGTTCCTATGCGCCGGGCTTCATCTTCACCACTGCCCTGCCCCCGGCGGTGTGCGCCGGCGTGGTCGCGGCGATCCGGCACCTCAAGACGTCGGATTGGGAGCGCGAGCGTCACCAGGAGCGCGCGGCGCGCACCAAGGCGGTGCTGCATTCGGTCGGTCTGCCGGTGATGCCGAGCACGACCCACATCGTGCCGCTGTTCGTCGGCGATCCGGAGAAGTGCAAGCAGGCGAGCGACCTGCTGCTCGCCGATCACGGCATCTACATTCAGCCGATCAATTACCCGACCGTGCCGCGCGGCACCGAGCGGCTGCGCATCACGCCCTCGCCCTATCACGAGGACAAGCTGATCGACGCGCTCGCCGAGGCGCTGGTCGACGTGTGGCAGCGGCTCGAGCTGCCGTTCGGCAATCGCGCGATGGCGGCGGAGTAACGCAGGCCCGTAGGGTGGGCAAAGCGCGAAGCGCGTGCCCACCACTCCGCAAACGGCGGGCACGCATGCGCTTGCTTGCGCAAGCGCCTGCTTTGCCCGCCCTACGGCTCCTTCTTGCCCCTTCCCTCATACGCCCGGATCAGGCCGACCGCGAACGGCAGCACCAGCGACATGAAGGTGAAGCGGGCGAGGTGATGCACGCCGACGAACACCGGATCGAGGTGCAGCGCGAAGGCGATGATCGTCATCGCCTCGATCGCACCCGGCGCGTAGGCCATCACCACATCGGGGAGCCGCAGATTGAGCGCCCAGGCGACCAGCACGGCAAACAGGCATCCGACCGAGGTGCCGACCATCAGCGCGCCGACGCCGACGAGGCCGAGCCGCGCGAGCTGGCGAATGTCGGCGCCGCCGAGCCGCGTGCCGATCATCGCCCCCATCACGATGAAGGAGCAGATCGCGACCGGCACGGGCAGAAACGCGTGCACCCAGCCGCCGCCATGCAGCACGCCGGACGCCGCCATCGCGCCGACGATCAGCCCGCCCGGCATGCGAAAGCGATAGGCGAGCCACCCGGCCCCACCCGACGCCACGATCAGCACGATAAGCTCGACGATCAGCTGCGCGGTCGGCACATTGCCGCTGCTGCTTGGCGGTGGCAGGCCGGCGACACCGAAGGCCGCGAACGCGATCGGCAGCGCCACCGCAAGGATGAACAGCCGCACCGTCTGCACCATCGCGATCGCGCGCACATCCGCGCCGGTGTCCTGGGCGAGCGCCATCGCCTGCGCCAGCGCGCCGGGCGCAGCGGCGAACAGCGCCGACAACGTGTCCCAGCCATGCACGAACTTCAGATACACCATGACCGACACGGTCACGGCGACCATCGCGACCGCGACGGCCAGCATGCTGAACGGCCAGCTCACCATGGTGGCGACCGTCGCAGGCGTCACCGCAGAGCCGAGCGAAATCCCGAGAATGACGTAGACGGCGCGCCCGACTTCCTGCGGCACGAACACCGGCCGGCCGGAGAGCGCCGCCGCGGAGACACCGACGATCGCGCCGGACAACCAGCCCGCCGGCAGTCCGGCAAATCCGAGTGCCGCGGCACCGACGCTCGCAAACGCAATGGTCTCGGCGAAACGGCGGAGGCGCTGGCGGGGCGTAGAGGAATGCGGCATCTATCCGGCGGCGGGCGAAGCATGACCCCGGGCGAACTTGACCATGATCAATGCCTGCCGGCCGGCGGCAGGTCAAATGACCGCATGACATTGAAGGCATGCATTCTCGCCGAACAGTCGGTGCCGCGCTACACGTCCTATCCGACCGCGCCGCATTTCAATGCGACCATCGGGGCCAACACTTACGCGCAATGGCTGCAGGAACTCGCGCCTGCGGCGACGCTGTCGCTCTACCTGCACGTTCCCTATTGCGCCGAGCTTTGCCGCTATTGCGGCTGCAACACCAAGGTCGTGCGCCGCCAGGAGCCGCTCGATGCCTATGCGCGACTGCTCGCGCGCGAGATCGCGCTCCTTGGCACGCAGATCGGTGGCCGCGCGGTCGAGGCGATTCACTGGGGTGGCGGCACGCCCTCGACGCTCGGCCCCGCGCATCTCGCCACGCTGCGCGCGCGCATCGGTGAGGCGTTCGACTGCGCGCGCGTGCAGGCACATGCGATCGAGCTCGATCCGCGCCACATCACGCCCGAACTGGTTGACGGGCTGGCGCGGATCGGCATCAATCGCGTGAGCCTGGGCGTGCAGGAGTTTTCGCCGCGGGTGCAACAGGCGATCGGGCGGATCCAGCCGTACGAGACGGTCGCGGCCGGTGTCACGCTGCTGCGTGAAGCCGGCATCGACGCCATCAATTTCGATCTGATGTACGGGCTGCCGCATCAGAGCGAGCAGGATCTGCACAATACGATTACGCATGCGCATGCGCTGCGTCCGAGCCGCATCGCCCTGTTCGGCTATGCGCATGTCCCATGGCTCAAGACGCACCAGCGTCTGATCGATACGGCCGCGCTTCCCGGCGCGAACGCGCGGCTGGTGCAGGCCGAGGCGGCGCGCGGCGCGCTGATCGCGCTCGGTTACGTGCCGATCGGCCTTGATCATTTCGCGCGCCACGGTGACCCGCTCGCGCTCGCCGCCGCGACCGGGCGCCTGCGGCGCAATTTCCAGGGCTACACGACGGACAATGCCGATGCGCTGCTTGGCCTTGGCGCCTCGGCGATCGGACGCCTGCCGCAGGGCTTCGCGCAGAATGCCGCCGATGTTCGCGGCTACGCGCGCGCGATCGAGGCCGGACAGTTCGCGACCGTCCGGGGCGTCGCGTTCACGGCGCATGACCGCCAGCGCGGACTGATCATCGAGCGGCTGATGTGCGATTTCGCCGTGGATCTCGATGCCTATGCGGCCGAGGAAGAATTCGCCGACGCCTTCGCGGCGCTGGTGCCGCTCGCCGATGATGGGCTTGTGCGCGTCGAGGGACGCCGCATCGCGGTGACCGAAGCCGGCCGCCCGTTCGTGCGGCTCGTCGCCTCGGCATTCGACGCGTATCTCGGACGCGGCACTGCGCGGCACTCGCGCGCCGTGTGAGGCGCCGCGCTCTAGCCCTACTGCGTCAAATCAGTCTCGAGGTGGCGCCGCGAGCGCAAGGGTGAGTTAATGTGCCCTCTCCCCTCGTGGGAGAGGGCGGCGCAGAGCGATCAACGCACTCGGGCCGGA
>Ga0081539_10001847_pt1 | contig 33403 bp, 29 predicted proteins | sample TabmetS4T2R2_FD_71023 | JGI IMG/M metagenome (GOLD analysis project Ga0081539, IMG submission 71023) | Tabebuia heterophylla rhizosphere microbial communities from the University of Puerto Rico - S4T2R2 | ecosystem: Host-associated > Plants > Roots > Rhizosphere ... | reverse complement strand
CCCAACCCCGAAGAGCTGATCGCCGCCGCGCATGCGGGCTGCTTCACGATGGCGCTCGCGTTTCAGCTCTCCGGCGCCGGCAAGCCGCCCGAGAGCCTCGATACCAGGGCGGACGTATCGCTCGAGCAGGTCGAAGGCGGCTGGAAGATCGCGGCGGTCGCGCTCACGCTGAAGGCCAAGGTGGCGGGCCTGTCGCGCGACGAGTTCATGAAGCTCGCCGAGGCCGCGAAGGCGAATTGCCCGGTGTCAAAGGTCCTGAACGCGACGATCACGCTCGACGCGACGCTGGAGTAAAATCTGATGGTCCGAGAGTCGTTATAGGGTCAAGTAACGCGCCGCAGAGTTTGCTGACGCAACACGCCTACCCCACCTTCTCAGCGTCAAACGCCGCGCGCGCCTTCCTGATCGCCGCCTGGTTCTTGTCGGCCCAGCGCACCAGGCCGGCCATCGGCGCCAGCATCGAGGTGCCGAGCTTGGTCAGCCGATACTCGACGCTCGGCGGGTTGGTCGGAAACACATGGCGGCTGATCAGCCCGTCGCGCTGCAAGTCGCGCAGCGTCTGCGTCAGCATGCGCTGCGAGATGTCGGGGATCTCGCGCCGCAGCACACCGAAGCGGCGCGGCTCCTCGGCCAGTGTCATGATGACGAGCACGCTCCACTTGTCGCCGATCCGGTCGAGCACGTCGCGGATCGGACAGGCGTCATAGCGTCCCATGATCTTGGTCTTGCGCCGTCCCTCGGCGGTCGAGCGCACCACATCGGTCACCAGTGTCATCGGCTCTCTCATTCATGGCGCATGATCTTTTCCGAAAACCGGTTCCCACTTTTCGGGATCATGCGCTGGTTCCTTGCACGTAACCATCGGCGGGAAAACTGCCTTCTTTACGAGCTCGGGCCGGGCTCTATTTTGCAGGTGCTCTCATTTCGAGACCATGGAGCACGATATCATGTATCTCTCTCGCCGCAACTTTCTCACGACCGCTGCCGGCCTCGGCGCCGCGACGGTGCTCGCCTCGCTCGACCCGGCAAACGCCGCTGGCTCGGGCGATCTCAAGATCCAGCTCTACACCGCCGACGACCACGCGTTCCGGGTCAATTCGGTGATCCTGACCGGCGCGCGCGAAGCGATCCTCGTCGACGCGCAGTTCTCGCTCGCGCATGCGCATCGCCTCGCGGCGGATGTGCTCGCTGCCGGCAAGGAATTGACGACCGTCTACATCACGCACGCGCATCCGGATCACTATTTCGGCATCGAGGTGATCAAGGCGGCGTTTCCGGGCGCCAAGATCGTCGCGACCCCGATGGTCGCGGCCGACATCGAGGCAGGTTTTCCCAAGAAGATCGCCACCTGGGGGCCGAAGCTCGGCGCCAACGCGCCGGCGAAGCCGACACTGCCACAGGCGCTGAGCGGCAGCACGCTGACGCTCGAGGGGCACACGATCGACGTCATCGGGCCGGTGCAGGGCGACGTCGCCAACAACACGATGCTGTCGATCCCGAGCCTGAAGGCCGTGATCGCGGGCGATACCGTCTATGCCGGCACGCATGTGTGGACGGCGAGCAGCGACGCTACCGAACGCGCCGCCTGGGCGAAGACGCTCGACCGGATCGTGGCATTGAAGCCGGAAATCGTGGTCCCGGGCCATCTCGGGCCCGCAACCCCGCTCACCCTGGCGGGCGTCGAGCACACGCGCAACTATCTGAAGGCGTTCGATGCAGTGGCGGCGTCCGAGAAGAAGTCCGACGCGATCATCAAGGCGATGACAGCGAAGTATCCCGAGCTGGCGCTCGCTGTCATGCTTGAGCTCGGCGCCAAAGTGGCGGCGGGCGACATGCCGAAGTGGGATTGAGGCTGCAGTACGTCTCGAAGCGCTGGCGAAATATCCGCGAGTCGCGGCTGTCGTTATTGTGCCCTCGCCCCTTGCGGGAGAGGGCGACGCCGAGGCTTCAACGCACACAGTCGGGTGAGGGGTCGCAGCATTACCCCTCACCCAACCTTGTCAGTTGAATCTCCGAGGAGCCCTCTCCCGCAAGGGGCGAGGGCGCAAATACAGGCGCTGCGGTCAACGCTTATGCTGCGCCGCGCCCGGGACGATGCTCAATGATTCCGCCCATACGCCTTCATGAAGGCGCGGACCGCAATCCCGACCACGTGGTCGATGCGCTCCTGCGGGGGAGGAGGCGCGAAGTTGAACAGCACCGGCTTGAATGTGGTCGATAGACACGATTCGAGAAACTGGCTCGCCACGATGTCGCAATCGTCCTCGGCGATCTCGAGCACGCCGGCCGCGACCTGCGCGCGCAGATAGCGCGACAGCTTCGTCATCCCGACCTGCGGGCCGGTCTCGAAAAACTGCCGGCCGATCTCGGGCATGCGGTCCGCGATCGCGATCACGGTGCGGATGGGCGAGGTCGAGCGATTGCACATGAAGTGCGCGAAGCTGCTGCCGAGCTTCATCAGGACCGCCGCGACGTCCTGGTCGGCCTCGTCGAGCTGGAACACGCGCTCAGCCTGGTTGTTGCACTGCTCTTCGGTGATCGCCTCGAACAGCTCGTCCTTGCTCTTGAAGTAGACATAGAGCGTACCCTTCGAGACGCCGGACTTGCGCGCGATGTCGCTCATGCTGGCGGCGTCGAAGCCCTGCGCCAGAAACACCTGCCGGGCGCCCTCAATGATCTGGCGGCGCTTGGCGCTGTCGGCCGCCGCCGCGGTGGCGCCGAGCGAAACGGTCAAAACATCTGTCATCGCCTGATCCTCCTTAGCCGATCGGACGGCAGACCATTCGGTGATCTGAGTTCCTTCTCACGAGTCGGTGACCGAACCGTTCGGTCAACTTGACATACGGCGCCTTGCCTTGTATGTCAAGGGCCGAGATGACCGAACGGTTCGGTCAAAAACGACTTTTCGGAACTACTTAGCGGGAAGGGATACCGTCATGTATCGGGACAGCGAAGAATCGGCCGGTGGATTGACCGTCCTGACGGGACGGCCGGCTTGGCAGAAGAACGAAGCGGCGAGCCTCCACGCCGCGAAAGGGCCGGACTCCCCCGTCGGCCCCGCACCGGCGCGACAAGAGCCGGAAACTGCCAAGCCGGTCGGGCCCACCCCGCCCGGGAAGGCCACCGCGATCGTCGCGGCTGAGCCCGCCGCCAGCGCGCAGCCGACGTCCAAGCTGAGCCGCAAGTTGCTCGCCGCGGCCGCGCTGGTCGCGGTGCTCGCGGGCGGCGGCTGGTACGGGCAGTACTACTGGACCGCCGGGCGCTATCTCGTCTCGACCGACGACGCTTATGTTGGCGCGAAGAACACGACCTTGGCGGCAAAAGTCTCGGGGTACGTCGAGGCGGTCACGGTCGAGGACAACGCGAAAGTCCATGCCGGCGACGTCATCGCCAAGATCGAAGACGGCGATTATCGGCTTGCAGTCGATTCGGCGCGCGCCAAGGTCACGACCCAGCAGGCGACCATTGAGCGCATCGGCAAGCAGATCGAGGCGCAGCAGGCCGCGATCGACCAGGCCAAGGCACAGCTCGTCTCCGCACAGGCCGGCGCGACCCGCGCCGAGCTCGACTTCGGCCGGCAGCAGACCCTCGCGGCGCGCGACTATGCGAGCAAGCAGGCGCTCGATGCCGCCCAAGCCAACAAGGATCAGACCAAGGCCGCGGTGCAGGGCGCACAGGCCGCGGTCGAGGCGGCCGAGGCGAATGTCGACGTGCTGAAGGCGCAGCAGGAAGAAGCCGCGCGCAGCCTGAAGGAGCTGAACACCGCGCTCGCCAAGGCCGAGCGCGATCTTTCGTTTACGGTGATCCGCGCCCCGATGGACGGCGTCGTCGGCAATCGGGCCATGCAGGTCGGCGACTTCGTGCAGCCCGGCCAGCGGCTCGCGAGCCTCGTCCCGCTCGATGCCGTCTATGTCGATGCGAACTTCAAGGAGACGCAGCTCGCGAAGCTAAAGCCCGGCCAGCCGGTCAAGATCGCGGTTGACGCGATGGGCGGCGACAAGATCGACGGCATCGTGGTCAGCCTCGCGCCGGCATCCGGCTCGGTGTTCTCCATGCTTCCCCCCGACAACGCGACCGGCAACTTCACCAAGATCGTGCAGCGCGTGCCGGTGCGCATCCAAGTGCCGCTCGAGCTCGCCGAGAAGGGGGCGCTGCGGCCCGGCACGTCGGTCGTCGTGTCGGTCAATACCAAGCCGGGCGCGGTCGCGTCCGAGCCCGTTCGCACCGCATCGAGCGCGCTGCGCGCGCGATAAACAGGCCAAGGGGAGGGTACCATGGCCGCAGCAATCACCGCAGATGCACTTCCCGTCAGCAAGCCGGACGCGGACGCGATCGATCCGCGCCGGCTGATCACCTTTCTCTGCATGGTGTTCGGCATGTTCATGGCGATCCTGGACATCCAGATCGTCTCGGCCTCGCTCACCGAAATCCAGGCCGGTCTCGCCGCCTCGTCGAACGAGATCAACTGGGTGCAGACCGCCTATCTCATCGCCGAAGTGGTGATGATCCCGCTGTCGGGCTTTCTCTCCCGCGCGCTCGGCACCCGCTACCTGTTCACGATCTCTGCCGCGGGCTTCACCGCCGCGAGCCTGATGTGCGGGCTGTCGTCCTCGATCAATGAGATGATCTTCTGGCGCGCCGTGCAGGGCTTCATCGGCGGCGGCATGATCCCGACCGTGTTCGCAACCGCCTTCACGATCTTCCCGCGCTCCAAGCTCGGCATCATCTCGCCGATGATCGGTCTGGTCGCGACCCTCGCGCCCACCATCGGCCCGACGGTCGGCGGGTATCTGACCGATGCGCTGTCGTGGCACTGGCTGTTCTTCATCAACGTCGTGCCCGGCATCGGCGTCGCGCTCGCCGCCTATCTGATGATCGATTTCGACGAGCCGAACTACAAGCTGTTCCAGAACTTCGACTGGGTCGGGCTGCTCGCAATGGCGGGCTTCCTCGGCGCGCTCGAATACGTGCTCGAGGAAGGGCCGCGCAACGACTGGTTCTCGGACGAGAGCATCCTCCTGTTCGCCTGGATCTCGGGCCTGTCGGCGCTTGTCTTCTTCTATCGCGCCTTCACGGCGAAGCAGCCGATCGTCGACCTGACCGCGTTCAGCGATCGCAACTTCGCGCTCGGCAGCCTGTTCTCGTTCGTGCTCGGCATCGGGCTCTATGGCCTGACGCTGCTCTATCCGCTCTATCTCGGCCAGATCCGCGGCTACGACGCGCTGATGATCGGCGAGACGATGTTCGTCTCCGGCCTTGCCATGTTCCTGACCGCGCCGATCGCCGGCCGCCTCACCGGCAAGCTCGATCCGCGCGTGATGCTGGTGATCGGCTTTGCGTTCTTCGCGGTCGGCACCTACTGGATGACCTCGCTGACGCGCGACTGGGACTTCTGGGAGCTGTTGTGGCCGCAGATCTTCCGCGGCGTCGGGCTGATGCTCGCCATGGTGCCGATCAACAACGTCGCGCTCGGCACGCTGCCGCCCGAGCGGGTGAAGAACGCCTCCGGCCTCTACAATCTGATGCGCAATCTCGGCGGCGCGGTCGGGCTCGCCGGCATCTACACGGTGCTCAATGACCGCACCGACCTGCATATCGCGCGGCTGCACGATACCTTCACCTTCGCGCGCCCGGCCGCGGTCGAGGCGCTCAACAACATGGCGATGCGCTTTGCCACCTACGGCAGTGACGCGCAGGCGATGGCGCTGAAGCAGATGACGCAGGTCGTGCATCGGCAGGCGAGCGTGATGGCCTTCGCCGACGTGTTCCTGGTCCTGACCGCGCTGTTCGTGCTTCTCGCGGTGCTCGCCGTGCTGGTGAAGAAGCCGGCCGCGGCAGCCGGCGCGGGCGGGGGGCATTGACCCCGTTTCCGTCTCCACGTGATCCACACTATTCTCCCCGCCGCGTCCGACATGGACGCCTCGGGGAGACGACAGTGCGGCCATTTCTGGCAACATTTGCGGCGGTGCTCGCAATCCTGGCGGTGACGCTCGGCATCGTGCATCTCGCGGCGCGTCCGAACGCGTTCAAGGTCGCCATTGCGGCAAACAATGCGGTCGACCAGCGCGTATTCGGCATGGCGGCCGAGACGCTGCGCGCGCAGCGAGCGCCGGTGCGGATCGAGGTCGTCGTCGCCGACAACGCCAAAGCCGCGCTCGAGATGCTCGAGGCCGGCAAGGTGAAGCTCGCGGTGGTTCGCTCCGACCTCGCGATGCAGGGGAAGGCGCACACGGTCCTGATCATGCGGCGCGAGGCGGCCGTTCTGGTCGCGCCCAAGGCCGGCAAGCTCAAGAAGGTCAATGATCTGCCGAACGCCACGATCGGCGTGACGCGCGATGGGGCGCTCGACAGCGGCCTGATGGGGCCGGTGCTCGATTACTACGGCATCGCGCGCGACAAGGCGAAATACGTGCCCATTGGGGCCGACGATGTCGCGAACGCCATTCGGCAGAAAAAGGTCGACGGGATCCTCGTGGTCGGCGCGGTGATCTCCAAGCAGGTCAGCGATACCGTGAGCGAGGTCGCGAAGGTGGCGAAGGGCGCGATCGAGTTCATCGACATCGAGGAGGCCGACGCGATCGCCAAGCGCATCCCGGCGCTGGAGTCGATCGAGGTGGAGCAGGGCGCGTTCGGCGGGCGGCCGCCGCGCCCGGCTGAAAGCTTCAACACGCTCGGATTCTCGATCCGCCTCGTCGGCACGCCGAGGACTACGAGCGACGACATGGCCGAGCTGGTGCGCCAGCTCTATCTGATCCGGCAAAATCTCAACGCCGCCATTCCGGGCGCCGGGCTGATGGAAGCGCCCGATCTCGACGAGGCGACGCCATTCCTTATCCATCCCGGCGTGCGCGCCTATGTGAATGGCGAGCAGCGCAACTTCCTCGACCGCTACAGCGACTGGATCTATCTCGGCGCGTTTGCGCTGAGCGGGCTCGGCTCGGTCGCGGCCGGACTCTTCGGCTGGCTCAGCGGCAAGGACCCGGACGCGCGCCTGCCGGTTGAGCGCGTCGAGAAGCTGTTCGATGCCGTACGCGATGCCAAGTCGCGCGAGGATCTCGACGCGGCCGAGCGCGAGGCCGATACGGTCGTCCGCGCGGTGTTCGGTGCCGGCGCGGCCGGCAAGATGCCGGAACCGGAACTTGCAAGCTTCGGCATGGCGATGAACGATTTGCGCGCGCGCATCGCGGCGCGCCGCACGGCGTTGCCTGGCTGAATTTCGCCGGGGGATATGCGGATGAAGGTTGCGGTTGTCGGCGCAAACGGCGTCTACGGGCGGCATTTGACGCCGCGTCTTGTGGCGTCGGGTTATGACGTATGCGCCATTGTCCGGCGTATCGAGGCCGGCGGAGTGGCGCGCGCGTGCGGCGCGGACGTTCGCGTTGCGGATATTTTTGATGCCGATCGGCTTCGGGCCGCACTCGACGGCTGCGACGTCTGCATCAATCTCGCGACCTCGCTGCCGGGGCCGAGCGGGAGGGGCGACTTTGACGTCAATGATCGCGTCCGTCGCGACGGCACGCCGCTGCTGATCGATGCCTGCCGGCAGGCGGGTGTTCGGCGCCTGCTGCAGCAGAGCATCGCGATGGTCGGCGCCGCCGGCGATACGCTGGCGGATGAAACCAGTGTCTTCGAGCCTGTGGCCGACGACGTTGCGGCGCGCGCCATCAAGGCCGTGCTCGCGATGGAGGCGGCGGTGCGGGCTTCGGGGCTCGACTGGCTGATCCTGCGTGGTGCGCTGTTCTATGGACCGGGAACCGGTTTTGACGACGATTGGTTCGCGCGCGCCGTTGCCGGCAAGCTGCGTCTGCCGGGCGACGGCTCGGATTTCGTTTCGCTGATTCATATTGCCGACATGGCGGAAGCGACTGTCGCCGCCCTGGCGCGCTGGCCATCGCGGCGCACCTTGATCATCGCTGACGACATGCCGGTCAGGTGGCGCGAGGTGTTCGGTTACATTGCGCACGTGGCCGGCGCCGGCACCGACGCGCCGCAACCCGGCGGTCGCATCGGCTTTCCGTCATTCCGGATGACGAACCGGCAGGCGCGCGAGACGCTTCAATGGGCGCCGCGTTATGCCGACTACCGTTCCGGCCTGGTGCGGTAGGCCGGCGGCGGCCTGAACGCGACCTCGATTGGCTGAATTTCGCCGCCATTGCGGGCGATCCTGCGCCCATGTCTCGCCTCACACGCCGCACGGTCCTGAGCAGCGGTGTCCTCGCCGCCGGCAGCCTGCTGACGTTCAAGGCTGCGCTGGCGCAAGCGCCACTCGCCGCGACGCCGCAGTGCCACGACGGCGATGCCGTCACGTTGCGCCAGATGGAGGGGCCGTTCTTCAAGCCGTCCTCGCCCGAGCGCATCGAGTTGATCGAGGCCGGCATGCCCGGACAGCCGCTCGAGCTCGTTGGCTTCGTGCTCACGCGGTCGTGCAAACCGGTCGGCGGCGCGCTGCTCGATTTCTGGCAGGCCAACGACAAGGGCGATTACGACAATTCCGGCTTCCGCTTGCGCGGCCATCAGTTCGCGGACGCGAATGGACGTTTTCGGCTGCGCACCATCGTGCCCGGCAATTACGAAGGGCGCACGCGGCACATTCACGTCAAGGTGCAACCGAAGGGCGGGCGCATTCTGACGACGCAGCTCTATTTCCCGGGCGAGCCGAAGAACCGCCAGGATGGCCTGTTCCGCAAGGAATTGTTGATGCGCACCGCCAAGAACGAAGGTGAGCTCGCCGGGCGCTTCGATTTCGTTCTGGATGTGGCGTAGTCCGGTCCTTGCGTCGGACCGCCTCCAGGACTGGCCTTTTCGGGATCATGCGCTAGAAACCTCCTCACGCTTGGGGAGGATAATCACGCATGGCCGAAACGCCCGCACAGCAAAAAGCATTTCCGGTTTCGTGGGACCAGTTTCATCGCGACGCGCGCGCGCTCACTTGGCGCCTCAATGGCGTCGGGCCGTTCGAGGCGATCGTGTGCGTGACGCGCGGCGGGCTGGTGCCGGCCGCGATCGTGGCCCGCGAATTGGAGATCCGCCTGATCGAGACGGTCTGCGTCGCGAGCTACCACGACTACAAGACGCAGGGCGAGATGAGCGTGCTCAAGGGCGTCTCGGACGCGATCGCCAACATTGGCGGCGGGAAAGGCAAGAGCGTGCTGATCGTCGATGACCTCGTCGACACCGGCAAGACGGCGCGCATCGTGCGCGACATCCTGCCCGAGGCGCATTTCGCGACCGTGTACGCGAAGCCAATGGGCCGGCCGCTGGTCGACACGTTCATTACCGAGGTGTCGCAGGACACCTGGATCTATTTCCCCTGGGACATGGGGCTCACGTTTCAGCCGCCGATCCGCAACGGCGCGCCCTAGCGCGAGATGAGTTGAGCTTGAATCGCTTCTAAATTCCGCTCGTCCCCGCGGAAGCGGACCCAGTTCTTTGGCCCAGTTCTCGGCCCTGGATTCCCGCTTTCGCGGGAATGAGCGGAGATGGGTCAATGGCGGGGCGGACCTAAATTCATCACGCTTTAGCGCCCGCCGCGTGTTCCCGTCACAGCCCGACGCGCAGGCCGGCGGTCATGCCGTGGGACACGCTTCCGTCCTTGGTCGCGATGTTGGCATCGTATCCGACGCGCCAGCCTATGGTCGGGGAGATGTCGCCCTGCAGTCCAGCGCCGAGCGACACCGAATGACCGTTGAAGCGGGACACCGTGACGGTTTGCGTCGCCATCGGGCTCAGCACGCCGTCGAGGCTGACGTTGAGCAGCTGCGAGTCTGGCGTCAGCACGAGATTGTAGGCGGCGCGCAGCGACGGCGTGAGGCGGTTGATCGTCGTCGACAGCTCGGCGCCGAGCCGGAGCGTCGTGACGTTCACCCTGTGGTCCGGGTAGACGACGTTGCCGCCGGCCGCCCCGTCCTCGGTGTAGCCTGCGATCCGCGCCGCAACATGCGTGAGGCCGACGAACGGCGTCGCCGTGAAATGGCCCCATGGAATCTTGACGCCCGCCTCGCCGTCGATCGCGAGGACATCGGCGCGCGTCTCGCCGACGCCGGTCAGTCCGTAGGCGGCGGGGCGACGGATGTCCGAGAAGCGCGCGCTCGGCGTGAAGCCGATCGAGCCGTGGGCGTAGAACAGGCTGCCGAAGTAACCGCCATAGATCGTCGGCGTGACCGACGGCGCGACATTGAAGACGCCGGTCTCGGCGTTGCCGAGATGGCCGCCCTGGATGGTCGCCGCGATGCCGAGACGGATGTGCTCCCAGGCATAGTCGAAGCCGATCGTGCCGGCCGTGATGGTGCGGTCGGTGTTGGCGTCGGGCGCAAGAACGGTCGAGCCGAACTCGAGACGACCGCCGACCCAGGCTGACGGCCCGCTTGCGCCCCAGCCCGGCGATCCACCGCGGCGATAGGCCTGGAGCTGGGCGGCAACCGAAGCCGCAGAGGTCTGGCCGATGCCGAGGGCCCCAAGCCCGAGCCGCGCGAGGATGATCGGCGCGGTCTCGCGCATCGATTGCAGGAACAGCGGGTCGACCGCGGTCGGCAGCGTCACCAGATAGACCAGGATCATGTTGTCGTTGTCGCTGCCGGCATTGTACGACGTGCCTTGCATCGAGCCGTTCGTGGTCACGAAGTCGTTGTCGTTCGACACGAACAGGTAGAAGTCGTTGGGGCGTCCTTTCTGCAGGGTCGGCACCAGCGCGATCCCTTCCCACTTCTCCGAAATGGTCAGGTTGGTTTGCGCCGACTGCCCCGGTGCGCCGTTGTTGAGGTTGAGACCGAAGCGCGCGAGCTGCGGCGTGTTCAGCATGTTGACGAGCTCGACCGAGCGCGCCGGTGTGATCGCCGCCCTGAGCACGCCGTTCGGCGAGACTTGCCCGCCGGACGTCGTGTCGAAGGTCGTGCCCGCGATGTTCGTCGCCTGGCTGATGTCGACCAGGTAGATCGACTTGGTCATGATCGGGCTGCCCGGGGCGACGCCCTGGCCGGCGCCGTTGTCGCGGGCGAGCATGAGGAATTGGGTGCCGTTGATGGCGAGAATCTCGCTTTGCGCGGCGGTGCGATTGGTCGCGGCGCCGTTGCCGGCGGCGGTGAAGGTCGGAAGCTGAACCACGTAGGAGGCAACCGGCGCGCTCGGCGTCGGATTGTTCGCAACGTCGTACACCAGGATGCGCGCGTTGTTGCGCGTCTGCTGGTTCGCCCCGTTGGTGTCCTGCACGGTGGCGCTTTGCAGCACAGCGAACAGCTTGTTGCCGTCGGGCGAGAGGCTGAGCGCCTCGATGCCTTGGTTGTTGCGCCGCCCGGTGTCGGGAGGGTTGACCGAGTTGAAGTTGACTGCGCCGCCGGTGCGCGGAACGATCGCCTCGGGGACCGGCACCGAGCCGCGCAAATTACCGTTGGCGTCGAAATAGAAGATCGAAGGGCCGTACTCGTCGCCGACATAGAACGAGCGGTCGGCCTTGAAGGTGATGGCCTCGGCATCGAGCGCGATGCGGCCCGCGCCCGGCACACCCGTAGCCGGGCTCGGAGCGGGGCGGCCGAACAGTGTCGTCGTGCTGGCGCCGGGATCGTAGCCCGTGAAGGTGCGGCCCTGGTTGTCGCGCAGCAGGGTGCCGCCATTGGGGGTGAGCTGCACCTGGTTCTGCGAGCTCGTGGCGGCGGGGAGATTGGCGCCGCTGTACGGCGCAAACGTCATCTGGAAGCGAAGCAATCGCCCCGCATAGTCGGAGAACGGCGGATTGGCGTTCGGATCATTGTAGCCGCGGTCAGGCAGCGCATAGAGCGTCGCCGCAAACCCGTTCGGCGTCATGCGCCAGGTGCGCGGATCGATAGCAAGCCCGGAGAACGAGCCGAGCGTATCGCCAAGAAAATCGCGTGTTGTTGCGGGCAGCCGGCCCGTGCCATAGAGGCCCTGATTGGTGAAGGTGATGCCGTTCAACGTGACCGACGACGGGGCGTCGACATTCGAGACGTGCGGCGTGGTGTACGCCTGACCGAACGCAACGCCTGACAGCGCAGCAAACGAGATCGACGCGAGCAAAGCTCGGCGCAGCAGCATGTCGCCCCCTTGTCACCTGCGCGTGATGCCCCACCCGCGCCGTAGAGGTATTATTTGAGGGGCGATCACGACAGAGACGTGACAGCGCTACGCGCTCGCTCTCAGCTTCGTGGTGTGCGGAAACAATGAGGAAGGCAATGCAGATCACCGCCAACGGCATCGACATCCACTACGCGCTCGACGGCAAGGAAGGCGCGAGTGGAAACGCCCCTTGGCTCATGTTCTCCAATTCGCTCGCGACCGATTTGTCGATGTGGGATGCGCAGGCCGCCGCACTTGCGTCATCGTTTCGCGTGCTGCGCTATGACCAGCGCGGCCACGGCAAGACGCAGGCGCCTCCCGGACGTTACAGCTTCGACATCCTGATTGCCGATGCGCTCGCGCTGATGGACGCGCTGAACGTGTCACGCGCGAATTTCTGCGGCCTCTCGATGGGGGGCGCGACCGCGCTCGGGCTCGCGCAGCGCCATCCCGACCGCATCGCGCGCGCGATCGTGTGCGATTCCGGCTGCGCCTCGACGCCGCAATCCGCGGCGCAATGGGAAGAGCGCATCGCGCTGGCGCAGCAAGGCGGAATGGAGCCGCTGGTCGAGCCGACGCTGACCCGCTGGTTTCCGCCCGAAATCGTCGCCAAGCAGCCGGCCTATCTCGACAAGGTCCGCGCCATGATCCGCAACACGCCGGTGAACGGCTTCATCGGTTGCGCCGCGGCGCTAGCGGATCATGATTTTCGTTCGGCCGTCGCCGCGACCAAGCCGCCGGTGCTGTTCATCGCGGGCGAGAAGGATGCCGGTGGCGCGGTGCCGAGCGCGATGAAGGCGATGCATCAGGAGCTTGAAGGCTCGCGCTATGTCGAGCTCCCCGGGGCCGGGCACATCTCCAATCTCGACGACCCGGCCGGCTTTACCAGCGCGTTGCGAGGTTTCTTGACCTAACCTCAGCGCCGGCACCTGCTAGCGCGTGATGAATTGAGGTCGAGTCAATGGCGCCACCGCCGTTTGGCGTCAACGGAGGGAGTAGACGCCGGCAATGGTGCACATCGGCCGCCGCGAACTCGGCGTATTCCCCTCCCCCTTGCGGGGAGGGGTTAGGGGTGGGGGTCGTCGTTAGGACACCGTGAATGTCCTCAAGCACCCTATCGATATTGGCGAGGACATCGTTGTTCCAGTAACGCGCGAGCGATCTTGCGTCGCTCAGGCCGGCTCCTTGTCCGGAGGTCTTGGATTGCGGTCGCGTGCCATTGCACGACCCCCACCCCCAACCCCTCCCCGCAGGGGGGAGGGGAGCGCGCCGAGTTTGCGGCGTCGATGACGAACCTTAACTCATCATGCCCTAGCGCACGCCCGGAATCATCTGCTTGATCTTGTAGCCGAGCGCCGCGGCGCTCGGGCCGAGGTTGTGCAGCACGCGTGGCGGGTCATAGAGCGTGCTGGACGCGAGCAGGATGAAGATGACCATAGCTTTCGACATGATGTGTCCCTCGGATTCGGTGTTAAGGCGCGCTTTGAGGCTGCGAAGCTTCCCCGTGCCCACGGCCACCTGCCGTCCCGGCACCAAGCTCCAGGCGTAACATCAATGCGCTGCGCTAAACCGATCATCCAAAATCGCCCACGCTGTCTGGTTTGCCCCGATGGCCCGGACGCGGGCGCATGCGCCCCGTCCTCCATCGCCAAACCTTGGCGTCCGATCCTGCGGTTCACACAGCTCCAGTAAACTCCAGGTGAGAGTGTCGCGAAGTTTTGGGTGAAGCCAGCGCGTGATCCCGAAAAGTGGAAACCGGTTTTCGGAAAGATCACGCTGCACGAACAATTACGCGGCGAGGCGCAGCTCGACCGGCCGAACGCCGCCGACCGCCCATTCGCCGAGCGTGAGATCGGCCTCGCGCTCGATCACGGGGCGCAGGTGCTCGAGCAGCTTGGCGGCGCCGAGACGATATTTCTCGACCGCATCGACGCTGAGCGATGAGGGGCCACGGTTGATATACTCGAGCGCGATCGCGAGCAGCGGCACGCACTCCGCAAGGGTCGCGGACTTGGTGTCCGGCAGCGCGTCGCTGCCCTGCTCGTAGGCGTCGGTGAGATGCTCGATGAGCTGGTTCGGCTGAAGCATTGGCATTGTGAACCTCCGTGCCACAAGTTCAAAAGGTACTCCCGAAAGGCACGGTCAGGCTATCACGCAGGGCGCGTGTGTAAAGCGTAACTTATTGAAATATCTCAGTAATTTCGATTTGTCTCGATTCGTCCAAGCTCCTGACAGAACGACATTTTTCGCTCAAAGCGCATTTTTTTGCCAGCGTTTCCAAAAGATGGCGTTAGCAAGCCGCTAATGATCCCCCTCGGAATTCCCGAACGGCAGGGCCGGCGGCGCGACCATCGGGACGGGGCGACGGCCGTCCGCGAAGGGGTTATCATGGCGCCAAGGCAGCCCAAAAGGGCGCGAGACGAGGAGGCAAGGATGGACGCGGTTACCCCCCAGGACGACAAGAAAGCCGGTGTCGAGGGCCATTCGCACGTGGTGCGGCCGGCCGAAATGGAATGGCAGAAGACGAGTTTTCCGGGCTGCGAGGCAAAACCCCTCTATTTCGACCCCCAGAGCGGGATCGCGACCCTCTTGATGAAGTTCGAGCCCGGCGCGGTGCTGCCCGACCATGAGCATGTGCTGGTCGAGCAGACCTACGTGATCTCCGGCAAGCTGGTCGACAAGGAAGGCCCCGCGGAAGGTTTGACCGTCGGCCCCGGCGAGTTCGTCTGGCGCGAGCCCGGCAGCCGCCATGCCGCCGCCACGCCCGAAGGCGGGCTGATGATCGCAATGTTCCAGATTCCGAACAAGTTCTTCAGCAAGGATGGCCGCGTCACCGATCAGCACGGCCGCGACTGGGACGAGATCTGGGGGCATATCGGGCTGCGGCGCTGAGGGCGTTCGCCGCTGGAGGCGACGCAATTGGACGCAGGCGATGCAATTGATGGCGCGGGCGGCTTTGCCGCCCGCTTCTGTTCTGCCTGCGTCGCCGTGCTACAAGCGCATGCGGGCGGGCGTGGCGGAATGGTAGACGCAAGGGACTTAAAATCCCTCGGTCGTAAGGCCGTGCCGGTTCGAGTCCGGCCGCCCGCACCAAATTGACCAAATCGCATGTTTGACGACACGAAACAGAGCGGCGTCCGGATCGTGGCCTTCGGCGGGATTTCGATCGCGTCGCCGGGACGGCCCGAGCGGCCCATCGAAACTGCCAAAGAGGACGTGCTCGGCCGCGGTGCCTTTGTGCGGCGCCTCAGTCACGCGCTGATCAACCCGGACACCAGGCGATCGACCGGCGTCGTGGTCGGGCTCGCCGGGCGGTGGGGGAGCGGAAAATCGTCAATCCTCAATCTCCTGCAGCGCGACATCAAGGAGACCTACCCGAACGCCCTGGTGGTGCGCTTCAACCCGTGGCTCGTGTCCGGCCGCAACGACCTGGTCGCGGAATTCATCAGAGAATTGATCGCGACGATCAAATCGGAGCCCGCGACCGCGGCGCGGTTCAAGTCCGTCGTCCGGACGCTGTCCGACTATGGGGCGTATCTTGCGCCGGGCGTCGACGCGGCGAGACCCGGTGCGGGGAGCTTTCTGAACGGCAGGCTCGGCGCCGCCAAAGCGAGGCTCCTTGGCAAAGAGAGCTTGAGCAAGCTGCGGGCACGCTTGACCACCGAACTCGAGAAGACATCGATCCCGATCGTTGCACTCATCGACGAGATCGACCGCGTCGAAGACGATGAGGTGCGAACCGTCGCGCAGCTGGTACGATCAGTCGCGGATTTCCCGGCCATTTCCTATGTGCTGGCCTACGACCCGGAGCGCATCGTGCAGGCGCTTGGGGCCAATGCGCCCGATGAGCGGCGCGATGAGCGCGGTCATGCGTATCTCGAGAAAATCGTGCAGCTGCAGATTCCGCTGCCCGAGACGCTGAGTGAGGAGATCGGTCGGCTGCTGCTCGCAGAGCTGGCGGTGTTAAAAAACGAAATCCATATTCCGGAAAACTTCCATTCCATTCTGCGCTTTCGCAATCTGCTCTCGATCCTGACCGAGGACGTGATTACGACGCCGCGCGAAATCAAGCGCCTGATCGGGACCTTTCATGCGCTGGCGGGGATGCTTGCCGGCGAAGTCGATTGGATCGATCTCCTCGCCTATTCGGCGTTGTTGGTGCGGGCGCCTCAGACGGTCGAACGCATGAAGCGCGAGCCCGACGAGTTTCTCGAGACCGCGATCACGCGACGCGGAATGCGGCGCCGCATCCTCGATGAGAAGCGTTCGATCGATGACCGGCTGGCGGACATCGTTCCGGCCTCCGAGCTCAATGCCGGCACCAAGCGCGTGCTGGCGTTCATGTTCCCGGCCTTGGCCAGAGATTCTGTCGAGCGCCAGGACGATCATGTCGACGCGATCTCGCTGCGGCGGCCGTTCCTCGCCACCCTTCGCCTCGGCTTGCTGCCGGGCGCCTATTCGAGCGAGCGGATCCGCAAGTTGATCAGTGAGCCGCCGGAGATCATTCAGCGCGGATTGGGAACTGCACTGCTCGACGACACGATTCAGCAACTCATCGATCGGCTCGATGAGCTGTACGACGAGCGTGCCCACATCGATCACGCGACGTTTTGGAGCGGCGTCGGCGGCTTCCTGCAAAAACCAGACTGCGACTGGATGTCGTCCTATCAGCCGATGAACGATATCGCGCGCAGCTTCGCCGAGATGCTCGAGCGCGCGGTCAGACGCAACCCCGCGATGGCCGAGGTCGCAAGAACGGTCTTCTCCAAGCTGAGAGAGCAAGGCGAGGTCGAGCTGACCGCAGCGTGGCTGCGCAGCCATCTCCTGGCTTATGGCCTCTTCGGCAACAAGAAGGAGGGGGCCGCAAGCGCATTTCTCAGCGCGCAGGAGGCGGAAACGCTCGCCAACGAGCTGGCCCAGACTTGGCGCGCGGATCATCTCGCCGGAAGACTGATCCCGTGCCGATGGACCCTCAATCCGGTCCTCATCATGCTGGATACCGAGGCCTGGGACCAGACCTGCCGCGAGGCGCTGGACGCCGCGCTGGCCAACGATGCGGCCGTGGTCGGGTTCACCCTGATGCTGTTCGGCGGATTGTATTCGACCGCGCATGAAGCGATCGAGAAGATGTGCTCCTACGAGGCATATCTCGAGCGCGTGCAGACCTGTCTGATCGCCAACGGCCGCGCGCTCGACGAGACGGTGAAGACCGCGATGCACAAGGCGTTGAAGCGGCGGTGAGTGCATCGCGGCTAGAGCGCATTCGATTGGAAGGAATCGGAATGCGCTCTAGATTCTTTCGCTGGCGCATATCCTACTCGGAAACCGGGACCCACTTTTCCGGGATATGCGCTAGAGCCCGATCACCACCTGCGCATTCGGAAGCACGCCGTGCGAGCCGCGCCGGCCGGAGCGGGCGAGTTCAAACGTGTCTCTGCCTGGCCTTCATGGCACGTGGCGTCTCGCCATACTTCGCGCGAAACAGACGGTTGAAATGCGACAGATCCGAGAAGCCTGCCTCCAGGGCGATCTCGGCGATCTTGCGTCTGCCGATGTCTGGTTCATTCAGCAGATCGAAGGCACGCCGCAGCCGGAGCTCAGTCACGCGTTCGGTGAACGACTGGCCGGTGGTTTCGATCAGCCGCTGCAAATAGCGCGCCGAGACGTTCTGCCATCTGGCGATGGCTCCCACGCTGAACTCCGGATCGGCAAATTGCCTTGCGATCGCCTCGAGCGCCTCCGCCAGCCGCGCCGCGCCGACCGCGCCGAGGCCTGATGCCGTGATACCGGCCTCGGCATCGAGCGCGAGCACGGCCAGCTCGTGAACGTGATTGGCGACCGTCTCGGGCAGGCCCGGCATCGTCAACGGCCACTTGCCGTTCAGCGCCCGCACATAGGCGACCAGCAGGCGCAAGGCCTCGTTGCGGCGCGGCAGCACGCGGCCGGCGGTCTTGTCGATCGCAGAGACGCGCGCGGCGAGCGCGGCGCGCGGGAAGACCATGCCGATATGCCCTGTGGAGCCAAGATATGCGGGCTTGTGGCCGAGGAGGACAATCGCATCGCCGCGGGCGATGTGGGCGCTCGTTCCGGCTTGAGCGACGCGCGCCTGGTGGTCGAGATTGACCACCAGTCCGATTGAATCATCCCCGTCGGCGAGGAGATCCGGGGGGCGCCGATAGTGCATCGGCGAGCTCGCGCAAGCGATCATCCGGAAGCCGTCGAAGGCCAGCAGCGTCGCCCGCGCGTGCATCGGTGCCTCGGTCGCGGGCTCGATATCGACCCGCAACAGCGTCCGTCCGAACTCTTCGCGCCACGCGGCGACGCGCTGCCGCTCCGGCAGCACGGCGCTGGAGAAGTGCAGCGGCTTCGGTCCCGTCGCGCCGGGATCGCTCATGCTCGCTCCGGATTGTCGTGATCCATCAACAACGGGCCGGGCACATGAACAGGCTACCGGCGATAGTCGTGGCTTTCAATCAAAGGCGCGTGATCCCGCATCCGGGCCGACGCGTTCCTCGACCCTGCGGCGCGATGACGCTGATCACGCGGCTTTTTGCGAACAGAACGTCTGCCGGCGTGTTCGCCGGGCTCCGAGACAGTGACACATCGGCCGGCAAAGATGGCGTGGGGTTGGCAAGGGCGCACGATGCGTCAGTTCTGATGGAGAAAGCCTCCCATGCCTATGTTCACCAGCGGCGGTGCGATACCTGTCGGAGCGAGCCCGCTCGGCTATGCGGCGGCCGATCTCAATGGCGATGGCCACCTTGATCTTCTCGTCGCAAATTCCACAGGTAGCAGCGTCTCGGTGCTGCTGGGCGATGGCCACGGCGGCTTCACGTCGACCGCGCCTGTTGCGGGCCTGAACAATCCGCGCGATTTCGCGGTTGGCGACATCGACGGCGACGGCGACATTGATTTCATCGTCAGCAACAGCAACAGCAACAGCCTCGCGGTGTTGCTCAACAACGGCACCGCGAGCTTCACGCTTTCGACCACCATCCCGGTCGGCACCAGCCCCGGCTACGTCGCGCTGGGCGATGTGAATGGCGACGGCCGGCTCGACGCCGTGTCCGCCAATTCCGGGTCGAACAACGTCTCGGTGATACTCGCGGGTCTCGGCGCAGTGGCAGCCATCGGCTCGCCGATCCCGGTCGGAACCCTGCCGATCGGGCTGACGCTCGGCGATTTCGACGGCGATCACGACCTCGACATGGCCGTCGTCAGCTTCACCGGTGGCGTCTCGATCCTGCTCAACAATGGTCACGGAACCTTTGCGCCCGCCACCGGCTCGCCCGTGGCGGTCGGAGCAGGCCCGAGGGCCATCGCATCGGGCGATCTCGACGGTGACGGCGACCTTGACCTGGTGGTTGGAAACACGGGCGCCAACACGGTCTCGATCCTGATCAACAATGGCTCGGGCGGCTTCTCGGCGCTTCCCGGGCCGGTGGCAACCGGCAGCACGCCCTATCACATCGCGCTCGGCGACCTCGACGGCGATCACGACCTCGACATAGCGGTCGCTGACTTCAACAGCGGCGATGTCACCGTCCTGCTCAACAACGGTGCGGCCGGCTTTTCGGCCGCGAGCGGCTCCCCCTTCGCGGTCGGAACCGGGCCACTCCGCATCGTGATGGGCGATTTCGACGAGGACGGCGACCTCGATCTGGCGACCACCCATAGCGGCTCCGGGACCACCTCGTTCCTGCTCAACACCACCGCGGTGCAGGTGAGCGGCACGCCCGGAGATGACAGCTTCACCGCGCCGGCCGGGATCGAGAGCATCAATGGGCTCGCCGGCACCGATACGGTGAATTTCAACTTCCGTCTGGTCGACGCCAAGGTCTCATATCAGGGCAAGAACACGGTCATCGATGGCCCAGGCAGCCATATCCTGCTCACGGGGGTCGAGCGCCTCATTTTCACCGACGGGACAGTGGACAACAGGACCGGCAGCCCGCTGGTCGATGATCTGTTCTACTACATCCACAATCCCGACGTCTGGAACGCGCACGTCGACGCCGAGCAGCACTACCTGACTTTTGGCTGGCGCGAATTGCGTGACCCGAATCCGCTGTTCGACACGCGCGGCTATCTGCTGGCGAATCTCGACGTGTTCTTGGCGGGCGTCAATCCGCTGCAGCACTACGATCAGTTCGGCTGGCGCGAGGGACGCGACCCATCGAAGGCGTTCGACACGACCGACTATCTGTCGCACAACCCTGATGTCGCGGCCGCTCACGTCGATCCGCTGGCCCACTTCCTGCAGTTTGGCCGCGAGGAGGGGCGTCTGGCCTTCAGCGACGGCAGCTTTTCGTGAGTCCCTGGCCGATGCGTCTGCAGCGCGACTAATAGGCCGTTCGCGCGTCGCTTCCGCGGGGACGAGCGGAGTTTGATGTCCCGCCATTTTCGAAGACACGGTCGAGGATCGGTACCGGATACCTGTCGCGAGTTCCATGTGGGCCACGCGTTATTTTCTTTCAGCTGTTGCCGGCGCGCACTTACGTTCAAAGACTCCGCCGCCTTACCCTCAACGCATCGTGATTCGTTGGGGGACTCACATCATGGCGTCACGCGTCGTACGTCTGCTTCTTCCCGTGCTTGGTACCGGAATGCTGCTCTCGCTCGTCTCGACCGCGTCGGCGGATGAGCGCTGCGCTCAGCTGGTCGCGCTCAGCAAACAATATGCCGGGGTGACGCTGACCGACGAGCAGAAGGAGATCAAGGTCAAGCTGGTCGCGTGGTACAAGGCGAACTGCGGAGGACGGACGCGCTCGGTGCGGCGCTCGATCGGGAACTCGTGAGCGGAAGCTCGGGACGTTCCTCGAGCGTGATGCGTTGACGCGAGGGCGGTCATGCCCGTCCGCGCACGACACACGCCGCAAACAGCACGATCGGCACCGCAAGCGCCGCCCAGGACAGCGCGTCCCACAGTCCGTCCTCGACCAGTGCGAAGATCAATCCGCCGGCGCTGAGCACGCCGAGGATCGCGGGCATCAGGAAGATCTGGCCGAGCGTCTGGCGCGCTTTTCGGCTAAGCGTGCCGCTCGTCACGACGCCACCCGCTCGCCGAGCGACACGTCACCGGTGCCAACGAGACCGGCGCTCGCGACCATCCGGCGACGTCGTGCCAGCCAGAGATAAAGGCCGGTCACCAGGATCGCGATGGTGAGGAGGTCGAGGATCGCCCAGATGATCTTCAGCGGCATGCCACCATAGTCGCCGAAGTGGAGCGGCTGCGAGATCAACAGCGTCGAGACATACCAGGGCAGATCGCGGCTATCGGTGAACGTGCCGGTCTCGGCATCGACCAGGGTAGGCTTCAGCAGCCGCGCGGTGAGCGGGGTGCTTCCCTTCATGAACACCGCGTAGTGGCTCTTGCTCGAGAAGATCGTCCCCGGAAAGGCGACAAAAGCCGGCCGCATGTCGGGGGCAGCCTTCGCGGCGACGTCGACCGCGGACTGCAAAGACGAGAGGCGCTGCGGCAGCGGGCGATCGCGATACTGCGCGGTCATTTCGGCGAGCTGGCCGTATTGCCAGATCTTGATCACGAGGTCGGCCCAGGTGTTGATCACGCCGGTGAAGCCGACCACGAAGGTCCAGACGATGAGGATGATGCCGGCGAGGTTATGTATGTCGAGCCAGCGCACGACACGCGGGCGACCGCCGCGGTAGGCACCGAACTTCAGCTTGCGCATCGAGGGTGCGTAGACGACCACGCCGGAGACGATCGCGACGCAGAACAGGATGCCCATCAGGCCGAGGAAGAGTTTGCCCGGCAGGCCGGCAAACATGTCGGTGTGCAGCTTGAGCATGATGTAGGTGAAGCGTCCGGTCACGTCGGGCGCGTCGAGAAACTCTCCCGTGTGCGCATCGACGCGCGCGAAGCGGTTCTTCGACGGGTCGGCGTCGAGCGTCTTGCCGATGCTCACCAGCAGCGCGTTGGGATCATCCCGGTCCCAGACCAGGAAGTGCGGCGCCTCACCGGGAAAGCGCGCGAGCGCGTTCGTGAGCGCGCGATCGAGGTTTGCCTTCGGCGTGCCTTCCGGCACGCGCGCCGTCGCCACTTGCTCGTGCAGCAGCTCGTCGATCTCTTCGTGGAAGATCAGCGGCAGCCCGGTGACGCAGAGCATCAGCAGGAAGAGGGTGCAGATGAGGCTGGACCATTTGTGGATCCAGCTCCATCGGCGCAGTGATTTGGTGCCTGGTGTCACCGCGCGATCCTAATTCCACGAATACTTCAAAGTGCCGAGCACGGTCCGGCCGGTGCCCATGCCGCAATAGGGGAGGCCAGTCAGGCACGAGGCGACGTAATAGTGATCGGTGAGGTTGGTCACGTTGACCTGCGCCTTCCAGCCCCTCCAGTCGGGCCGCAGATAAGCGAAGTCGTAGCTCACCGCGGCATCGAACAGCGTGTAGGCCGGGATGACGAAAGTGTTGAAGTTGTCGCCGTAGGACTCGCCGACATAGCGCACGCCCGCGCCGATCCCGAGGCCCGCGAGCGGCCCGTCGTACCAGGTGTACTTGCCCCACAGCGAGGCCTGATCGAGCGCCACGTTCATCATGTACTTGCCGGCATAGCCCGCGATGCTTTCGGTGACCTTCGGATCCGTGTGGCTGTAGCCGGCGATGATCTCGAACTCGCGCGTCACATTGCCCCTCAGCTCGAGTTCGACGCCGCGCACGCGCACTGCGTCGGTTTGCGTGCTGAACAGCGGATTCACCGGGAGCGGCGTCAGCACATCCTTCTGATCGATCGTGAAGACCGCGGCCGTGAACATCAGGTTCATGCCATTGGGCTTGAACTTGATGCCGGCCTCGACCGTTTCGGCAGTCGTCGGCTTGAACGAATTGCCGGAAAGGTCCGCGCCGAGATTCGGCGTGAACGAGGTCGCATAGGTCACAAAGGGCGACAGGCCGAAATCGAACAGATAGCTCAAGCCGACGCGTCCGGTCTGCGCCGAGTCACTGCGCGCGTAAGTGCCGGCGAGCGGAAAGAAGGCCTTGCTGGTGAATTCGGTGTCGGCCCAGTCCTGCCGGCCGGCCAGCGTCAGCGTCCAGCGGTCGAGCTTGATCTGATCCTGCACGTAGACGCCAAGCTGGCTCTGCGTGTCATCGCGCAGGATGAAGGGCTGGAGTGATGCGAATGACGGGACCGGTGTGCCGTAGACCGGCGCGTAGGCATCGATCGGCGCGATCGCGGCCGACCGGTAGTCGGTGCCGGCCTTGAGGTTGAAGTAGTCGACCCCGACGAGCACCTTGTGTGCCAGGGGGCCGGTCGCCACGTCCGCCTGCAGCTGATTGTCGAGCGCCACGTTGTTGGCGTGCGCCTTGACGTAGTTGTAGGTGCGATCAACCAAACGATTGCTCGGCACGCCGTTCACGAGCGTCATGCCCTCGGAGCGGGTGGCCGCGAGATCGTTGGTGACCTCGGTGTAGCGAAAGTCTTGCCGGAACTGAAAAATGTCGTTCAGCCGGTGCTCAAACGCATAGCCGATCGCATACTGCTCCAGCCGGAAGCCATCCGGCCCCGGCTCCCCGATATAGCGGCTGTAGGGAACGGAGCCGTTCGGATTCGGCAGGAACGACACCTGGCCGGGCACGTATTGCTGATAGCCCTTGTTGTCGATCTTCTGGTAGTGCGAGAGAATCGTGAACGTGATGTCGACAGTCGGCCGCCACGTGAAGCTCGGCGCGATGAAAATCTTGTCGTCGCGCATGTGATCGGTCTGCGTGTCGCTGAGCCGAGCGAGACCGACGAGGCGGTAGAGAAACTCTCCGTTCTTGTCGATCGGGCCGCCGACATCGAACGCGCCCTGGACCCGGTTGAACGAGCCGAACGTCCCGACGAACTCGGCGTGCGGTAGTGCGGTCGGCCGCTTGCTCACCATGTTGACGAGGCCGCCCGGGTCGGACTGGCCGTAGAGAGCGGAGGAGGGGCCTCTCAAAACTTCCAGGCGCTCCAAGCCATAGGTCTCGACGCGCGGGACCGCGAAGGTGGTCGTATCCATCGGCAGCCGCAGGCCATCGAGATAGCGCGGCGCATCGAACCCGCGCAGCTTGAAGGCATCAAAGAACGTGTTGGTGCCGAAACTCTGAAGCGACACGCCGGGCGTATAGCGCAGCGCCTCGTTGACGTTCTGTGCGCCCTGCGCCTCGATCTGATCCTTCGGCACCACCGAGATCGACTGCGGCGTCGTGAGGATCGGCGTGTCGGTCTTCGTCGCGGTGGCGCTTTGATTCGCCAGATAGCCGGTGACCGGCCCGTTGGTGCGCTCGACGGTGCCGCGCCTGCTCTCCTGCGGAACGACGTCCGGTCGCGGCGCCGGGGCGGCGATGCGCCGCGCAGGCGCGCGTGGCCGCGCCGCCCGTTGGCGGGCGGGTGCGCGACGCGCCTGCTTCTGCGCGGGCGCGTCGACGGTCACTGCGGGCAGTGGCGAAGATTGCGCCGCGGCTGACGAGGACTCGCCATTGAGCGCCAGCCACGAGAAACAGGATGCACTGGCGAGCACCGTATGGATCGCCAGCGCTGAAGAACTTCTCCGCCACATCGTTCTGTTGTCCCCACCACCAAAGCTTTGTTCTTACAAAGCCGAACGACGGGGCGACCACGACGACGAGTATCGCGGCGAAAGGAAGTTCTATCGCGGAAACAAATTAGACTTAGACCGATTATAAAGCGGTGAGTTGGGCGCGAGCAGCCTGGTGATTCTTTCGCCCTTTGAAGCCCGCAATCGGATCAGACATCTCACGTTCGACAATGACGGCGGCGCGTTTCGGCCGACGTCGCGTCTATTGACCTATTCCTCAAGCGCGCTTTGATTTCTTCGGCGCGCGCGCGGGACGTGAGGTCGTGTTCAACGCCACGGCGGCGCGAATGAGCGCTTGCAACGCCTTTTCGTTGATCTTGTCGCCCTCATGAAAATCGATGGCACGCCTGGTGTTGCCTTCGAGGCTGGAGTTGAAGAGGCGGGAGGGGTCCTCCAGCGAGGCACCCTTGGCGAAGGTCATCTTCACGACGCTCTTGTACGTCTCGCCGGTGCAGATGATTCCACCGTGCGACCACACCGGAACGCCACGCCACTTCCACTCTTCGACCACCTCGGGATCGGCCGCTTTGATGAGAGCGCGGATCCGCGCGAGCGTCTCGCCGCGCCAGTCACCCAGCTCCTTGATTCGCGCATCGATCAGCCGAGACGGAGAGGTGCCTCCGTTCTCTGTCTTCGTGCCGCTCTTCTTCGCGGTTGTTGTCGCTTTCCTCATGGTGTCGCTCGCCCGTCACTCGAGTATCGCTCGCCGGTACTTGTGGACCAATGCGGTGGCGTCGCCTCACGCCAAGATACCGCATCTCGTGCTGGCTCACATGCGTTCGCCGGGCAATTGACTGGCTTGCTTCACCCAAGCGGCGAGCAGAGCTTCATCAAGCTGATCATGCTCATGGATATCGAGGTAGCGCACGTGCTTGTGCTTGGACTCGCCGGGCGGCACAGGATCCAGCGACGTGCCACGGAAGAAAGCTACTTTGACGTATTTGGTGAAGCAGTGGAAATTGAGGAACCAGCCCTGGCCCTCCACACCATAGAAGGGCGAGTTCCACTTCACGGCCTTGCGCACGTTCGGGAAGGTGCGCGTGATAAGCGCGTCGAGGCGGCGCCCGACGTCGCTTTTCCAGCCCGGCATGGCCGCGATGTAAGCCTGCACGGGCGCGTCGCCGTCGGCCTTCGCGATCTGCGGGTTGCCGCCGGCGAGAAGAACCGGCTTGTTGGCGGCATTCCCGGCGATCCGCTTGGACCCGGCCTTCGTTGCGACCTTCGCGGCCTTCTTCGACGTCTTGCCAGGCATGTGTTCATCCGCTCCGCCATTTCGTGGTGTAGGGCAGAACGAACAAATACAAACCCGTGAGCAGGAGCAAGATGAGCGGGAGCAGGGCCAAGAGACCGACCCAGACCGGAGGTGCCTCCCGTCCCATGGCGACGATGTTGATGATGACGGCCAGCGTAAAGGCAATCGAGAGCCAGCGGTGAAGCTGGCGAAGCCACTTGTTCCAAGTCAACGAGACCTCCCTCCCAAGATGACCCACAGCGCAACGCTGCGGCTTCATTCTGTCCGCGCCAAGACCTGCTCCAGCCTCCCAAAAAACTGCTGCCACCCGGCATTGGCGCCCCCGTAGGCCTGCCTCTGGTCCGGCCGGAAGCCCGACTGCTCCATGCGCAGATGAGTCCCGGTGCCTGTCGGGGTGAGCGTAAAGGTCACCACACTCGCCAGATTGTAGGCCGCATCGTCGTGCGCAAAATTCCAAGTGTAGGACAGCGTCTTGTTTGGCTCGACGGCGAGGACCTCGCAATCCAGCACGCCGCCCCAGTCGCCGCGAAGATTGAAGCGGTGGCCCACCGCCGGCACGAAGTCGTTCTTCATCAGCCACTCCTCGATCAGGTGCGGCTGGGTGAGCGCGCGCCAGAGCTTTTCCGGCGGATGGGGTAGCTCGCGTTCGACAATGACAGAACGCGTTTCGGTCGCCGCATTGTTCATTGGTCCATCCTTTTGAGCAGATCTTCCAGGTCGTCGAACCGTCGCTGCCAGAAGCCGGCCATCTCGCTGGTCCAGTCGATCAATGGGGCAAGTGCGCCGAGTTGCGCGCTGTAGTGCGTCTGGCGGCCTTCGTGGCGGTCGCGCACCAGCCCCGCGTGCTTCAAAACGCCGAGATGCTTTGAGACGGCCGGCTGCGAGATCCCGGCCCGCGCCGTCAGGGCTCCGACCGTCTGCTCCCCGTCGCGGCACAGTCGTTCGAAGATGGCCCGCCGGGTCGGATCGGCGAGCGTTCTGAACAGGATATCATGGGCGCTCGGCATCTGGCATCGATAACCTGACGGCTATGGATAGACGTATAACCGCTGAGATATATTTCGGTCAAGCGCGAACGCGAAAGGCCGGTCAGTACCTTCTTCTAGCGCTGTTTTCCGGTCGAATTGAAACAAGACCTCTCAGTCGTCATCGCCCGGCTTGACCGGGTGACCCAGTAAACACCGATGGATCGGGGGAGTACTGGGTGCCCCGCTTTCGCGGGGCATGACGAACGAGAGGAATGTGATTCAAATAGAACACGGAATTTGCGCTAGCCGACAACGAAGTCGGAGGCTTCGCCCTCCACCCCGCGGTTCCATGCCGCGCTGGCTATGCGTCGTGTCTTTCGTTGCGCCCTGTCTCGGCGCTGGGCGGATGGCCGAAGCTCCGTCGATAAGCCGCAGCGAACGCCGCCGGGCTCGAAAACCCGACGCGATAGCCGGCTTCCGCAACCGAGACATCGTGCTCGCGCAACAGGACACGCGCCATCAATAGCCGCTGCTCGCGCACATAGCCGAACACGGTCGTGCCTACGACGATTTTGAAGTTCGCCTGCAGGGTCGTGATGTTCGTACCGACCTGTCGTGCGAGCTCCAGGGCGCGCGGCGGCGTGATCAGGCTCGCATCGAGAATCTCGCGCGCCTGCATCACGCGATCGTAATGCGTGCGCCCGATCTCCATCACCATCCGGCGCTCGTGCTCGAGCAGCTTGGCAACTTCGAGGACGAACGACAGCGCATTGCACTCGAGGAAGAGCTCGCCGAGCGGGCCGTTGTAGCAATGGTCGAGCGCCTCGCGCGCGATCTCGAGCAGACGCGGCGAGCGTGCCAGCGTCTCGGTGCGAAAACCGCCGCGGCAGAAATTGTTGAGCATCGAAAGACCGTCATCGGCCACTTGCTCTGCGAACCGGTCAAAGAAGTTCGCAGACAGCGCGAAGCCGGCACCACAGCATCGGTGCTGCGTGCGGAAGGGACGTCGACATTTCGTCGGCTCGGAAAAGCCGACCAGCACCGGCCGTTCGCGCCGCCGCCAGACGCTGTCATGGCCGTCGACCTGCATCACGTCGTCGTCGCCTTGCAGCAGCACGCCGCACATCAGCGACGGCTCGACGTCGACGACAAATTCCTGGTCGCTGAGATAAGTGATGTCGTGCGCTGATGCGGTCAGCCCGCTGTGCACCTCGTAGGTCAGAAGGCGGCCGGCGAGCGCCGGCGTTTGCAGGTTCAATGCCATCTTGTTGGCCGGCTCGATGCTCAATGAAGCTTCGGCGGCAGCTCTGAGAACATCCGAGACAGTGAGCCGGTCGGTCGACAGGCGGTGGATGACCCTCACGCGAATGGTCCCTCGTCACGCGCCCGGATGGAATTGGATCAGCAAGATCATGAGCTTATCTGCCGGCCCTCGGTGCTAGATCAAACGATCCGGTGCTTCAATACCGACAGTCTGGATTTGGTCAAAACGACACGGCGAGCTGCGCAAGCGCTCCGCCCACACCGCGTCAAACCGCAATTGCATCAAGGGAACCAACGCCGCATTCGCGCGTGGCCGCTCGGGAGCCTGCTCAAGACTTCCGATCTGTCACACGACGGTCATACTCCTTGCTCGATCTGTTAAATATTTCAACCGGTTAGGAAAAAACAAACGCTTTGCCGCTAGCAGAGTCCGCGCCACGTCCAACGCGGATTGCCATGAAACTGACCACCGGTCTGCGGCTCGGTATCGCGGCGAAAGCCGCCATTCTCATTGTCGGCCTCGGCCTGCTCTCAACGCTTGCCAACTGGTTCGCGCTGCAGGGCGCGCAGAGCCTCGATCGTGTCAACGCAACAATGGCAAGCCGCGTCGCGCCGGCGCAGCTGGCGCTCGCTGAGGCGAAAGCGGCGCTGAACAATCTCGGCCTCGCAGTTTTCAAGACCATGGCGGCGACCGAGCGCGACGTCGCGCGCCAGGCAAGCCTCGAAATCGCGAACCAGAGCGCAGCCGCGCGGCAATGGCTCGCCTCAGTCGGCGAGTATTTTCCGAACCGCGGCGACGACGTCAGCGTGATCGTCGAGAAGCTCAATCGCGCCGAGGCGCTTGCGGATCGGATCCGCGCGGCGGCCCTTTCCGGCGACACGCGCCGCTATGGCGGCGAAATGCTCGACCTGAGATTCGACGCCGCGCTCGATGACGCGCTCGGACAGATGAACCGCTTGACCAACATTCTCGGCGGCGAGGCGCGCGAGGCGCTCGCGCAGGCCGAGAGCGCGCAGGCGGTCACGCTCAAGCTGATCGTGATCGTGCTCATCTCCGGTACGCTCGCGACCGTCCTGCTCGCGCTCGGCCTCGCCGAATTCTCGGTCGCGCGGCCGCTGCGTCGGCTGACGGCACAGGCCCGGCGCATTCGCGCGGGCGGAGCCCTCGAGATCGCGCCTGGCGACCGCACGCTCCAGCGCAGCGATGAGATCGGCACGCTGGCGCGCTCGTTTCACGAGATGATCGACAAGCTCAAAGCCGCGCAAGAAACGCTCGCGACCCAATACACGCGGCTCGATGCAGCGATCAACAATCTGCCGCAAGGCCTGTGCATGTTCGATGCCGAGCAGCGGCTCATCATCTGCAATCGCCGTTATGCCGAGCTTTACGGGCTCGCGGCCGAGTACACGCGGCCGGGCACGCACCTGCGCGCCATTCTCGAAGCGCGCGCCACGAACGGGCACTATCCGCAGGCGCCGGCCGATTATGTGGAAAGCCGCATCGCGGCGGTGGCGCAGCGGCAGGCGGTCTATGTGATCGACGAGCTTGCCGGCGGACAGTCCATCGCGATCTCGCATCAGCCGATGCTCGACGGCGGCTCGGTCGCGATCCACGAGGACATCACCGAGCGGCGCGCCGCGGAAGCAAAGATCGCGTATCTGGCGCATCATGATGCGTTGACCGACTTGCCGAACCGCACGCACTTCCGCGATGCAATGATCGACGCGCTGAAAGCGCTCGACCGCGGCGAGGCGGTCGCGACGCTCTGCCTCGACCTCGACCAGTTCAAGACCGTGAACGATACGCTCGGCCACCCGGTCGGCGATGCGCTGCTGCAGGTGGTCGCCGGCCGCTTGCGCGCCTGCGCCGGAACCGCCGATGTGGTTGCGCGGCTCGGCGGTGACGAATTCGCGATCGTGCAAGTCGGCGAGCAGCCGGTCGCGGCGACGACGCTCGCCGAAAACATCATCGACGCGCTCACCGCGCCGTTCGAGGTGCAGGGCCATCAGGTCGTGATCGGGGTCAGCATCGGCATCGCGGTCGCGCCGACCGACGGACGCGATCCTGATCAGCTGCTGCGCAACGCCGACATGGCGCTCTACCGCGCCAAGGAGTCCGGCCGCGGCAGCTATCACTTCTTCGAGCCGGGCATGGACGCCAAGATGCAGGAGCGGCGCGCGCTCGAGCTTGATCTGCGCAAGGCGCTCGAGAACGGCGAGCTCGAGCTCTATTATCAGCCGCTGATTCGGCTCGACACCAACGAGATTAGCGGCTTCGAGGCGCTTCTGCGCTGGCAGCATCCGCGTCGCGGCGACGTGCCGCCGGGCCAATTCATTCCGCTCGCCGAGGAGATCGGCGTCATTGGGGCGATTGGTGGTTGGGTGCTGAATCGCGCGTGCCACGATGCCGCGAGCTGGCCGCCGCAAATCAAGGTCGCGGTCAATCTTTCGCCGGTGCAGTTCAAGAGCACCACGCTCGCGCTGCAGGTGATCGCGGCGCTCGGCGCCTCGGGGCTGGCGGGTGAGCGGCTCGAGCTGGAAATCACCGAGACGGTGCTGCTGCAGGATACCGAAACGACGCTGTCGACGCTCAACGATCTCCGCGCGCTCGGCGTGCGCATCTCGATGGACGATTTCGGCACCGGCTATTCGAGTCTTGGCTATCTGCGCAAGTTTCCGTTCGACAAGATCAAGATCGACCGCTCCTTCATCCAGGATCTCGCCGACAAGCCGGGCTCGATCGCGATCGTGCGCGCGGTCGCGAGCATCGGCAGCGCGCTCGGCATGGCGACCACGGCAGAAGGCGTCGAGACCGAGGAGGAGCTCGCGCAGCTGCGCCGCGAAGGCTGCACCGAAGTGCAGGGCTACTTGTTCAGCCGGCCGCAGCCCGCGCGCGAAGTCGCACGGCTGATTGCGCAGCAACACGCAGCCGCGGGACGCGCAAGCGTTAACGCGTGAGCGCGGCGGTAACCGCGCGTTTGCACTCATTGACGAGAGCTTAAGGCTCGCGCGCGCCCGCGCGCTCGAGCCACATGAGGAATCATTTAAGGCTTGCCCGATAGGATTGCGGCTTCGGGGAGCAGGGGTGGCCGACAGCGTTCTGTGTCGGCCGTCGTCAGTCAGTTCGGGTCGCGTCAATGAATCGCCAGCAGCGCCGTGCCGGCGCCAGATCTGCGGGCGTGAGGACAGGGCGTGCAAGCGATGCCCGGACAGCCGCGATTCTCGGTCGACTCGAAGCCGGGCTCGCGCATCAGCAAGCGGGACGATTGCTGGAAGCCGAGGCGTGCTATCAGCAGGCGCTCGCGCTTGAGCCGGACCATCCGGACGCGCTGCATCTGCTCGGCGTCGTCGCCTATCAGTCCGGGCGCCATGATCTCGCGGTCGCGCTGATCCGCCAGGCGATCAAGCGCAACGGCCAGAGCCCTTACTACTGCTTCAACCTTGCGCTCGCGCTCAAGTGTCTCGGCCGTCTTGACGAAGCGCTCGCGAGCTATGATCGCGCGCTCGCGCTCGACCCTGCGTATGTGGAGGCGCATCATGATCGCGCCCTGGTGCTGGAAGCGCTGCGGCGGCCGGCCGACGCGGTCGCGAGCTACGACCGCGCGCTCGCGCTCCGGCCGGATGACGTGGACGCGCTCTATAACCGCGGCAATGCGCTGAAAAATCTCGGCCGCCACGATGCCGCGCTCGCGAGCTACGAGCGGGTGCTGGCGCGCCAGCCGAACCATCCGCAGGCGCTCAACAATCGCGGCAACATGCTGCAGGCGCTGCGGCGGCTCGATGACGCCCTGGAAAGCTACGATCGCGCGGTCGCGCTCAAGCCGGATTATCTCGAAGCGTTCAACAATCGCGGCGTCGTACGGCACGAGCTCAAGCAGTTCGATGCCGCGCTCGCCGACTACGACGCCGCGCTTGCGCTCATGCCCGATTGCGTCGAAGCGCTCTACAACCGCGGCAACGCGCTGCAGGCGCTGGCGCGCTTCGACGAAGCGCTCGCAAGCTATGATCGCGCGCTCGCGCTCAACCCGCATCATGCCGAGGCCTGCTACAATCGCGGCAATGCGCTGCGCGAGCTCAAGCGCATCGACGCCGCGCTCGCAAGCTACGCACAAGCGCAGGCGCTGAAAGCCGATTACGCCGAGGCGCACTGGAACGAGGCCTATCTGCGCCTGTTGAGCGGCGATTTCGAGCGCGGTCTTGCGCAAGCCGAATGGCGCTGGCGCAACCCGGCGCTCGCCCTGCAGCCGCGCGGTTTCGCGGAGCCGCGCTGGCACGGCGCCGAGCCGGTCGACGGCAAGACCATCCTGCTCTACGCCGACGAGGGCCTCGGCGATACGATCTGCTACAGCCGCTACGTCCCGCTGCTCGCGGCGCGCGGCGCGCGCGTGGTGATCGAGGTCGAAGAGCCGCTGCGCAGGCTGATATCCGGTCTCGCCGGCGTGTGGCGTTGCGTGGCGCGCGACGAAGCGCCGCCGCATTTCGACCTGCATTGTCCGCTCTCGAGCCTGCCCCTGGCCTTCCGCACGCGCCTTGCGACAATTCCGGCGGCGCCTTATCTGCGCGCCGCGCCGTCGGCGCAGTGGCGCGCGCAGCTCGCAGCGAAACAGGGCCTCAAGATCGGACTTGCCTGGTCGGGCAACCCGCGCCACAGCAACGATCGCAATCGCTCGCTGCCGTTCGCAAGCCTCTCTCCCTTGTTTGACGCGGCCGCCACCTTCGTAAGCCTGCAGAAGGACGTGCGGCCCGATGACTTGGCCGCGTTGCAAGGTGCCGCGCAGGTGATCGATGCCGGTCCGTCGCTGCGCGATTTCGCCGAGACGGCGGCGTTGATCGGCGAGCTCGATCTCGTGATCTCGGCCGACACCAGCGTTGCGCATCTCGCCGGCGCGCTCGGGGTGCCGGTGTGGATTCTGCTGCCGTTCATTCCCGATTGGCGCTGGCTGCTCGAGCGCGACGATAGCCCGTGGTATCCGACCGCGCGTTTGTTCCGTCAGGACGCGGGACGGGAATGGGAACCTGTCATCAATCATATGGCGAACGCCCTGCGAACATTCACAAAGTCGCGCGGCTGACTCGACCTTTGTCGGTGTCGATTTGGATTCCATTAACCGCGATGCAAACCGGCGTCGGTCCTGTGACAAAATAAGCTAGTTCGTAGCGTCCCGTGCGTATCGTTGCGTCAAATAGGGCGGCAGCGATGCAGGGGAAGCGGCGGATCTGGTTGCGGGCCTTCGCCCAGCCCTTCACCTATTTGGGCGTGCTCCTTCTCG
>Ga0081539_10001846_pt1 | contig 33403 bp, 35 predicted proteins | sample TabmetS4T2R2_FD_71023 | JGI IMG/M metagenome (GOLD analysis project Ga0081539, IMG submission 71023) | Tabebuia heterophylla rhizosphere microbial communities from the University of Puerto Rico - S4T2R2 | ecosystem: Host-associated > Plants > Roots > Rhizosphere ... | reverse complement strand
CCGCCGGCCGAGATGCGGCAGGCGCTCGCTCCCCCCGGCTGACCCTCCGTGAGCAAGCCGGGCTTGCGCTGGTTCGCGCCTGCAGCCGCGGGCGCCGCGCCGCTCATGCCGGCAGCTGCGGCAGCTTCTTGCTGTTCATCAGCCCGGCGCGCACGAGATGGACGGCGTTGGCGATGTTGCTGGTTCTGAGCAGCTCTCGCGTCTCGGGGTCGCTCAATCCCGTCCGCAGCGTTCCCGGAAGATCGGCCCGCGCCTTCAGGACGAACCCGAACAACGCATCGAGCGAGTTCTCCACGCTGGCGAGATGGGTAGGTACGGCAAACTTCCGGGCGCCATCCAATAGCGTCACCAGCGCGGGGTTATTCGCTCTGTGCCAATCGAGCGTCAGCTCGCGCGGGCGCTCGTCGCCGGAAGCCAGCAGGGCATTGGCGAGAACCTCCGCCGCTCCGCCGAAGCCGCCGAGGATGTAGACCGGGCATTCCGACTGCAACGTGACCAGAGCTTCCTCGAAAATGCCGGGAAGGAAGCCGGCGTAGCTGTCCGCCTTGCCGCCGAGCAGAATCCTGGCGGTGACGGGAGGAATCCGCTCCGGCTGCGGCACGTCGGGATTGTCGATCCACATCTCCTGCATCATCAACCGGCGCATCGCGCTCAGGGTGATCGCCTTGTTGAACAAGGTTCGCGCATCGGCCTGATCGGCGCTGGCATCCGGCAGGATGTCGGCGTCCGAAAGTCCCGCCATGCGCTGGGTGATGCGGACGACGCGGCAGCAATTGATCCATTGAGCCTCGATCTTCGGCGTAATATCGAGATACCAGGGCCACGGCGAATGATTGTAGAGCTTGCCGATCTGCAGGCCGGAATCGCCGCTGTCCTCCTGCTCCGCGCTGACAACACGCAGCAACGGGAAGACGAAATTGTCCTCGGTGTCTTTCCAGTTCCCGCCATAGGCAAGGCTGGCGCCTTGCCTGAGAATCGGCCGGGCGAGCCGCACCAGCAGCTCGCGCAGGTGCTCGAGGCCCATTCCTCGCGCCAGCATGTTCTCGCGCTGGTAGGAGATCGAGAAAGCGACGACATTGTCGGCGATCGCGGTCGACCGATATTTGCTGACTGACGTCACAGCAGCGCCTCCTCGAAGGAGCGGAATGTCAGAGCCGGAAAGAGATCGCTGAGGATTGCCAGCTCGAGCCCCGACAATCCCCGTCCAGGATACAGCAAATCGTGCGGCGCGCCGGCGCGAATCCGCGGAATGTGCAGCAATGTGGTCGGGTCCGGCAACGTATTGATGATGATCTGGTTCGCGTTCGAGGGAATTGAGGATCCCAGGGCCGAGTGAAACGAGGCGAGCATGGCGTCGCGGATCACCGTGGTGACGATCAGTTCCTCCAGATTGGCGACATCGTCGGCCCAGCGGATCAGGGTACTGTTGCCGAACTCCGACACGCCGATGGAAGACGTGCCCGCCTTCATCGCCTCGACCACCACGGACGGGTAGACAAACCAGCGCTCGGCTTGCCCCGCGACGCTGTTCTCGAGCAGGTGCGGACGCCGGAACAGCGACGACTCCCGACGGCACCATGGCCGGCTGCCGTACGCAGCGCTGCGTACCGCGATAAAGGCAGCCGTATCGCTCGCGCTCAGGCCGCTTTGAATCACGCGGCTGAACTTCGAGCCGAACGCGATGTCGTTCTCGTCGAAGAAGGCGGTGAGCTGGGTTTGACTGTAGATGTAGTCGCGCAGCCGGCGCGCCGGCTCGGTGCCGTCCTGCTTGGCGTGACTCAGGAACACGTTGACCTTCGGCAACGGGGCATCGGGCAAAGGAGCCGCCCCTGCGGAAGATATAGCCGGTCTCGGCAACATCACCCGGCACATCGCCTCGGTAATCTGCTTCAGGAGCGATCGAACCACGTTCTCGAACGCCTTCCCGGCCGTGGGTTCCGACAGCGGCAGGCCGGTTGGCCGCAAATAGTTCATCTCCCGAAGCGCGGCCGGCATGTTGTAGGCGGTCGCGTCGAGCGCAACGGGGATCATGACGCGGTGCATTTCCGGCGGGTTGCCCAACGCCAGTTCGCCGAGCCAATGGCGCCAGCTTTGATCGGCGACCATGTTTTCCTCGATCAGCGGCAGCACCACCTGCAAATTGCTGACTCTCTGCCGCGTCCTGACATAGGTATCGGAAACCAAACGCGTCTCTCCCGGCAGTGGCGGCGGCAAGCCATTGGCGGGCGCTTTCGGAGCCGGAAGACATCGATAGAATACTTCGGGACCAAGACCGTTCCCCGGACGGAGCCATTCCAGTATCCGCCGGGCCAACTTTTCCCCGAGCGGGCACCGTGGGTGCCAGAGCACGAATATCTCCGGAATTAGAGCGTTGCGCGCTGCGTTCATCAACGACCCCCGCTTGGCTGTGGCGGCTCTCCAGACGTACAACCACAAGTGATACGGATACAATCAATCGGGTTGTGAGACGTGAGGTATTAAACCATAATGACTCCGTCTGTTTGAGCCATAATCGCCCGCGCCTTGTCGTTTTATTGGACGAGCAGCGGAGGATTTTTTTGCGGGCCGCATTTGCGAACGGAGCGATTGCCGTGACCGAAAGCACAACGTCCACCGCCGCGACGACCGACGCGGACAAGGCGGCCGCGCACGCATTCCTGTCCGAACTGAACACCCGCATCGCCACGCAGCCGCTGCCGTACCAATACGGCGTCGAGGCGCGTGCGCTGGAAAGCCTGTGGGAACTATTCGGCCTCGCCCGCGAGACCATGAAGAAATATCCGGGCTGCAAGGCGTTCGCCGAAGCCGCTACCGCGATGCTGAACGAGGATCTGCGGCCCGTTACGGCGAAATGGCACCGCGCCTATGTGGCAGGCGTCCTGGACTCGCGCGACGGCGCTGATGAATTCCGCGGTGATCTGGCGGAAGTCCAGAAGCGGTTGAGGGAATTCGCCGGTCAGCTGCAACTGATGGCCTATGGCGAAAAGCTCCGCGACATTTCGCCGCCGCCGGTGATTTCGCAGGCTGAACTGGACGAGTGCCTCAAAGATCTCGCCTTCGGGCTTGGCCCGCATCCCGGCGTGCCGGCCAAAACGATCGAAGACATCAACCGCGCCGAGGCCGATGAGGTCGCAAAGCGCAGGCAGCTTCGCGTGGAAGACCCGCTGCGGATGGCCGAGCGCACCAACGCTGTGGGTCTCGGTCTTTCCGGTGGCGGCATCCGGTCGGCCACATTTTGCCTGGGCGTCACCCAGGTTCTGGCTGAGCGCGGCTTGCTCAAGGACGTGGATTTCCTGTCCACCGTGTCCGGCGGCGGATACACGGGGAGTTTTCTGACCGCCCGGCTGGGCAGCAAGGAGCCGTACTCCGACGTCGCCGCGCCGCACGGACCGGATTCCGCCGCTGTCAGCTACCTTCGTCATCACGCCAAATTTCTGACGGCGATCGATCTCAGGGATCGATGGTCGATGGTGACGGCGACGCTGGCTGGCATGATCCTGAACTGGTCGACGCCGATCCTGCTGGTTGCGATCGCCGCGCTTGCCGCCGCATGGCTGGCGCATATTCCCGGCGGGTCGAAATGGTGGCCCTTGCTGGTTGCCGCATCCGCCATGCTCAGCGTCGGCGCTCTCTTGCTGTACGGCTTTCTGATGCGGCGCGAACCGAAAGCAGCGCTTTTCGGCGGCGATCTCTTGGGCTGGGCGACCGCGGCCACCGCGCTGCTCGCCATTGGCTGGCTTGTCGCGACAGGGCATGAGAAAATTCCCGAGTGGACGACAAGGTCTTCACATTGGTTGATATCCGGAGGTCTCGGCAGCTTGGCGGCGCTCGCAGGGCCGGCAGCGCTTCGATTTTTGCCGGTGCTGAAAAATCCGGCGGTGCGCAAGATCGTGCTGCAGGCGCTGCTCTGGATTGCCGGACTGGTCATCCCGCTGGGCGCCGTTGCCCTGTTCTATGCGTTCTGGTGGCAGGTCGACCACGCGCCCGTGACGTTTGCCATCATCATTGCACTGGCGGTCCTCGCAATGGCCGTGCTGAACGTCAACCTCACTTCGCCGCATCGCCTGTATCGCGACCGGCTCGCGGCGAGCTTCATCCAGAAGGAGGAAGCCGGAAAGCCGTCGATCGCTCTGACGGAAATCAATCCGCAAGGCAGCGCGCCGTATCATTTGATCAACGCCGCGCTGAATCTGCCGTCCAGCGCGACCCCCGCCTTGCGTGACCGCAAATGCGATTTCTTCCTGTTCTCGAAGCATTGGTGCGGTTCACCGATCGCAGGCTATTGCAAGACTTCCGAATGGAAGACCAATGATGCGCCGGCGGATCTTGCGACCGCGATGGCCGTCTCGGGAGCGGCGGTTTCCTCCTATATGGGGCTGGGCGCGATGCCAAGCCTGACCGCGCTGCTGACGTTTCTCAATGTCCGGCTCGGGTTCTGGATCCGCAATCCCGGCAAGCCGGGTGGGCTCAATCCCGGATTCATGTGCCTGATCCGCGAAATGATCGGCATCGAGATGTCCGAGGACAAGCCCTGGCTCAATCTTTCCGACGGCGGCCACATCGAAAACATGGCGGTTTACGAGCTGCTGCGCCGGCGATGCAAATACATCATCTGTGTCGACGGCGAATCCGATCCGGAATACACTTTCCAGGGATTCATGACCCTGACGCGGCATGCGCAAATCGATTTCGGAATCCACATCGAATCGAGCCTGAGTGAGCTGCGGCCGGATCCGAAAACGAAATTCAGCCGCGCTCACTACGCCTTGTGCCGCGTGCACTATCCGGACGAAGGCCCGGATCGGCCGAAGGCGACCGGGCTGCTGCTATACCTGAAACTGTCCGTGACCGGCAACGAATCCGAGTTGATCAAACGCTATCGCATCACGCATCCGGAATTTCCGCACCAGACCACGCTGGATCAGTTCTTCGACGAGGAACAGTTCGAGGCCTACCGTCAGCTCGGCGCTCACGTCGCCGAGGGCCTGTTCCTGCCTGCGCTGATGAGCGGCAACACGAAGCCGCCGACCGCGGCCGACTGGTTCAGGCGGCTGGCAGGCAATCTGCTCAAACCGCAAACCGTTGGCTGAGGACGAGACGATGAGCGATGTCCGGCTGTCATCGGAGCGCGGCCAACCTGACCAAAGTCATCGTCTATGTCAGCACCAACGACACCCCGTTCCTCGATTTTGATGCACTAATTGTGAGCAGCAAGCGAGGTTAGCGGAAATTGCCAGCGCGACGGCGGCGATGTAGCTTGCAGGCCATCTGCCGGGCAAACACATCGGGAGCATTTCATGCGCGCCGCCGCCCTGCTTGTTGCCCTCGTGCTTTCGCTGGCTTCGCCTGCCCGCGCCGCCGACGTTGCCGCCGCGCAAAACGTGATCCGCGCGCAGGAGCAGGCCTTCGCCCGCAACGATGCCGCCGCGGCCTATTCCCATGCCGCGCCGGCGATCCGGGAGATTTTTTCGCATCCGGAAATCTTCATGCAGATGGTGCAGCAGGGCTACGCACCGGTGTACCGCCACCAGAGTTTTGAGTTCGGCGAGGCAAAGATCTCCGACGGCCAGGTCGCGCAGCGCGTCCATATCGTCGATGAGAAGGGCGAGGCCTGGGAAGCGCTCTACACGCTGGAGCAGCAGCCGGACGGCAGCCTGAAGATCACAGGCTGCTCGCTGCTCAAAGCGGGCACGGCGGCCTGACCTCAGTAGGTCGGCGTGATGCGCAGGTTCGTCGCCGGTTTCGGAATGTGGCCACCACGAATGGTCGGTGGGTCGCGCCAACCCTTTCCGAGGGCAACCAGCGCTTCCGCCCGCTTCAACATCACCTCCACCCGCTCTCGGGTGTCCTGGGTATAGGGCGGGTGTTTGCCGGGATGCACGGGCTTTTCGTAAGGCTCCTCCTCCTCGTATTTCTTGAGAAACGCGCCGAACTCGCCCGGCACCTGCTCGTAGGCCGCGGCAACTTCGTCCAATGTCTCCTCCATCCGCGCCATCGAGACGAGGAAGCGGCGCCACCGGTGTTCGTCCATGTCGAAATCGTCGCGCAACAGAATGCCGGCCTGCCTGCCGTAGCCGACCAGCTTGTCGACCGTCGCCTGGCTCATGGTCAGGTTCAGTCCGCCCTCGTCCGGCTTCAGCGCCACGTGGACGATGCGCTCCCGGTAACCGGGAAGCGTGCTTTGCAGATTGTCGTGCCAAGCCATCGCAGAGTACAGCAGCCGCAACAGAAAATTGCCTAGGCCGCCGAACAGCAGGATCGGCAACTGGATTCCGCTGATCGCCTTGCCGGGCAACCAGACACTGTCATAGTTCCGCTTGGGGTCGAATTCGTCGAGCGAGATGGCGAATGTCGGGCTGTTCGGCAGCGGATGGTCGAAGAACTGGATCGGGAAATTGCTCGTCAATCCGCCGTCGCTGAACAGGCAGCGCCTTAGCCTGTCTCTTTCCGCCTTTTCGTGCAGCGTGAAGTCCCGCGTCCAGAGTGGCACCGCCGAAATCAACCCCGGAAAGCTCAGGCTCATTCGCGCGGCCACCAATAGTGGCAGCAGCGATCGATCGGGAAAATAATAGAACTCGCCCTGCTCGCCCATCGGGGGCTTGAAGGGACGGCATTTGCCGACAAGGAATGACATGATGCTAGCGGGGAAGATCCTGTCCCATTCGTCCCGCCTGAAGAAGAAGCGCTTATTCTCCAGCGGCAGGGTATAGGGCCGCTCTTCCACCAGGCTGGTCGTCATCATCTTGAGCTTGATGGGCGGTGCATGGTCCGGCGGCGTGTCCAGGTCACCAAAGGTGAGCGGATCGTTTTCTTTGCCGCGTCCTGCGGCTTCCTGAATGAGACGCGCCAGCCAGTCGACGAACGCTTCCTGCGCGTTGTCGGGCTGTCTGATGCCGGGACAGATGCCAAAATCGTTGGCGGGCAGATCGGTGTTGGCGGCTTTGGTGAGGCGCCAGGCGAGCGCAGCGGTCAGCCCTGCCAAGGCCAGCAGGACGCCAAGGCAAAACCAGCCCCAGCCCGGCCCAAAAATGAGCGCAACGACGGCGATGACGACGCCGGGCAACACGCCGACCAACGCGGCGAGCCAATAGCCGCAAATCGCCGCGGCGATCGCGGCGACGATGCGGCCGGTAGTGCTGCTGGCCTTCAGCATCGCCACGAAGATGGCAAACAGCGGCCTCAGCTTGCGCGACGGCTGAAACATGGCAAGCAGATGCGGCCCGACCTCCTGCGGCACCTGCTTCAATCGTTCGAAGCCGGCATTCGGGATCGGCCTGCCGTATTCCGCGGCGGCGCCGGCCGCCGCCGCCATGGCGCCCGCCGAGGTGCCGCCGATATTCGAGAACCGATATTTCGTGGAGAGCTCGACCAGCGCCAGCGGGTAGACGACGCCGCTGGTGATGCCGCCCTTCATGACGATGTCGCAAGACTGTGCTGGTTTCTGTGTTGTCATCACCGCGCCTCCCCGCTGCCGATGCGCAGACAGTGTGGCGCGGGTAAAGCGCAATCTCAAGTAGTTCGTTGCCGCGCCGAACAATGATGCGCGCGGAAGCCGGCTCTTGCGAGCGGCGAGGCGACTGCAGCGCCGGCGACAGGGCAAAGACTGCGCCGGCCTTAAAAGTATCCTTCGAGGAAAGCTGCGGTCTCGTCCGAGAGGCCGACGATCTTGTTGGTCGCCTGGCGATAGAATTTGAAATTGAGCTCGGTCTCGGGCCGGCCGTCATTCCAGTCGCCGAAACGTTTCAGTTCGCTGCGGCCGAGCGGCCGCTTCGCAAGCGCCGTGCGCCTGACCGTGATACTCACGCGCGGTGTTTGCCTGATAAGTCCAGGCCTCCTCGCCTTGGCAGATGTGACGACACCGCGTGCGATCAGCCCCTGCCCGCCCTCGTTCTCGCTGGCGAACAGGAAGATGGTGTCGCCTTCGGATATCTGCTTGCTGCCATACATGGTCTTTTGGGCGGCAAACGTGAATGCGCGGGCATGCGGATCGTCGATTTCGGCTTTGATTGCGAATGCCATGATCCGCTCGCCGGGAGTCTATCGGCCCTACGCCATCGCCAGCCGTTGCCGCCCGCGCATCAGCAGCATCAGTACGATGGCGATGTTGAGCAGATTCCAGGCAAAGCCGTTGGCGAAGGCGGCCGCGTAGGAGCCGGTCCAATCGAAGATGACCCCGGAGATCCAGCCGCCAAAGGACATCCCGACCACGGAAGCGAAGATCACGATGCCGACGCGGGTTGCGGCCTCGTTGGCCGGCATGGTCTCGCGCACGATGATGGCATAGCTCGGCACGATGCCGCCCTGGAACAGGCCGAACATCGCCGAGATCAGATAGAGCGACGGCAGGCTGGTGAAGAACAGATAGAAGAACAGCGCCACGGCCTGTGCCACCGATCCGATCATCAGCGTGACCATGCCGCCGAACCTGTCGGCGATGAAGCCCGAAGCGATGCGGCTGACGATGCCAAACGCCATCATCAACGACAGCATTTCCGCGCCCCGCGCGGGGCCATAGCCGAGATCGCCGCAATAAGAGACAATATGAACCTGCGGCATCGACATGGCCACGCAGCAGGCGATGCTGGCGATACACAGGATGACGGTCAGCGTGTTGGTCGAGAGGTTCAGGTCGACCTGCGGTAGCGGCGCATTGGCACGATCGTGTGCCCCATGGCTTGCCATGATGGCGCGCAGCACCAGTAGCAGGATGGTCATCAGCACGGCGCAGATGCCGGCGATCGCAAAGTGCGTTGGACGCCAGCCGAAGCTTTGTGTGCCCCAGTTAACGAGTGGCGGCCATATGGTGCCTGCGAAATAATTGCCGCTGGCGACGATGGTCACCGCAAGGCCACGATAGCGCTCGAACCAGTGCGAGGCTTCCGCCATCAAGGGCGCGAAGGTTGCCGACCCGCCGAATCCCATCAGGAAGGACGCGGCAATGAACTGCCACAGCGCCGTCGACAATCCCGCAAGCACGTAGGACGTCACCAGACAGGCAATGCTGACGGCCATTGCGGGAACGATGCCGAGCCGGTCGGTGATCCGGCCCATGATGACGCCGCCGAGGCCAAAGCCGAAGAAGATCGCGGTCGCGGCGAGCGAAACCGCGCCGCGGGTGGCGGCGAACTCGGCCTGCACCACCGGCATGACCACCACGACCGACCACATGCCGACCGCGCCGACGGACGCGATCAAGACCGCCACGACCAGGCGCAGCCACGCCTGACGCGAGTCCGGAACAAATTGGTCGGCGACTGTGGAGAAGTGAGAAGAAATTACCACGGCATACCCAACTTGGGCAGCCGGGTGCCGCCGGTCAACCCACAATGCCGCGATATTGGGCATGCAATTGCCGCGCGGTTCGACCGGCCCCACGAAATGCGCCCAGCGTGGATCCGGATGAAGAATCTATCCGACATGGCTTTCGGCGAAGTTGCGCTCGACATGAAAGGATTTCGCCGTGATCAGCCACCGGCCCTCCACCAGGTGGAACGCCAGATAATCCAGGTACTGCAACTGATCGATCCTGACCCTCACCTTCGCCATCGCCTGGCTCGGTGAGGCGAAGTCCAGAGACAAAATCTCCTGCACCCGCGGAGCACCCTTGGATTGCGGCGATTGCCTCGATGCGAGCGCGCTCCGGTATTCCGCCGACGGCAACAGCCGCAGCGCATCATCTCTCAGGCCGTGCAGTTGGGCGGTCGGTGCAAAAACCCGCTCGAAGCGCGACACGTCGTTGTCGAACATCAGGTCGAAATAGCGCTCGATGGCCTCAAGCAGCGCGAGGATTGTTGATCGATCGGACATTCGCCGCCTCCATGGTCAGGACTGCGAAAGCGTGGCACGCGAAGCCGAGGCATGTCCTTGCAAAGCATGCCTGGGATGGAAGATAATCGGCAGTAACTGCCAAATTTAGTCTCTTGAGAGACGCATCATGCCGAATCCCGATCTCGATACCATCGATTGCCGGATCATCACCGAACTGCAATTCGATGGGCGGCTCAGCAATGTCGAGCTTGCGGACAGGGTCGGATTGTCACCCTCCCCCTGCCTGCGGCGCATCAAGAGGCTGGAGACATCCGGCTATATCGAAGGCTACCGGGCGGCGCTAAAGCGCGAACTTGTCGGTCTCGGCTTCTCGGTCTTTCTCAGCGTCAAGCTCAACGAGCACGCCAATGAGCGGGTCGCCCATTTTGAGCGGACCATGGTGGACCTGCCCGAGGTGATCGCCTGTCACCTCGTTTCAGGCGAGGCGGACTATCTTCTGGAAATCGTCGTGCCGGACCTGCCCGCCTACCAGCGGTTCCTCGTGAGCAAGCTATTGAACATGCCGGTGGTGCGCGAGGTCCGCAGCAATATCGCAATCCAGTCGCTGAAGGCAGGCGCACCTCTGCCATTGGGACATCTTCGGCCCTAGCCGATCAGCGCAGCAGGTTGCAGGCCGCCACGCGGTTGATGTCGGCCAGACGACGGATGGCGGAGGAGATCAGAGCCCTCTTGCGACTCGAAAGCCGACGTCGCTGTAGCGGCCGTCGGGCGACAATCCCATGCGGAAGGCTGACCGGAGGCCGTTCGCATTGCGATACCAGGAACCTCCACGCAGAACGCGATTGGGCGTGTCTCCGGTCCGCCATGCCGAACCGTCATTGGGCGCCCCGCGATAGCTCGAATGCCAGACGTCCTCGCACCAGGACCAGACGTTGCCGTGGATGTCAAAGAGACCGAACGCGTTAGGCTTCTTTTCGCCGACCGGATGGGTCGTACCGCCGGAGTTCGCTTGGTACCAAGCGTACTCCAACAGCCACGCCTCGTCATCTCCGAACGAATATCGCGTGACCGCTTTGGCGCGCGCTGCATATTCTCGTTCTGCTTCCGTCAGCAGGCGATAAGGCTTTCCAACCTTCCGCGAAAGCCAGGCAGCGTATGCCTTGGCGTCGTGCCAGTTTACACAAACCACAGGGTGCCGGTCGTTCTGGTCAAAAGAGCTCGCAGAGCGCCAGGACCGATCGGGCTGACGCCGCCATTCCGACCCGGTCCAGACATCGCAGCCTCCCTCAATCCTGTAGCCCGTATCACTGACGAAGGCCGCGAACTCGCCGCGCGTAACCGGAAACTTTCCAACGGCGAATGGATTGGTGATCGTAACCCAGTGTTGCGGCCCCTCCTCGTCTGAGCGGCCTCTCTCTGTTTCAGGCGACCCCATCTTGACCTCGCCGGCCGGGATCATGACCAGTTCGGGACACGCCGGACAGGACTGTCCGTCCGCCAGCCGATCGCGAAAGCTCTGCGCGGGAGCGGGCTTTTCGGCGAGTACCGCCTCGGCACGGAGGCGCTCCTGCTCCGCCTTGGCCGCCGCCAGTCGCTGTCGCTCCGCTTCCTCCTCTTTGCGCTTGGCTTCAGCCGCCGCTGCTTCCGCTGCCGCTTTTTCCTGTCGTTCTTTCTCTGCTTTGGCTGCCGCCAGCCGTTCCGCCGCGGCCTTTGCTTCTGCCGCCGCCTTGTCCTTGCGTTCTTGCTCCGCTTTTTCAAATACCAGCCGCTCTTCCTCCGCTTTGCGCTTTGCTTCGGCATCTGCCGCGGCTCTTGCTTCTGCTGCGGCTTTGTCCTTGCGTTCCTGCTCCGCCTTGGCGGCCGCCAGCCGCTCTCGCTCCGCTTCCTCCTCTCTGCGCTTTGCTTCAGCGGCCGTGGCTGCGGCCAACTCCTTTCTCAGCTCCTGCTCTCGCAGCAGAATCGTTTGCTCTGCCGCCGACAGCATGTGCGCAATGTAGGCGTAGCCGCTCCAGCCGATCAAAAGCAGCGCTGTAACCGCGGCCGCGCCGATCGCCGCCCGCAGCGGCCACCGGCGAGGTCCGGCCTTACCGTGACCGAGGGCCTCGCGCATTCTTGCGACGAGCGCCTCGGCGTCATGGCCAAAATGCGAATGACGGACGTCGATGCCCTGGCGACGGGAAAGCGGCTTCAGGGAATCCGGCAATTCGCTCGTCTTCGGCATACGTGCCCCGTCGACCAGGACCGGGATGACCCGAATGTTCCGGGCGAGCGCCGCCACGATTTCGATCGCAACGAAATCATCCGGATTGTCGAGGCGCCGGCCGCCGGTCTCGTCCGTTGCGCTGAGCCAGCTGGGGCCGATGACGACCAGGAGGATATCGCACTCGGCCACCTTGCTGTTCAGATGCGCGACGAAATCGGTTCCTGCCGGAATGTGGTCGACATCCAGGAAGATGTTGTCGCGGCCGAAAGTGTACGCGAGCCGGTCGTGCAGCCGGCCGGCCATGCCGATTGAATCATCCCGGCGGTAGTTGATGAAAATCCTGGCGGCCATGGCTGCCGGGGCCCCCCGATAGACGCGAAATGCTACCGCAGGATGAGGCAGACTACTATGAGTTCGTTCACATTGCGCAGACCAAAGGCGCTGGCGAGGGCGATGCCGGCATGCCGAGAGCCCGCGATCCGATGCCGCGCCCGGCTCAATGCAGCAAGCTACTTGCTGCCACGCGGTTGATGTCGGCGAGGCGACGGTCGGCATCGGCGCGAAGGTCCAGGCTTCCGACCAGATCGAGCAAGCGGCCATAGGCGCGCTCGGCGATAGCCACCGGCAGCGGCGCCTCGTCATAGGCCTCGATGTAGCCGCCGACCAGCCGGCTCAGCAGCGCGCACAAGCCCTGTTGCGCGGGCTCGCGGGCGCTCAAGGTTTCGAGTTGTTGCTGGAAGTTCTTGAAGGTCCGCAGGCCGTGATGCTGCTGCGAAAGCCAGGTATGGAGGTCGTTCATGTCAGCCTCTTCGAGTGGTTGAAGAAGCTACCGGCTTATACAGCCGGCCCGGCGAGCGCGCCATGGCGGTTCCTGCATCGCGGGTCTGCTCCTCGGGAAGACCGTCTCTTCCTAAAGCGCGAGCGAGTACACACCTCATGGATTATCTCGGGCACCCCGCCGACACAACAGCATTGACGCCGGCTAATGATCAGGTTACTGATGATCAGGAAGGTGATCAATGGCCGGCAGGGACGAGCGCGCGGCCGTGCGGGAGGTTCCCGCAAGGCATCGCAAGATTGGGCCGCTCTCGCGGCGCTTCTTTCAGGTCTATCTCGGCCTTATACGGGAGGTGCTGGAGCCCTTCGGGCTCGATACCGGCTTCTACGGCGTTCTGGTGGAGCTCTCCGACAAGCCCGGCATTGATCAGCGCCGCCTGGGTGAGGCGCTCGGCATCGACCGCACTTCGATCGGTGAGATCGTGGACGACCTTGAGCGGCGCCGTCTGCTTGACCGCCGCATTGATCCGAACGACCGGCGGTCTCGCATGCTGTTTCTCACGAAAAAGGGCGACGCCCTGCGTTTGAAGGTGCGCCCACACATGCTGGCCGCACAGGAGCGCTTTGTGGCGCCGCTGACCGCCGAGGAACGGCCGGTGTTCCTCGATATGCTCTACCGGATCGTCGCCGGAAATCTTGATCATGAGGTGGTGGGTGGTCTCGGCCGCCGAAAACGAAAGTCGTGAGCTGGTTCTGGGAGAGTGACATGTCCATCATGAAGCGCCTGATTGTTATCGTTCTTGCGACGCTTATCCCGGATCTTGCCTTTTCGCAGTCATCGCAGGGTTGGCCGGAGCGCACCGTGCGACTCATCACACCCTCTCCTCCCGGCGGATCGCCGGACATCGTCGCCCGGATGTTCGCGGAAAAGCTTTCGCTGCGCTGGAAGACAAATGTTTTCGTCGAGAACCGGGCCGGAGCAGACGGCATCATCGCGGTTCAGGCGATGCTCGGAGCAGCCGACGGTCACACGCTGCTGCTGGCTCCTTCCGCAGTCGCGACCGTAACCCCCGCCATCCGCAAACTGCCCTACGATCAAAACGAGCTGCGCCCGCTTTCCAGCGCCGCTGTCGACTTCCTGGCCGTCGTCGTTCCCGCCTCGTCCAACATCCTCTCGCTTGCCGATCTTGTCTCCGCTGCCAGCGCGAAGCCGGGCACCCTCAACTGGTTCGCCTCTTTCGGTGCGCCCGCGATGGCCTTCCGCGAGTTCGTGCGCAACAACAAGCTCGACATGGTCTACGTGGCCTACAAGGGAGGGCCCGAGGCCGTACGCGACCTCAGCGAAAGCCGCATTCAGGTTTCCCTCGTCCCCGTGGCCGCAGCTCTCCCGCTGGTTCAGGCCGGAAAACTGCGGCTGATCGCAATCACCAACCCCGAAGCCGCACCAGTCGCCTCGGACGTACCAACTGCAGCCGGCGCCGGCCATCCGGAATTGGCGATCCAGGGCGTTCTGGGGTTCTTCGCGCCGAAGTCGATACAAGACGCCATCCAAAAGCAGATTTCGGCAGACATTCAGGCCGTCGCCAACGATCCCGAGATTCGCACCCGCCTTGAAAAGGCCGGACTGATCGCGCGGGGCAGCAGCCCGCAGGACTACGCACGCTATCTCGGCGAACAGCGGCTGCACTGGGAGGGGATCGCGCGATCTCAGAAAATCGAGCCGGTCGATTGAACGCTAGCGCCGCGGCAGCCTCCGAAAATGGGGAGCCAATATTAACCCTTTGCTAACCATACACCGGGCAAAAATTGCCGGGTGAAGTCGAGTGTCGTCGGACGCGTTGAATACGGGAGGACATCCCCGTGGACGCTGCAGCGGTGCCTCACTTTCGAAACGGTGGCCCTTCGGCCGCCGCGCAGACGTTTGGCGCCCGCGGGCGACAATCTCGGGGGGACGCGGCTACCATGGTCGATGTGACGGCGGGTCAGGGCGCGACGACGGGTTTTCCGAGCCTCAACGAAATCGGCAACATCTTGAAGCGCGGCGACATCGCGCTGGCGCTCGGCATCCTCACCATCCTGGTGGTGCTGATCCTGCCGCTGCCCTCGCTGGTGCTGGACCTGTTCCTGGCGATCTCGATCACGCTGTCGATCCTGATCCTGATGACCTCGCTGTTCATCCAGGCGCCTCTGGAATTCTCCGCTTTCCCGACCATCCTGCTGATCTCGACCATGCTGCGGCTGTCGCTCAACCTGGCTTCGACAAGATTGATCCTGTCGCGCGGCCACGAGGGCACGGCGGCCGCCGGCCACGTCATCGAGGCCTTCGGCAACTTCGTGATGGGCGGCAATTTCGTCATCGGCATCATCGTCTTTGCCATCCTCGTCATCGTGAACTTCGTCGTCATCACCAAGGGTTCGGGCCGCATCGCCGAAGTCGCGGCACGCTTCCACCTGGACGCGATGCCCGGCAAGCAGATGGCGATCGACGCCGACCTCTCCGCCGGCCTGATCGACGAGAAGACCGCAAAGGAGCGCCGCAAGGCGCTGGAGGACGAAAGCGGCTTCTTCGGCGCCATGGACGGCGCCTCGAAATTCGTGCGCGGCGACGCGGTGGCGGGCCTGCTCGTCGTGTTCATCAACATCATCGGCGGCATCATCATCGGCGTGGCGCAGCAGGGCATGGGCTTTGGCGATGCGGCGCGCACCTACACGGTGCTGACCGTCGGCGACGGTCTCGTCACGCAAGTGCCGGCGCTGATCGTCTCGACCGCGGCGGGCCTCCTGGTCTCCAAGGCCGGCGTGTCCGGCGCGGCCGACAAGGCGCTGATGAAGCAACTGTCCGGCTATCCGCAGGCGCTCGGCATGTCCGCCGGCGTCATGATCGTGCTGTCGCTGCTCCCCGGCATTCCGATGATCCCGTTCCTGGCGCTCGGCGGCGGCGCCGCCGCGCTCGCGATCGCCGCGCGAAAACAGCAGCGCAAGGCGAAGGCAGCGGAGGCCGCGGCCGCCGCAGCGCCCGCGCTTGCCGCCGCCGCGGGTGCTGCCGCCGCGGAGGAGCCGATCTCCACTGCGCTAAAGATCGATGACCTGAAGATCGAGCTCGGCTATGCGCTGCTGCCGCTGGTCAACGGCCCCGACGGCACCGATCGCCTGACCGAGCAGATCAAGGCGCTGCGCCGTTCGCTCGCGATCGAAATGGGCTTTGTGATGCCGGCAGTGCGCATTCTCGACAACGTCCAGCTCGAGGCCAACACCTACATCATCAAGATCAAGGAAGTGGACGCCGGCACCGGCAAGATCTGGCCGAACCAGTTCATGGTGATGGATCCCGCGGGCAACCAGGTCCAGGTGCCGGGCATCCACACCACGGAGCCGACGTTCGGCTTGCCGGCGACCTGGGTCGACGCCGCGCTGAAGGAAGAGGCCTCGCTGAAGGGCTACACCGTGGTCGATGCCGCGACCGTGCTCTCCACCCACCTCACCGAGCTGCTCAAGAGCAACATGAGCGACCTCTTGTCCTATGGCGAGGTGCAAAAGCTTCTGAAAGACCTGCCCAAGGAACAGGGCGAGCTGGTCAAGGACATCGTGCCGAGCCAGATCACGGTGTCCGGCATCCAGCGCGTCCTGCAATTGTTGCTGGCCGAGCGCATCTCGATCCGCGACCTCTCGACCATCCTGGAAGGCATTGCCGATGCGCTCGCCTACTCCCGCAATCCCGCGACCATGGTCGAGCACGTCCGCGCGCGGCTGGCGCGGCAGATCTGCGCGCAAAACACCTCGTTCAACGGCTATCTGCCGTTGATCGCGCTGTCGGCGCGCTGGGAGCAGGCCTTTGCCGAGTCGATCGTGGGCCAGGGCGAGGAGCGCAGCCTCGCCATGCAGCCCTCAAAGCTCTCGGAATTCATGACCGCGGTGCGCATCGCCTTCGAGAACGCCGCCCGCGAGGGCGAGGCGCCGGTGCTGGTGACCTCGGCCGCGATCCGGCCGTTCGTCCGCTCGCTGGTGGAACGTTTCCGCTCCCAGACCACGGTGCTGTCGCAGGCCGAAATCCATCCGCGGGCGCGGTTGAAGACCGTGGGTAGTGTCTAGGCAGATGATCCCGACCCGACGGGCCGCGTCAGCGCAAAGTGGGGACCGGGTTTCGGGAAAGACCATGCTCAACCAAAGGGCGTGCAAATCAGCAAGTTGCGGGCGAAGCTTTTTCGACACAGGCAACTGGTTTCTGGGTAAGGGCGCTTGGCACCCCGCGCGGCCGCTGGGAACGGCCTTTGACTTAAGTCAATGCTACGGTTTTGGAATTTGCGATCTTGGCGTACCAGATGGGCGGTTCCAGTCGCGAGATTTCAAGTCTTATCACCGCCTTGTGATCGCCTCTGGGGAACGGGAGGACGGATTCCTACGTTTGTGGAACGCGAGACGTTGAACCGGTCTTAAAATGGAGCACACCAATCCATCAGAGACAGGAAGGCGGCAGGAGACTTCCATGAACCACTCGATCTACAGCGCAGATCGCACGACCCATCTCAAGATCGTGGTCGTGGCCCTTGTGGCGGGTATCCTGGTCGCCGGGCTCAGTATCTCGACACGAGCCACCACTTCGGACGACATGCAGACCGCGCGCGTGATGAAGGCCGGCAAGCCGGTCGTGGTCACGAGTTCAGGAGCCTCCGTCGTCCGCTAACAGAGGAATTTACGGAATTCACGTAGCTCTTTACCAGCCCCCCAAAGTCGCTGCGTGGATATTAGAAGACCCCAACTACCCCCAAGTTGACGACCGGAAAACGCCCGCTCCCCACGGGCGTTTTCCATTTTTGGGGTTTGGGAAATTCGGTCTTTTGAGCGGGAGCATGATCTTGTCCGAAAACCGGTTCCCACTTTGCGCTAACGCGGCCCTTCGGGTCGGGATCATGCTCTAGCGCGCCGGCGCAGCGGGCGGCACCGTTTCGATCAGCTTGCCCGAAAACACCACCGGTCCGGTCGGCAAGCCGCTGGGTGAGCCGCCCTGCGGCTCGACGCTGACTGCAAAGGTCGCCTGGTTGACAAGGTCGCTGTCATAAGCGGCCAGTATCGGGCGCGCGGTGAATTCGTTGTTGCCGATCAGGCCGAGCGAGCGCGGCCGCTGCAGTTTGTCGGAGACGATCCACAATTCATAGCTCTTGCCGGCCTCCGGCTGGGCGCCGACCTTGCGCACGGTGAAATTCCGCGTTGCCGCATCGACGGTGAGGATGAAGGCCGGCGCGCCGCCACCGCTCTGCAGCAGCGCGACATATTGCGCCGCGGCAGGCGGTGGCGGGGCTTTTACTTCCACCACCTGCGTGCGCGGCTTCGGGCGAATGCTGTCGGGCAAGGCATCCGGCTGATAGATCTGCAGGCCCACCATCACCAGTAGCGCGGCGGCGATCGCGGACATAGCGCTTGCGACATTGCGCCAGCGGCGGATGCGGCTGGTCAGCTGGACGACGTTCGAACTGTCGGCGGCCGGCGGAGGGGGCGGCGCGGCAACGACGTTGTCGTTGGCCTCGGACAAAGGCGGAGCGATCGGCGGCGGCGCATCGGGCAGCAGCAACGGCGCCTGCTCGCCGCCATGGCCGATGGCGCGGCGGATATTGTCCCACACCAGCGGGCGCGGCTCGACCGAGCCGACCATCTGGTTGAGCACGCCGAGGCGAAACTCCCAGGCCTGCACGATGGCGGCGAATTCCTTGTCGACGGCCATCATGGTCTCGACCTGCGCGCGCTCGTCGGCATCGAGAGTGCCGAGCGCATATTCCGCGGCGAGCGCGATATGGTCTTCGCTATAGGCCATCAGTCACAGTCCAAATTCCAAACCCCAAGGTTCACGTTCATCCTAGAGCCCGAGACACTCCCGGATATCCATCATGCTGCGGCGCAGCCACGTCTTCACCGTATTCACCGGCGTCTCGAATTTCGCAGCCAGTTGCTCGCGGCTCCAGCCGTTGTAATAGGCGAGGAGCACGAGTTTCTGGCGATCGGGTTCGAGACGGCCGACGCATTCCAGCAGCCGCTTCAACTCTTCCGTCATCTCCCGCCGCGCCAGCGGATCGGGAGAATCGGCCGCCACTTCCATGGCCGAGGGCTCTTCCTCAATGGAAGACTCGCTCCGCTTGCGCACGACGTCGATGGCGCGGTTGCGGGCGATTGAAGCCATCCAGGTGATCGGCGACGACAATGCGGGATTGAACTGGCCCGCGCTGTGCCAGATCTTGATGTAGGCCTCCTGGATCACCTCCTCGGCGAGATCCTGTCGGCGCAAGATACGGAGCACGACGCCGAAGAGTTTCGCGCGCGTGGCGGCGTAAAGCCGCTCGAAAGCAGCCTCATCGCCTTTCGCAACCGCGGCAATCAGCCAGACCAGCTCTGCCGGCGTCAGCATTCACACTCCCCCAATCGCGATCCCCCTCGCCGTCGGACCGGGAGCGCCGCATGTCCCGGTAGCATACCCTGCCCTATACGAGCCACCAAGCCGCTGGTTTATGGACCCCGAGCAACGAAAAACCCGGGCCTTTCGGCCCGGGCTTTCGACTTCCGTCTTGTTGATTTCGGCTTATCAGGCGATAGCGCCGAGGCGGGCGCGCATCAAACCGATCGAGTCCATGTCGGCCTGCTCGCGGGCGCTTTCTTCGGCGCGCTCGCGGGCCTGGTCGCGCTCGTCGAGCAGCTCGACCTTCTTCAGCTCTTCAAAGGCTTCGCTCAGCAGCGCCTTGGCGTCCTCGAGCTGGACGCGCAGCTCGTCGGCGGAGCGGGCGAGGTTCTCGCGGCGCTGGATCGCGGCCTTGGCATAGGTCGGATAGGCAAAGTGCGAGGGATCGTTGATCCCGGCGCGCTCCTGCTCCGACTGGATTTCGCGCTCCAGCTCGACCGACATCCGCTGGAATTCGGCGATCATGCCCTCGATCTGGGTAACCCTGCGGCGCTTTTCGTCGACCTGAAATTTCTTCAGGCGGATCAGCGTTTCTCGTGACTTCATCGACTCATACTCCCCAGAAGTCCCCATTCACACACGGGACAAGGCCGGCTCCCCCTTGGGGCCCCGCCGGCTTCAGCTAAATAGTGCTGGGGATGATGGCCTGACAAAGTTAGCGTTCCGTTTCCAAACGCCCAAGGATTTGCTCGAGCCGGGCGTAACCCTCCGGTAGTGAGGACTTTTCATCCTTGGCCTGACGCAGGAAGGCTTCCAGCGGCTCGTGCAGGCGGATCGCCTCGTCCACTTCCGGGCTGGAACCGGCCCGGTAGGCGCCGAGCCGGATCAATTCCTCCATGTCTGAATAGGTCGCCATGACCTGGCGCGCCCGGGTGATAATGGGGAGGTACGCCGGATCGGCCGATTTCGGCATGGTGCGCGAGACCGATCTGAGCACGTTGATCGCCGGATAGCGCCCGCGCTCGGCGATCGAGCGCTGCATCACGATATGGCCGTCGAGGATGCCGCGCACGGCGTCCGCGATCGGCTCGTTATGGTCGTCGCCGTCGACCAGCACCGTGAAGATGCCTGTGATGGTGCCCTGTCCCATCCCGGGACCGGCCCGCTCCAAGAGCTTCGGCAATTCGGTGAACACAGTGGGCGTATAGCCCTTGGCGGTCGGCGGCTCGCCGGCCGACAGGCCGATCTCGCGCTGCGCCATGGCAAAACGCGTCACCGAGTCCATCAGGCACAGCACGTCGCGGTCCTCGTCGCGAAAATATTCGGCAATCGCAAGCGTCAGATATGCCGCCTGGCGGCGCATCAGCGCGGGCTCGTCGGAGGTAGCGACCACCACCACCGAGCGCGCGAGGCCGTCCTCGCCGAGGTCGTCCTGCAAAAATTCCTGCACCTCGCGGCCGCGTTCGCCAATCAGCCCGATCACCGAAATATCGGCGTCGACATTGCGCGCCAGCATCGACAGCAGCACGGACTTGCCGACGCCGGAACCGGCGAAGATGCCCATGCGCTGGCCGCGGCAGCAGGTGAGGAAGGTGTTGAGCCCGCGCACGCCGAGATCGAGCGGCGGGCCGACGCGCTGGCGCGAATGCGCCGGCGGCGGCAAATTCCGGTACGGCATCGGAGAGGCGCCCTGCACCAGCGGCCCCTTGCCGTCGATCGGCTCGCCCATCGCATTGACCACGCGGCCGAGCCAGGCCGGCGACGGCCGCACCTGCCCCGCCGCATTGGCAATGACCGCGCGGCAGCCGCGCCGCACGCCCTCAAGGCCTGCAAACGGCATCACCACAGCATTGTCGCCGGAGAAGCCGATCACCTCGGCCGGGATGAAGCGGTTGCTGCCGGTCTCGATGACGATGCGCGCGCCCACCGACATCGCGTGGATGGGACCTGCGATCTCCACCATCAGCCCGCGCACGCCCACGACACGGCCATAGATGTTGACGCCGTCGAGGTCACTGATCTGCTCGGCGAGCGCTTTCATGCCGAGGAGGCCTTCACGCTGAAACTTTCATTGCGAAACCCTTAAGTTTCCTCGCCTTTGCCCGGATCGCTTAACTTCGTGTTTACCCGCATCGTTAATCATTACGTCACTGTCTTTGGTGACTGAGAGCGCTTGTCCCTCCAGAAGGAAGGGCGAGTCGCAAGAGTCTGTTAACCCAGACTCTTAATGTGGAATCTGAACGCGGTGGGTGACGAAAAACTGGTCTGACGCAATATCTTAGGGCGATTCGACAAAAATTGCACGATTCGAGCTTGCGCGACAGAATCAGATTTTGTTAACCATATGCCTGTCAGGATCCGAATCAGTTGTTCAAAGGCGTTTGTGTGCCGCAGGTGCGGCCGACCTGACGCCCGGAGCGGCGACTAAAGGGGACTGGCATGCGCGTTTTGCTGATTGAAGATGACAGCGCCGTCGCGCAGTCAATCGAGCTTATGCTCAAATCAGAGAGCTTTAACGTCTACACGACGGACCTCGGAGAAGAGGGCGTCGACCTCGGAAAGCTCTACGACTACGACATTATCCTACTCGACCTGAACCTGCCCGACATGTCCGGCTATGACGTGCTCAAGCAGCTGCGGGTCTCCAAGATCAAGACCCCCATTCTGATCCTGTCCGGCCTCGCCGGCATCGAGGACAAGGTCAAGGGTCTCGGCGTCGGCGCCGACGACTACATGACCAAACCCTTCCACAAGGACGAACTGGTCGCCCGCATCCACGCCATCGTGCGCCGGTCCAAGGGCCACGCCCAGTCGGTCATCCAGACCGGCGATCTCGTGGTCAATCTCGACACCAAGACGGTCGAGGTCGGCGGCCAGCGCGTGCACCTCACGGGCAAGGAATACCAGATGCTGGAGCTGCTCTCGCTCCGCAAGGGCACGACGCTGACCAAGGAAATGTTCCTCAACCACCTCTATGGCGGCATGGACGAGCCGGAGCTGAAGATCATCGACGTCTTCATCTGCAAGCTGCGCAAGAAGCTGGCGAACGCCTCCGAAGGCCGCAACTTCATCGAGACGGTGTGGGGCCGCGGCTATGTGCTGCGCGAGCCGCACGAGGCCGACGAGCGCATCCCGGCCTGATCAAGGGTGTTACGGCGAGCTGGTTAGCTCACTCCTCCCGACTGGACCCCGCCGCAAATGGCGGGGTTTTTGTTTGGGATTGAACCCGCGCTTCGATCGGCCAGCCCAAGACTGATGTCGGGCAAATCCGTGCTTGGAGGCCAGCGCAGGTCACACCGGGACCCACGGCATGAAACGATGCGTGTCCGCCATTACTGGGCTGCCCGAATCGACGGGCTATTTGGCTTGGAGCGCCCTCAGCTGCTTATTGAGGCAGACGTGACGTGCTGTGAAGAACCATCGACCATCGTCCGCCAAGCTTCTCGAAGACATTCGTCGTCAGCGCAGCAAAAACTGCGGCATCGCCATTCTTCAATTTGCCACTGACTGTCTCGACGCCCACGATCCAAGCAACGTTCTGGTTGATTCTGATTTGCGGCTCCTTCATTGACACCGAGATCTCCGCAAAGCGGTCAAACGTAGCCTGCCAACTCGCCTTGACAGCGGTCCAACCGACGATCGGGGTCTTGCTCGACGGGTGAATTGCGATGACGTACGGTTCTTTGGCCCAAACCTTTTCCATCGCATCGATGTCGCGCGTGGACAGAGCTTGGTCGAATTCGTGATTGGCCGCTTCGATGGACGCTTTCTCCGAGGCCGGTTCGGCCCGAATACCGCGAGCGGAGCAATAGAGCGCGCCGACGATCATTGTTGCGGCGGCGATCCGGAGTGCGTGACGGGCCATGGCAAACGTCCTCTCTCTATCGAGTGTCTGCCATTTTCATGCGTCGTCTTGCTTCCAACAAGGTCAGTTTGTTACCATTCGATGATCAAAAACGGACACCGCACGTGAGACGTGAGATTGGCCGACGAGCCATTGCAGGGGTTCGCTATTTCAACAGCCGTTTCCCCACGTTGGGAATAGAACCGCTCACGTTGTCTGATCTCTTCACGCGCGTGCCGGCCGGTCATTTTGCCCGGCCGCAGCGACCGGCATTTCACCTCTTGATGCTGTTCTCCTCCGGAACGACGACGCACTATCTCGATTTCGAACGATTGCAATGTTCGGCCCGGACGCTCGTGCATGTTCGACCCGGTCAAGTCCAGCAGTTCATGCCGGGCGCACGAGCGCAGGCGAGGATACTTCTTTTTACGCCCGAATTTGTCCTGCCGGACGAGAACGTCGTCCATTCGCAGATGCTCGGGTCGGTGCTCGAACGCGCCGCGCCGAACGGCCTGCTTAAGCTTGATGTAGATTCATTCGCGAGCGTTCAGTCCGGCCTTGCCACGATAGGCGATGAATACAGGAGGACGGACGGATCCTCCGTCAGCGCGCGAATACTGCAACATCTGCTCTACGCTCTGCTGCTGCGTATCGCTTACTGCTCGGATCGAGGTGAAGCCCCATCGATCTCAAACTATCGGCACATTGTCCGGCGCTTTCTTGCAGATGTCGAGACCGGGTTCGCTCAGAGCCGTCGCGTCGAGGACTACGCCACCAGGTTGCATTATTCGACGAAGGCGTTGCGGCGTGCATGCCTCGAGGTTCGTGGATTGCCGCCCAAGGTAATCATCGAGAACCGCGTGATTCTGGAAGCGAAGCGGCTCCTTGCGCACACCTCATGGCCGGTCGATTCTATCGCCGCGACGGTGGGCTTCGCCGATGCGACCAATTTTGTGAAGTTCTTTCGTCAACACGCCAACGTCACCCCATCGGAATTCCGAAAGCGGGTTTCCAACGCCCGCCGGTAGTGTCTTACCAAACATGGTCGTGATCAGGCTTGTGCTGCCGGTCATCCAGACCGGCGACCTCGTGGTCAATCTCGACACCAAGACGGTTGAGACCGTGTGGGGCCGCGGCTATGTGCTGCGCGAGCCGCACGAGGCCGACGAGCGCATTCCGGCCTGATCAGGGTTGTATCGGTGAGCTGGTTAGCTCACTCCTCCCGACTGGACCCCGCCGCAAATGGCGGGGTTTTTGTTTTTTTGGCGCCGGCCGCAAGCGCGACAAATTGGCCTTCCCCCGGAATGAAACCGCCTGCCCGGCGTCTCGTAGCTGACTGAATTGTCCGCAAACGAGGGGGATGTCATGAAAAACGTCAAACTGGTTGCCGCGATTGCGCTTGGGTCAGCGTCGGGCGCGCTGATCGGCTATTCGGCGCTGGCCGGCGGCGACAAGATCGCCTTCCCGGAAGGTTTTGAGAAGGGCACGCTCTACGCCACGGTCGATCGCTACGACAACAAGCAATACCGCGAGCTCTACGCGACGCCGGCGGCCGTCGATGCCGCGCGCAAGGGGCAGCCGATCCCGAGCGGCACGGTGCTGACGCTGGTGCAATACAAGGCGCAGCTCGATGCGGCCGGCGAGCCGGTCAAGGACGCCAATGGCCGTTTCCAGAAGGGCGACCTCGTCGCCTACACCGTGATGGAGAAGCGCGACGGCTGGGGCACCGAGTACAAGGACGACATCCGGAATGGCGAATGGGAATACCAGGCGTTCGGTCCGGACAAGAAGGTCAACGAGAAGGCCAACCTGCAAACCTGCTTCACCTGCCACAAGCCGCATGCCGGGCAGGATTTCGTGATCTCGCTGGCGGGGCTGAAGGGCACGCCAGAAGGCACCGTGGCAAAGCCCGCGCCCGGCCCCGGCGTGGTGTCGATCTCCGACTTCAAGTTCGGGCCCGAAACCGTCGTCGTCAGCAAGGGCCAGACCATCACCTGGACCAACACCGATTCCTCGCCGCACCAGGTGACGATCACCGGCCCCAAGGCGCAGCGATCGGCGATCGCGCTGAAGGGACAGACCACACAGCTGACGCTCGCCGATGCCGGCATCTACGATTACATTTGCGGGCTGCATCCGGCGATGAAAGGCAAGATCGAGGTCAGGGAATAGCCGGTTACGCCACCGGGACTGTCGCGAGCGCGGCGATCAACGCGGCGCCCTTGGGCACGCCGAGGCCAGTGCAGGCATTCCAGCCGGGGCCGGCATCGTAGCCCTTGCCGTGGAAGCGGTTGTTGCCCTGTGCGATCGGGCGGAACGCCGCCTGGTTGGCGTAGAGCGCGGAATTGAGCAGGCTGATCGGCTCGCCGCGCGCAACATGCGCCATGGCGATCAGCGCGGCCCACAGCGGCGTTGCAGCACTGGTGCCGTCCTTGGCCACCTCAACGCCGTTCACGACAATGCGGTAGCCGGGCGTCGAGGCGGCTGCGCAGGCGACATCAGGAACGCCGCGCCGCACGGCCCCATCATTGACCGACTTCGGCAAATTGAGTTGCGACTGATAGGCCGGCACCGGAAAAACGTCGCTGATGCCGCCTCCGGTGCCGCCGCCAAAACCTTCGTTCCACACCGCTTCCGACACGATTGAGCCTTTGTCGGCGGCAAGCACGGGCTTGGTGCCGCCGCAGCCGAGCGCATAGGGGCTCGAGGCGGGAAACCAGACATGGACCTTGCCGTCGCTCAGTCCACCGGTGGCGAGCTCGTCGCCGGCGGCAAACAGCACGGCAATCCGCAGCCGCTGGGCGTCGGCCAGCACCGACTGCATGGCGTCGCGCCCGGCCTCGGTCCAGAATTTTTCCGCGCTGCCCCAGCTGACGGAAATCACCTGCGGGCGGTTGACGTCGTCAAACACCGCCTGATGGATGGCGCCGGTGAGGCTCGCGGCGGTATTGCCCGCGAAATAGACCGCGATGTGCGCCTTCGGCAGCAGCGCCGCGAGCACCTGCAGGTCGAGCGCGATCTCCTGGTCCGCCGTGCTGCCGTTGCCAAAATTGTTGCCGTTGCCGTCGACGGGGACGTCGACCACGACTGGCGGTGCCCGGTTCATGCCGGCGAGCGCGGCCGTGAGGTCGGAAGCGAGGTAACCACCGCCGAGCGCGACGATGCCGACGCGGACCGATGACATGTCGCCATCGAGCGGAACGCCGTAGAGCGCGGCGATGTCGGTGGGCCATAGTCCCTTGCCGGCGCCCTCCCCGGCGAGCGACTTCATCTCGACGGGCGGCGCCAGCGGCCGCTGGTCGAAGCCGAGGACGGCGCGGGTCCAGGGAGCGATCCCGGCCGGCACCATCAATCGCCCCACGCGGACGCGAAACCTGCGCTGCCCGTCGTCATAGATGCGCAATGTCGCGCCGAACGTCTCGGCCATCTGCCGTGCCGTGCCCGAGAGCTCGACGGTGCGCTGCACGGGATCGTTGCGGCCGACGGTGAGCTTTTTCTCCGCGGCGAGCTTCACGATGCGCGCCATCGCCCTGGCATGGGTGCGGCGGCGCTGCGAAGCGAGCGCACGGCGCGTGATCGGTTTTGCGAAACGGGCGAGATCGCCGGCGCTTCCTGGCGCAAAGTTGTCGCGCGTGCGGCGCTTGACGTGAACGACGACCGAGACCGGCTCGTCGGGATCGACATCGCCAACCAGCGTCGCGCCCTCGGGCGGGGCGCGATCGCTGCCATCGAGCGGAACGCGGCGCTCAGCCATGTCCGTCACCCTGCCCGGTCATTTTCCGGAGCAGGGCGTCTCCCCGGGCGGATTCGTGCTGTCATCATAGGCGCAGAACGGAACCGACCACACGAAATCGGCGGCGGTGGCGAGCTGCGTCAGGCCCGGCTTGCCTTCGAAGATCGGCGGCTGGCTGGTGAACTTCCAGTACCATTGCGGCAGCAGCGGCCCGAGCGGGCCGATCGGCCCGTTCGGGCCGAAGGACAGGAAGCCTGCCTGCGAGGTCGGCTGTCCCGCCTTGTCGAAGGCCGCCCGGCCGTGACAGGTCATGCAGGACGACGTTGCCACAAAACCGTCTTCGGTGACGGAGTTGCCGACCCGGATGTCGAGGCCGACATTGTCGGTGAAGTCGGCCTGCGAGCCCTTGAGACAGTAATTCTTGTAGACCGGATCGATGTCGGCGCTCGACAGCATGGCGTCCAGCGCCGGCGTCTTGACGCAATCGGGATATCCCTGGCCGGCGGACTGGTTCGACGGCACGAACGGCGTCTGTGCTCCGAAATTATCCCGGCAGCCGATGATGTCGCAGCGCGCGGGATTAGAGCGGTGTTCGAAGGTCGCCCAGGTCCAGTTCGGCACCAGCTTGCTGATCACATGCATCGACACCAGCGCGTATTGCACGCCGTCGGCGCTGTTGACGTGATAGAGCTGCGGCACCTGCGCCACCGTGACCTGGTTGTTGGTGAAGGCCGGAATGTCCGTCGCCGCCACCCAGTTCGCCTTGACCTCGACGGAGTCGACCGGGAACGACAGGTTCTTGCCGAACGCCGCCTTCAGGCCGGAGATCTTGTGCAAATTGTTCTGCACGATGAAGTCGAAGGTCGGCTTGTTGTGACGGGTCTCTTCCAGGACGCCCTTGGCGATGCCGGGCGGCAGCGCCGGCAACAGGCCGCCACTCTCCTGCACGCCCTGGCGCGCGACCTGCGGCAGCACCGGCCGCCGCAGCACCAGCGCTGTCACCGTCGCGGGGAATTGCGGATTGGGCTTGAACAGATCGGTGTCGCTGGCCCAGGTCTCGAAGGTGGAATTGCTGCCGCCGGCGCGCGTGTTGGCCTGGATGAACAGCTGCCAGGCCACCTGGTCCGGCGCATTCATCGCCGGGTTCGATGCCGGCTGCGCCGCCGCGGGAAAGGTTGTGAGGACAAGTAAAGCACCGAGCGCCGCATTTCCGACAAATCGCTTCATGGCAAAACTCCTCGCACGCGTTTACGGTTGAAATCCTTCCGTCATCCAGGCCGCGAAAATATCGACCCGCTCCTGCGGCCATTTCTGGCCGGGCGGCATAAAGCCGGCCGAAAGCGCGGCGAACACCCGGCGCGCATTGCCGTGATCGTCAAATCCGTGATTTGCGGCGGGATCGCACATCCATTGCACATCGCCGAGGCGAACGCCTTTCGATGTCATGCAGCTGATGTCGCCGGGCCGAAACAGCGGCAGGATGTCGTTGGCAAAGCAGACTGTCATGATCTCGCCCTCCCGACGTCGGCATATTACCGGAGGTTGCATGACGGGCGTGATAAATTTTCTGAGATTGAATTGAGGCAGGACATTCGGTCGCAGCTGAAAGCGAGACCGTGCCATCCGCGCGGTGCTTGGATTGAACCAGGCGTTTCGAAGCGCCGACGAATCGATCATGTTGCGGTCAAACCAGCTTTTCGGGGCACGCCATTGATCCTGCAATCGCTCGCCGGGTTGCCGGCGTTCCTGGTGTATTTCTGCACTGCGATCATCGCGGTGCTGGCCTATCTGTTCGTCTACACGCGGATCACGCCGCACAACGAACTCGAGCTGATCCGCAACAACAATCCGGCTGCCGCCATTGCGCTCGGGCTTTCGCTACTCGGCTTCTCGCTGCCGTTAATCAGCGCGATCGCGCATTCCGCCAATGTCTGGGACTGCATGATCTGGAGCCTGATCGCGCTGATCGTGCAGATCGTCGTCTTCTTCATCGTCCGCATCCCGGTGCCGGGCCTGCCGCAGCGCATCGCCGACGGCGAACTTGCGCCCGCGATCTGGCTGGGGCTCGCTTCGCTCGCCTTCGGCGCCATCAACGCCGCCTGCATGATTTACTGAGCCATGGCCGAGAAACCGCTCTCCCAGTTCGGCAAGCGCAGCCCTTCGGTGCCACAAAGCCCGGCGCCGCAACCGCCCGCCAAGCGCTCCAACCACGTTGCGCTGCTGGTGATGGGCACGCTCGCCGTCGGCGGTACCGCGTACTCCCTGATGCCGCGCGAATGCACGCAGCCGGTGCCGGACTCGCCGGGCATGACCACGCCGGCCGAATGTCCGCCACGCAGCTCCTCGTCCGGCTCGGGCGGAAGTTCGTCGCGCTACAGCTACTCTTCCGGCGGCTCATCCAGCTCGACGGCGACCACCACCGACGCCGGCGCCGGCGGAGTCAAGCGCGGCGGCTTCGGCGCCTTCGCCCACAGTTTCTCGTCACACTTCTCCTTCGGCGGCTGAGTGCAATTTGCCGTGACAGACGAAGGCTTTCACTTGCCTTGCGCGTCCGTTTGGCGAACACTGCCAGTGCTCCATTCATCGCAGCCAGGAATCGTCCATGAAACGCTCGCGCCGTGTCGTGCTGACCATGATGGGAAGTGCTGCCGTCGGCGCGGTCTCCATGGGCCTCACCCCTCGCCGCAATTGCGGTCCTGGCATGGAAGCGGTGCCGGGCGTCGACGGGCAACTCTACTGCCGCGCGAGAAGCGGGTTCGGCATCACCTCGCACCGCATCCACGGGCACGGCTTTCATCACGGCCATGGCCACCACCATGGCGGTGGCGGCTAGCAGGGTGCGATGCAGCGCATCAGCTGCCCCGAGCGCGACGACTGGCGCGCGACCGCCGAGAGCGCGGGCTTCGACTTCCACACCATCGACGGCGAACGCTATTGGGATGAGCGCGCCTATTACGCCTTCACGCTGGAGGAGATCGAGCGCGGAATCGAGGCGCCGACCGGCGAGATCGATGCGATGTGCCTCGAACTGGTCGGCACCGCCATCGATGACGAGGAATATCTGCAACGGCTGAAAATCCCGGAAGCCTATTGGCCGCTGATCTCGGACAGCTGGCACGGCGACCAGTTCAGCCTCTACGGCCGGCTCGACCTCTGCTTCGACGGCAGGAATCCGGCAAAGCTGCTCGAATACAACGCCGATACGCCGACCTCGATCTTCGAATCCGCGGTGTTCCAGTGGACCTGGCTCGAACAGGCGATCGAACGCGCCATCGTCCCGAAGCGCGCCGACCAGTACAACTCGATCCATGAACGGCTGATCGAGGCCTGGAAGAAGCTCGGCGGCACGCGACATCTGCATCTTGCCGGGATGCTGGAGAGCTCGGAAGACTCCGGCACGCTGGCCTATCTCGAGGACACCGCCCGCCAGGCGGGGCTGTCGACCACGCTGCTCGACATCGAGGAGATCGGGCTTTCCGAGGATCACCGCTTCCTCGATCTCAACAATCGGCCCATCGAGCTAGCCTTCAAGCTCTATCCCTGGGAATGGATGTTCCACGACGCCTTCGGCGCCGAGATTGCCAAAGCGCCGACGCGCTGGATCGAGCCGCCGTGGAAGGCGATCCTCTCCAACAAGGGTCTGCTGCCGCTGCTGTGGGAGATGTTCCCGGGCCATCCCAACCTGCTGCCGGCTTATTTCGAGGACGATCCGGAAGCGACGAAACTCGGCTCGTCCTTTGTGCGCAAGCCGCTGTTCTCGCGCGAAGGCGCCAATGTCGCGCTGGTCGCCGCCGGCGCGACGCTGATGGAGCAGCAAGGCCCCTACGGGGCGGAGGGTTTCATCCGGCAGGGGCTGGCGCCACTGCCGAATTTTTCCGGACAGTATGCGGTGGTCGGAAGCTGGCTGGTCGATCACACGCCGTGCGGGCTATCGGTGCGCGAGGACGAAAACCCGATCACCGGCAACACGTCGCGGTTTTTGCCGCATGCGATACTTTAACGCGCTGCCGCCACCAGCTTCAGCGGCATGGCGGATGAGGCTGCCGCCGTACGCGGCGCAGCCGCACGCACAGCGTTCGGGCAGTACATGCCGCGGCGATCCGGATAGGGCTTGAAAGTGTCGGTGATCCCGACCACGGATTCGGCCGCGCCCAGCGCCAGCACGCCGTCGGACTCGATCATCCGCGCCATCCGCTCGAAGATCGCAGCCTTGGTGTCCTGGTCGAAATAGATCAGCACGTTGCGGCAGAAGATCACGTCGAAGGTGCCCAGGTGGGAAAAGTCCTGCAGCAGGTTGAGCTGCCGGTGCTGCACCATGGCGCGGATGTCCGGATTGATCTGCCAGAATTCGCCGCTCTGCTTGAAATATTTCACCAGCAGCTGGATCGGCAAGCCCCGCTGCACCTCGAACTGGCTGAAGATGCCGGCTTTCGACTTCTCCAGCACCGCCTGCGAGAGGTCGGTGGCGACGATCTCGGTGCGCCAGCCCGACAGCGCCGGCGTTTCCTTCAACAGCATCGCGATCGAATAAGGCTCCTGGCCGGTGGAGGACGCCGCGCACCAGATGCGCAGGGACCGCCGCGCCGCGCGCGCCTGGATCAGCGAAGGCAGTATGCTGTCGCGCAGGTGATCGAACGGGATCTTGTCGCGGAAGAAGAAGGTCTCGTTGGTGGTCATCGCTTCCACAACTTCCGAGGTCAGCACCTCGGTATGACCCTTCATCTTCTGCACCAGCTCGGCAATGCCCGGCAGGCCCGCCTTGCGCGCCAGCGGCAGCAGACGGCTTTCGACCAGATATTGCTTGTCGGCCGACAGGTCGAGGCCGGAGCGCTCTTTCAGAAGCTTGCGCAGATACTCATAGTCTGAGGGCGTCACGACCGGACTCCGGAAAACAGCTGGACCAGTTTTGGCGCGATTTCCTTCAGCGGCAGCACCGCCGCGCAGATGCCGGCATGGGCCGCCGCGCCCGGCATGCCCCATACCACGGAGGTGGCTTCGTCCTGCGCGATCACGCTGCCGCCGGCGGCGACGATGTCCTTGCCGCCGCGCATGCCGTCGGAGCCCATGCCAGTGAGGATCACGGCGAGCGTGCCGCCCTGCCAGACGTCGATGGCGGAGATGAACAGCGGATCGACCGCGGGCTTGCAGAAATTCACCGGCGCGCCGTCATCGAGAATGATGAACGTCTCGGCGCCGTGCCGCCCCACCTTCATGTGGCGGCCGCCTGGCGCGAGGTAGATGCGCCCAGGCTTGACCGCTTCGCCGTCGACCGCCTCATGCGCCGGCCGGCGACTGGAGCGCGCCAGGTGCTCGGCGAGAATGGTGGTGAACGTCGGCGGCATGTGCTGGGTGATCAGCACGGGGTAGCGGTCGATCACCGGGCCGATATCGGTCACAAGGGACATCAGCGCCTGTGGACCTCCGGTCGAGGAGCCGACCACCAGCGCGCGCGGCGCGGTCAGGCCGAACTGGCGCTTCACCAGCGGCGCGCCAGCGGCGGCTACGGGCGCGGGCCTGGCATGCGGCGGCGCCCGGTCGAGCGTCGGCGTCAGCGGCGGGCTTGCCACAGAAGCGCGGCGGCCCTTTGCGCCGAGATGGCGGATCTTCTGGATCAGGTCGTGATGGAAGATGTCGGCGGCGGCCGCCTCGCGCGTGCTCTCCGGCTTCGGAATGTAGTCGGAGGCGCCGAGCGACAGCGCCTTGAAGCTGATCTCCGCGTTGCGGCGGGTCAGCGTCGAGGCCATGATGATGACGAGGTCGCGTTTCTTGGCGAGCAGTTTTGGCAGCGCCGAGATGCCGTCGAGCTCGGGCATTTCGATGTCGAGCACCGCGACATCAGGGTTGATCCGCTCGAGCTGGTTGACCGCGTCGAGGCCCGTGCGCAGCGATGCCGCCACCTTCATGTCCGGCTCGGCATCGATCCAGCGCGAGATCATGCCGCGGATCACGACGGAATCGTCGACCACCATGACGCGGATCGGCTCTTGCCGGGTCGGCGCAGGGGCCGCAGAACTCATCAACGCAGTACTCATTTACTCCACCAACACGGCACGAACGGCACACAAGAAAACGCGGGATGCCGAAGGCCGCAGAGACCGCCGGGATCGAAACGAGGATCAGATCAGTCCGACTTCCTGGAATTTTGCGGTCACGATGTCCTTGTCGAAGGGCTTCATGATGTACTCGTTGGCGCCGGCATGCAGCGCACGCGCGATATGGGCGACGTCGTTCTCGGTGGTGCAGAACACCACCTTCGGCACGTCGCCCCCGGGCATGCGGCGCAGATTGCCGAGGAACTCGTAGCCATCCATCACGGGCATGTTCCAGTCGAGCAGCACCGCATCGGGCAGTTCGCGCTTGCAGGCTTCAAGCGCCTTCTCGCCATCCTCGGCCTCGATGATCTGGAAATCGAGACCTTCCAGAATCCGGCGCGCGACCTTGCGGATGACGCTTGAATCATCGACCACCAGGCATGTTCTCATTTTTCGGCCCCTTGCTTCTTCAAGTTCTTTAACAGGACGTTTCCATTCCACTTTAAGTGTGCCGCCCTACGGCTTACGCGGCCTTCATTTCCGGCGCGAGCTCGAGCACGCGATCGACGTCGAGGACGACCATGAGCTGGCCGTCGAGGCGGTGGACGCCGCCGGCGAGCTTGGCCATGCGGGGGTCGAGGTTGACGGGGTTTTCCTCGCGGCT
>Ga0081539_10001845_pt1 | contig 33412 bp, 30 predicted proteins | sample TabmetS4T2R2_FD_71023 | JGI IMG/M metagenome (GOLD analysis project Ga0081539, IMG submission 71023) | Tabebuia heterophylla rhizosphere microbial communities from the University of Puerto Rico - S4T2R2 | ecosystem: Host-associated > Plants > Roots > Rhizosphere ... | reverse complement strand
ACGCCGAAGCGCACTACGGGTAGGTAGATGCGCTCGCGCATCGGATACTCCTGCATCTTTTAGAACCTCGCTTATTCCGGTGACGTGCTCTCAGTTGAGCGTGCGGTCAACGGTGACGCCGCGACCGGAAGCCAGATAGCTGATGAGCGCGATCACGCCGCCGATGGTCATCAGGAGGCCGCCGCCGATAAAGCAGTTCATGCACTCCTGACGACGCGAGTATTGGAACGCGCCCCAGATGACGGTCAGAGCGCCGACGAGGAAGGCGATCCCTGCGGCGAAGATCACGACCTGCCTGACGGCGTTCGGCACCATTGACTGATCCTGCCCGAAGATCGTGCCGCCCGTCTGCGCGAAGCAGGGGACGGAGGCGAGCGTCATCACGATGAAGATCGTGACGACAGGTTCGATTGCTTCGAGCACGATGCCCGCCATCATCGCCGCTTTGCCCAGCCTCACGGCGCGGTAGTTCTTCGCGCCTCCGAGTCCGGCGTCAATCATGCTCAGTTGGTCGCTGGCTTGCGCCGTGCGCGCGCGCAGGCGTTCTCTAATTCTCTTCATGGAGTTCTCTCCTCGTAATCCTTGACTGAGATTCACTCGCCTTTCCTCACGAGCGAAGTGTGCGTCGTCACTCGAAAGGAGCAAGGCCTCGGTGTCTTTACGTGACGCGAGGGCATGTGCAACGCGAGTGCCAAAGCTGTTGCCGCTTCAGCCGAAGATCGTCGAGAGGTAATGGCGGCATCGCTCTTGCAATGCGGCGCACGGACAACGAGGAGAAGACCAGGCGTGAGAAGACCACTCATCTCGAAAGCAGCACTGATCCTGTTAGTCACATGCGCGCTGTTCGCTCCGGCGAAGGGGCAACAAAGCCGCGCGCGCAAGAATTCTTACTCCGGGCCGGTGAAGATTCGCGTGCGCGCGGGCGAAACGATTCCGATGCTCGCCGAGCGTTTCAACGTCGCGGCGGTCGAGATCGCGCGCTTGAATAATCGTGCGGTGGATGCCGCGTTGCAGCCAGGCGAAGAGATTTTTATGCCCTCAGTATCCTCGGCCGCCGCGCCTGTAAAGCGCACTGCCGCAGGGATCACTAATGACGTTCGGGCGCGCGCCGCACAGTACGAGCCGGTGATGGCGGCTGCCGCGGCCCGCAACGGTGTCGATCCGCGCCTGCTGTGGACAATCGCCTTCCTGGAATCGAGATTTAAGCCCGGAGTGGTCAGCTATAAGAACGGCCAGCCGTGCGCTTACGGCTTGATGCAGTTCATCCCTTCGACCGCCGCGCAGTACGGGTTGCAGAACCCGTTCGATGGTCGCGCCTCGATTGAGGCAGCTGCTCGCTACGTGCGCGATTTAGCGTTTCGCTTCGGGGGCCGAGCCGACCTCGTACTCGCCAGTTATAACGCCGGCGAAGGGGCGGTGGAGGCCTACCGGAAGGGCATCTCGATCAAGCTGCCGGATGGTCGCGTCATCAACCCCAACCGCCTGCAAACGGGCGGCATCCCGCCATACGCGGAAACTCAAAACTATGTGTCGCGCGGGTACGCCGTCGCGCAAGAGATTTCTCAGGCGAACATCTTTTCGCAGGCGAACCTTGCCGCCATCGGCGCGCCTTTAATGCAGCCGCCTGTCAACAAAGTGAATGACTCGACGGCTGAAAGTACAGTCTCTTCAGGTACTGAGGTCGCGCAGCCTGATTCTGCGCCGCGGCGGCCCGTATCAAGCTATGCGTTCAGCAATCAATTAACGGCAGCAACGAATGAGGTGAGCACCCAGGCGTCTTCCGAATCAAGCGGAGTTGTGCCCCGACCGGCTGGCACGCGCTCGTTCAGGGCCACGACAGCGGTAGCACAGAATGATTCGTCACGTCGCGTTGTAGAGCGTCCGGGTGATTTGCGTACCTCTACAAGCGCGCCGGCAGTCGTCGTGACGACGCAAACACGCTCGACATACATCGGCGGCGCGTCGCAGCGCTGAGGGGTGCGAGAGGCTCACATACGAACCCACCGGGTTCAAATACGAGCCTGCCGGGTTCGCATACGAACCCGCTTGCTTCAAGAACTCTGAGCCGCAGGATTGCGATGCCAATCGAAATCGTCAGTCGAACATCCGTCGCGCAGAAGCGGCCGCCTAAGTCCATTTGATAATGAGTTGCATGGCACGAAGGTTGTTTCCACCGAAGCAAACTCTTGGTGGATTCCCGCTTGGTGAAAAGTGATCTGGCGAGGGCTAGGAATCAACCATGACGAGGACGAAAAAAATGACGGCCCGCCGCCACGAAACATCAACCGGAGAGCCCCAACCGCAGAAGAGGCGGGCGCAAGCTACGGACGATGAATTAAAGAGACAGATGCAGAGCGCGCTCGAAGACGTTTACGAAGTCCTGTTGATTGCGGACGGGGGCGAAACGGAAAAGAGCTGGGCAGGTATCGAGTTGATCAACGACCTGACTCACTGATTGTCACTGATGAGGTCACCGAAAGCTGATGGCAACTACCGCTGAAACTATAGAAGCGCAAAGGGCCGGGGTTGGTCTTTTCGACGAAAGAAGTCTGGCAGAGGACGCGAGCGATGTGCGATCTGACTCCCCGGAGCGCATCGTTGATTACGTCGCCGACCCGGACACTGTGGAGTCGAACCGCCGCCTCATCGGCGCTCTCGGCGTCTGCGTAATCATCATCCTCGTGCAGGCCGCCTTCAACCTGACGCTCTATCTCAGGCGGCCCGACCGCATCGTGGTTGACCGGACGGCGGGCGGCGACCGCGTGGTGGTGATGAACAACCGCGAGTACGGCCTGACGGACTCGGTCGCGTTCTCGCCGGACGAGCCGACCGCCGGCGACAAGAAGTATCTTGTCTCGCGCTTCCTCGAACTCTACTACGGGAACAACCCAGACATCCGCGACCACCAACTGAATGAGGCGATCCAGTTGATGGTCGCGTCGCGAGGGCGTGAGTTCTTCGAGTACCTCCGGCGCAACCGGGTGCTCGAGCAGCAGGCGGCGGAGAGCTGGCAGGCCAAGTGGACCGAGCAGCAGATCTGGGTTGACCAATCCGACCCGTTCACCGTCCACGTCATCGGCACGCAGCACCTGACGCGCGTCATCAACCAGCGGCCCGTCGAGGAGACTCACCAACTGAACTTGACCGTGAAGGTGGCGCGCGACGAACTGGGCCGCGACGACCGCAACCGCCGCTCTGGCTACCAGATCACTTGGTTCGGCTGGGAAGAGCTTCAGAACGCGGAAGGCGCGTCTGCCAATCAGCTTCCGAGCCAGAGCGCAGTAGCTCCTACGGCGGCGACGCAAACTCCCGGCTCTCGGTGAGCCGTTAGGGTGTTGCCGCCGCGGGTCAGAGCGAACACGCCGGGTGGAAAGAATGAAATAGCGATTGTTACTTGGAGGACGAGCAATGCCAATCTCCCGTCAGAGATTAATCACGATCCTTATAAGCGTCATCATCAGTCTCTCCAGCCTTTCTGCGGCGAGCGCCCAGACCGCCACGCCGGGGCGCAGGTTTCGCGGGGTGAGAGGGCAAGGAACTAGACGGCCAAGCACGCCCGCGCCGGTTGCGCCCGTCACGGTCGTGCCCCAGCCTAAGCCGCCCGAATACCTCTTCGGCCAGGCGCAGGTGACAGTGCGCGGCAACGAAGACCCGATCATCAGGCTGGGTTTGGCGCAGCACGGCCCCATCGTCGTCGAGTTCCCGGCCTCCGACAACTTCTTCGCGGTGCATCCTGGCGGCTCGAACATCGTGACCTACGATGAGTCGCCGACATTAGCGACAGATCACTACCTCGTCTTCCGCGCCGGCGGGGGATTCATGACGGGCACTGAAGCGGAAGGGAGCAACGAAGCACGCGCGTCCATTTCGGTACAGATGCAGTCGGGCATGTTCGTGACCTTCCTCTTCTACCCGGTGCGCGACGTGGCGCGCATGGCCCACCGCTGCGTGGTCAGTTACTCGCGCGACGAGATCGTCACGGCCCGGCGCGCAGCGGGGCTGGCAGTCAACCTCGACGTGAGGACGCCGCCTCCTCAAGCGAACACACAGCAGACGGGATCGCGTCGCATAGGGACGGGAGCGGGCGACAGCGTTTCACAGGCGCGCGACGATACGGGCGCGGGCGGCGAAAGGCAGAACGCAGGCGTGACGCTCGAAAGCGGGGAGCTGATCGTGGCCGCGTCCCGCTCCTCGAAGAAGAAGCTCAAGCCCAACGACATGCCGAAGGAAGCGCAGCGCGCCTTGCGCGAAGCCATCGCAACGCCCGCGCGATTCAATCGTTGGAGTCAGCCCTCGCACGGCCTGTCTATCTCTGTGACGGCTCCGGTTGATCTTGATGAACAAAGACGGATGACCGTCGTCGCTGTTAAGAACACGACTCAAGGTGGACTGCGACTTCTCGCCGGAGGCCCCGAACTCGACGTGCAGACGGTCAGTGATGGTGGGCAGGTCGTTCAGGTGCGCTCCATCAAGCTCCTGCAAACGGCAAGCTCCGGCACCGGCGGCGCGCTCCCCGCCGGCGCGACAATTTACTACGCCATCATTTATGAAGCGCCGGTGCTGGACGCGGCGCAGCGCGTGCGCCTGTCGGTCGCGCAGGACACGGCGGCGGATCAACCGGCTTCGACCGAACTGAGCAGAACGAATTAGAGAGGAGCTAGGGCGAGGTGTACACCAACGGCAGCAACGGCAACGGTAACGGAAACGGCAACGGAAGCAAGCGGACGAAGCTGTCGCTGTCGGATTTGAAGGGCGGCGCGGGCAGCGTTACAACGGCTGACGAAGAGTTCCCTGAATTGCTCGGTGAGAACGAAGGCACTTCGTCAGTGAGAACAACCTCTTCCGCGAAGCTGGCAAACACCGCTGGTGCGGAAGTTGTTGACGATGAAGATACGGGCGTCGAGCTGCCAGAAAAGGACGAGAAGCGGGGCACGTTCAAGCGTGTGGTCGTCAGCTTAGGCGTCGCGGCCTGTGCGCTCTTGGTGGTTGCTGTCGCAGGCTACCTCTGGCTATTTTCGGGAAGCCGTGACGACACGTACCGAGTCAGCAGCCCGCGCAGTCGCTCGGAAGCAAGTGCGGCTAACGATAACTCTCCGCAGATGCCCACTGCCGAAGAGATCGCGCGCGAGCTGAACAAAGGGGGCAATTCGAACACCGCTGCGAATACGAATCAGGGGGCCACGACTGACGCCGCCGCAAACAATAACCTGTCACTGAATAGTAATAGCCCCGTCACCGACCGCCTGCCCCTCGGTGATTTTTCTGCAACGGTCACTCCACAGACAAGCGTGGGTACACCTCCCGGCACGGCCACACAAACCGCAACGGGGCAGGCGACTCAGGTTGATTCGACACAAGGCTCGACGAACCGAGAGGCGACGGTCACGAGGGCCAGCACAGAACTCGGAAGTCCCAACCCTGAGCGTTCGATCCGCGTCAGCGCCCTTCTGGCTAATAACGGCGGCAATACGAGTGTCGCGGGCTCGCAGAATCTCGCGGGTGGTACGACCACGTCAACGGAGCGCACTACTCAATCAGTGCCGCTCCCGCCTCTGGGCACGATGCTCCCTGTTCGCACGCTCGGTGCCGTGTACACCCTTCGCAGCGAGGGCTACGTGCGGATGCAACTCACGCGCGGCATGTCGGGCCAGGGGTGGTCGCTCCCGCGCGGCACAGAACTGTACGGCGTTGTCCGTGGGAGCGACTACGAGATCGGGCGCGCATACGTCCAACTCGTCGGCTTTATTGATCAGGCGAGCGGCAAACTCGTGCGGCTTCAGGGAAGCCTGCTCGGCTCGGACGGAACGGACGGGTTGCGTGGTCGAAAGCACAGCCTCAACTCAGGGTGGAGCCGTGCGCTGAAGATCGCCGGCGCGGGCGTGGTCGAGGCGCTCTCCACGGTCGCGGCCACAATGGGCAACCGGCCCGTCTACGTCGGCGACGTGTACGGCTACAGCGCGCCGCGCATGACTTCTCCGCTCATGCGCGAAATAAACGGGCTAGCTTACCGTGAGGGGCGCGCAGGTTTCATAGAGGTCCCGGCCAACACCGCCGGGTACGTCTTCGTGATGACCTCCCCGCGAGAGATACAGGGCGTTGATGCGGATGTAAACACGTCGGCGGATGAGTTGCGCCGCATGTCCGACGCAGGGCAAGCGCGCGCGGGCGGCCAACTGTCCGAAGCCGAACTCGTCGAACTGATGACGAACGGCAATGCCGATGACATCCGCCGCGCTCTGCCGCGCATGACGCCGGAGATGCGCCGCGTCGCGGAGGCCGTCTTAGCAGGGCAGTGATCGCCCGGCACTTCGGTTGATCGAACACGCACTCTTCATAAGGGAAACGTAGGAGCATGATTCCGCCGCCAGCATCCGACAAGCCTCAGCTCAACCCGCGCGAAGTTTTACAGCAAGAAGGTGTGAGCGGGATCGCGGAGCGTCTGGCCTCGACCGGATACCTGATTCAGCACGAGTTGCTGAGCGACTACGTGCAGGTCTTACGCAGCGGCAAGATTTGGATGATCGAGGGTGAACCAGGGAGCGGCAAGTCGGCGGTCGCCCTCGCAACGCAGTTTGGCTTCAACATGACTATGTTCCCGATTCAGGGCATGAGCGAGTTGAAGCTGAGCGATTTGCTATATGAGTGGGACAGGGAGGCGCAGAATCAGTCGGTAATTCAGGCGGTCACTTCAGGAGCGAAGACGCTCGATGAGGCGCAGGCCGAGCAGTACCGGATGAAGTTCTTAAAACTCGGTCGCGCTCTTCACGCCTTCCACTGGGCCGGGACAACGGGACAAGTGCCGCTCCTGTTCTTCGACGAGGTGGACAAGCTCCCGGAACACCTGCAAGACATGCTCCTGGGTCTTCTGGAATGTGGCTACGCTTACGTGCCAGATTACAATCAGCCCGTCGGGATCTACGACGCGGAGAATGGGTGCGCGAACCGCCAATTGTTCCCGCTCGCCATCTTCACCTCGAACAACCTGCGCTTCAAGCTCTCGCCGCCGTTCCGGTCGCGCTGCTTCTACTCCTGGCTCGACAAGCCGACGCCGGAGGAGGAGGTGAAAATCCTGCGCGCGCGCGTTCCCGAAGCGTCGCCTGAGCAGGTGAGAGCTGTCGCACGCATTAACGAGTCCATCAAGGGCATCCCCGGCGTGCAGAACAAGCCGGGCCTGCGCGAGTTGATCGACCTGCTCGCGGCGTTCGTGCGCGACGACGTGCGCTCGGTCAGCGAGGGCGCGCTCGGCGCTTACGTGGGCTACCTGGCGAAGCAGCAGAGCCAGGCGAAAAGTCTCAGGCTCGCGCTCGCGCGCGTCGCACAGGACGCCCACCAGCCGGACGCCGTGATTGACGCTTGGGTGGCGAGCGCCTTCGGGCGAGAGCAGTTGGTTCTGCGGGAGGCGGCATGATGCGAGATCGTCAAAGAAAAAGTCGAAAAGTGAATGAAAGAAAGAGCGAGCCGCTACGCTTACCGAAACTGACGCCGAAACAAGTCGTCGGCTTGGTGGCAACGGGCATCGTGCTCCTGCTGCTCTACGCCGGAGACATTAAGCGCGCTCTGACCGGGCATTACAACCCGCGCATCTCTTTCGAGCGCAACGTACAGGCGTCAACAAGACGTGCCGCGCGCCGCGCGAGTGAATCTTCATCACAGGCGGCGGTCTTCGACGGCGAGGTGTATCGCACCGAAGGGCGGCTGCGCGAGGCGAGCGCGGTCGTGATCGCCGCGTCGCTCTCCGGCGTGGCCCGCAGCACCGAGCGTCGCCCTGTCAGGACAGTTGACGAACTGCTGGAGGAGATCGCGGCCCGCGGGCTGCTCCCGCCCGGAGTCGAACTCGTCCGCGAGCGCCACCTGCTCGTCTCCGAGCACAGCACGATTCACGTTCGGTTTCGCCCCGACCCGTTCGGCATTGAGGTCGTCTCTTTAGGCCGAGAGCGCACGGACGGCCCAGGCCTACTCTTACGGGTGCCGGATGAAAACGCGCCTTCGCAAGCTGGCCGCCAGCGTTACTTCTACTCGTTCCGGCTCGAAAACATCACCGTGCCCGAAGCTTTCGGGAACGCTTCGGCCATCGAAGCTGCCGGGTGGCAGGTTGATTACGTGGACGCCCAGCTTCCGGAAGGAGCTGCGCCCGAGCAGCTCGCCACGTGGGCGCGCCAGTTGCCGTCTCAAAGTCGTTAGGCAGACTGTTACCTAAAACGAGCGATGAGCTTCAGCAACCGCATTCAGAGATACGACGCCGAGCGCGGCCTGCCGCGCCGCGCCGACGAGCCGTACCTGCCCGCCTACTACGCGTTCATCCGCTGTATGCAGGATGCCGGGCAGGTCGTCGTCACGCTCGGCCTCGGCCTGCTGTCAGCTCTCTTTCTCTGGCTCGCCTCCCGCTATTTCAATGTGGGCTTCTACGCGCAGGTCATCTACTTCGCGCTAATGTTTATGGCATTCCTGATCGCTTGCGCCGAATGCGTGCGAATCCTAGTCCCTTATCACCAGTTCAACCGGCTTCTGACTCACGGCACAGCCGGGTGGGCGTCGCCGCTCTACTTGCAGGGGGCGAACTTCGCGCGCCCTGTAAATGAATCGCTCGCGCGAGGCGAGCTGGAATTGGGTCGGCTGCCGCGCCCGCTTCGCCGCCCGTTTCGCTTCGTGCTCACGCCGGAGAGCGCGCTCGGCTCATTCGTCTTCTTCGGCCCGCCGCGTTCGGGGAAGTCCGTTCTGTTGATGAACTACCTGCGCTGCCTCGCGCGCTCGGGTTGGTCAACCGTCATCATCGACCCGAAGGGCGAGCTGTTTGAATATTGCGCGCAATATTTCAATCGGGTCTATCGCCTCGACTTCCAGAACCCGGAATGCTCCGACCGTTGGAACTTCATCCGCCACTGCGAAGGCAACAAAGAGTACGCGCACATGATGGCGACCATCATGCTCGGACTCGAAGGCACGAAGTACACGGGGACTGACCCCTTCTGGTCTGAGGCGGAGGTGGCGCTCCTCACGGCCATACTGCTCTACATCCCGACGATCGTAGACCACCCGACGCCGCCGATGATTCACGAGTTCATCGCGCTACGGTCCTACGAACAGTTGTGCGAAGAACTCGCGTCCTGCGAGAACTACGACGTGCAGGTGCAGTGGGGCACCTTCACGAAAGCTCCGGACCAGACGCGCGGGAGTGTCTTCACTGGACTCGCGGCCAAGATCAACCCGTTCACGATTGACGCAGCGCGTGCCGTGACTGCGACCATCCGCAGGAGCGAGTGGGAGCGCGGCGCGCGCTACGTTGATTTTGAAACTTTGCGCGAGCCGGGAACGGCCATCTTCGTAGTCATCCCTGAAGGCGCAGCTTCACGCTACAAGATTCCGCTCGGCACGTTCATCGGCCAGGCGGTAGAGCACCTGCGCGCCGGCGAAGTGACGGATGACACGACCCCGGTGATGTTCGTCGTGGACGAGGCAGCGCACGTGCCGGTCGTAAACTTGAAGGAGCTGCCGGGCGTGGGGCGCGGTCGCCGCTTCGGCGTGATGCTCTTCTACCAGAATCTGAGCCAGGGCTTCGACATGTATGGCGAGCACGGCTTCAACGCGATCCTCGGCTCGATCAACACCAAGACCTTCCTGCCCGGCTGCGACTCGGTGACGGCGCGATATGCTTCCGAGTTAGTAGGCCAGACAACCGTGTGGGGGCGCGGCTTCGACGACTCGCCCGGCACCCAGTACGACCGCTCGCGCACGACCGAGACGGGCCGCGCCCTGATAGACCCTGCCGAGATCAGGCAGCTCCCCGTACACCTTCAGGCGATCACGATTGTCGAGACGATGCCGCCGGTGAAGTGGACTTACCCGAAGTCCGCCAAGACGGGTCCACGCGTTATACCGCGCAGATATGGAATGCCTCGCATCGTCAACTTCACTGACGCCGAGAACATGACGAGTGAACGGCGTCTGCGCGAAGCGGCGGTGGCGAGACTGGCGCTCGCGCAGGGCGGTGAGGCTGCGCGCGACGATGAAGCGCAAGAGCGCGTGGACTCAGCAGAGGCGACGCCGAAAAAGGCGAACGTAAAAGTCAGAGTGCGGAAGAAGGCTGCGACCACTGAGGAGCACAATAGAGAGCAGCCGAGTGAGTCGTTAACAAAACCTAAGCTGGCACCGGAAGAGATCATTAAAGAGAAGACCCACGAATCAGTCGGGCATCTGCTTTCGCTTTTCGACAGCCAGGCTGCGCCTCCGGCACCGCCCGATTCAGCGTCGTCGCTGGAAAGAATCCTCAACCCTTAACTTCATACAGGCAGATTGGTGAGCTACTGACATGACGAATGAGCAATCGATTCAACGACCGTTGACGCTCAAAGGAAGAATGCACTTCACGCTCATCATCGCCGGGCTGTCGCTCGCGTTGTTAATTATCTCGATGGTCTATTCGTCTTGGTCGCGCGAGCGTCAGCGCGAGGCGAACATGCCAGCACCGGCGATGGAGACAATCGTTCTCGCGCTCAGGACTTTTCACCAGCAGACGGGGCGTTTCCCCCGCGACTTCAACGAACTCGACGAGCGAGTATGGAAGGGGGCGCGGCGCGCTCAAATCTCGCCCGACGGTAAGTCGTTGAACGCGCCGAAATCGCACTACTACTACACGCTGCACACCGTCAACCCGGAAGAACCGGCACGCGCTAACGTGCCCGCCAAAGCCGGCATCTGGGGCGTGCCGACTGGTGAGCGCGCTGCGGAAGCGGCCACGTATTTCTGGTATGTCACCCCGCAAGACATAGAGCGTTGGATGGGACCCCCTTTGACGCGCGAGAACGTCGGCGCAGTCAATAGCATTCCCTCCGAGCAGCAGTTAGCACTCCTCGTGATGACTCGTCAGCCTCCTGGCGCGACATTGCAGCAACCTGCATCAAAGGGCATCTTCTCAATCTTCGGCTTCTGACAGTTAATTGCGGCGAGACCGTTCTATACCTGCCGGATCAAACACATATCGCTCACCTGTACCTCCGCTCACCGAGTTGCATCGGCTTGCATAAATTGTGCGCGCAAAGCATATTTAGAGGCTGAAAGCTCGAAAGAACCCATCTCCATAACCAGCTTCAAATGGGAACAGAACCTACATGAAATGTCGGTACACGACTGTCGGGAGCGGGAACGCAGGCCACCCGTGCAGCCGGAGCGCGGTGAAGTTCGGCCTCTGCTCCGTCCACCTGCAGGTCGAGTACGGACACTTCTACGGCGGCTACCGAGCGAAGCAGAAGTCGGAGACGTGTCTGAACTGCGGCGAGCCGCGCTCGGACGCGCCCGTGGACTTCTTCTGCCGCGCGAAGCCGGCGGCGCGCTCGCTCATCGGCGGGGCAGGGCGTATGAGGAGCTTCGTTCCGACGGGCCCTAAAGAGAAAGATGATGAGCCTTACAAGCCCGCGCAGCCGGAGAGGGCCAACCGGTCATTCAAAAGTAAGGTGCGAGTGATTAAAGCTCAGGACAGGCGACCGTCGGAAGCAGAATAGGCCGCACTGAATACGCGCGTAAGGCTCGAACTAGCTTCGCTTGGTGCTGCCTCTCCTTTGCTGCGCGAACATCCCCGCGATCTCTTTGGTCGTCGTCGCGTCTTCGGGAGATTTATCGTCGCGTATAAAACCGACCACGCGCGGGAACCTGAGCGCGAGCCCCCGCCCCTGCTCGTCTATCGCAGCCGTGTGAATAGGTGAACGGGTGATCTCGTCGGCTAGCACAGTCACTACATACTTCGGCTCGATCCACACGTCCGGCACGAGCCGTGAATCAACTCGTGCCGGCTTGTGATCTACCTTCTCCTCATCAAGCGTTTCTCTCATCTTAATCCAGCTCTCATCACTCAGCCCGCTGCCGATCTTCCCGACGCTCTTGAAGGTGTCGGTCTTCTCGTCATAAACCGCCCCGAGCAGGGAGCCGATGCCGAAGCGCGCGCGATAGCCGCGGCCGCGCAGGTAGCCGATGATGACCACATCTACTGTGTCGTTCAGTTCGCTCTGATAGGCCCTCTTCAGCTTGATCCAGTTGAAGTTCCTCGCCCCCGGCTCGTAACCTGAGTCTAAGCGTTTGGCGACGACGCCCTCGTGCCCCCGCTCCAAACTCGTGTCGAAGAATCGCTGCAAATCATCGGCGGTCTCGACCATCTCTCCCTCCGAGAGTTCAATGCGCCCTCCTCCCTTGATGCGCCGCGCGAGTTCCGCGCGGCGGGCGACATAGCTCTGATGGGTGAGGTCCTTCCCGTCAACATACAAGAGGTCGAAAGCTACCAGGTGTAGCGGCAACTCTTCAGCCATCTCCTCAATTCGCTGTTTGCGTTTCCTCTGCACAGTGACTTGGAACGGGTGGAACTCGCCCGTCTCCACGTTCACGGCCAGCGCCTCGCCGTCGAGAATGGCGCTGCGCGCCGTGAACTCTTCGCTCAGGGCAGCCGTGATGTCAGGAAACATACCAGTCGTTCGCTCTAGGTTACGCGAGAAGATTTCAACTTTCCCTCCCTTCAGGTGAACCTGGCAGCGGAAGCCGTCGAGCTTGGTTTCGACCTCGCAGCCGCCGATCTTCTGGATGATCTTCTCGGCGCTAGGCAGACGTTCGGCGAGCATGGGCCGGACGGGGCTGCCGACACGCACTTTGAACTTCTCAAGCGCGGAGAGTCCCTCCCTAGTTAAAGTCGAGAGCACGAGGCCGAGGTCGGAGCAGATGTTATAGGCTCGCTCGACGATGCGGCGCGCCCTTTTAGAGTCCTCTTCGCGGCGCGCGACCGCTTCGATGATGGTGGGAGCGGCGACGCCCATGCGCAGGCGGCCCAAGGTCAAGCGCACGATGTACCGCCCTTCTATCGGAGTCGCTTGTTTGAGAAGGGCAGTGAGTTGTTTCTGCTTCTCTTCGGTGCTCCCGCGCCCGGTTGTGCGCGCAATAGAGAGCAGTCCCTGATAGACCTCGGTGAGAGAGAGCTTCGGGCGCTTCGAGCGGGGTATCAGTTCTTCGGCCACGAGGCCGAGATCGCCCAGTCGGCTTGACGCGCCGGCGACATCTTCGACAGAACACTTCGTGGCGGCGGCGATAGAAAGGGCCGCGTTTCGTTCACCGATGCCCGTCTCGACGCCCTCGAAGGCTGGGAGCAAACGCCCTTCACAGAGGTAAGCGACGGGAGCGATTTCGGCTTCATCAGTTTTTTCAAAGAGGGCGCCCAGAAGCTCGTACATTTGAAGGCGGCTGGAAGTGTTCTCCAGCGATTCGAGGAAACGGGCGAATTCAGAAAAGCGCATTCCGTAACGGATGCTCCTTTAAGTAGTGTTGTCGTTAAGCGCCGACTAATCTTTCCACCATCTATATAGCACGTGGCTTGCGCTAAGTCCTTGCAGAGATACTCAGGTGGGATGAATCAAATTGATTTTCCACAATTTATAACCCCACCAGAGGGCGTAAACCCGGTACATCAAGTACGGCAGCAATGACCACGCCGCGAGCTTGTCAAGCCGGATTAAGCAATTGAGGAGGGTCACGTCCATGATTGGGAATAAAGCGCCTATGATAAAACTCAGCCGTAAATTCCGGGCGCGGAAGATTACGTAATTGGTAAGGGCGTTGACGACCATCATGAACAGGATAAGCGCGAGGGCCGCGGGCCTGAGCGCAGACTCGGTGTCGAGTTTAAGGATGCGGTATAGGACGAAACAAAAAATCACGTAGTAGAGGCCGCCGATGATGGCCCACACCCAGAGCGGGGCGGAGTAACGCGGGAACCTCGACTCCGCGTAAAACGACTTCACGTTCTTACCCGCGCACACGCCCTCCAGTGCCGCCGCCGCGACGCATACTCCGAGCGAAATCAAGATGGCGTGACCGGCCGTCATGCCTTGCTTCTAAATTTTCCTTCGACTCCGGCCCTCATGAAGAATCGTCGCACCCGCCTAGTCATAAGAAATGTGATTACCGTGGCCACGATAGGTATGCCTATAGCAGCCCGCGGTTCCGTTCCCAGAATCACGTTCGCGACGTCACCCAAGAGGTTGATCGTGAGGAGAGTCACGGCCAGCCAGTACCCCCATCGCGCGCCCCGCCACAGGCCCACTGCCGCTGATGTGCAAGCAACGCAGACAGCGATCATCAGGACGGCCGCCCACGCGCCCATGCCGGTAAAGCCTTCGCGCGCTCGCGGGTTGAGACGCCACATCGGTTCAAGAAAACTCCCCGGAAAGAGCAGCGACACCGAGGCGATGAAACTCATTACCGCGCCGAAGATAAAAAACATACTGAGGGCCGTGATGCCGACGGGTCGAGTTTTAGGTCTGGCTGCCGGACTCATTTTGGCCCTTTTGTTTCGATTAAACTGAGCCTTCTTTACGACAACTCAGTGTGCGGGGTCAACGAGGGGGTCGTCGCGACTCAAGATAGCGCCGGCGGGCAGGCCGCATTAACATCACCGTGTGAGGATGTGCCGATGCGCGTTTTGGTCACGGTGGTCGGGGCTTATTTCGTGCGCCGCTTTGTGTAGCGATTGGTGGTGCTCGAATCTTACAGGAATGGGTGTTACTGCGATTGCTTGCTGATGTAGCTGCCCGATCGTTCTATTGACCTTCTGTTCGACGAACTCATCGTCCAGATGCCGGAGATGCGCGGGTGCGGCTTGCCTTCGTTCAATTTGATTACCGCGATCATTCGACATCCCGGCATGAAATACTGCCGAATCATCCATTACAAGACTAGGCAGTAGAGCATCGCGCCGTACTATGACACCGAGTTGATGTTCGTGCGTGCGCCGCATATTGCGCTCGTTACTCACGGCGCGGATAGCCACGGGCAGTTCCTCGACGAGCCTTCCGGTGATTTGATTCACGTGATCGTCATTCAGGTTGAAAGTGGCCAGGTCGTACCCGTGTTCCCACAACGTCTCATTGATTAAGCGGCTGACGTTATCTGTGTGGTGAGTGCCATCTCGTTCGAGTGATTCCACTCCTTGCGCTCGCACTACGCCTGTCAGGTATGCGGCGACTTTCGCCTCCATCTGCCCGCGCATCCGGCTGAACGCCTCCCTCTGTTCAAGGGAGCGTTTGGTTGAGTCAATAACTTTGAAAAGGTAATCGCGCTCCGCGGGCCGGAGTCGCTTGCCGAGTTCGTAAAGGTTCTCGCGCGAGAAGCGGTTTCTGTTCGGATCGGGAGGGTTCAGGTAGTCGCCCAAAAACGCCCGGATGTTGCGCGAGTGTCGGAGCGGCGAACCATGCTTTGTGCGGTCGAACTCCCTGAGAAGCGCTGCAAGCTCCGGCGACGGCTCGCGGGTTCCGCGTTCGAGGTCCCGGATGTGCTGCTGTTTGTCGCGCCCCGTTTCGGCGCGGCTCAGACGTAGCTCGCGCATCTCTGCGGTGTAATGCTCCGGCGCAGGCAGTAGAAAGAGTCTCCGCATCTCATTCGTCGTGAGCGGGCGGCGCGCCTGTTCGCCGCGGCGGATGGCGTCATGCACTTCTTCTACGAACTGTTCGGGGCGCGTGGCCCGGGCATAGTTCTCGCGCCGTATCTCGTTGATCGCTTCCCTCAACTCATCCAGCGTTTGCGCCCGGTCGAGCCTGGTCCCATACTCGCGGAACAGCCGCTTCTCGTTCCTGAGCCGCGTCACCTCGTCCTGCGCCCGGAAGCGAACGTAGTCGCGCGCGAAGTCATAAAGGGCCGCGCGCTCCTCCTGCTCGCCCGTGATCTCGCGCCCATGCGGCGAATCGTAAATGCGGAGGCCGAGATCCAGCCGGCGCGTGAGCTTCACGAGGGTGTTGTATTCGTTGACGTTCTCCACGGGTAAGAGCAAAGAGCCCTTCGCTCCAAAGCCCACCATGACGGGGACGACAGTCTTCTGCTGTGCTCGAGTCGTCTCTATCTTGATCTGGGCGCGTTCATGCGCCATGCGGAGGAGCACACCGCGCACGCGCTCAAGGCGCGGCCCTATTGCCTCGCGCGCTTCGCCGGCGTTCATAATCTCCCGCCCTGTGACGCGACGAAAGTGGGCCAGGTATTTTTCTAACTCCGCAAGGTTCGCATCACTCTCCCGCTCCAGGTCAGGGCTGATCAACTTCTCGACGAGTGTCGCACGCGTGCGCCGGCGCTCCTGCTCGTGCTCTTGTCGAAGCAGTGCGTAAGTCGAAAGAGCAGGGGACTCTCCCGACAGCTCGGGATAGGCGGAAATGTTTCTCCTTTCATCTTCATCATGAGTGTGGTGGAAGCGAGCGTTGTTGCCGCGAATCAACACCTCACGTTCGGCCAGAGAATTTTCACGTTCCTCCGCGCGCGCGCCAAGAAGTAGCTGCTGGAATTCTTCGCCCGCACGCACCGAAGCTTCGTGGTCGCGCGCTTCTGCGGCTAGGCGGTCACGCACGGCTTCGGCTGCTTCAAAGGCTTTAAGCCGCCTCTGCTCAGCCCGGTAGACTTGCGCCAGGCGTGCCCCTACTGCCTCAATCGCTTCGGCGCGTTCGCGCTCGGTAGGCTGTAAACGCGCGATCTCTTCGGCAATATTCGTAAGGTGTTCGCCGTACTCTGCCGCCGTCCGATTGGCTTCACGCGCGAACCTCGTTCCCTTGGCGGAGGCCTCAACCGCAGACCGTTCAGCTTCAGACGAGAGGACTTGTAAGACGTAGAGTGCGCGCAACTCTTCGGCGCGCGTGAGAGGGTGTTCAAGGTTGGCCTCGGGTGCGCGCTGCGAGAGAGTGCGCGCTACTTCCTCGTCGCGTGCGCGGGCCTCGTCCGAGCGCTGTTCGCTGTAGAGCCAGGACGTAATGTCACGCGGTCGCGCGCCGCCTTCGAGCCGACGGTCAACACTCGGGATGATCTCGTAGCGCAGCCGTCGCTCGTCTTCTTCATTGAGTCCTGCGGGCAAGGGCGGAGGCATCCGGTCAAGACGCACGCGCTCATATTCGACGCTCGAAACTCTTCCGCCGAACGCTTCCCGCTCGTCCTCCGCGCGGTCGTGCGCCAGCTCGTCAATCTCATCGTGTTCGGATTCGAGTCCGGGGATGCTCTCGATCCGGTATGTTAGCCGCCCGTGCGCTTCGTGCTCGGCGTCGCGCTGTCTGACTTCACCAATCTGCTCCCACTCGCCGAATTCGACAAACTCCGCGCGGTCGCGCTTCCACTCCTCGGCGCGCATGGCCACCGCCAGCGCCCGCATCCGCTCTAGGACTGGTTCGAGCTGCGCGGCCTGCCCCTCACGCGGGCGCAGTTTGCCCGTCGCTGCGTCGAAAGAAATCTCGTTGTAGAAGGTCTGAAAGACGACGAGGCGGGTGTCGCCGTCCGCCGTGCGCCCGGCTATGGCGCGCCCGAGTTCGACGAATTCTGCTGCGACTTCTTTGGCGCGCTCTTCCCCGACGAGTTGGATGAATTCCCGAACGGCGTGCGCTTGGCTGCCGGCGCGCACCTGGTCGGCGCTTGCTGACTTCCCGGCGCTCTCGCGCGGGATGACGAGCACGTCACCGTAGAGGGTCGCGCCGCGCTCGTAGGCGTCGCGCGCCTCCTGCGAGACGCCGTTCAGGAAGCTCGCGTGCTCGGCGCGCGTGCGCCCGTCGGGAGGCTCGTAGAGGGCGCGCAGGTCGTCAAGTTCGGAGTGATAACTCTCGACGTCCACGTGCGCGCGATGCGCCTCGAAGCTCGAATGGCGGCGCAGGTTCTCCGCGCGCATCTCTTCGAGCGTTTGACTGACAGCCTCCAGTTTCTCCTGCGCCGTTCCATCGCGGGCGGTCAGGTGGCTGAGGATTCTCTCGTAGTAGCTGTTGTAAACGGCGGCTCGCTCGTCGGGGTCGGCGGCGCGGCCAGCGATGCTGCTCCCCAGCTTGAAGAACTCAGCGGCTAACGCTGTCAGTTCGCGCTCGTCGTCAAGCAGCGGTGCGAGCATTCGGCGGGCGTCTGATGCGGTGCGGAACGGCGTCTCCGACGCGGGAGATTCGCGGCCCGGCGCGTGGGGCTTCGGTGTGTGCTTCTGGGCTTCCATCAGGCGGTTCGGCTCTTTGAGAAGTAGAGCAACCGCCGTGCATCATGGGTCGTCTTTGAGGCTGCCTTTACTATCCTTACGTTCTGTTTCTTCTGCGGCGGTGCCCGCCAGTGGGAGGCTCATATGCGAACCTGCCGGGTTCACATACGAACCCACCGGGTTCAAATACGAGCCTGCTTTGGCGCAGGGAATCCCTCAGCGGACGTGCGTTGGCGGCTCTGCGGCGTGGGCTTTTTGCTCTCGTGAAGCTCGCAGATGCTCGTCTGCTGCTTGCGGAAACTCGTGCTCACTCCGGGTGTGCTCCATGACGGGGATGAGTTCGCTGCGGTCGAGAATCTGCTGTAGGGAGCGGCGCTCTTCGGGGCGGTCACTCTGCGCGCGGTGAAGGTCGATCCGACTCAAATCTTTCGGGCTAAAGGCCGGCTGCGGCACATCGCGGCCCATCTCTTCGAGTTCTTCCCGGTACTCGTCGGCTAGCTGCTTGGCGGCTTCAAGATACTTGGCCGCCGCTTCGTAAGCCGCTACAGTTTCCGCGGCGTGGACTGCCGCCGAGCGGGTGATCGCGCGTGCGCGCTCGCGCTTCTCGGGGCCGCCTTCGACAATGTGGATGATGGCGTCGGCCCGGGACAGAACTTCGGTCTGGCGAACGCTTCCGGTGATGAGCGAGCCGTCAGGAAGGCGCGCCGCGACAGGCACGAAACGCCCCCACCGGGACTGCTCCTCGCGAGATTTCTGCGCTCTGATGAAGTCCAACTCGGCGACGAAGGCGCGCGCCTCGGCCTCGGCGGCCAGGCTTTGCAGGGGTGGCCGTTTTCCCGCCGGAAGCCGCATCAGCTTCTTCAAGCGCGCGTCGTTAACTTCCACCAGCAGGTCTGCGTCGAGAGTCGTCTGCGCGTGAGTTTCCATGCGGTCCAGCTCGGCGCGCGTGTATATCGGCGACAGGGTTTCAGACCGGTTTAGCGACTCTCGCCCGCCCTGAATGCGCGCCTCACTGTCACGGATTTCCGTTAGTGCCTGCACGGTCGCGGCGGCGCGCTCACGCTCCTCGATAAGTTCCTGCTGCCGCACGTGGATGTTCTCTTCCACCTCTCGGCGAATCTCCTGAAGGCGCGCTATTTCTTCTTGAGCTTGGCGTCTCCACGACGGCACCCACGCGCTGACCCCGACGTGGATGAAGCTGGTTTGGACGCGCTCTTTCTCCAGCCGTGCGTCCACTCCGGCCAGACTCCATCGCGTGCCATTTATCTCCCAGCGGACGAGATGGAAGCCGTGCTCGAACTGTCGTTCCCGCTCCCGGCGTGCCGCCAGATCCGTCTCGGCTTCGCGCAGTTGGGCGACGAGACGTCCTTGTTCATGCTGGGTGCGGGCCGGCGTCCCGCGCTCGGCGGCCAATCCCGACCGAATCTTCTCAAGCGTGCGGATGCGTGCCGCGTCGCGCGCCTCGACCGCCGCGTCCTGCATCTTCCCCACCTGCTCCGGCGAGAGGACGGGGAGGGGAAGCGGCTCGCGCTTTTCCCTGTAGCGTGCGCGCAGATTCTCGACGTGCGGCGCGAGCATTTTGTGGTTTTCGCGGGCCTGATCGAGCCTCGCTTCCAATCGCGCTAGGTGCTCCTGAACTTTCTCTTCGTGCTCGGCGAACGCCTGGCTGTGGCGTGCCAGATCGGCTTCCAAAGCTTGCTGGCGGGCGTGCGCGCGCGCCTCAGGGGACGAGAAATCTACGCCAGTAACCGAGCGGCTCGCTTCCGCGTATGCGCGGCGGCGAATGTCGTGGGCCGAGACGCGGCGGACACGCCCGTGCGTCGGGTCGAAGAGGCGAAAACGCCGCTTGTCGCCGTGCACTTTGAGAGCTTCAGTTTCGCGTTCGAGTTGCTCGACCGTGTGTCGCGCCCACATCGATTCGCCGAGCAGAATGCGGTCGCTCCTATGGTCTGGGCGCTCCCTGGACGTCTCCGTTTGACGCCCGTTCCGTCCCGGCAAATCGCGCTCACGGGCGCGTTCGCGGAGCCTCGCGTCCACGTCCGCGGCGAACGATTTGATGATCACTCCGTAGTCGAATTCGCGCGTCTTATCAGCCCGATTTTCGTAGTGCGCGACGAGCGTGGCCGGCAGTTTCTCGACGCGCCGGAGTTCGCCGCTGGGGCCGTCAATGACGTTCTTGTTGATGAGCAGGTGGACGTGCGGGTGCGGCTTGTTGAGGTGGATTCCGGCCGCCCAGCGCCATGACTCCACCCCGGTTTGGCGGGCGGCCTTAGCGAGCGCGCGGCGCAGGTAGGAGCGCACCTCTGCCGTCCGTTCGGCGTCCGTCGCGCCCAGTGATTCGTAGTCTTTGACGACCTCGAACGAGAGGATGTAATGCATCACGTCCTCGCGCGGGAGTTCGCCGCCGGTGATACTCAGCCACTTGCGCGCCTCCCAAAAAGTGAGGTCGTCTCTCTCGTCATTGAAGAGCGGGCGCGCGCCCCCACCCTCGCGCTTTTTGTCGAGTTTGCTCTTGGCGACGTAGCGCGTTAGGTCGCTCGAAGCTGAGCCCCCGACCTGCGCCGGTTTTAGGACGAAACGTGATTTGCTCACCCGGAATTACCCAACTCGCTGGTCATAAAACTGCGGACAAGTCTGCGTCCGGGATGGAAGTCTGAGCCGCGTGTGCCCCGCCGTTAGCCCCGTTCCCGTCTGCACCATTCGTGCCAGTGGACGGGGCCACGGGGGCGAAACCAAGCTCGCCCATGACGCGCTCGCCAGTCAGTTTCATGACGGCGCCGAGCACCGTGCTCCAAGCCTCTTTGCCCTCCGTCGCGGCGCGCAGGTGCGGTTCAAAATCCTCGCCGCTCGGTGCGTCAAGACGGCGCAGTTGCGGTTCGACTAGGTAGTTCGTAACGAGGCGCAAGGTGAGCACCGAGGCGAAGAGTGCCTGTTCCAGCGCGCGCCTCTGCCGAGGGATTTCTCCACCTGTTAATCCGGCGCTTTCGTCCACCTCAACTTTGCCCGATCCGGCGGGAAAGGCTGTCCGCGCCTGTAGCTCGACCAGCGTTCTCGGCAGCTCTTGGAGGGCCGAGGTGAGCGCGTCCAACCGCCCGCCGAACTCGGCGAAATACTCTCTGAAGACTTGCTCCTGCATCTCTTCAAGAGCGCTCTTCGGCTGGTAGCGCATCTGCTGCCTGAGCGCGAACTGGTGCATCCCCAAGCGGACGACATCCGAGCGGTCTAGCCCCTTACGGCGCGCGTAATCATCGACCACGCGGGCGTCCTCGTGGGCCAGGCGCGCGCTATAAATCTCGCTCGTGAACTGCTTCCTGCGCGCCCGCTTTTTTCGGGTCGCACGACCGCCTTCCCGCACGGGGGCTGCCTCGTCGTTAACATCTTCTGCCACGCACCTGATCTCCTTAATCTGTAGACGCGAAAGCGCGAAAGCTTGAATTGTAGACAGTGCAACTGGTGTGCCGACTGACTTTCCTCTTAACGGTGACGCGAAGGAAATGTCTCGTTGACGGATAAGAAAATATAAGTGAGTCATCAGAACGACTTGCGGCTTAAACGTCAACGTCTAAGACTCCTACCTGTAGGCAGTAAAAACGGAGCGTAGGGGAATTCTTGTACTGGATGCGCGGGTGGCGTCCGGGTGCATCTTTCAGCGGGGTCGTTAGATCGGCTCAATCGTGGCATGAGAGTTGAAATCAAGCGCCGTCAATCACGCTACAAAGCTAGGGCGGGAGCGTGAAGACTACCTAAAAAATCACGGCCAAGGAGCAACAAGAAAAGATGGCGAGAGACGAAGGCAGACAGACGCGCGAAGAGGGAAGAGGCGGTAGGCGTGGGGCCGCGGAGGCGACAGAAGTCGCGCCGCTCGTGAGTTCCAAGCGCGGCAAATTCGAGACACTGACGGACACGAAGATCGAGGCTCCGGTCTTCGGGAGGTTCAAGGATTACAAAGCGTTCGTCGCCGAACTCGAAGGCGAAGAGCCGGAGGACGGGGCGATCATCAGCGCGGGACTGGAGATGCTCTTCGAAGCGGACAAGGGCTTCGAGCGGTGGTACGCGGAGCAGCGCCGGAAGGGGCGCGAGCGGTCGGCGGGCGGGAACGGTAACGGCGCGCACGGCACCGGCGAAAGCGCGACGGCCGCCGTCGCAGGCGGCGGGAACGACAAGGGGCGCAGGGGCGAGGCGAGGGCGGGAGAATGAGCCAGCGAAGCCTCGGCCACGGTTGATCCTAACGGGGCAGCCGACGGGCCGCACGCAGGATCATCTGTAGGGTGGAGTCCGCGGCTGAAGGGGCTGCGGCAATTGAGCGCGCCGCACGGTCGCAGAGGGTCTGTACGGGGTCGCCGGAGTGGCCCCTGACCCACAGCCAAGTGACCTCGTGACGCCCGGCGGCCAAGTCGAGACGCCTCCAGTAATCGTGATTCGCGCGCCGCCCGTACTCGCCCCGCATGGTGCGGACGAGGTACGCGGAGTCGGAGCGGACGGTGACGCGGGAAGGAAATTTCAAGGCTTCAAGCGCGAGCGCGGCCGCCGCAATCTCCGCTTGCTGATTCGTGATCGAACCGAGGAAGGAACCGACGGCGCGCCAGTGCACTGTGTCGGTCATGAGCGCGGCGCAGGCTGCGCGGGTAACGACCATTTGCCCGTTGCCGAGGCACGAGCCGTCGCAGGTGATTTGAACTTCGGGCGTCATGACTACACCTCGAAAGAATGCCCGGGCGCTCGGGCCAGTAGGGTGGCCGAGCGCCCGGGCGAATCTTCTTGATCAGGGGCGTCGCCCCGCCGACAACTAGCTGAAGTCAATGTCGTCGTCCGCGCCGCCCGCGTCCTGCTGTGCGGGGGTAGGACGTGGGGCGGCGGCCCGGCTGCCGCGGTTGGAGCCGCCGGTGAAGTTGAAGTCGGAGACCTGAATGCCGAAGGTCACGCGCTTGTTGCCCTCGCGGTCGGTCCACTCTTCCGGCTTGAACCTGCCTTCGAGGTAAATCTCCGAACCCTTGTCGAAGTGCTGCGCGACCGTCTCCGCCTTCTGGCCCCAGACGGTGGCGCGGAAGAAGGTCGGTGTGTCCACGACCTCCTTCGTCTTCGGGTCGCGCGAGCGGTCGTTGCTGGCGACGTTCACGGTGCAGACGGGCGTGCCCTGCGCGGTGTAACGCAGCTCGGGGTCACGAGTAAGATTGCCGACGACGATCAGTTTGTTGAAGGACATTTCTCTTGTCTCCTTAGTTTGTGTCTTGTGGTTAAGAGTCATGGACGGCTCTCATTTCGTGCCGAGCCGTGTGAAAGCCAGTCTCTTGCCGACCGCTTTCATTTCTTTGCTCCTGAGCCCCGGCCTGAAGCTCCTCGGAGCCTGAGGCGCACACCTCATGTGGTTGGTGACTGACCCTCTGCTGGTGAAGGCACGTCTTGCCTTCCGCTCTATTTGTTAGTGCTGGCAGTCGAGGGAGTCGGTGGGTACTAGCGGGACTCGCCGACAGCGCGAAGCGATTCGAGCCGCGACCGCGGGCGGCGGAGAAATGAGTTGCGGTCGCGGCTCTTCGGCTAGCGGGAGATCAGGAGTTTGTGATCGCGACGCGAGTCACGACAACTCGCTGCTTGGTGGTTGCGGCTTGGCGCGCGGGACGCGAGGTGCGGGCGGAGGTGACATGAACTGAAGTATCAACCCCGACAGAAACGGTCGTGCGCTCGGCACCGGATTCGGAGCGCGCCTTCAGGAACTCCCAGGCGGCTGACTGGTCTTCGCGCGTGAGCGTGTGAACCGGATGCTCCGGCTTGTTACCGGGAAAGAGCGCCCAACGGAAGTAGCGCAGCTTGCTCGCGGAAGCGCGCCCGAGTTCGCCGATCAGTCCGTCGCGCACGCGCGCGTAGAGCTGCGGATTGCGCTCGCGGAAAGACGCGCGCACCCGCTCCTGCTCCTGTCGGGGCAGGCCGTGAATCGCGCGTGCGAAGTCCGTGACGCCGCGTCCGGTCAGCCGCGCGATCATGTTCAGGACGGGCTGCGCGACGATGAATCTTCGCGGGCAGTCGGTGAAGGTCTGCGTCATCGTGAAGCCAACACCTTGCACGACGCGGTGCGATCTCTCTTCGCAGAGCGGCTCGGCTTCGAGCTTCGCCTGGCGCGCGATGGCGTGAGTGTTGAAGGCGGTGAACAGCTTGAAGGAGAGAAGCCCGGCCTCCTTGTGCCGCCAAGCCTCGCGCTTCAGGTTGGCGACCTCCGCCGTATCGCGAGAAGCTTCGAGCCGCGAGGTCAACTCGCGGTACAGCGCGGACACGTTCAGCCCGCGCGTGTGGTAATCCCGCTTCAGCTTCTGAAGCATGACTTCGAGCACCTCGCGCGCTTCCGCGCGCTCCTCCGGGTTCGGGCACATGTCCACCGTCTCGGTCTGCTCGTGCAGACGCGAGCGCGAGACGAGCGCGGCGGCGCGTGTGACGAAGTGCCGAATCTCCTTCGTGCGACTCTTCACGCCCCGCTTGACGATCTCCGTCTCGACGACGCGCCCGATCACGCTGTCGCGGACTATCTGGAGTGGCGTGCGCTTCGTGTCGGGGAGCCAGACGTAACGACGCATGGTGCGCGCGACCCGCCCTCCGAAAACTTCGTCAATGGCGGCGTCCATCCACGTGTCTATGCCGTAAACGACCGTCGGGACAGGCACACGCTCGCGTGTCTCCGCGTCGCGCACTATCGCCGTCAGCATGACGCCCTCGACGCCGTCGCTCGCGCCCCTGTCGTGGAGCGGAAAGCCGCCCGTGTAGAGGCGACGGAGTTCTTCGCCAAGGTGACGCGCGCACTCCGGCAGGCTCTCGTCGTCAACGTCTTCGTCGAGATCGCCGCACGCCACTTTGCGCTCGCCGTCAGTCATGTGCAGGCTCACGGCCAGGCCCTCGTCGTACTGCTCTTGCACGCACTCGAAGCTGTCGAGGTAAGAGCCGAACGCCTCGTCGTCTTCCGTCGAGGCGGAAACCTCGGAGAGGTGTTCGGAGAATTCGTCGTGCTCGAACGCCTGCGGCTGTTTGCGATAGATGAGTCGTGTTTGGGCGCGCAGCTCGAACTCGAAAGGACGCTCAACCTGTTCATCTTCGCCAAGCACCTGAGCCGCCCTCTCGACCCACAGCGCGCGGGCGTCCGCCGGCGAGAGCTGCGCCGCCTCTTCGACGAGGAAAGGTGATTCGTCACCGCCGAACTCCAACTGCTCTGTGGTCGCGGTGACGGCCGCCATCTCGAAGCCGATCATCGCCATCTCCTTCAGGACCTCGGCGACGGGCCGGCGCTTAGCTTCCGCGTAGTAGTGCGAAGCAAGCTGCTGAAGGTAGAGAGCAGAGGCGTCGCGCCCGGCAATCAAATAGAGGCAGCGAATGAACTCGGCGGCGTCTTCGGCGTTGCCCAACCGACGCGCGGCGTATTCGGGCGCGGCGATCTTGACCTCCTGCGAGTGGTCAATTCTGCCCGCAGCGCTGACGGTTGAAGGCCTGAAGTTCACGCCAGCGGCGAAGCGGTTGATGAGCTGGACGAACTCCGGCGCGTTGGCGTCGGTCGAGAGCAGTTGGGCGGCGTCTTCGATCCGCCCGGCGTTAAAGCGCGAGAAGGCTTCTCGCATGCTGCTCGCCGTCGCAAATGCGGAAGTGCTGGTGCTGAGAACAGAGACTAAGCAAGCGCCGGACAGAAGTTCGCGCGCCCGCTCGAGGGCCGAGTCAACGAAGCCGGGGGCGCCCGCGCAGGTGGTCGAGTGCGAGATGTCCGGCTCGTAGCGGCTGATCTGAGTGCCGTTGACGGTGTGGGTTTCGAGCGAGAGGCGCTCCAGACCCGACAGGCGGGAGTAGTGCGTGTAGAAGTCGTAATGCGGGTTGCCGGTGCTCTCGCGCGGCCGGAAGAGTTCGCGGTTGGTGCGGGCGTAAACGTGATCGGCGTGTCTGGACTGAGTTTCGTTTGACATACTGGACTGCTCCTTTTCGGAAGTGAATTTGTGCCGACTGATGCCGGCCCGGAAATCACTTCCTGAACAGTCCTTCTAAAATTCGCCCCCTGCGGCCCAAGGCCACTTCCAATGACGACCAGGCCGCCGAGATGGGCGGAGCCTTCGGTCTCATACCCTCTTCACTCTCTCAGGCGGCCTCACCAGCCGTAGAGCGGGGGCAGCTTTGGTCGAAGGAGCGACGCCCCTCTGATGCGACTCGGCGTTACGCCTGAGTGCGCCCTGTGCGAGCGAGTCATCAGCGGGCGGCGGTACGATTCGCAGGTGAGAGCTGCGCGCGGGCGGGTAATACTTCTTCAGGCACGTGCGCCGTCGCTTTCGTGCTGCTCTGCGCTCCAGCCAGTCTGCGCCCGCCGATCTCGCTTTCGATAGCTTGTCGAAAAGGAAACTGCACAGCGCGAGGGCGAGGACGAGAATTAACAGTCCGCCGCAGAGTAGGACGAGATTCTCAAGGTGGTCACCGATGGTTGGGGCCGAAGATGAGAGCGGCAGGTACATGGATCATTCTCCAGAAGAGAGTTTTATCAGAGCACATGATCGCGAGCCGCTCTTTATTGAATGTTGCGAGTAGGTACCGTAAACGGAGTGAGTGTGTCGGCTGCCTTAGCCTTGCAACGGCGCTCCTAAGTAGAAAACACGCCAGCCTCGCCGCTCGCTCGCCTTGATCGCTTGGCGAAAGGTGGCTCCCGCACGCCCCGGGTCGGAGAAGGATTGGACAATCGCCGAGCGCCTCCTCGGGTCGAGGCAGCCGACCGAGTTAGCCTGTGCCGAACACGTGAGCGCGATGACGGCGAGCATCTCGCCCTTAACGAGGAGAGCAGTGCGCTTGAGACTCTCAGTCTTTCCGACTAAGGGACGTGCGGGCAGCGTGATTTCGTCAGAAGGTTCGTCGGGCTGTTCGGCGAGGTGGCCCTCATCCAAGTCGTTGTCGTCGCGCATTTGAATCCTCCGGCATTTAAGAGGTGAGGTAGCGGTTCGCGCTACACGCGCACCGCGTGCCGCTCGATTCTCCGTGCGAAGGAATCTGAGAGCTTAACTGTACATACGACCTTAGAAGTAGGAAGCAATCGGGAGGGAAAAGCTACCGCAGGACAAGCCTCAGAATGACAGCGAAAGACGCGCAGGGCGCATTCGCCGCGAGGCGAAATACGAAACCTTAAACACCTGTAAGGTGGTTATTGGATGAGATTAAATTGCCGGAGACTTGATGTGGGCGGAACACGACGGGCCCGCGCCCTCGGAGCGTGACCGTTGTCGTCCGGCCACTGCTTCGTCGAATGCCTTCATTGTCAGATAGATGAGCTGCGGTCGAATAATCCAAGGGAGCGACTAAATCTGACTCGACAGCGACAACATATCAAGTTCATTACCGTCCTCAACCTCGATGTCGTCGAGGGGAGCTGTGAGAATGATTTGTGCTTCGGCCTGAGCAACCGTTTCTTCAAACTCGCTCAACTCCCGAATTATCTGCGCGTACCGGGCGCGTTCCTCGTCCATTGACTCATCCGATTCGGGCGGCGCTTCCGCGCCAGCGTCCATGCCGACTTCGGTCGCGGTGCCGTAGGCGTCACTGCGGACGGTGTAGATCGCGCCATCGCAAGGAATTTTAGTCGTTCGTGCCATCACACTTAGCTCCTAATCATGAAGCGCGCTCCTGGCCGCCCACTCAGTACGCGTAGCGCGCGCGGTGAAGATGACTCTTGAGGCTGGCGTGCGAAACTCCCAGGCGGTCGGCGGCCTCGCGCAACGTCCTCGTGCCATCCGCCCGGCACGTCGCCTCAATGCTGAGTTGTTTGACGCGCGCCGCCCACTGCTTGAAGGTCTCTCCGCGCCGCAGGATACATACCTCAGCCGGGAGGATGATGTCACCTTCCTGGGCGATGTGTCGAAGGATTTCAGTTATCTCTACCGTAGAATCCTGATCCGTAAAGCCGGAAGAGACTGCCCCGTTGCCGCGCGAAGTTGTCGAGACGCTGACTCTCGTCTCGCGCGCGCTCAGTCGAGCGAGTGCCGTTTGCACTCGCCCCATAGTGATCGGCTCCCTATCTGTGACGTAGCTCGTCAGTTCATAGATCGTGTTGCGCAGCACGCGGATATTCCCCGCCCAGTCGAAGGCGCACATCACTTCGACCGCCCCGGTCTCAATCCGGTAGCTTTCCGCCTGTCCCGACATCCTGGAAACCGTCTCGGCGGCTTCGCGCAGGAAAAGATCAATGAACGCGGGTATGTCTTCGCTGCGCTCACGCAAGGGGATGGTCTCGACCTTCAGCACGGCGAGGCGGCAGTACAAGTCTTCCCGGAAGGAACCTTCTCGGATCATCTTCAGAAGGTCGCGCGAAGTCGCCGCGATGATCTGTACGTCGAAGGTGTTGTAATGATTCGTCCCCAGGCGCTTGATCTGTTTCTCGTCAATCGCCTTCAGGAGTTTGTTCTGCACCGACAGGGGGATGTCGCCGATCTCATCGAGGAAGAGCGTGCCGCCGTCCGCCTCCTCAAACAGCCCCTTGTGGTCGCGGTCTGCCCCGGTGAAAGCGCCCTTGCGGTAGCCGAACAACTCTGCCTCGACGAGCTGCTCCGGTAGGTTCGCGCAGTTGAGTTCCATGAAGGGCCGCGCGCTGCGCGCCGAGAGTTGGTGAATCTCTCGCGCCGAGCGCGTCTTGCCAGTGCCGGTCTCGCCCGTGATCAGGATGTTGTAGGGCAGGCGTGCGACGCGCTCGATGTCGGCGCGAAGCTGTAGGGCCTTTTCGCTCATATGCCCACACGTGGAACCCGCGTCGGTCGAGTTCACGCGCCCGTCCGTTTTGCTCTCTTCAACCGAGGCGAACTGCCAGGCGCGGTGGGAACAGCGCTCCGTCTGAATGACGGCTGCTTTCAGGATCGCGCCTGCCGCTCGTTTCGTGAGAGGGTTCAACTCCCCGCAGTAGTGCGCCTCTAACGAGGTTGTTTCCGCCCGCACGGAGACAGACGCATCCTTTAACGAAGTTCCCGTCCCGCCGGCAGGAGCCTGCAGCGGCTTCCATGCGGTGACGAACCCCCCGCGATCAAGAGTGAGACGTGTGACGGCGATCTCCACTTGGGCGAGTAGCCGCGCGGTTAGTTCAAGCGTCTCCGCGACTGAGTTAGTTTCGGCGAGCGAGTTGATCTCGTCGAGAAGCGCGGTCGTGCGACCGCAAGACGGCGATCTAGTTTGGAGGTCTTCGAGGTTAAGAGATGTACTGAAGGTATCTTGTTCCGATATCAGCTCCGTGGGGGACGAGGGCTTCATGTCAGTTTGTCTCCGCTTTGAAATTTACATGCACTCCCTTTCCTGCCTTAAAGACATTGACCGGCGTCGGAGATTTCGGTCGAACGAATCAATTCGCTAAAGCGGCACTCTGGGGAACTAAACAACTGGAAGGTAGAAAGCTTTCCCTTCCGTCACTCCGGGCGATTCAATGCCTTGGGCGTGCTTCTTCATTTCAAACTTCATGCCAGCGATGGTAAGAAATGTGTTCGACGGCTTAGTCGCGCGCAAAAACATTGGAGACAAGCAGTTTAGTGTAGGGTGGCGTCCTAGCGGTTAAAGAAGCGAGAGGAGAATGAACTGTAAAGCAGGCGTTACAGTTGTAAATGCAGCTTTACACTGTCAGGGCGAATGTGTATCTGGGGGTTTACACTTTCTCAGAATTCGTCCGGCAGCGAAAAGCGCGGCGCATCTTTGGGGACGCGCCGCGCTAATCATTCGTGGTCACTGTCCTCACCCCAGCAACCACTGAGACGGAACATTCAGCTCAACGTCTCGGATGCCGGGCACTATACATAGAATGGTTATTTTTGACAATAGCTCAAACATCTCCGCGTCCGATAACGTCCACCAGTCCCATCCCTCTCAAAATATTTCTTGCCTGCAACACTGTTTCTTTGTCAAGATGCGCCTTAGATACTCCTAATCAACGTCGGAAGGCGAAAGGGAATGTGGAAGAGAAGGGCTGACATGCGGGCGCACGGGCCGTTGCAGTTGATTAGAAATCAGCGAGTCAGAGTCCCGCTCGTCCTGTGTCGCGTGCCCGCGGGTTTTCCATCGCCGGCGGACGATTATGTTGAGCGCACGATTGATCTGAACGAGTGGCTGATCGGAAACCAGGTGGCGACCTTCATCGTGCGGGCCGAGGGCGATTCGATGACGGGCGAGATTCATTCGGGTGACCGCCTGATCGTGGACCGCTCGCTCGAGGCGCGGCACAGAGATGTCGTCGTCGCCTGCCTGGACGGGGAGATGATCGTCAAGCGGCTTCTGGTTCAGGACGGCAGGTATTACCTGCAGCCGGAGAACTCTTCATACCCTTTGATCGAGATCACGGAAGAGCGAGAGCTGATCATCTGGGGAGTCGTGACGCACAGCATTCATCCTTTGAGATAAGAGAAGCAAGCATGTGAGGCGCGGGCACAGGGCAGGATGAGTAAAGATAGGCACCAACTATACGGATTGATCGATTGCGACCAATTTTACGTCTCGTGCGAGCGCGCCTTTCAGCCCTCGCTCGCGGGCAAGCCCGTCGTGGTGCTTTCGAATAATGACGGAAATGTGATCAGCCGAAGTCTTGAAAGCAAGGCCCTCGGGATCACCATGGGCATGCCATACTTCAAGGCGCGAGACCTGATCGAACGTCACGGCGTCATCCCATTCTCGTCCAACTACGATCTGTACGGCGACATGTCGCGCCGGGTGATGGACACGATTGAATCGCAAGTCCCGGCCCAGGAGCGGTATTCGATTGACGAAGCCTTTGTGGAGTTCGACGGAGGTCAGCCGGAAGAGACCGCGCACCGTATCAAGCAGACCGTCAAACAATGGACCGGCATCCCGGTCAGCATCGGCTGCGGCCCGACGAAGGTGCTGGCCAAGGTGGCAAACAAGATCGCCAAGCGGCAGCCCGAAACGGGCGGTGTCGTCGACTTGTCAGACGCGAGCGTGCGTGAACGTTACCTCAAAGAGTTCGACGTATCGGACGTGTGGGGCGTCGGCCCGCGCTCCAGCGCCTTTCTGAAATCAGAAGGCAGGCCCGACGAAGCGCAGCCCGACTTGTGGGAAGGTGCGGGGCTTGAGCCGCTCCTGAAAAAGCGGCGTGTCGAGACGGCCTATGAACTGACGCGGTGTTCGGACCAGTGGATCAGGAAGCATCTGACGATCCGGGGCTTGAGGCTCGTGTGGGAGCTGCGCGGCATCTCGTGCCTCCCACTCGAAGTATTCGAGAAGCCGAAGCAGGGCATCTGTTGCTCGCGTGCCTTCGGCCGCCCAGTCATTGCGCTTGAAGAGGTTAGTGAATCCGTCTCGATGCACGCGGCGCGCGGGGGCGAGAAGCTCCGCCGGCAGAAGTTAGCCGCTTCGCACCTGACCGTCTTCATCTCCACGTCGCGCTTCCTCGCGAGGCCCGAAGAGATGTACTCATCGTCGGCGAGCCTGCGCCTCGCGGAGCCGACCTTCTTCACCGCCGACCTGGTGGCCGCGGCGAAGCTGCTCCTGGAACGGATTTACAAGCCAGGTTTCCAGTACCGTAAGTCGGGCGTCTTCCTCTCCGACATCGTGCCGCAGCGCGAGAGGCAGCAGAGCTTCCTCGAACACGCGGACGCGGAGAAGAGAGAGCGGGTGATGAAGGCGGTGGACGAGATCAACCGTCGCCACGGGCGCCACACGCTGCGCCCCCTCTCAATGGGGCACGAGCTGAGGTGGCAGATGAAGCGGCAGATGCTCTCGCCCCGCTATACGACTAACTGGCGCGAGGTGCCGAAGGTAAGACTCGAAGCGCACCCTGCGCTGTGAGCGGTCGCGGGCGACTGAGACGTTTAGGTTTGAATGAACTATTAAGAAGGGAATTGAGGAACTGAGATGTGCGGAAGATTCAGTTTAAGAAGTCCGAAAGAGGTCATCGCTAAACAGTTCGGCGTTGGAGTGGATGATGAACTCTCGCCGCGTTTCAACATCGCGCCGACGCAGTTGGTCGCCGCGGTGCGCGCCGCGCAGGACGGCGGGGGCAGGGAATTCGTCAGCCTGAAGTGGGGGCTGATCCCGTCCTGGGCTAAGGACGCGTCAATAGGGGCCAAGTTGATTAATGCGCGGAGCGAGACGGTCACCGAGAAGCCATCCTTCCGCGAGGCGTTCAAGCGAAGACGTGCGATCATCCCCGCCGACGGCATCTATGAGTGGCAGCGCACCGGAGGTGCGAAGCGGCCTTACTTCTTCCAGATGCGCGACGGTAGTCTGTTCGGCTTCGCGGGGCTGTGGGACAAGTGGAGGAACGAAGAGGGCGAAGTCGTCGAGACGTGCTCCATCCTCACGACGGAAGCCAATGATGTATTCAGGCCGATACACGAGCGTATGCCGGTCGTCTTACACCCCGAGTCTTACGACGAATGGCTGGGCGATGATCCGAGAGACGTGGAATCGCTGAAAGAGCTGCTGCGCCCATATCCTTCATCCGAGATGATCGCTTATCCGGTCAGCCCCAGAGTCAACAGCCCGCAGAACCAGGGCGAAGAGCTGATCAAGCAACTAACGACTAACTCAGTTTAAGTCCTGGATGCGTATCGCAGTCGGGAAGAGTATCTTGCATATGACGGCAGTAATGAATGATCAGCTTCCGATAAACAGTGCCGCGCGCAACGCATTGTGGATCTACGACGCCCTGGCAGAGCCCCGCTTCGCCGGCGCGCCAACGATTGTGGAGCCGAAGCGCTCCTACGAAATGCCTGATTTCCACTCGCTGCCCGAGGGCGCTAGTATCGCCGTCGAGCTTTACGGCGGCGCGGTCACGCTCCGGCTGGACGGCGCACAGAGGCGCGTTTACATCCGCAAGTTCGAATACGTCTCGTTCACTTCGGACGAGGAGGCTCGGCACAGGTTCCTGACGCTGTGGCGTGAGGTCGAAGCGCTAGACACCATCGCCGACGTGGAGCGCGTGGCTGAGGAGTGGCTGGAGAGGCGGAGGCAACGGGCCTGATGGCGACTGCGGCGGGGAAGAGGGTTAGAGGAGGCGGGCAGCACGAAACTGCTCCGAAGTTCCCGGAAGGCTTTCGCTACCGCCCGGAGCTGATCGATAAGGCAGACGAAGACAGGCTCGTCGCGCTCGTGCGCAAGCTGCCATTCAGGGATTTCGAGTTCCACGGCTACACCGGCAAGCGCCGTGTGATCTCCTTCGGCTGGCACTACGACTTCTCGGAGCGCCGGCTACAGAAGGCCGACCGTGTCCCCGACTATCTACTCGCGCTCCGAGAGGCGGCCGCCGCGTTCGCAGACGTTGACGCGGAGGAGTTTCAGCACGTGCTCGTCACGGAGTACGGCCCCGGCGCCGGCATCGGGTGGCACCGCGACAAGGCCGTCTTCGGCGAAGTCGTCGGAATCTCACTCCTCTCGCCGTGCGTGTTTCGCATGAGGCGGAAGGTAGGCGAGAGGAAGTGGGAGAGATTGAACCTGGTGGCGGAGCCGCGCTCCGGGTATCTGCTGAGCGGGCCGGCGCGGTACGAGTGG
>Ga0081539_10001844_pt1 | contig 33417 bp, 25 predicted proteins | sample TabmetS4T2R2_FD_71023 | JGI IMG/M metagenome (GOLD analysis project Ga0081539, IMG submission 71023) | Tabebuia heterophylla rhizosphere microbial communities from the University of Puerto Rico - S4T2R2 | ecosystem: Host-associated > Plants > Roots > Rhizosphere ... | reverse complement strand
GCCGCGCCGCCGCCCGGCCGGGGCGGGGCCCCCCGGCACGGCAGGCGTGGCTGGCGACGGGTCCCGTTCGCCGGGCTGTTCGGCCTCCTGGCGAAGGCGGGACCGCGATGGCTGTGGACGTCGAGGCGACCGGGCGGCTGGGGATCGTCCTTGCCCGCAAAGACCAGAGCTGGACCATTGCGAGCCGCAGCAATGAGCCGGCCAACGGCGAGGAAGTCCGGCGGCTCATCGATCTGCTGACCGACACCCAGGTGACCCGATTTGTGGCCGATACCGCCTCTGATCTGCCGACATACGGGCTCGATCAGCCACAGCTGAAACTAACCTTTAGCTCATTTGCCTCGGAAAACACGGCCGAGACTGCCGCCGGTGAGCATCCTTACCTCACGCTCTCGTTTGGCCGGATCGAAAACGGCGAACTTTACGCGCGGGTCAACGACGAGCCGTTTGTCGTCGCGGTCGACCAGGGATTGTTAGGCAAAATCTGGAGCGACCCGTTGCAGTGGCAGGCCCTGGCTATTTTCCAGTTCAAGCCCGAGCAGGTCCATCGCCTTTCCCGCGTGACCGATCGCGAAGAGTCGCTCGAGCGCAACGGACCCAAGGCCTGGAAATGGATCAAGGGGGAAGGGGAGATCGACACGACCAACCTGCAATCGCTCCTCAACACTCTGACGGGGTTGCACGCAGTGCGCTGGGTGGGTGCGACCAAACCCGAGCACGGCTTCGATCAACCGCAGCTCGTGCTTAGCTTCATGACTTCGCCTAACGACAAGCCGCTGCACAAGCTGACGATTGGGAACAAAACGTCCGATGGGATGTGGTTTGCCAACATCGAGGGTCGCGACGGCGCCTTCGTCGTAAGCAATCCCGATTACACCGTCTTGAAGTTGCCGCTCAACCAGGGCGCTTCGCCTTCCCCTTCGCCGACCCCGGCGACGACACCGGTGGCGTCTCCTGAGGCCAGCGCCAGCGCCGCGCCTTCGCCCTGACAGAATAGTGGAGCGCCGCGCCATCGCGTGCCCGGATGGCTTGGGGGTAGAGGTGGGCCGAACCAGTCTCACAAGCAAAGGCCAGGTTGGGCGAACGCGAGCTCGTCTTGACCGTTAGGCCGCTTCCACTCTATTCTCCGCTCGCGTCGCTTGGCTGGCTGCACATTTGATATGGGCAAGGAACTTACGATCCGCGGAATAATCATTGGCGTCGTCATCACTCTGGTCTTCACCGCGGCCAATGTTTACGCCGGGCTCAAGGCAGCGCTTACCTTTTCGACTTCGATCCCTGCAGCGGTGATTTCGATGGCGATCCTGCGGAGTTTTCGCGACGCGACAATCCAGGAAAACAACATCGTGCAAACCGTCGCCTCGGCCGCCGGCACCCTCTCCTCGATCATCTTCGTCTTGCCCGGCTTGATCATGATCGGCTACTGGACCGAGTTCCCCTTCTGGACGTCGTTCTGGATTTGCGCACTCGGCGGAATTCTCGGCGTGATGTATTCGATCCCGCTCCGACGCGCTCTGGTAACGACTTCCGATCTGCCATATCCGGAAGGTGTCGCCTGTGCCGAAGTGCTCAAGGTGGGCAGCAGCGGTGACTCCGCCTCGGCATCCGATGTCGAGCATGGCCGTGCCGGTTTACTCGCGGTTTTATGGGGATCGATTGTCTCGGCCGTTTTCGCATTGGTCATCGAGACGCAGCTCTTCGCTGCCAATGTGGCCCAAATCTTTCGAGTTGGCAGGAAAGGCGGGGTGAGCGGCTACGATTTTGCTTTGTCGTTTTTGTTGCTCGGGATCGGACACCTTGTCGGTCTCTCGGTTGGAATTGCGATGCTCATTGGCGCGCTCATCGGCTGGGGTTGGGGGGTGCCGCATTATTCCGCCCTGGCTCATGATTTAACCACACCGCTGGCGGCGCTCGCGCGCAACGCCTGGAGCGGCAAGGTCAGGTACATTGGCGCCGGAGCGATTGGCATCTCGGCGATCTGGACTTTGTTAAAGCTGGCCAAACCTCTGATTAGCGGTCTCGCCGGGGCGATGGCGGCCGCGCGCGCCCGCAAAGCGGGTAAAGCCGACACCTTGCCGATTACCGAACGTGACATTCCGATCGGGATCGTCGCTCTTGTCACCCTGGCGTGCATGCTGCCGATTGGCTGGTTGCTCGGCGCGTTTGGAAACGCGAGTGGTCTCGGCGCGCATCTGCCAACGCTTATCGTCGGCGGGGTAACTTACATCGTCGTCATGAGCTTTTTCGTTTCCGCCGTCTGCGGTTACATGGCGGGATTGATCGGTTCGTCGAACAGTCCGTTGTCGGGGATTGGAATTTTGGTCGTGATTGGCGCGGCGCTCCTGCTGGTGCTCGGGGTCAAACCGTACGTCTCGCCGGACTCAGCCAAGGCCCTGATGGCGTTCGCGCTCTTCACCACCGCCGTCATCTTTAACGTTGCGGCGATCGCGAACAATAATCTTCAGGATCTCAAGACCGGCCAGTTGGTCGATGCCACGCCGTGGAGGCAACAAGTAGCGCTGGTGATTGGCGTCATCGCCGGGGCATTGGTCATTCCCCCGGTCCTCGATTTAATGAATAACACCTACGGTTTCGCCGGCGCCCCGGGGGCCGACCCGCGCCGGGCGCTGCCCGCGCCGCAAGCCGGTTTGATTTCGTCGCTCGCGCAGGGGGTGATCGCGGCGGACATCGATTGGAGTCTGATCGGAATCGGGGCGCTTATCGGGGTCGGCGTCGTATTGCTCGATGAAATTCTGGCCCGCACCACCAGTCACATGCGCGTTCCGCCGCTCGCGGTCGGTCTCGGAATTTATCTCCCGACTTCGAGCACATTGATGATCGTTGTCGGAGCCGTTGCCGGCTGGTTCTATGACAGGCGAGCCGAGCGCACCCGCAGACCCGAACCCGCGAAGCAGCTCGGGGTCTTGCTCGCATCAGGTCTGATTGTTGGCGAGGGCGTAATCGCAGTCGTGATTTCCCTGATTAAGGCCTTCTCCAGCAAACCTGCGCCGCTCGCCCTCGTCGGACCGGAGGGATTCCTCTCGAGATCGATGCCAATTTTCGCGAATTTTGAAACCGCCGGCATCATCATCGGCGGCATCACGTTCGCCGCCCTCGCATTTCTCCTTTATCGATGGATTTTGCGCCTGGCGAGCGCACGGCCAACATGACCCGGCGCTGGAACTTTTCGCTCTGGCTCGGGTTCGTTCTCGTTCTGGCCGGACTCTTCGGCTACGCATACTTCGCGCAGTTTCCGGTCACGCGCGATTTCCCGTGGCTCAATCTTTTGCTCATGGGCCTCGGTCTCGCCCTGCTCGCCACCGGATTGTTCCGCGCCTTTGGAAACCCGAAGCTGTACCGGGGAAAAGTTGCCGGATCGATCATGACCGCGCTCGGCACCGGTTTGGTCGCGTTCTTCTGCTATGAAATTTTCTTCGTCCTTCGCGACGTCCCGGCCTCCGCACAAGCGCCGCGGGTCGGCGAGAAAGCGCCCGCTTTCACCTTGCCCGATCAAGATGGCAGACAGGTTGCGCTTTTCGATTTGCTTTCGCCGCACGGCGCCATCCTGATTTTTTATCGTGGGCACTGGTGACCGCTTTGTAACTCCGAGTTGCGGAGTTTCCAGCAAAGGCTCGGCGATTTCACCGCCCGCGGAGTGAAGGTGGCGGCAATCAGTGTTGATCCGGTCGAGACCAGTCAGCGCCATGCCCGAAAGATGGGTTACACCTTCCCGCTTCTGTCGGATACCGGGGCGGCGACTATTCGCCGCTATGATCTGTTGCACGCAGATGCAGGACCTAAACACGAAGACATCGCCCGCCCGGCGGAGTTTTATATCGACCAGCACGGAATCGTGCGCTGGGTGAACCTGACCGACAACATCGCGGTTCGTGCCCGGCCGGAGCAGGCGTTAAGCGCGATCGAGTCCGCTGGGCCCGCCGGGCGATAGATGCAATCACTCCGCCCGAGGCGATTATCCGTCAGGGGATGAAGGAGAAGACACCGATCGCGATCGACCCGCGCAACCCGCCTAACGAGTTCCCGGATATCGTCGGAGCCCGGCCGGAGAATCCAATCCTGGCGAGCTTTCGCCCCTTCATTTCGCCGCATGCGCGGTTGCGGGAGTTTACCCCGATTCCGATTATTCTCGGGACCTTGCTTGGGATCGTCTTCGGCGCCTCCTCGCTTTATCTCGTGCTCAAGGTTGGGATTACGGTGAGCGCTTCCATCCCGGTCGCTGTCCTCGCGATCACCACTTTTCGCCTGCTTTCAAAGTTCGGGCTGCGCGACTCGACCATTCTCGAAAACAACATCGTTCAGACCGCCGGCTCGGCGGGAGAATCGATCGCGTTCGGTCTCGGCGTGACCATGCCGGCGATCATGATTCTCGGGTTCGATCTCGAGATCGTGCGCGTAATGCTGGTGGCAATCCTCGGCGGGTTGCTCGGGATTCTGATGATGATTCCCACCCGGCGCGCCCTCATCGTTCATCAGCATGGTTACCTGAAATACCCGGAAGGGACCGCTTGCGCGGAAGTTTTGAAAGCCGGGGCGTCGATTGAGTCGCGCCAAGCCGCGCATTACGACGAGCGGAGCACGGTGGCTGCGGGCGAAGCGGTCAGCGGCGGCAAAGTGATCACCGGGGGTTTCGTCATTGGTTTTGTTTACTACGGCGCGCTCGAAATCCTGAAAACGATGAAGGAAATCCCGGAAAAGATTTTCGGGAAGCCCTTCGAAGGGGCGTCGATCTCGCTCGAGAACAATCCCGCCTTGCTCGGCGTCGGTTACATTATCGGGCCGCGGATTGCCGGGATGATGATGGGCGGCGGCGTCCTTTCCTATCTCGTGCTCATTCCCGCGATCAAATATTTCGGTTCGTTAGTCGCGGGACCGGTCGCGCCTGAGACCGGACAAAGCATCGGCGCGATGAGCGTCGATCAGATCCAGCACGGTTATATTCTTTACATCGGGGCCGGGGCGGTCGCGGCCGGTGGAATCATCAGCCTGGTTCGCTCCTTGCCCCTGATCTGGCACGGCTTGAAGGGCGGGCTGGCCGACCTCCGCGACGCTCGCGCGGAACGGGCCACGGCCGCACGGACCGATCAGGACCTTTCGATGAAATGGGTCATTGGGGGAATCATCCTCCTGCTCGTCCTGATCATGCTCGCGCCGCAACTCAATCTCCGGTTCAACTTGTTAGGCGCGTTTCTTATCGTTGGCATCGGGTTTCTTTTCACCACCGTCTCATCGCGGCTCACCGGCGAGGTTGGCTCCTCTTCCTGCCCAACCTCCGGCATCACCGTTGCGACATTGCTTCTGACCTGCCTCGTCTTTCTTATCGTTGGCTGGACCGCGCCGCCTTATTTTGTCACGGCGCTTTCGATTGGCGGGATAGTCTGTATCGCATCGTCGAACGGCGGAACGACCTCCCAGGACCTCAAAACTGGGTTCCTAATTGGCTCGACCCCGAAGTATCAGCAAATCGCCATTCTCATCGGCACGCTCGCCTCGTGCCTCGCGATCGGGCCGATCCTGATGAAGCTGAACGATTCGGGCACAGTTTACGTTCCAGTCGCGGGCAAGAGCGATTTCGCCTTCGCCTCCACCTTTCACCTTAATCCTGCCGATTTCGAAAAGGAGGCGAGCGGCAGACCGAAGCGTGAGCGAGTCGTCGGCGCGCAAGCCGGGAGCGACACAAAAGAGTATTTTGTTTATCACAAGACCTCACCCGAAAGCGGCCCGGCGGGACGCTATCTCGTCGATGAAGAAGGGACGCCGGTCTATCTCGTCGATCCCGGGATCAATGGCATTTACGACAAACGTCCTGATGGCTCGAGTGTGCAGAAGTTCTCCGCGCCGAAGGCCACCTTGATGTCCTACATCATCAAAGGAATTCTGAGTGGTGAATTGCCCTGGGGGCTCGTGCTGCTTGGGGTTTTCATCTCGATCGTGCTCGAGCTCTCCGGAATTCCATCACTCGCCTTTGCCGTCGGCGTTTATCTTCCGATCTCGACCTCGGCCCCGGTCTGGGTCGGCGGCTTGATTCGGGGAGTGGTGGATCGATACACCCGCCGGAAACACGCCGGCGCGAATTTTACCGAGGATCAGCTCATCGCAGAAGGCGATAAAAGTAATGGAGTGCTCTTGTCCTCCGGCTACATCGCCGGCGCAACCCTGGCCGGAGTGATCTTCGCCTTCATGAACATTCCGTTGAAGGAAAAGCTCGACGCGATCGAAGATTGGGCCACGGCGCACAACCCGTTTTTCGAGGGGCCATATTCCGATCTGCTCGCCATGATTCCCTTCGCCCTTCTTTGTCTGCTTCTCTATCTGGTCGGGCGCGAAATCTTCCTCGCCCCGAGGAAGCGAGGGTTGTAGCCGGGAGCGCTGACCCGGCGGGTTGATTGCAGAAAGATGATGCTCAATTCGCGCGCGGACCGGGGTCACCCCCCCCGGCCACCACAAGACTCTGGCCAAAGCGAGGTGTGACCGGATAAGGTGAATCCCCCGCATGGAAACCCCGGTCGAGGACATCCCAACCAAGAGAGCGGAACCGAGTTGGCGTCAGCGTTATTCGGCTCCGGTCCTGATCGGTGTTCTTGTTTTGCATCTTTTCTTTGGCGGCATCGCGGCCACTTGGGTAGTCTCGCGCTACAACGCCGCGCGCAAGCTCACCTTTAACGCCGGCCCGAAATCGCCCAACCCGAGCGAGCGCGCCCTCGAGCATCGCGTCCAGTTGCAGAAGAAAAACCAGTCGAGCAGCGCGCCGCCCGCCGTGCCGCAACGTGTCCTTACCACCGGCCTGGCGAAGGTCACCCTTCCGCCGATGCCGGAAATCAAGATGCCCGGGAGTGCGCCCCGAACCATGATGAGCGCCGGCGGTACCGGGGTCGCTTTTGGAAGCAGCGCCGCGTCATCGTTAGGCGGCGGGGGCGGCGGCAACGGCACCGCAATTAATTTCTTCGGTATCCGCGACATCAGCACCAGTGTGGTGATCATGATCGATGTCTCCGATTCGATGTTTACTCGCACCGGCGATGCCGGGTACCCAGGCAAACTCATCCGGCACGGAAAAGAGCAAAACTTCCAGGTCGTCCGCGATGAGGCGATCAAGCTCGTCCAGGGACTCACGCCGCAAACGCGGTTTGGGATCGTGCGCTGGTCGGGCGGCGCGTACCCCTGGAAACCGGAACTGGTTCCGGCGACGGAGGAGAACAAACAGGCCGGGATCGAGCACATCCAGAAGGTGATCGATTACAAGAGTGCCAGGCCCAAACCCGGCGGACACGGCGGCACTCGACACGATCTTGCCCTGAAGGAAGCCTTTGCCCTCAAACCGGAAACGATCTACATGCTGACCGACGGCAACGCGACCGAGGCGCAACCGGGCGGAGGATTAAAGCCGATTTCGCCCCAGGAAATTTACAAGGTGGCGGAAGAAGGTCAGAAAATCCTGACAAAAAAAGCGCACCTCCACGTGATCTATTACGTGAACGCCAAGGAAAAATCCGACGAGATCGAGATGTTGCGCGGGCTGGCCAGTCGCAACAGCGGGAAGTTCCAGAAAGTGGAAGCAAAGGGCCGGGGAAAAGAGTAAGCGGCCTGCCAGAGTCGCAGATGCCGAGCCGGAGTAAGCAAGCGCTCGCCACGCAACCACGAGAGTCCCGGAGACGCTCGCCGGATATGCGGAAGCACGTCCTTCCAACCTTGCGCGATTGCCTTTGATGCTTCACAACCGAAACTCTCCCATGCGCAAAGTGAACCTGAACGAACTTCCCGAGGAGGAACGCAAATCGCCCAAGGGGAAATTCCATAAATTCGTCAAAGACATTTCGATCGCTCTCGGGCGCGAAAAGGAATCGCTTGACCTGGCCAGGCGTCATCCTTTCGATCTCGCCTGGGTGCGAATTCCGAAAGGCAAAAGCTATTGCCCTTATCACGGGCACAGCGCGGAGAGCGAACTTTACCTTGTCGTTTCCGGCAAAGGGCTGGTGCGCGATCGCACCGGGACCACCGCGGTGCGCGCAGGCGATTCATTTCTCTTCTCCCCGGGCGAAGCGCATCAACTGAGCGCGGCGGAAGACGAGGATTTTGTCTATTTCGTAATCGCGGATAACCCGCGGGGCGATAGCTGTTATTATCCCGACAGCGGCAAGTGGGTCGTCTTTAAGGAAGGCGGCGAAGACGTTATCGCCAAGGGTGTGGAGACCGATTACTACGACGCGGAGGAGTAAGGCCGTCGGGCGCGGCGCCTGCCCTCCGAAGGAGCGGCTCGCTGAAATATGCTTTTCCGACCGAAGATGACAAAAAACGCAAAAGGCTAGTGCACTGTATCCTTGGCTCGTATATCACTCTTTCGAAAGTCTCTCGACAAGCATGTGACGTCTCACTATACGAACAAGAGATACGCTCCACTAGTTTTTGTTGATAGCAATCAGGTGATCGCAAGTCTTCGCTGACTTAGCTTCCTTCTGTTCATTGGTCCGCGCGATCGGTGTAATCCGTGGTTAGTCCCAAACTTTCGGCGTAACCTCAGACTAGATTTCCGGCTGTCCACCTGTGGCCATAGCGAAACATGCCGTCAATCGAACCCTTGCACCAAAAGACAAAAAATATGACAACTCAATTCTTAACAGATTCGATGAATTATGCGCCCGGCCGCTGCGGAGCCGTTGCGCTCTCAGAGCGGCGTTGAAAGAACAGGCTGCGCAAATCAAGAAGGTGAGCGCAGAGCTTCACCCGAGCAAACTTGCGCCGCGAGTGGCCCTCAACGATGGTAGGAGAAGGCCAATGCGCTTGGTTGTTACTTTGCAACCAGACAAAACAACGTAGATCCGATGAAATACATGACCTACCTAAACTCGAGATTCTTGAACGTTGGCGCGTCCGGCATCCTCTTTTTATTCTCAAGTCTGGCTCTCGCCGAGACCAGCCCCGCGTTAGCCGCCGTGCCGGGCAAGTCACAATATCTGGCTTTGGCTGATGCGAAGCTTGCTGCCTCCCACTGGAGTAACATCCTCGCCGCCTGCCAGGCGCATCGAAACCCGGCAGGAATCGAAAGCGGTAACCACTCGTTCAATTCGACCGCGGCGGGCCCGATCCAGCAAGCTTATGTGAAAGCTTCCAATACAAATGATCACGATATTTTTTCAAGGGTGGCGCTGTCCGGCGATACGCTGGTCGTCGGCGCCCCTGGGGAATCCAGCAACGCAACCGGGATCAACGGCGATCAGACCGATAACAGCGCCATGTTTGCGGGGGCGGTTTACGTTTTCGTGCGCAACGGGACAACCTGGACCCAGCAAGCTTACCTGAAAGCGTCCAACACAGATGCCGGTGACGAGTTCGGTATCTCGGTGGGGATATCGGGTGACACGATCGTGGTTGGAGCGAACCTTGAGGGCAGCGACGCCACCGGGGTCAACGGCGATCAAGACAACAACAACGCGTCACAGTCGGGTGCGGCCTACATTTTCGTCCGCAACGGGACAACTTGGACTCAGCAAGCCTATCTCAAAGCTTCCAACACCGATGCGTTCGACGAGTTCGGGCAAGCGGTGGCGATCTCGGGCGACACAGTGGTTGTTGGGGCACGCTACGAAAGCAGTAACGCCCAAGGGGTCAACGGCAATCAGAACGATAACAGTTCCTGCCGGTCCGGCGCGGCCTACGTTTTTGTGCGTAACGGGACGACCTGGAGTCAGCAAGCCTATCTCAAAGCTTCCAATACCGTGCCTAGTTCGCCTTGCGTCGCGGGCACCGCCTTTTTCGGGTACACGGTAGCGATCTCCGGCGGGACGGTGGTCGTCGGGGCGCCGGGGGAAGACAGCAACGCCACCGGAGTTAACGGCGATGAGCTCGATCACAGCGCATTCGGTGCCGGCGCGGCCTACGTTTTCGTGCGTAACGGGACGACTTGGAGCCAGCAAGCTTACCTCAAAGCTTCCAACACGGATGCGGGCGACTCGTTCGCGGCGGTCGCGGTCTCCGGCGACACAGTGGTCGTCGGGGCATACGGCGAGTCCAGCAACGCCACCGGAGTCAACGGCAATCAGACCGATAACAGCGCCGAAGCGTCCGGCGCGGCCTACGTTTTCGTGCGCAACGGGACAAGCTGGACCCAGCAAGCTTACCTGAAAGCGTCCAACACAGATGCCGATGACTACTTCGGGCCGCCGGCGGTGGCTGGAGATATCGTGGTCGTCGGCGCCAGTTCTGAAGCCAGCAATGCCACCGGGGTCAACGGCAATCAGGCCGATAACAGCGCACCACAGGCCGGCGCGGCCTACGTTTTCATGCGCAACGGGACGACTTGGAGCCAGCAAGCCTATCTCAAAGGTTCCAATACGGAGGCTGGCGACATATTCGCTGCGCCGGCCGTGGACGGAGATACCGTAGTCATCGGCGCGGGTGGTGAAGCGAGCAACGCGGCCGGGCTGAATGGCGATCAGACCGATAACAGCGCCGTGTTTGCCGGTGCTGTCTATGTTTTCACCGGCTTTGGGGAAACGATGCCAACCATTCCGCTGCTCAATATTTCTACCCGGTTAAATGTCGGAACGGGTGACAATGTCCTGATCGGCGGTTTCATTGTCGTCGGGGCGGAGTCCAAGAAAGTTCTTCTTCGTGCCATCGGGCCATCACTGGCCGACTTAGGCATCCCTGACGCCCTGGCCAATCCGATCATCGAGTTACATAACCCCGATATGTCGGTTGTGACTAACGATAACTGGAGAGATACCCAGGAGCAGGAAATCATTGAGACAACCATCCCGCCGACCGACGATCTGGAGTCCGCCATCGTGGCGACTCTCGATCCGGGGGCTTACACCGCGATTGTGCGGGGCAAGAACGAGACCACTGGGATTGGCTTGGTGGAAGTCTATGATCTCGATCAGGCAGCCGATTCCCAACTGGCCAACATCAGCACCCGAGGCTTCGTTGATGCCGGCGACAACGTTATGATCGGCGGGTTTATCGTGGGGGACGGGATTAGCACGACGGTGGTGGTGCGAGCGATCGGACCATCGTTAGGCGGGATGAACGTTGCCAATCCACTGCAGGATCCGACCCTCGAATTGCATGGCGAAAATGGAGTGCTGCTTGCCTCAAATGACGATTGGAAAGACACGCAAGAGGCTGAGATCGAAGCCGCCGGCCTTGCGCCGACCGACGAACGCGAATCCGCCATCGAAGCGACCCTGACCCCCGGTTTGTATACCGCGATTGTTCGGGGCAAGAACGACACCACCGGCGTCGGGTTGATGGAAGTTTACAACTTGCAATAGGCGAGCAGAGGCTGGCGCGCTCTTTGGAAGCTTCGGCGGCCGCCGATCGGTTTGTCGAGCGGGTCCGGCGATGTTAGAGACTGAGGACATGGTTTCAGGGCGCTCCGGCTTTTGCGCGACGATTCTGACACTGGCGATTTCGCTCGCGCCGAATCTCTCGGCACAGACTTACCAGGGGAGCAGGCTGGTGGAGGCGAAACTTGTCGCCGATCTGAACACGGTCGTTCCCGGTCAGCCTTTCACTACCGGCGTCCTCCTCAAGATGGCGCCGAGCTGGCATACCTATTGGAAATATTCAGGCGACGCCGGCATCCCGACCGAGATCAAATGGAAATTGCCGGCGGGTTGGAGAGCCGGGTCGATCCAGTGGCCGGTGCCGGAGAAGTTGAACGAGCCGGGTGATATCCAGGTTTACGGTTATCATGGCGAAGTGCTGCTCATGGTGGAGCTTACCCCGCCGCCGAAAATCGAGAAGAACCCGGTGGTGCTCGCCGCCGAGGTGGACTGGCTGGTGTGCGAGAAAATTTGCATTCCCGGCAATGGACAGGTGCAACTTCAGTTGTCGGTCGGTTCGACGGCAACGGCGGCGAACCGCGATCTGTTTGCCAAATTCCGCGATCGACTCCCGCGCGAGCTGCCGGCGAGCGCGGCCAATGCGCTGCACTGGAGCCGGCAGCCTAACGAATTTCGCCTGAGGATTAACGACAAAAGTCTCGCTCGGGCGGGCAAGATCGAGTTCTTTCCAGTTCCAGATTCTTCCACCTTGATCGGTCATCCGCGCCGGGAAGAAAAAGCGAATGGCGAGATCGAGTTTGTCATCCCGATTGAATCCGCCGGACCGGACGTGCGATCGCTTGATGGATTGCTCGTCGCGGGGAATCGGGCCTTTTCGTTAGGCAAGACCGAGGCTCAAAGGGGGTCGGGGTCAACGCCCCCGGCTACAACTCCGCCCCCGGCAACAACGACAGCGCGGGGCGGGTTGCTCAGGTTGCTCCTTTTTGGATTCATCGGCGGGCTCATTCTCAATCTCATGCCCTGCGTTCTGCCGGTCATCTCCCTTAAGATTTTCGGCTTCATCAAACACGCCCGCGACAGCCGGGCGCGCATCTTCGGCAACGGACTCGCCTTTACCCTCGGCATCTTCGCGTGGTTCCTCGGGCTGGCTCTTCTCCTTGTCGGGCTGCAAGCCGCCGGCCACGAAATCACGTGGGGAGGTTTTCAATTCAACAATCCCTGGTTTGTCATCGCGATAAGCGCGGTCGTCCTGATTTTTGCGCTCAACCTCTTTGGCGTTTTTGAAATTACCCTGCCCGCCGCCGCGACCACCGGGCTGCTCGGCTGGAGCGCGCGCGAAGGTTACGTTGGCTCGTTTTTCCAGGGGGTCTTTGCGACGATTCTGGCCACGCCCTGCACCGCGCCGTATCTTGGCACCGCGCTCGGTTTCGCTTTTACCCAATCGGCCGCGATCATCCTGCTCATGTTCGTCGCGATCGCGGCGGGAATGAGCGCGCCTTACCTCATTCTCAGCGCGGAGCCGGCATGGTTGCGTTTCGTGCCCCGGCCAGGGCCGTGGATGGTGCGGGTGAAACAGTTCATGGGCTTTCTCCTCCTCACCACCCTGCTCTTCCTCCTTTGGGTGCTCGGGGCACAGCGCGGGTTGGAGGCGGCGATCTGGGTGGGCGCGTTTCTTCTCATCCTCAGCCTCGCCTGCTGGATGTTCGGATCGTTCTCGCTCCCGACCGCGTCGCGCGCGCAACGCACCCTCGTGCTCGTTCTCGGGCTCGTGCTCGTGCTCGGGAGCGGCTTTTATTTTCTCGGCCAGAAATTCCGCGCCTCGACACTGGCCGCCCCCAGCCTAACGACTGACGGCTGGATTCCTTTCAGCCCCGAGCGCCTGGAAAGTGAGCTGGCCCAGGGCCACAGCGTTTTTCTCGATTTCACCGCCGCCTGGTGTATCACCTGTAAGTTCAACGAAGGCACTGTCCTTGAAAGCGCGGCGGTGAAAGGCGCCTTCGCCCGTTACGGGATTGTAAAAATGCGGGCCGACTGGACGAATGCCGACCCGGTGATCACAAAAACCTTGAAACAATTCGGCCGGGTCGGTGTCCCATTATACGTGTTGTATCCGGCCGCCACGCCGAAGGAACCGATTGTGTTCCCGGAATTGCTCACTCAATCGATCGTGCTCGATCGTCTGCAAACTGCCGCGCCCAAGCTGGCTGCGGCGCAATGACTTTATGAAAACCAAACTGCTCATTCTCACGCTCACTACACTTGCGACCGCCGCGCTCTCCGCGGCCGAGGCTCCCAGGGTCGGCGCGCCCGCGCCGGGATTCACGCTGACGGATTCGAACGGAAAGACCCATTCGTTGGGCGAGTTCAAGGGCAAGTACGTTGTGCTCGAATGGTTCAATCCGGGCTGTCCGTTTGTCCAGAAGCACTACACGAGCGCCAACATGCAGGAGCTGCAAAAGAAGTTCACCGGCAGGGATGTGGTCTGGCTGACGATCGATTCCTCTGCGCCGGGCAAGGAGGGTTATCTCACGCCGGAGGCGGCGAAGAAGCAGATGGCGGAGTGGAAAATGCACCCCAGCGCCCTCCTCCTCGATCCCGAGGGCAAGGTGGGCCAGCAATATGGCGCGACCAACACGCCACACATGTATGTGATCGATCCAAAAGGAGAGCTGATTTACTCCGGCGCGATCGACGATAAACCGACGCCGAATCCGGCCGACGTCAAAGGCGCGAGCAACTATGTTCAGGCCGCGCTCGAGGAAGCGATGGCCGGCAAACCGGTCAAGACCCCGACTTCGCGCGCCTACGGGTGCTCGATCAAGTACGTGGATTAGCGGCCACCTGTAGCCGCGTCTCTGTGAGACGCGCGGCATGGGTCACAGAGCCGTGGCTACACGCTACGCGGTCCGGCGCGATCGGATTAAGACGATGATGTGAGTCGGCGGGTCAAGGCCCCCGGCTACACAACCTTCGTTGCGTCGCGCGAGGCAAAGTGCGAGCAAGTAGATGGCGCGGCCTAACGAAACCGTCGTCCCGACGGTTCAATTCGGTTGCATCGGTTGAGATCATGAGCGAGACGCTGCAGCAGATTGTCGAGTCGTTAGGCGAAAGCGGCGAGCAGACCGCCTTCTTCCTCCTCGACCGCGCCTCGAGCCGAACCTGGTCCTATCGCGAATTGGCCGAGCGCTCCCGCGCCTTCGCCCGCGGACTGGTAACGGCTGGAGTCAAACCCAGCGACGCTATCGTCCTTTTCGCCCAGAACCAGCCGGAATGGATCGCGGCCGCCCTCGGTGTGCTTTGGGCCGGCGCGGTTGTCGTGCCGCTCGATGTCCAGTTTGGCGACGACGATCTCGCCCATATCCTGGCGGACAGCGCCGCGCGCGCGGTGATCACGACGAAGCGCAGGTTAGAGCGGCTCGAGCAACTCGATCCGGAACGAAAACTCACTCTTCTCGACGCGCCGCCCGGGGACGAACGGAGTTGGGAAAACCTTTGTCGAGCGGAGCGGGCCGAGCTGCCGGTCGTGAGACCGAATCAGCCGGCCGTGCTTTTTTACACCTCGGGCACGACCGGTCCGCCGAAAGGCGTGCCGCTGACGCACGGCAACATCGCTTCGCAGCTGCGGGTCGTGCGGCAGCTGGGGATTGTGACCGAGACCGACCGCGTCCTCCTTCCTCTGCCATTGCATCATGTTTATCCGTTTGTCGTCGGGATGCTGGTGCCGCTCTCGTTAGGCTTGCCTCTCGTCATCCCCTTCTCCCTCACCGGGCAGCATTTGCTCCGCGCCCTTCGGGAAGGCGACGTGACCGCGATCGTGGGCGTGCCGCGACTGTATAGCGCGCTCGACGCGGGCATCCGGGCGAGGGTCGAATCATCCGGGCGAATCGCTCGCCGCCTCTTCTACAGCCTGCTCCGGCTCAGCTGTTTCCTCCGCGAATCGTTAGGCATAGACGCGGGGAAACTTCTTTTCCGTTCTCTCCATCGCCATTTCGGCAAGAATCTGCGCCTGCTCGCCTCCGGCGGCTCCGCGCTCGACCCGGACCTGGCGGCCAGGCTGCAGTCGTTAGGCTGGGGGGTCGCGATTGGCTACGGTCTGACTGAAACTTCGCCGCTTCTGAGCATCAATCTGCCCGGCGATTTCCGCGGCCGGAGCGTGGGCAGGATTTTCCCCGGGGTTGAAATCCGGATCGACCCGCATGCGCTCGTTGGCGATGGCGAGGGTGACCCCGGCCGGCCGGGAGCGCAACCGGCTCGCGAAACGGGAGAAGTCCTCGCTCGCGGTCCCAATGTCTTCGCCGGCTACCGCAATCTGCCGGAACAAACCGCCCACGCCTTCACCGCTGACGGCTGGTTTCGAACCGGCGACATCGGGTACCTCGAAGACGGCTTTCTCTACCTCGGCGGCCGGCTTTCCACCCTCATCAAGACCGAAAGCGGCGAGAAGATTCAGACCGAGGACCTCGAGACAGCCTACGCGAAGGAGCCGGCGATTCGCGAGATCGGCATTTTGGAGAAAGGGGGAAAACTCGCGGCCTTGATCGTGCCCGAACGTGCGGTCTGCGGCAGTGACCTCGAAGGAGCTGTCCGCACCGCCCTCGAGCGCGCCTCCCGGTCGCTCCCCAGTTACGAACGGATTTCGGATTTTGCCCTAACGAATGACGCGCTCCCCCGCACTCGCCTGGGGAAGCTTCAGCGTCACCGTCTGGCAGCGCGTTTCGAGGAAGCCAGAAACCTCGGCGAAAAAGCGGCGGCCACCGGAGGCATGCCGCTGGAGGAAATGTCGGGCGAAGATCGCGCTCTCTTCGAGGAAGCGCGGCCACACGCCGTCTGGGAGTTGCTCGCCCGCCGTTACCCGGGGAAGCGGCTCACCCCCGATACGAGCCTGCAATTCGATCTCGGGGTCGATTCGCTCGAGTGGCTCAATCTCACGCTCGAAATCGCGGAGAAAAGCGGGGTGGAAGTGACCGAGGAAGCGATCTCGCGTATCGACACGGTGCGCGATCTCCTTCGCGAAGTACTCGAAGCCGGGGAAGGCAAAGGCCTTGATCCGATCGCGCAACCCGAGGCAATCCTCGATGAAACTCAGAAGCGCTGGCTCCGGCCGCTCGGGCCCTTCATGAACCAGACGGCGCGGGCGATCTACGCCGTTGGTCGCATCCTGATGCGTCTCCTCTTTCGCGTCGAGGTGATCGGACGCGAGAATTTGCCTAACGACCGGGAATGGATCATGACGCCCAACCACATCAGCCTGCTTGACGGGTTCGTTCTCGCGAATGCGCTCAACTGGGAGCAGCTCCGCCAAACCTACTGGGCGGGCTGGACCGGGATTGTCACCGCGAACGCCTTCATGCGTTTCCTCAGCCGGCTCGGCCGCATCCTCCCGGTTGAGCCGAGGCGTGCCGCCCGCTCCGGCCTCGCGCTCGGCGCAATCGTGCTCCAGAAAGGAAAAAATCTGGTCTGGTTTCCGGAAGGCGGCCTTTCGCGGAGTGGAGAACTCCAGGAGTTCAAGCCCGGGATCAGTCTTCTGCTCGAGCACTTCGCCAAGCCGGTCGTCCCGGTTTGCATCCTCGGAACAAACACGGCGTTACCGCCCGACAGCGCCCGGCTGCGGTTGCGGCCGGTTCGAATTGTGATCGGGCGAGCGTGCAGCGCCGAAGAACTGCGCCGGATCGGCGAGGGAAAAAATTCGCACGAGCAAATCGCGAACGGCCTGAGAAAAAAGGTCGCCGAATTGCAGCATAACGCGTTGTAGCCACGGCTCTGCGAGCCGTGCCCCGGGCGATGCAGGTCGATCCTTATAAGACGAGCAGGAGTTCAATCCTTGTAGGGATCGACAATCTCGCGACCGGCCATGGCCACGCCTAACGGTCGCAGGGTGTGCAAGACTCGAATCGTCCCCGCATGGGCGGCGAGCACATCGGGCAGCCGCCGATAAACCTGCGGCGCTTCGTCCACATCGCCGCCGCGCAGGACGATATTGCGCTCGGCCATCCATCGCAGCATTTCGTCGTGCCTCACGAGCCCGTCGCGACGAATCCGTTTTTTTCCCACCCGCTCGAAGCGACCCTTGGCCGCCGTCCGCGACATGATCCGGCCCGCCCCGTGAATCGTAGAGAAAAGGGCCTCGCGCGAAACCGGCGAATCGATCCCTTCGATAATCACCGCATCGTCCCCCATGCTTCCCCCGACGAAACTCTTCTGTCCGGGAAATGCCGGGGTGGCCCCTTTGCGCACGACCCAGAGCTGCTCGCCCTCATGTTCCTCCCGCCAGGCAAAGTTGTGATGGTTGTGTACTTCCCCCATCGCGTTCGCGCCAAGAATCTCGCGCACGACGTGGCGGGCGACCGCTTCGCGGCCAGCATAGGCATAGCGCCCGGCGAGCTGCATTCCCGCGAGATAATCTTCGCCTAACGACGACTTCTCCGCGACCACCGTCGGCGGCACATCCATCCCGTCCTTCCCGCCCGCGGCCTTGAGAAAATGCGTCGCCGTCCGGTGCCCAAACCCGCGCGACCCAAAATGCACCCCCACCCAGATGCGGTCCTTTTCGTCAGCGAAAAGATCGACGTAATGATTGCCGCCACCGACCGTGCCGAGCTGTTCGGCGGCGAGCGATTTCAAATCGCGCAACGGCTTCAGCTCCCACGCCGGGTCCTCGAACAGCTCGTGATCGATCCGCACCTTTGCCTTCCGGCCGATCCCGAAAGAAATGTCGCGCACCACGTCGTCCATGATCTGCGGAACCCTGGCGCGAATTTGCGGCAGCGTCGCATCCGTGCGGATGGCGAGATTACCGCAGGCAATGTCGAACCCGACGCCGCTGAGTGAAATCCTGCCCTGATAAGCGACGACCCCGCCAATCGGCTGCGCGTAACCTTTGTGCGCATCAGCGCAGAGCACCCCGCGCGCGCCTTGCGCGGCAACACAACGCTCGATTTGCTGCTGCGTCGCTTCGTCAGGCTTGCCGAAAATCCTGATCCTCGGGCTTGTCTCTTCCATGGCTTTTCCAATCTCGGTCTCGGGGGAAGGGAGTCCAATCACGAACAAGATTTGGAAAGAGAAACGCAATTGGCGAGGAACGCGGTTGGTCTCGGTTGCCCCAGTGTTTCGTCGTGGAGGAGATGATGAAAAAGATCGATCGATTTTACGAGAAGGTCGTTCCTGCGCGAGTTGCTTTGTGCTTCGGGATCTCCCTGGGCTTGGGATTAGTCGCGCATGAGGGATTTTTCTCGTTGCGGGCGCGATTGCGGTCGGCGCGCTCGCCGCGGTGTTGGCGAACGCGATTCAGGATCATACCGAAACAACCAACCGTCTGGCGCATCATCAGCGATAGTTTAAGCGGGAGATCGATCATGCGCGCGTCGTGGCCGCGCCGCTCAGGCAGGAAATGGAAACTCTCGGGCAACGTGTCATGCTGCAAATCCCGGCCAGCGAAGTGACGCTCCCGGGCGATCTTGAGATTCCGGCGAAAGCCGGCGGGCTCGTCCTGTTCGCGCATGGCAGCGGGAGCAGCCGGCGCAGCCCGCGCAATCAGGCGGTGGCCGAAACTTTGCGCGAGGCGGGCCTGGCGACACTGCTTTTCGATCTGCTGACGCCTGACGAGGAAGCGGCAGATGCCTGCACCGCCCACCTGCGTTTCGACATCGGTTTGCTCAGTCGCCGTCTCGTGCGTGTTACCGAGGAGATCGCTAACGATCCTCGCTGCGCGAGTCTTCGGGTCGGTTACTTCGGCGCGAGCACAGGAGGCGCGGCGGCCTTGCGAGCGGCGGCGGCGCTCGGGACAAGGATCGGCGCGGTCGTTTCCCGCGGGGGACGGCCCGACCTGGCGGGCGACGCCCTGGCTTACGTGAAAGCGCCTACCCTCCTCATTGTGGGTGAGCGCGACGAAGAAGTGTTGCGCCTGAATGAAAGGGCTTACACCCGGTTGGAGTGCGAGAAATCACTCGCGGTCGTCCCGCGCGCGACTCATCTCTTCCAGGAACCCGGCGCGCTCGAAGAAGTGGCGCGGCTCGCGGCGGAGTGGTTCCGGAAACACCTGAGAGCCGCAGGATGAGTGCACTCTCCGATCGCCTTTCGCCTGCGGCCGAGGAGTTGACCGGCTCGCCTAACGACTATGATCGGTTGATCGAGATGGTGGGCGAAGCGGGCTTCGTTCTCCTCGGCGAAGCGAGTCACGGCACGCACGAGTTTTATCGGGAACGCGCCCTCATCACCAGGCGGCTGATTGACGAGCGCGGATTTAATGCGGTCGCGGCCGAGGCGGATTGGCCCGCCGCCTATCGCATCAATCGCTTCGTTAGGGGAGAAGGGGCGGATGTCGATAGCGTGGATGCCCTCGCTGGTTTCAGGCGTTTTCCGCAATGGATGTGGCGCAATGCCGACGTCCTCGATTTCGTCGGCTGGCTGCGCGAGCATAACGACGCGCAGAGCTATCCGAACCGCAAAGCCGGCTTCTACGGGCTCGACCTTTACAGCCTGCACGCCTCGATCGAGGCCGTCCTGGCTTATCTCGAGAAGGTTGATCCGGAGGCGGCAAAACGAGCGCGGCATCACTACGGCTGCTTCAATCATTTCGGCAAAGAGACCGAGACCTATGGTTATGCGACCGGCCATGGTCTCACTCCGTCCTGTGAAGAGGCGGTCGTGAAGGAATTGGTCGCGCTGCGCCGGCAGGAGATGGATTATCTTGGCCGGGACGGCCAGGTGGCGGTCGACGCCTACTTTTGCGCCGAGCAAAACGCGCTCGTGGTGCGTAATGCCGAGGAATATTACCGCAACATGTTCCGGCGAGAAGTCTCCTCCTGGAACCTGCGCGACCATCACATGATGGAGTCCTTACTGTCGTTAGGCGAACATCTCAGCAAGGAGCAGGGCGCCCCGGGCAGGATTGTTGTCTGGGCGCATAACTCTCACCTCGGCGATGCTCGTGCCACGCAGATGGGGGAGCGCGGGGAACTAAATCTCGGTCAACTCGTGCGCGAGCGGTTTGGCAAGGGAGCGGTCGCAATTGGATTCACCACCTACATTGGCAGCGTGACTGCGGCTTCAAACTGGAACGAACCAGCCGAGCGGAAAGCGGTGCGCCCGGCGCATCGCGACAGTTATGAAGCGCTTTTCCACGAAGTGGACACTCCGCGCTTCTTCCTCGATCTGCGCGATGATCCGCAGCTCGCGGCGGAATTGCGGAACGAAAGACTGGAGCGCGCGATCGGCGTCATTTACCGGCCCGAGACCGAGCTGCAGAGTCATTACTTCCACGCCCGCCTTTCGGATCAATTCGATGCAGTGATTCACTTCGATCACACTCGCGCCGTCGAGCCGCTCGAACGCACAACCGAATGGGAGTTGGGTGAAGTGGAAGAAACTTTTCCCAGCGGACTTTAGCTTCAGATTTCACTCGAAGGCAGGAGCACGGCGGCGCCCGTGAGCTCGCCGTGTCGCAATGCTTCGAGCGCTTCGTTCGCCCGCGGGAGTGGGAAGGTTCTCGTTTCCGTTCGCACTGGGACCTTGGAGGCAAGGGCGAGGAATTCTTCGCCGTCGTGCCGGGTGAGATTGGCCACCGAGCAAATACTGCGTTCCCGCCAGAGGATCTCGTAGGGAAATGCGGGGATGTCGCTCATGTGAATCCCGCCGCAGACCACCGTGCCCCCGCGCTCGAGCGCGCGCAGCGCCGCCGGCACAAGCGGACCGACCGGCGCGAAGATGATCGCGGCCTCGAGCTTTTCGGGCGGCTCTTCATCCGAACCGCCCGCCCATTTCGCGCCCAGACCGCGGGCAAAATCCTGCGCCGCCTTGTCGCCCGGGCTGGTGAAGGCAAAGACTTCCCGCTCCTCATGCCGCGCGACCTGCGCGATGATGTGCGCCGCGGCGCCAAAACCGTAAAGCCCTAGCCGGCGTGCATCCCCGGTTTTGCGCAGGCAACGATACCCGATCAACCCGGCGCAGAGCAGCGGCGCTGCGGCGACATCTTCATATTCATCGGGAATCGGAAAACAGAACCGTGCATCCGCGACGGTGTATTCCGCGTAACCACCGTCCATCGTGTAACCGGTGAAGCGCGCTTTCGGGCAAAGATTTTCCCGATTCGTTAGGCAAAATTTGCATTTGCCGCAGGTCCAGCCGAGCCAGGGAATGCCCACCCGTTGCCCGAGCTGGAACGCGCCCACCCCCGCGCCGACTTCTTCGACCCGCCCGACGATCTCGTGCCCGAGAATGAGAGGGAGCTTCGGATCCGGTAATTCGCCATCGAACACATGCAGATCGGTCCGGCAAACCGCGCAGGCCGCAACGCGCACGAGCAATTGCCCGGCTTGCGGCCCGGGTGGCGGAACGACCTTCTCGACCAGCGGGAGGCGAGGCGACTCCAGAACCATTGCGCGCATCAGGAATTCGCTACACCAAGTGGGGAGAAATGCGCATTGAATCCTCGCAATGATGCAAGATCAGATTTTTCCAGGCACGTTTCAAAACTTGCCTCACGGCCGAGCGAGGCGTTGAATCGAAGACATGACCGGCGCTACCAACAAACCGGCACGCGCCCGCAGCCGCCGCGCGAAAAAATCCAGCCGTCGCTCGCCCGCCTCGCTTCGCCCGATCGCCTGGGTGAAATTTCTGGCCCGCGGGGCGAAGGCGAAAATTCATCTCCTCCCTGTCCACGATTCTCCCTATCCGATCGCGGCCGAGCTGCCGCTTGTTCCCAGTTCCGAAACGCAAATCGAAGAGCGACTGAGATGCCATCTCGAGGCGCTGGCGAAAGAGGAAGGTCCGGGAAATGCCATGTTGCAGCTGCGCGCGGGCCGCTCTTCCCACCAAATCTGCCAGCTCGCGGAGGAAATTCGAGCCAGCCTGATCGCGGTGTCGACGCACGGGCGAACCGGTCTGCCGCATGTTTTTCTGGGGAGCGTGGCGGAACACATGGTACGCTGTGCTAGATTGCCCTTCCTGGTCGTGCCCCCCGTCACGCTACCTGACAAAAAAACCTCAACCCGCTGATAAGATCATGTTTCTGAAACGATTCTTTGTCGAAGGACTGGCCCACGCTTCCTATCTCTTTGGGGCCGACGGCGAGGCCGCGGTGGTCGATCCGAAGCGCGACATCGAGGACTATCTCGAGGCTGCGAAACGCGAAGGACTCAAGGTCGTCGCGATCTTCAACAGTCATCCACACGCCGATTTCGCCTCCGGTTTCCGCGAGCTGGCGCAACGCACCGGCGCGAAGGTCTACGTCTCCTACCGTGCTCCGGCGAACTACGAGCACGAGGACGGAACGGACGGCCAGCAGATCAAGATCGGCCTACTCGAGGTCGAGCTCCTCGAGACGCCGGGCCACTCCCCCGACAGCCTTTCTTTTGTTGTTAGGGAAAATGCTCAGCCGGTCGCGGTCTTCACTGGCGACCTGCTCTTTGTGAACGACGTCGGCCGGCCCGACCTGCGCGACGCCGACGAAGACCCGAGCGCGCTGGCGGGCAAGCTGTACGACTCGCTGCACCGGAAAATCATGACCCTGCCCGATGAGGTAAAGGTCTATCCCGCGCACGGCGCCGGATCGCTCTGCGGACGCGCCATCTCCGACGCGCCGTTTTCGTTAGTCGGCCAGGAGCGAAAGGTGAACTGGGCATTGCAAATCAAGGATCGCGACGAATTCATCCGGCAAATGACCGCGAATTTGCCGGATCGTCCGGCCTATTTTTCCTACGATGTCGGCATTAACCTCGAAGGCGCCGAGCCCTTCAGTGCGCTCCCGCCGTTGGATGAAATGACCGAGAACGAACTGAAGCATGCGGTGAAAGATGAAGCGGTTGTCCTGGATCTCCGGCCCCCGGCGGAGTACGGCGCCGGTCATTTCCCGGGCAGCCTCAACATTGGTCTGGGCAGCCCATCCTTCTCGACCTGGACGGGGTTCATGGTTCCAGGCGAAAAGGCGATTGCGCTGGTGGTGAATTCGGCCGAGGAGGCGAAGCGGGCGCGCCTCGAGCTCGCGCGGATTGGGTTCGACAACCTGCTCGGCTATATCAAGTCTGCGGCGCTGAGCGAAAGGGAGAAGCTCCCGCAAATGACTGTCGCGCAACTGCGAGCCAATCTCCGGAAGGATGGGCTGCTGGTCGTCGACGTCCGCACGCCGAACGAGTGGAAAAGCGGCCACATCGAAAGCGCGCGCCACATCCCGCTTGCGACTTTCGGCAAACACCTGCCAGATTTGCCTAACGATCGCAAAATTGCGGTGATTTGCGGGAGCGGTTATCGCTCCTCCGTCGCGACCAGTATGCTCCAGGCCCGTGGCTACAAGAATGTGGAAAACGTCGCTGGCGGCATGAGCGCATTCGCAGAGAGCAAGTGAGATGGCCCTTGAGCTGAAAGAGACCGACGGCGGGAAAACCCCAGAGGTCTTTCTCACCGGCAAGCTCGTCAAGGAAGACTACGCTACCTTGTCCCGGCTGTGGACAAGGCGATCGCCCCGCCGGCCTCTTTTTGCCCACAACTCAGCCAACCCGGCACAGGCGGTGACGGCCGACTCCATATCCTGCACCGCAACCCATTCCAACGGGCCATGCGCGTTGTGCTCGCCGCAGAAGAGGTTTGGTGTCGGCAATCCCAGCTCGGTGAGACGCGAGCCATCGGTGCCGCCACGGATGACGTGATCGTAGGGTTGGAGTCCAGCGGCGGTGAAGGCCGCGCGCGCCAGCTCGACCGGGCGCATGTCCTTGCGCAGCCAGTAAGCCATGTTGCGATACTGTTTGCGGATCTTGCAACGGACGCGCGCGCGCGCCTCGGTCGCCTGTAGCCCCGCGCAGAGGCCGCGCAAGATTTTGCCTTTCTCCGCCAGACCGTTCAGCTCGAAGTCGCGCAGGAGGAATTTCACAACCGCCCTTTCCGTCCGGCCTTCCATATGGATCGGGTGAATGAATCCTTCTCTGCCCTCGGTTGTCTCCGGCGCGCAGCGTTCGCGCGGCAGGGCGGCGAGAAGCTTGCCCGCGAGATAGGCGGCGTTCACCATCCCTTTGGCCTTCGCTTCCATCGTGTGCGTGCTGATCCCGTCGATGATGACTTCGGCCGCGTCGCCGGAAAAGGTTTCCCAGCAAATCTCGCCCGGCGCGCCGCCGTCCAGCGTGTAAGCGACATCCGCCCCGAGCATGCGCAGGTCGAGTTTCTCGACGCCCCGGCCGATCTCCTCATCCGGCGTGAAACAAATTCGAATGAGGCCGTGCTTCCGCTTTGTCTCCCGGAGTAACCGCTCGACCAAAGTGATGATCACGGCCACGCCTGACTTGTCGTCGGAGCCGAGCAAGGTCGTCCCGCTGGCGGTGACAATATCTTTGCCCACCGCCGTGCGAAGTTCCGGCGAGGTCGCTGGGTCGAGAGTCAGGCGAGGCTTTTCCGGGAACTTGATCACGCGGCCATCGTACCTGCGGTGGACAATTGGTTTCACCTTCTTCCCCGAGCAATCCGGCGCCGTGTCCACGTGAGCGAGAAAAGCGAGAGTCGGCACGCGCGCTTTGCCAGTGTTGGGTGGTATGCTGGCCATGACATATCCATGCTTCGTCATCTGGACGTCGGCCGCGCCCAATTCAGCCAGTTCGTCTTTCAGCATCTCCAACAGGACCAGTTGGCCGGGCGTGCTCGGAAAGGTGTTACTGGCCTCGTCCGACTGGGTATCGATCTGGACGTAGCGCAGGAAGCGCGAGAGAAGGTTGTCGCTCATACGCGCACTCTCCACCCCGTGGGCAAACCCTCAACTGACTCCGGCTGTTTCCTTGGAATTTTGTTCTCAGGCCGTCGCTCCGAAGGAAACAAGCCGGTAAATGCGCGAGAGCAAACTCGCTGGATTTCCGTCGATTGCGGACCGAAGCGCAATTGGAAGGGTCTGACGGAGACCAAGCTGTGATCCAACCGCAGACACCTGAGCGACGCCAAGGTCGGACTTATTACGGCTGAGTCGGTGCGTCGCTATAGAGTGAGATAATCGTCTCGGTGATGGTATGACCTACGGTCGAGTTGTTCGAGAGCACCACAACCGTGTAAGGCTCCTTTAGATCACGGATCAGCGCATAGTCGGTGCAAAGTCCCGGGCCGCTGCCGTCGTGACCGATCACGTCGCGCCCCTCATCGGCAGACTTATTTGTGACAAAGCCGTAGCCATAACTCTTGGCCCCAAGTTCCGGTTTTGCCGTCGTCATAAGCTGGTAAGTCTCCGGCGAAACGAGCTTGCCGGTGCGGAGCGCGGCGGCAAAACGGACCAGATCTTCCGCCGGAGCAACCGTCGCCGCGTCCGACGCTCCCCGGACCGGCGGTTGCGCGACATAACCATAGATACCGGTGACAAAATGGTCTTTCTGGAAGTAATCCTCATAACGAATGGCCGACTTGGGATTCGACCGCTGCAGGAAATCCTGGAAGCTATTTTTCATTCCGGCAGGCTCGAAGATGTGGCGCTGAACGTACTCGTAATAGTCTTCGCCACTCACGATCTCGAGCACACGGCCAAGCAAGAGATACCCGATGCTGCTATCCTGCCAGTCAGTCCCCGGTGGAAAGCCAGGCGGCTTGTGATCCAGAATCGTCAGGTAGGACTGGAGATCACGGAGACGACGCGCATTGATGAAATATTTGTCGGTCAGATAATCGCCCAGGCCGGAGGTATTCGAGAGCAGGTGTTTGATCTGAATCTTACTTGCGCTCGTCTGATCGGGGTACTGGATGAACTTGCTCAAGACATCCTCGTAGGAAAGCTTTCCCGCCTCGACCAGCTGAGCAATCGCCAGGGCAGTGAAGCTCTTGTCGATGCTACCGAGCATGAACCGGGTATCGGCAGTCGTGGCGACGCTGAAGCTACGATCGGCGAATCCATAAGCCTTGGTGAAAATCGGACGATCGTTGCGCGCGATCGCAATCACCCCGGAAAACAACTCCGCTTTCGCCAGCTTCGAGGCCAGGTCGGAGATTTGCGCCAGACGTTTTTTCTCGCTCGGCTGGGGCGGACGCACGGCACTGGGCGGTGGGTTGGCGCGCTGAATCTGGAGAGCGTTAATCCGGAAGGGCGCAGCTGCCTCGACCGCGAGCGAAATCGCGCCCCATCGCTCGGTCAGGGTTGATTGAAAAAAGGCGATCGCTTCATTGCCTGTTGGGAGAACCTTGCCCCGGCGAATTCCGCCGGTGCGACGCACCGTATCCGCGAGATAACTCATGAAATCGGCTTCGCCCTGGGCGGAGATGAAGTCTGGGGCAAAACTCGCCTTCACAACGGGGCCAATTGTCGAGTAGTCGCGGCTCTCAAACAGTTTCAGAATCTCTTCCAGCCGATCGGCCGCCTTCGAGGGCGCCGGGGACGGGGTGACGCTCGGCGAGGGAGTTGGCTGTGCAAATCCCATTTGCCATGACGCGCCCGCCAGTCCGATGAGAGTAATGATGTTTAGTATCCAGCCGCTGATAGGTCGTTTCACGAGAATCGGGTTCAATCCCAGACGCTGAATGAAGGCATGGCCAAGGTCAATCCCGATCGCATCTGCCTCGGACGGCGGCGGCCGTTAGTCGTGCGCGGACGCGGAGCCGTGCGCATGGACGATATGCAGCCCGACGAGCCGGGCGGCCGACTAATGAAAACAGGCTTGCGGGGCGGCGAGATGAGCCCGTGGCGATGCTGAGTTCGTTAGTGGTCAGGCAAGATTCTTGTCGAGCGCGCCGATCCGCCGTGTCTCCGGCCATTTCAAGGCGACTCCGAGGACAACCAGGATGGTGCCGATCCCGCCGGCGATGACGGAAACGACCGGGCCGAAGAGGGCGGCGGTGAGGCCGGATTCGACCGCACCGAATTCGTTCGAGGTGCCGATGAAGATGTTGTTTACCGCCGAGATGCGGCCCCGCATCGCGTCCGGGGTAAGCAACTGCACGAGCGTTTGCCTAACAACGACGCTGACGCTGTCGAAGACGCCGGTGAGAAAAAGCATGGCGAGCGAGAGCCAGAACCATTTCGAGATCCCAAAAATGATCGTCGCCACGCCGAAACCGCTCACGCACCAGAGCAAGGTGCGCCCGACGTGCCGCATCGGCGGGAGATAAGCAATCGTGACCGCCATGACGAAAGCACCAATCGCAGGGGCGGCCCGCATCCAGCCAAGCCCGATTGGGCCGCACTGGAGGATCTGATCGGCAAAGATGGGAAGAAGCGCGGTCGCTCCGCCTAACAAGACCGCGAAGAGATCGAGCGTGATCGTAGCCAGAATCACTTTCTTGCGCAAAACGAAGCGAACGCCTTCGGCCAGGCTCTGCCACGCGCTGGCCGTCACTCGAGGCGCTTCCCGAATCTTTACGATCGGCAGGACGAGGAGAAAGAAGCTGAGCGCGCAGAGAGCGTCGAGGGTATAGATGAAGGGAAACCCCAGCCTAACGATAAGGAAGCCGCCCGCCGCCGGGCCGAGCACGCTGCTTATCTGAAAGATGCTGCTGTTCCAGGTAACGGCGTTGGCGAAGTTTTCCCGTGGCACAAGCGTAGGAAAGAAGGAAGCGCGCGCCGCCCAGCCGAAGGTGCGGATCGAAGCCGAGAAAAGCATCAGGAGATAAAGCAGCGGCAGAGAAAGATCGTCGAAGTAAAACGTCGGATGCCGCTCGAAAACGGTCGCGATCGAGCGAAGAAAATGATTCGCCCACAGCAGCACCGTCCAGCGCGGGAGAAGGAGATGATTCCAGGAAACGAAGGCGAGGGAAACGGAACAGAAAGCGCTCAATCCCTGGGTCCACAGGATGATCGATCGCCGGCTAAATCGATCCGCCAAATATCCAGCAGGCAACGAGAGGCCGACGATCGGGAGGGCGGCGACGAGGCCGACCAGCCCAAGCGCGGTTGCCGAATGGGTGCGCGCATAAACCTCCCATTCAATTGCGATCGTCAGCATTTGTCGCCCGGTCATGGCGATAAAATTGCCGAGGGCGTAAAGGGCGTAACTGCGGAAACGAAACGCGGCGTAAGGATCACGCAGGACCAGCTCCTGCTCGATGGTGGGCGGAGGCGCGTACGGTTTTCGCTCGGGCATGATCGGCCCGGCGTGATCGGGCGCAGAAGATTCTAGAAGCGGCGGCGCCGCTCGCAAGCGGAAGCGCCTAACGAAAGGCTGGGAAAAAACGCGCTGAGGAGTACGGCCGGGGTCAGCGGATCCCGGCTACAGTTACAACAGTATTGTGCTGCGCACCCAGCCGGGGCGACCGGAGGTAGAATGCGCCGTCTGCTGCAGCTCGCTGCACTCGACTTGCACCGACTCGTTTCCATCCGTCTCGTCCGGCTCGGGTGCAGTTGGCACCTCGGGCAATTCCTGGTTCTGAAGTTTTTCGAACCGTTCCCGCACGTCCGCCGGCACCTTCGCTTTCTCTTCCTCCGTATTCACCGGTCCCTCGAAAAGCACTCTGCCTTGCGCGTCCTTCGCCTTCAGAACCTTGTTGCCATCATGGCTCTCCAATTTCAGCTCGCCCTTCTCGTCGGAGAAACTAATGGTCGCATTCCCAAGGTCGACCTTGGTCGATTTGGTTGTGCCGCTGTTCACGGTCACGATCCGCAACTGCCGCGCTTGTCGTCGGGCTTCGTCGCCGGCCCGGCGCGCCTCTTCCCCGGCCCGACGGGCATCCTCCCGCGCCCGATTAACGCTCTCGCGCGCCTGTTCTCTCGCCGCCTCGACCGCGGCCCGAACCGATTCGCCTACCGCGGTCATATCCGGCATTTGAAAATCGAATCCCATCTGGCCAGCGTCATCCCATTCCCAGTCCCAGTCGAAATCGTGATCGTTATCGTGATTGGCCGAGGCGGTTTTTTTGGCGAGCTTGACCGGCAGTTTCAACTCCTGGCCTTTGCGCAGGACGGTCAAAGTCACGCTGGTGCCTTCGGCGAAACTGCGCACCAGGATGCCGAGCTGTCCGGGCCCGACAATGATCTGATCGTTTAGCATTCGAATGATGTCGCTCCGCTGGAGGCCGGCTTCAGCGGCCGGGCTTTTCGGCACGACGTAATCGACCACCACGCCAAACCCTCGGGGCAGATTCATCTGTTCGGACAAAACCCGCGGTACCTCGGAGGTTTCGACCCCAAGAAAAGTGACCGGTTCCTTGGGGCGGTCGTCATGCTCGCGCATGTGACGGGCAGGCGGCGCCGGTGGCGCGGGCGGGACAGGCGGCACCGGCGGCGCCGGGTTGACGCTCTGGACGGCCGGTGTGCTGGTTTGCGGCGCGGCAGTGGGCGATTGAGCGAAGGCAGCGAGAGGAACGAGCGCCGCCAACGCGGTCGTTAGGCTGAGGTGTTTTTTCATATGATTAAGGCGATTTGGTTTGGTTTATTGAAAGGAAACCGGGGTAAGGACGACCTGCTCCGCCGGATAAGTGACACGAAGCGAAGCGCCAGTAAGCGGATTGCGCCATTGCATCGTGTCGCGGGTTGCGAACCGGACCCGCCGGAGCGGTCGCTCCGATTGGTTAGGCGAGAAAATCAGTCCCTCATCCCGTCGATGAAAAACGACGCGGGTGAGGCGGGAAGGTCGCAGACCAGGACCGCCGGTCTCCGTTTCGCCGACAGATTCCGCGCGCTGGAGAGACGGCGGCTGCGCCATCCCTGTTTCATTTCCCTGCGCGATCGCGGGCGACTGCGACTGCGGGATCTGAGGAAACCTTCCCAGCCAAACCAAAACCAACGCCGCCGCCCCGGCCAGCCCGAGCCCGAGCGACCAGAAATTGATTCGGCGCCGGCGGCGCGGAAGCAGGCCAGCGGTCGGCGCTGGATCTGGCTGAGCGAGCGCGCCTGCAATTCGCGCCCTCAACTCCGCCGAGACCGGCGCCGGCCGCAGCTTCTTCAGTTCTGCCTCCAACTCCGAGAAATCACTCATAGGGTTGTAACGTTTTCTTCAAGGCACCGAGGGCGTAGCGATAACGAGAAGCGGCGGTGTTCTGCGAGATCTCGAGGACGCGGGCGATCTCGGCAAAGGTCAGTTCGTTCCAGATTTTCAAGATCACGACCTCCCGCTGTTCGTCAGGCAAACGCTCCACCGCATCGGCCAGGAGCTGCTGACCTTCGTCCAATTGGGTGAACGCAGGCTCCGCGTGTTCCGGTCCATCGCGCGCCACGTTCGCCTCCCGGCGGGCGCGTCGTCCCTCTTTCCGCAGCCGATCGAGCGCGGCGGAGCGGACGGCCGCATAGAGAAGGGCGCGATTTTGCAGGGAATAATCGCGCCGCCAAAAACGAACGAAAGCCTCCTGAACAATGTCTTCCGCGTCGGCCCGGCAGTTCGCCCAACGGCGGGCGAAAAGGAGCAAGGCCGGTCCCAGCTGGGCGAAACAGTTTTTCCAGTCTTCATCGGTTCGGCGTTGTTCCATGACCTCTTCACGGTCTTTTAAATTTGAGACGCCGCCAAATGCGGGTTTTGTCTGAGCGATGAAAATTTTTACCTGGCCCGCGATTCTTCTCCTTGGCAGCGCCCTTGGATCATTGGCAGAAAACGACCGCGGGAGCGCGGAATCGCTCGCGGCGGCGGAAAAAGCCTTCGCTCAAGAGGCAATCGCGAAAGGCACTCGGGCCGCCTTTCTCCATGTCCTGGCCGAGGATAGCGTCGTCTTCGATCCGGGGCCAGAGAATGGCCGCAAGCTCTGGGAAGCGAAGCCGCCATCAGAAGATGTTCTGAAATGGGAGCCGGTTCTCGCGGCCGCGGCAACCGCGGGCGATCTCGGCTACACAACCGGGCCGTGGTCGCTTACCAAGAGCGGTGAAAAAGAGCCGACGAGCTTCGGGCATTTCGTCTCCATCTGGCGTTGGGAAAAGGGAAACTGGAAATTGATCTTTGACCTTGGTGAAAACACTCCGCGGTCGAGCGAGCCGCAGCCAGAGATGCAGCTGGTCGAGAATCACGCGCCACACATTCCCGCGACGGAAGCCTTGCCTGTCATGGTGGCGCGCGATCGCCTATACATCGCCGATCCCGCCGGGCAAGTGAGGGATTTCGCAGAGGAAAACGCACGCTTCTATCGCCCGGGAAAGCTTCCCCTGATTGGCGCCGAAGCGGCCGCGCCCGTGCTGCCCAAAGGAGCGGGGCCGTTACAATTCGCCGAACCCAAGACAGGGATTTCCAAAGGCGGCGACCTCGGTTATCTCTGGGGCGAATACACGATGGGCGATCGGCCCTCGCCCACTGGTTACTACCTGCGCATCTGGCGACGGAACCGGGCCGGAGAATGGAAGCTCGCGCTCGACCTTTTGCATCCTCGTTAGGCGATCGTTAGGCAAATTCCTCAGGGATTGCCTGAAGAAAAGGCGACAGTTCTGTAGAATGAACCGCTCTGGCCGTCGCGTTGCTGGCTCCCGCCGCGCTGTTCCTCCGCGGGCACCTTTCACGAGGTCGTTAGGGCGGCACGGCCGCGATCCGGATGGCGAAGCGATCGCGCAAGGCAACGCGCGCGGCATGGTAGCCGCACATTCCGTGGACGCCCCCGCCGGGCGGAGTGGAGGAAGAGCAAAGATAAACGCCGCCCAGCGGCGTCCGATACGGCGCCGGACTCACGACTGGTCGCGCGAGAAGGTGCCAGAGATCGTTTGCGCCGCCGTTGATGTCGCCGCCGATCAGGTTCGGATTTTTCGTTTCCAGATCGGCCGGCCGCATGACGTGACGCGCGACCACGCAATCGCGAAACCCGGGGGCAAAGCGTTCGATTTGGTTTTCGATCGCGCCGGTCATATCGCACCGCGAACCGTACGGAACATGGCAGTAAACCCAGAGCGTTTGTTTTCCTTCGGGCGCGCGGGTCGCATCGAACAGACTCTGTTGAGCGACAAGAACGAACGGCCGCTCAGCGACGGTTCCTTTTCCCACCGCCCCCTCCCCCGCCGCGATCTCCTCCATGGTTCCGCCGAGATGAATCGTGCCGGCGGAACGACATTCCTGCGCGCGCCACGGGACTGGTTCGGAGAGGGCGTAGTCGATTTTGAAAACCCCCGGGGCGTGAGGAAAATTCGTCAGGCGACGGCGATAAGAGGAAGGGAGTCGTTCGCCGGCGATGGCGGCGAACTGCCAGCAGGTCGTGTCGAAAAGGATCGCTCTTGCACGAGGTAATTGCTCAAACTTTTCGATCGGGCTATCCGTTTCGATTTCTCCGCCTAACGACCGTAAATAACTTGCGAGCGCGTCGCTCATCGCCTGGGCTCCGCCCCGGGGCAGCGGCCAGCCGACGGCGTGACCGGCCGTGCCGAGAACCAAAGCAAAAGCGGCCGAGCCAGGCGCGCTGAGCGGGAGAAAGGAATGGGCTGCGATTCCGGCGACGAGCGCGCGCGCGGCGCGGGTCTGAAAGGAGAACTTCGCCAGGATGGTTGCCGGGAGCAGCGCGGAGGCGCCGAAGCGGACGAGCGCGAGAGGATGTTTGGGGAGATGCAGGATCGGCTGGAAAAATTCGCCCGCGATTTTTTCCCAATCGCGCGCCAGTGGTCGCATGAGCCGGCGGTAATTGCCGGCATCCTTGCCTAACGAGCTGGCGGTTTGCCTGATGTCCTGCCAGAGACAGGCAACCCCGCCCTCCTCCTCCAGCGGATGGGCGAGCGCGATCGGCGGCTGGATCCATTCCAGACCGTGTTTCCCAAGCGGCAGCGTCCGGAAAAGCGGCGACCCAAGCGCGAGCGGATGAATCGCGGAACAAAGATCGTGCACCAAACCAGGCAAGGTCAGCGCCGCGGAGCGCGCGCCGCCGCCGATGGTTGAGTTGGCTTCCAGCACGCGAACGGAAATTCCCGCACGCGCGAGTGTAATGGCCGCCGCCAGGCCGTTGGGTCCGGAGCCGACGACGATCGCGTCGGGGAAATTTTTCATTTTCGCACGGCGACTTGCGCATCGCGCCGCCAACCGATGACGAGAGTGACTCCCGCGGCGAAAGCGCAAACCAGCGCGCCCACGGCGAGTGTTGCGGCCGTCCCGAAATAATGCGCGACCGCGCCGGCCTCGAAGCAGAGCCGATAATTGCGATGCCGAAAGGCGGAAAAAGTGCGCCGCCAACTCACTCCCCCGGTCGCGACCCGGCGCGGCCGACCGGCCAGATCCTGCGGCACGGGGGTGGCGCGCTCGATCGGGTTTTCGGAATTCATGCCGGGGCGATTTCCTCGTCCGGAATC
>Ga0081539_10001843_pt1 | contig 33418 bp, 30 predicted proteins | sample TabmetS4T2R2_FD_71023 | JGI IMG/M metagenome (GOLD analysis project Ga0081539, IMG submission 71023) | Tabebuia heterophylla rhizosphere microbial communities from the University of Puerto Rico - S4T2R2 | ecosystem: Host-associated > Plants > Roots > Rhizosphere ... | reverse complement strand
TCGCCGAGCTTGATGTCGACGCCGCGGCCGGCCATGTTCGTCGCGATCGTGACCGCGCCGCGCAGGCCCGCGTCCTTGATGATCTCGCCCTCCCGCTCGTGCTCCTTGGCGTTGAGGACGTTGTGCGGTACGCCGCGCCGCTTGAGCAGCTCGGAGAGGTGCTCCGACGTCTCGACCGCGATCGTCCCGACGAGTACCGGCTGGCCCTTCTCGTAGCGCTCCTTGATGTCTGCGACGACGGCGTCGAACTTCGCGTCCTTCGTCTTGAAGATGTAGTCGTTCTCGTCGGCACGGACGACCGGGACGTTCGTCGGGATCTCGACGACGCTCAGGCCGTAGATCTCCACGAACTCCTTCTCCTCGGTCTTGGCCGTTCCGGTCATGCCCGCGAGCTTCTCGTAGAGGCGGAAGTAGTTCTGGAGCGTGATCGTCGCGAGCGTGACGTGCTCCTCCTGGATGGCCACGCCCTCCTTGGCCTCGACCGCCTGGTGCAGGCCCTCCGACCAGCGGCGCCCCTCCATGATCCGGCCGGTGAACTCGTCGACGATCTTCACCTCGCCGTCCTGGATCACGTAGTCGACGTCGCGCTGGAAGAGCGACTCGGCCTTGAGCGCCTGGACGAGGTGGTTGACGAGCTGCATGTTCTTGGGGTCGTAGAGGTTCTCGATCTTGAGCGCGCGCTCGACCGCCTCGATCGCTCCTTGCCTCGGCGCGACCGTCTTGTGCTTCTCGTCGTACTCGTAGTCGGCGCCCGCCTGCTCGGCCGCGTCCTTGGGCTCTCCCGGCTTGGTCTGGTGGCCCTTCAGCCCGCGGGCGATGCGCGCGAAGTCGTAGTAGATCTTCGCCGCGGTCTCCGGCTCGCCGGAGATGATGAGCGGCGTGCGCGCCTCGTCGATCAGGATCGAGTCCACCTCGTCGACGATTCCATAGGCATGGCCGCGCTGGACGACGCCGTCGAGCGAGACCGCCATGTTGTCGCGGAGATAGTCGAAGCCGAACTCGGAGTTCGTGCCGTACGTGACGTCGGCGTCGTAGGCCGTCTTGCGCTCGGCGAAAGGCATCATGTTCTCGATGTGAGCGACGGTCATCCCGAGCGCCTCGAACACCGGCCGGTTCCACTCGGCGTCGCGCTTGGCGAGGTAGTCGTTCACGGTGACGAGATGGACGCCCTGGCCGGGGAGCGCGTTCAGGTAGAGCGCGAGGCTCGCGACGAACGTCTTGCCCTCGCCGGTCTTCATCTCGGCGATGTCGCCCTCGTGGAGGACGATCCCGCCCATCAGCTGGACGTCGAAGATGCGCTGGCCGGACGCGCGCTTGCGAGCCTCGCGAACCGCCGCGAAGGCCTCGAAGACGAGGTCGTCGAGCGGCTCGCCGTTCTCGAGCCGCTGCCGGAGCTCGGCGGTCTTGCCTTTCAGGTCGTCGTCCGAGAGCGCTTCGAACTCGGGCTCGAGGGTCGTGATGTAGGCGGCCTGCTGCTGCAGGCGCTTGAGTCGGCGGCCCTCACCGACGCGGAGGACGCTCTCGATCGTGGGCACGGTCCTAGGGTACCGGCTCGATGAAATTGGCTCTTCTAGCCGTGGCCGCTCTGGTCTTGCACGGGACGGCCGCTGCGCCCGCGCCGCGGCTTCGCCTGACCGGCCCGGTCAAGGAGCTCGCGGCGGACGGAGGTCGCATTGCGGTGCTCGTGCAGACGTCGCGGCCGGGCTGCACTGTCGCGCGTGTCGCCGTGTGGCAGCCGTCGACCCGCTCGCTCGCGCCGATCGGCGCCTCGCCCTGCTCCGAGAGCGTCAGCACCGGCGCCGGGATCTTCTCGGTCGCGCTCGCGGGGACGCGCGTGGCGTACGTCCAGTATGCGGGTGGGAACACGCGGGAGCTCGAGCTCAGGAGCGCCACCCTCACCGCGCGGCGGCCGGTCACGATCGCGAGCGCATCGTTCGGCCTCGACGAGGCGTCCGGGACCTACATCGGCCGCGTCGCCGGCGACGGCTCGCTGCTCGCCTTCGACTGGTGGAGCCTGTGCCCGGCGTGCGCCGGCGCGGCGCGGCCGCAGCCCGACCGGAGCTCGATCTGGCGCGTCGCCGGGAGCAACGCGTGCCCGAACGCCGGCCTCGGCTCGGCGCGGCTCTGCACGGTCGTCCGGAGCGGGGTCGGGACGCTGCGGCTCCTGTCCGCGGCCGCCGGCTCGCTCGCGCTCCTCCAGCCGGACGGGTCGGTCGCGGTCGTGACGGCGGCCGGCGCGACGACCGCGACGATCCCGTTCGCGGCGGGCGAGCTGCGCGCAGCGCGGCTCGACTCCGACGGCCAGAGGCTGGTGGCGCTCGTCTCGGCCGGCAGCGCGAAGAACGCGCTCCGCGCATACGACCCGACGGGGGCGCTCGTAGCGACCTACCCGCTCCCCACCGCACGGACGAGCGGCGACGCGACCTGCGGCGACCCGAACGGCTGCAAGCTGCCCGCCCTCCGGCTCGAGGACGTCGACAGCGGGATCGCCGTCTACGTCCTCGGCGCCCAGATCCACCTCATCCGGCTCGCGGACGGCAAGACCGCGACGATCCGCCCGCCCGGGCGTACGCCGGTGCACGCCCAGCTCGAGCGGGATGGCCTCTACTACTCGTACTCGCTGACCGCGCGGTCGAGCCGCGTCGCGTTCACGCCGTTCTCGAAGCTCCCTTGGGGCTCCTGACGCGCCGTCTTCTCTCGCTCGTCGCGCTCGCGCTCGTCGCCGCAGGCTGCGGCCACGGCGCGCGCTCCTCCAGCTGGCGGCTCCTCGTCTGGAGCGACCGCGACGGCGACCGCGCCCTCTACACGGTCGACGTCGAGAGCGGGAGGAGCGCGCGGATGATGCGCGCTGGCGCGATGTACGCCGAGAACCCGATTCCCTCGCCCGACGGACGCATGCTCTTCCTCCCCGGCCGCCATCCACAGCTCGTGGGAGTCGACGGCTCGGGACGGCGGCGCATCGCGCTCAGCTGGTTCGCGACGGTGACCGCGTGGTCGCCGGACGGGAAGCGGCTCGCCTATACGCCCTCGGGCGACACCGGGATCTGGACCTACGACCTGTCGCGGCGGGGCCGGCGGGTGCGGATCAGCTTCGGCGAGAACGACGCCGCCCCGGCCTGGTCGCCGGACGGCAAGCGGATCGCGTTCGACGGCGACGACGGCGTCTTCGCCTCCGACGCGGACGGCCGCGACACGCGGCGGCTCTCGTCGATCCCGGTTGCCGGCACGCCCGTGTGGTCTCCGGACGGGAAGGAGATCGCGGTGGCCGATGCGTCGTCGCCGTCGAGCCGGCTGCTGCTCCTCCCATCCGGCGGCGGCAAGCCGCGGCGCGTGATCCCCGGCGGCGAAGAGGCGGCGTGGTCGCCGGACGGCAAGTGGCTCGCGTTCGCGGCGAGCCGTCGTCGCCACTGGGATCTCTTCGTCGCGCACGGCGACGGCTCGCACCCGCGGCGGCTCACGTTCGGCACCGGCGGAGCCGAGGTCGTCGATCTGCGGTGGACGCCGGCCGGCGACCGGATCGTCTTCCAGCGCTTCGGCGCGCACGCACCCGGGGAGCTCGAGCTGTCCGAGATCTGGTCGATCGGGCCAGACGGCTCCGGGCTGCGGGAGGTCACGCATGGCTACCCCGCGGGCGGGAACAACTACGCACTCGGCTGGGTGCGCGGAAGGGTGAGGCGGGAGCCGTCGCCGAGGCCGTGGGCGCAGCCGCGGGCGCTGTTCGTTCCGTACCCGGTCGGCGCTCTGACGGCCGACGGCCGCCGTGTGGCGGTCGCACCCTTGGTGCCCTACTCGGGCGATGCGCCGCTCCTGCCGAGCGGGCCGCTCCTCGTCTGGCGCCCGGGCAGCCACTCGATCGTGGCTTACCTCGCGGCCGGCTGCCTCGTCCCCGACTACGTGACCCTGGCGGCCGTGGGGCTCGTCTTCGACTGCGACGACTCGGGCGACGACAGCGTCTCGCAGTCGGTGCGGATCTACCGGCGAAGCGATCGGCCCCCTGTCGAGGTCTTCTACGCCGCGAACGGCGCGCACGGGGAGATCAACAGCGGCTCGAGCCTCGGCAAGCTCGCGGGCCAGGGCTCGCTCGTCGCATTCACCTCGCAGGTCTACGAGTGGACGGGGAAGGACCTCCGTTTCGTCGCGAAGCGGCTCTGGCGACTGAACGGCACGCGGCGGCGACTGCTCGTCGCGAGTCGCGGCCTGGGCGACCCGATCGACGTGCACGGCGGATGGATCGCGCTCCAGGGAGGTCGTGCAGGCGCGGCAGTCGTCGACCGCAACGGGCAGCGGATCGACCACCTGCGCGTCCCCGAGCTTCGGTCGTCGCGCCAGGCGTTCTCCTGGCTGCAGCGCCGGCTCGTCCTGACCGGGTCGCGAGCCGTCGTCCTGGCCGGCGGGCAGCTTCGGGTCTACGACGTCCGGAGCGGCCGCCGCATCGCGTCGTGGCCGCTCGCGAAGCCGCCGCAGGAGCTCGCGGGCGCCGCCGCCGGGCTCGTCGTCTTCGTCCACGGCCGCTCGGTCCACGTCGTCCGGCTCCGCGACGGTCGGGAAGCTGTCTTCGAGGCGCCGGCGCACCGCATCCCGGGCGCGAATCCGGGGACGAAGCGCGTCGAGGCCGACATCTCGCCGGGCGGCCTGTACTACTCGTACAACCTCGCGCACGGTCGTTACGCAGGGCGCGTCGTGTTCGTCGCGCTCGCACGCGTGCTCGCGCGCCTCAGAGCGGCGTGACGTCGATCTCCCACAGGCTGCCGTCGAGACGGCTGGCCCGAAGTGCGTAGTCCGTCCCTCGCGCCTCGCCGACTGCCTCGAGCTGGGGGATCCGGCCGAACGCGTGGAAGCCGTCGACGACGGTGCTCTGCTCCCCGCCGACCGACGACAGCTCGATCGTCTCGCCCTCGACGTCCGGGCTCAGCTCGAGCACCTCGATCTCGCGCGCGCCGACCGCCCATGCCGTCTCGTCCCGTCGCACGGCTCGGGCGCGGTAGGGCGGCTTCAGCGTCGCCTCGATCGCCTCGGCGAGCGGCTCGAGCGGCGCGTCGTCGTCGACGAGCAGGGACCCGTCCGGAAGGGCGACGAACTCGACCTCGTCGCCGCGAAGCTCGGGCGCCTCGACGACCGCTGTCGCGTCCCATTCGCGGAACCGCTGGTTCCCGGTGATCCCGGTCTCGGGGATCCCCGGCGGCCGCAGCGGCTCGAAGCGCGAGTCCGGCTCGAGCGGAAGCCCGGCCTCGCGCGCGAGTCGCTCGTGGAGCGGCACGCGCCGCCGGAAGAAGCCCACTACGTGCTGGGCTCGATCAGGCCGTAGCCGCCGTCGCGGCGGCGGTAGACGACGTTCACCTCGCCCGACTCGCCGTTCCGGAAGACGAAGAAGTCGTGCCCGACGAGCTCGAGCTGGAGCACCGCCTCCTCGGGCGACATCGGCTTCACCGCGAACTGCTTCGTCTTCACGATCTCCGGCTCGGCGTCGTCGGGCGCGCCTGGATTCTCCTCGACGGGCACGGCGCCATTGTCGCGCGAACGACCGCGCCGCCGCTTCTGTCGATACCGCGTGACCTGGCGCTCGAGCTTGTCGACGAGCTGGTCGATCGACGCCTTCATGTCGGGGGACGCCTCGCGCGCCCGGAGCGTCGGCCCCTTGGTCCAGATCGTCGCCTCGGCGATGTGGTTCGCCGCGATCGACGGGTTCCGCTCGACGCTCAGCTCGACCTCCACCTGAGTCGGGTCGGCGAGCTGCCGCTCGAGCTTGCCGAGCTTCTCCTCGGCATAGCTGCGGATCGACTCGCTGACCTCGAGGTTCTTGCCCTTCACCTGGAGCCGCATGCCTTCTCCTTCAGCTCTTGGGAACCTCTTGCCTGCACCTCTCAAACTAACGGATCGCTCTCGCGAAGGTCACGATCGTGACGGAGCGCGCTTCGGCTTTCCGGAGGGCCGTCGCGGCCGCGCTGGCCGTCGAGCCGCTCGTGTAGACGTCGTCGACGACCGCGACGGTGGCGGGTGGGCTGGCGGTGGCGCGGAACGCGTCGCATACGTTGGCGCGGCGCTCGGCGAGGGTCAGGCCGCGCTGGCGCTTCACGGGCCTCGCGCGGCGGAGGAGCGGCTCGACCGGGAGCTCCCAGCGCTCGCCGAGCTCGCACGCCAGCCGCTCGGCCGGATGGTGGCCTCGGCGGAGGTTCCGGTCGCCGTCGGGCGGGACGAACGTAAGGACGGCCGCAGGCGGTCGCGTGAGCGTCTCGACGACCACCTCGGCGGCGACCGCTGCGAGCCTTCGCAGACCGCGCTCCTTCCACGCCGCGACGAACGCACGCACGGCGCCCTCGTAAGCGACCGCCGCCCGCGCAGCCGTGAACGCGATCCGGCGGCCGGCGCACTCCGCACAACGACAGACCGGCCACGCTGTCGGCGCGCCGCAGCGCTCGCAGAGCGGCCCGCGCAGCCGGTGGAACCCCCGGACGCACCGCGTGCAGATCGCCTCGCCGGGCAGGTCGCACCCGACGCAGCGCTGAGGAAGGAGCAGCTCGAGGAGGATGAGCCGACGCTAGCCGCGCCGTGGCCGCCTCTTCGTGGCGGCTTCGTGACGATCCGTCAACGACTCGCGGATCCGCTGGGCTCGGTCGACGAGCCCGCGCCGCTCGCTGACTTCGAGCTGGAGCTCGAGCGGCGGGGCGCGCAGGATGTGCCCTCGCCACGCGACGTCCTCCAGCGACCTCGCCGCGACGAGCCCGAAGTCCGTCGGCTCCGGCTCGTCGGCGGCGGGCCCCACGCCGCCCACCCACTCGACCCGCGCGCCGAGAAACGCGCGCGCCCACCACCGGCAGAACCAGTCCGCCGGTTGGAGCGGCTCGACGAGCGCGTCCGCAAGAACCCTCGGCGAGCAGCCGGGCTCCCTCGTCGTCGGTGACGAGGTCGAGGTCGCGCGGCGCGACGTCGACGCCCCGGACGGCGAGCGCGGCGCTGCCGGTCAGCCACCAGTCGACGCGGACGCCGTCCAGCCGCTCCAGGAGCAGCTCGAGCGCGTCGCCCCAGGGCGCAGGCCGGAGCCGTGCCGTCTGGAGCACGAGTTCCTCGAGGTGCTCAGCGAACCGCAGGTGCGTGCGGGCGACTTCGGCCGGGCCGACGCGAAAGGAGCGCCGAAAGCCGGCTTCGCCGCCCGAGAAACCAAGCTCCGCGAGCGCCGCCCGGAGCTCGCCCGGGACCTCCGCGACGACGAAGCTCGAGCCGTCGACCCAGGTCTTCAGGGCTCGTACGTGTCCCGGAGCGGCAGCCCGAGCCGCGCCCGCCACCGCGTGTCGGCCTCCTGGAGCTGCTCCGGGTCGCCGATGTCGAGCCACTCGCCGTCGAAGACGTAGCCGTACACCGGCTCGCGGCGGCAGAGCCACTCGACGAAGCGGCCCGGCTGGTCGGGCGGGTGCCCGTCCGCGAGATACCGCGCGACGAGCGGGACGTGGTCGCGGTGGTAGAGGTACGTCGCCGTCGCCGCGAGAGTCGACGGCGGATCCTCCGGCTTCTCGAGAAAGTCGTCCACACGGCCCTCGGCATCTAGCGACACGATCCCGTACTTCCGCGCCAGGTCCCGCGAGCCCACGTCGTGGACGGCCAGGGCACTGGCTCTCCCCTTCGCACCCCAGAAGGCCACAAACGACGCGAGCGAGAACGTGAACAAGTTGTCCCCGGCGATGACGAGCAGGTCGTCGTCGAGCGCCGTTCGCTCGATCACGAGCGCGATGTCTCCGATCGCCCCCAACCGGTCGTCGTTCGACCGCGTCCCGTCGTCGTGGATCGTCACGTCGTGCCCGCGCCCGCGCGCAGCCGTCCAGCGCTCGAACTGGGTCGCTTTCTGCGCATTGGTGACGACGTGGACGCCGTCGAGACCGTCGACCTCGTCCAGCCGGTCAAGGATCCAGTCGACGATCGGCCGGCCGCCCACCGGGAGCAGCTCCTTGGCGACGGTGTCGGTCAGCGGCCGAAGCCGAGTCGCGTACCCGGCGGCGAGGACGACGGCTTTCAGGTTCCTTCGTCCCAGGAGGCGAGGTAGCGGGCCTGCTCCTCGCTGAGCGTGTCGATCTCGACGTCCATCGTGCCGAGCTTGAGCCGCGCGATCTCCTCGTCGATCTCCTGCGGCACGGGGTAGACCATGCGCTCGAGCGAGCCGGCGTTCGCGACCGCGTACTCGGCCGAAAGCGCCTGGTTCGCGAAGGACATGTCCATGACTTGCGCCGGATGGCCTTCCGCGGCGGAGAGGTTCACGAGCCGGCCGTCGGCGATCAGGTAGATCCGACGGCCGTCGGCGAGCTGGTACTCCTCGACGAACTCGCGCGCCTGCCGTGTCTCCGACGCGAGCGACCGCAGCGCCGGGATCTCGATCTCGACGTTGAAGTGCCCCGTGTTGCAGAGGATCGCGCCGTCCTTCATCCGCTCCATGTGCTCGCGGGAGACGACGTTCTTGTCCCCGGTCGCTGTGCAGAAGATGTCGCCGATCTCGGCCGCCCGTGCCATCGGGAGCACCTCGAACCCGTCCATCACGGCCTCGAGCGCCCGCATCGGGTCGACCTCGGTGACGATCACGTGCGAGCCGAGCCCGCGGGCCCGCATCGCGACGCCGCGGCCGACCCAGCCGTAGCCGCCGACGACGAACTTTCGCCCAGCGAGCAGGACGTTGGTCGCGCGGACGATGCCGTCGATCGTCGACTGACCCGTGCCGTAGCGGTTGTCGAAGAGATGCTTCGTCTTCGCGTCGTTCACGGCGATGACCGGGAACCCGAGCGCGCCGTCGCGCTCGAGCGCCTTGAGCCGGATCACGCCCGTCGTCGTCTCCTCGGTGCCGGCGACGATCTCGTTCAGCTGCTCGCGCCGGTGCGAGTGCAGGACGCCGATCACGTCTGCGCCGTCGTCCATCGTCAGCTGCGGCTTGTGGTCGACGGCCGCCTCGATGTGCGAGTAGTACGTGTCGTTGTCCTCGCCCTTGATCGCGAACACGGCCACGTCGTACTCGTCCACGAGGGCCGCGGCCACGTCGTCCTGGGTCGAGAGCGGGTTGGACGCGCAGAGGACGATCTCGGCGCCGCCCGCCTTCAGCGTCCGCATCAGGTTGGCCGTCTCGGTCGTGACGTGCAGGCACGCCGAGATCCGATAGCCGGCGAGCGGCTGCTCGCGCTCGAAGCGCTCGCGGATCGCGGCCAGGACCGGCATCTGCCGGTCGGCCCACTCGATCCTGCGCACGCCCTCGGCCGCTAGGGCCAGGTCCTTCACGTCGAATCGCTTGGTGGTTGCCATCGCTTCCTTCTCTCTCGTCGTCAGGCCACGAGCAGGCGCTCGTGCTTTCGCTGATCCCATTCGAGGGCTTCGAGGTCGATCCCGGCGAGCCAGGAGTCGACCGCCGCGCGCAGGGCCGGCTCGCGGCGGAGCCGCCGCGCGAAGGCCATGTCCCCGAGCTCCACGTCGAACCGGCGCCGCAGCGCCGCGAGCGACCGAAGCTGATTCAGCTCGCGCAGGCCATAGAGCCGGTAGCCCGAGGCCGTGCGGGTCGGAAGGATGAGCTCGGCCCGCTCGAGGTAGCGCAGCATCCGCGGCGACCAGCCCGTCTGCTCCGCCGCCTCTCCGACCGTCAGCCCGTCCACGGACGGGAACCTTAGCAGAGTTGTGTCAAGGTTGGCGTCGACGCCCGCTGACGAGCCCGGTCGCGACGCCGATCTCGATTCGGCCGTCGCGCGCTAGCGCTTCCTCGACGAGCCGGCGGAGGCGCTGCGTCCGCTCCTCGTCGAGCGCGAACGCCTCGCCCATCGACGAGCAGTACGCGACGAGCGGCTCGGCCTCGGTGACGAGGAGCGTGCTCGGGTAGCGCTCGATGCGCACGTCGTCGAACCGCTCCTCGAGCTGCGGCGGTCCTGTCTCGAGCCCGAAGCGCTCGGCGCTCTGCGTCCACGGGCCGTCGGAGACCCGCGCGAGGAGCTGCCGGATCTCCTCCAGGTGGCCGCGCCCGACCGTCGCGGCGACGAGGCGGCCGCCCGGCCGGAGCACCCGTGCGAGCTCGGCGAGGGCGCGCGGCCGATCCTCGACGTGATACAGCATGTGGTTCGCGATCGCGACGTCGAAGGTCTCGTCCGCGAACGGGAGCGTCTGGACGTCGGCGACCATCAGGTCGGCCGACGGCGCCGCCCCAACCGCAGCGGCGATCATCCCCGGCGAGCGATCGACCAGCGTCAGGCGCCAGCTCGACGGAACGCGGTCGGCGTTCTCGCGCCACAGCTCCCCCACGCCGCAGCCGACCTCGAGCACGCGCGCGCCGGCGTTCGCCTCGAGCCGGTCGAACACCCAGCGGTGCCACCGCTCCGGGTTCGTGGAGAAACGGTGGTGCAGCTCGATCCGGGCGCGCAGGTTGTCGCCGCCCGCGTACTGGCGGTCGAGCCACGTTCGACTGGTCTGGAGGCTCTCGGTCAGGGGTCGCGGCGGCCGTACTGGTCTTCGAGCCGCACTAGGTCGTCGAGGTGCGGCGTCGAGACCTCGAGGATCAGCGTGTCCTGGAGCGCGCGGACGCGGTGGACGGTGCCAGGCTCGATGCGGAACGCGGCGCCCGGGCCGACGATCTCCGACTCGCGGACGGCGTCTCCGGGGGCGCCCATCTCGATCTCCGCGCGCCCTTCCTGCACGTACCACGACTCGTCCTTCTGGTTGTGGAACTGGAGGCTCAGCGAGTGCCCCTCGCGGACGAAGAGGAGCTTCCCGACGTACCGCTCGGTGGACGCCCAGATCAGCTCCCAGCCCCACGGCTTCTCGACGCGCTGCGGCTCGAACGCGAACGGCTCGAGCCCGCTCAGGTTGGGCGACGACAGGTGATCGACCACCTGCCGACACTACCACCGGCAAAAGTCATGCCCGGGCGGGAGCGAGCCACTCGGGATGGGCGGCGACGTGCTCCTCCGCCCGTCGCAGGTCCTTGGGCGTGTTCACCGTCAGCCAGAGCCCTTCGTGCCGAAACGCGCGCAGACGTCCCTCCGCGGCCAGCTCCGGAAAGGTCGACGTCTCGTGGTCGCCGCGCTCGGGCAGGCGCGCGAGAGCCTCCTCCGAGAACGCGTAGATGCCGCAGTTCACCCAGTACGGCACGCGACCGCCCTCGCGAAAGCCGGTCACCAGGTCGTCGTCGCCGACCTCGACGATGCCGAACGGCGAGAGCGGCCGCGCGACCGTGACCGTCGCAGCGGCGCCCGTCTTCCGATGGTGGGCGACGAGCGCCGCGAAGTCGACGTCGAGGAGCTCGTCGCCGTTCAGGACGAGCACGTCGCCCTCCTCGGCGAGCTCGCGGGCTGCGAAGCGGATCCCTCCCCCGCGCCCGAGCCGCTCGGGCTCGCCGGCGGTCGCGACCTCGACGCCGAGGCCTGCGAGCTCCCGCTCGAAGAGCTCGCTCTGCCCCGCGGCGCAGCTGACGATCACGCGGTCGACCCCGGCTGCCGCGAGCCGCCCGAGCTGGTATGCCGCGAGCGGCTTGCCGTCGACGTGCACGAGCGCCTTCGGCCGCCCGCCGGCCGCGTCGCCGAGCCGCTCCGCCTTGCCTCCGGCGAGAAGGATCGCCTCCATCCGCCGCGCCTACTGCTGGAGCTCGGTCTCCGGCTCGGCGTCAGCCGTGGCCGCGAGCTCAGGCGTCTCGGCGAGCTCGCCGAACGGCGCGGTCGGCCGGCCGATCGCCTCGTACGCGAAGCCGGCGGCGCGAACCTCGTCGGGCTCGAGCAGGTTGCGTCCGTCGACGATCAGCGGCCGGCGCATCGCCTCGCGAATCTCCGGCGACGCGAGCGTCTTCAGCTGCGGCCATTCGGTGACGATCACAGCCGCGTCGGCGCCCGTCACGGCCTCGAGCGGCGTGTCGCAGAAGGTCACGCCCTGGAGGAGCTCGCGCGCGTCGGCGACCGGATCCCACGTGCGCACCTCGGCGTCCTCCGCCAGCAGCCGCGACGCGAGCACGATCGACGGCGCCTCCCGCATGTCGTCCGTGTTCGGCTTGAACGCGAGCCCGAGCAGCGCGACCTTCGCGCCGCCGAGCGAGCCGAGATGCTTCTTGAGCTTCCCGATCACGCGCCGCTTCTGCAGCTCGTTCACCTCGATGACGGCGTTCAGGAGCTGGAAGTGGTAGCCCGAGTTCGAGGCGAGCTGCTTGAGCGCGAGCGAGTCCTTGGGAAAACAGCTACCACCCCAACCGATACCCGCTCGGAGGAAGTGCGGGCCGAGCCGGTGGTCGAGGCCGATGCCCTCGGCGACCTGGACGACGTCGGCGCCGGTCGCCTCGCACACGTTCGCGATCTCGTTGATGAAGCTGATCCGCGTCATCAGGAACGCGTTCGAGGCGAGCTTCACCATCTCCGCAGAGGGCACGTCGGCCCGCACGACCGGGGCATCGATGCGCTCGTGTAGCGCCTCGACGCGGTCGCCGTCGGCCGGGTCGAACGCGCCGATCACGATGCGATCCGGGTGCAGGAAGTCGCGGACGGCCGTGCCCTCCGCGGTGAACTCGGGGTTCGAGACGTAGCCGACGTGGCCGAGGCCGCGTGTCTCGAGCGCGGCACGCACCTTCTCGCCGGTGCCGACGGGGACGGTGCTCTTCATGACGACGATCGGCCGGCCGCCGAGCTGCGGGAGCTCGTCGATCACCGTCCAGACGCGCGAGAGGTCGGCGTCGCCGGAGTACGTCGGCGGCGTGTCGACGGCGACGTAGACGAACTCGGCGCCGTCGAGCGTTTCCCCGACGTCGAGCGTGAACGCGAGCCGCTCGCGGTTCCGCTCGATCAGCTCGTCCAGCCCGGGCTCGTAGATCGGCACCTTGCCGGCCCTGAGCGCGTCGATCTTTCCCCGGACGACGTCGCGGACGACCACGTCGTGGCCGAGCTCGGCGAAGCAGGCGCCGGTGACCAGGCCGACGTAGCCCGCACCGAAGATCGCGATCCGGGAGCCCGCCATCGGCGCGGAACGTTACCGGCCTAGCGGCCGGAGTCCCTTCGCGATCGCCAGCATCGTCTCGTTCGAGAGCTCGTCGAGGAGCGAGTTCACCACCCAGTAGGTCGCGCCGTGGTCGCGAAGCACGATCATGTGGAGGTTCGGCCCGGAGTAGTAGAAGTCGAACTCGCGGCCCTTGACCCGGTGCTTGAAGTTCGGCTGCTGGAGGACCGGCGCGTCCGCCCAGTCGGTCTCCTCGATCCCCCAGTAGACGTTCGCGTCGGCCTGTGAGTGGAAGACGAGCCGCACCGCGCGGTGGCCCTTGGCGATCTCGTAGACGGCCAGCGGCTTCGAATGGTCCGGCAGCGAGCTCCGCTCGAGGACCGACGGAAGCTCGAGCGTGAACGGGACGCGCTTGCGGACCGAGCGGAGGAGCGGCAGCGTCGCGTCCGGGTTGGACGTGACGACGGGCGGCTCCTTCTTCGGCGTCTTGTCGATCGGCGCCGGCGCGAGGGTGCCGTGGAAGGTGCTCCCGACCACCGTGGTCAGCATCGCGCCGTTCGCGCGCGTGACGAGCGCTGCGGGTAGCCTCGCCACGTCGGCGTCCCCGAAGAGGTTCGCAACCTTGTGCGCCGCGTCGGCGGCCCCGCTCTGCTTCGGGTCGAAGTAGACCTTCGTCGTGAAGTAGTCGAACGTCGGCGCGTTGCGGAGGCTCTCGATGCTCGGCACCACGATCCGGTAGCCCTTCTGGGCGAGCAGGTACGCGGCGTTCGTGGCCGCGCCGGGGACGCCGTTCCCGTTCAGGACGCTGATCGAGATCTGCTGCGGCCGGAGGCCCGCGTGGAGGCGGGCACGGAACTTCTTCCCGAGCGTCTGCGCGGCCGCCTTCTCCGGCGCCGAGACGTCAGGGTTCGTGAAGTCGGCGACAGCGGCCTGGATCGCGGACGGCGGCGCGTAGAGCTCCGCACCGAACGGCCCCGCGTTCTGCGTGTTGTCGATCCGCGGCTGGAACACGTGCCCCGACGGGAGCGACATCAGCAGCCGCGCGTAGCTCCACATCGTCCCGAAGCCGATCTTCTTGTTGCCCGCCTGCCCGACCTCGAGGTTCGACGTGACGGCACGAATCAGCGAGGGCAGCTTGGTGACCGAGAACGAGTGGCTCACCTGCTCCTTGAAGGCCTTGACGAACTCCTGCTGGCGCGCGACGCGGTACAGGTCGGAGTCGGTGTGTCGGTAGCGCACGAAGTCGAGCGCCGAGCCGCCGTCCAGCCGCTGGTAGCCGGGCTGGACGTTGATCGTCGCATAGGTGTTCACGCCGGTTACGAGGCCCGCGTTGTCGTTGAAGTAGCGGCGGTCGACGTCCATCCAGACCCCGCCGAGCCGGTCGACGACCTGCTTGAACCCGCGGAAGTCGACCGTGATCACGTAGTTGACGGGCAGGCCCGTAAGCGCCTTGACCGTCTGGAGGGTGCCGGTGGTCCCGCACTCCGAGTAGGCCGCGTTGATCCGGTCGACGTACACCTGCCGACCCGGGCAGTGGATGTCGACGCGGAGGTCGCGCGGGAACGAGAGGAGCGAGATCGTCTTCGTGTCCGGGTCGGCGCGGATCAGCATGATCGTGTCCGAGCGCGACGGAAGCTTCGCCTCCTCGCCCGCCCGGTGGTCGTAGCCCACGACGAGCGCGGTCGCGGCCTGCCCGGCCGGCGGCGGGGCGTCCGCGTACTGCGCCGCCTTGACGACGTCCGGCGAGTGCGCCTGCACAGCCGCCACGTTCTTGTGGACGTAGAGGTAGATCCCGCCGGCGAGGCCCGCTGCGACCGTCAGCGCCGCGACGAGGAGCCAGAGCAAGATCCGGCCGACCCACTGGATCGCCGTCCGCCGCGGCGGCTCCGGCTGGCGGTAGCGCGTGAAGGTGGCCGGCGCCGGCGGGAGGACGGCGCGTCCGTTGCCGTTGACGGTCGCGCCGCGGCCGATTCCTCTCTTGAGCGTCGTTCGCATTCGGGTCCAGAAAAAACGCCCGCGAAGGCGCCTGCAGACTGGTGAGGATAGCCCAGTCGGTGGTCGCCAGACGCGTTCTACCGTCGGGCGCTTTCAGGCCGGCCTCAGCGTGGTTCGGGTTCGTAGCCCAGGTTCGGCGCGAGCCAGCGTTCCCCCTCCTCGAGGGAGACGCCCTTCCTGCGCGCGTAGTCCTCGACCTGGTCGCGTCCGATCCGGCCCACGGAGAAGTAGCGCGCCTGCGGGTGCGCGAGGTAGAGCCCGCTGACGCTCGCCGCAGGAGTCATCGCGAATGTCTCCGTCAGCCGGATGCCGGCCGCCGCTTCCGCGCCGAGGAGCCCGAAGAGCTTCGGCTTCTCGCTGTGGTCGGGACAGGCCGGGTAGCCGAAGGCCGGCCGGATCCCTCGAAAGCGCTCCTCGATCAGTTGTTCGTTCGTGAGCTTCGGGCCGGTCTCGTACCACTCCTGTCGCGCGGCCTCGTGCAGGTACTCGGCGAACGCCTCCGCCAGCCGGTCCGCGAGCGCCTTGGCCATGATCGCACGGTAGTCGTCGTGCTCCGCCTCGAAGCGAGCCGCGAGCTCCTCGGCGCCGAGGCCGGCGGTGACCGCGAACGCGCCGACGTGGTCGACCGCGCCGGCGCCGGTGCTGCGCGGAGCCACGTAATCCGCGAGCGAGCAGTTCGGCCGCGAGTCGCCATAGGCCGTCTGCTGGCGCAGGAAGCAGAACCGGGTCGAGTCACCGCTGCCGTTGTCACGATCGACGACGATATCGTCGCCGTCCGACGCCGCCGGCCAGAAGCCGTAGACGCCCCTGGCCCGAAGCGACCCGTCCCGGACGATGTCGTCGAGGAGGTCCTGCGCGTCGTCCCAGAGCTCGCGCGCGGCCGGCTGGTCGAGGATCGCCGGGAACTTGCCCTTCAGCTCCCAGGCGTGGAAGAAGAACTGCCAGTCGACGTACTCGCGAAGGGTGGCCAGATCCGGCTCGACCACGCGCGTCCCGAGAAACGACGGTGCAGGAAGATCTACGAAGTCGACACGGTCCGGGTTCGCGCGCGCCGCCGCGATCGGCAGCAGCGGCTTGCGCTCGCGCTCGGCGTGCTGGTCGCGGAGTCGCTCCTGGAGCGCTCGGTTCTCGCGGTCGAGCTCGACCCGGCGGCCCGCGTCGAGCAGATCCGACACGACCCCCACCACGCGCGACGCGTCGAGCACGTGCACGGTCGGCTGGCCGTACTCGGGCGCGATCTTCACCGCGGTGTGTTGCTTGGAGGTAGTCGCGCCGCCGATCAGCAAGGGGAGGTCGAGCTCGCGCCGCTCCATCTCGCGCGCGACGTTCACCATCTCGTCGAGCGACGGCGTGATCAGGCCGGACAGGCCGACGGCGGATGCGCCTTCGTCCACAGCCGTGTCCAGGATCGTCTGGGCCGGAACCATCACGCCCAGGTCGATCACCTCGTAGTTGTTGCAGCCGAGCACGACGCCCACGATGTTCTTGCCGATGTCGTGGACGTCGCCCTTGACCGTCGCGAGCACGATCTTCCCGCGCGCACGGCCGGCACCGGCACCGGCGCCGTTCGCCCGCTTCTCCTCCTCCATGAACGGCTCGAGGTACGCGACCGCGCGCTTCATCGCGCGCGCGCTCTTCACCACCTGCGGGAGGAACATCTTCCCCGCCCCGAACAGGTCGCCGACGATCTTCATCCCCTCCATCAGCGGGCCTTCGATCACGTCGAGCGGGCGGTCCGCCCCGCGCCGCGCCTCCTCCGTGTCCGCTTCGATGAAGTCGACGATCCCGTGCACGAGCGCGTGCGCGAGCCGCTCCTCGACCGGAGCCTCGCGCCACGACAAGTCGACCTCCCGCCGAGTCCCCTCGCCGCGCACGCTCTCGGCGAACTCGACCAACCGCTCCGTCGCGTCGGGCCGCCGGTCGAAGATCACGTCCTCGACCCGCTCGAGCAGGTCGGCCGGGATGTCCTCGTAGACCGCGAGCTGGCCGGCGTTCACGATCCCCATGTCGAGCCCGGCCGTGATCGCGTGGTACAGGAACGCCGAGTGCATCGCCTCGCGGACGACGGCGTTGCCGCGAAACGAGAACGAGAGGTTCGAGATCCCGCCGCTCGTGCGCGCGCCCGGACAGCGCTCCTTTAGCCGCGGCAGTGCGTCGAGGAACGCCTTCGCGAAGCCCGCGTGCTCCTCGATCCCGGTCGCGACCGCGAGCACGTTCGGGTCGAAGACGACGTCCTCGGCCGGGAAGCCGACCTCGCGCGTGAGCAGGTCGTACGCGCGCCCGCAGATCTCGACCTTCCGGTCGGCAGTCTCGGCCTGGCCCCGCTCGTCGAAGGCCATCACGACGACGCCGGCGCCGTAGCGGCGAATCGTCCTCGCCTGCTCGAGGAACGGCTCCTCGCCCTCCTTGAGGCTGATCGAGTTGACGACGCCCTTGCCCTGGAGGCACTTGAGGCCCGCCTCGAGCACCGAGAACCGCGAGCTGTCGACCATGATCGGCAGCCGCGCGATCTCGGGCTCGGTGCCGACCAGGTTCAGGAAGGTCGTCATCGCCCGCTCGCTGTCGAGCAGGTCGGCGTCCATGTTCACGTCGAGGAGGTTGGCGCCGCCGCGCACCTGGTCGAGCGCGACGTCGACGGCGCCCTGGAAGTCGTCGGCCTCGATCAGGCGCCGAAACCGGGCGGAGCCGGTCAGGTTCGTCCGCTCGCCGACGACGACGAAGTTCGTGTCGGGCGTGATCCGGAAGGGCTCGAGGCCGCTGAACGTCGTCGCTCGCTGCTGCTTCGGGACAGGTCTCGGGGTCTGACCCCGGACGGCGTCGGCAATCGCCCGGACGTGGTCGGGTGTCGTCCCGCAACAGCCGCCGACGAGGTTGACGAGACCCTCGCGCGCGAACGCGCCGAGGAGCGAGCTCGTCGTCTCGGGCCCCTCGTCGTAGCCGCCGAAGGCGTTGGGAAGGCCGGCGTTCGGGTGGCACGACGTGTACGTCGGCACGATGCGGGCGAGCGTCTCGACGTGCGGGCGCATCTCGGTCGCCCCGAGCGAGCAGTTGACGCCGACGATCAGCGGGTCGGCGTGCTCGACGGACGTCCAGAAGGCCTCGACCGTCTGCCCGGAGAGCGTGCGCCCGCTTCGGTCGACGATCGTGACCGAGATCCACAGCGGTAGGTCAGGCGCCACGTCCTTCGCCGCCGCGATCGCCGCCTTCGCGTTCAATGTGTCGAAGATCGTCTCGACCAGGAGCAGGTCGACGCCACCCTCGACGAGGCCCTCGATCTGCTCGGCGTAGGCGTCGCGGACCTGGTCGAAGGTGACGGTGCGGAAGGCCGGGTCGTCGACGCGCGGCGAGAGCGAGAGCGTCTGGTTGAGCGGGCCGAGCGAGCCGGCGACGAACCGCCCGCCGACCTCGTCCGCGGCCTGGCGGGCCAGCCGGGCTCCCTCGCGGTTCAGCTCGCGGACGACGCGCTCGAGGCCGTAGTCCGCCTGGCCGATCGAGGTCGCCGTGAACGTGTTCGTGGTCGTGACGTCCGCGCCGGCCTCGAGGTACGCGCGGTGCACGCGGAGGACGACGTCCGGCCGCGTCAGGTTGAGGACGTCCGGGTCGCCGGTGACGTCCTTCGGGTGGTCGCGAAACCGGTCGCCGGCGTAGTCCTCCGGGGTGAGGCCCTGCCGCTGCAGCATCGTCCCCCAGGCGCCGTCGAGGACGAGGATGCGCTCCTCGAGCAGCTCCCGAAGCCGCTCCGTCGTCGATCTCGCCTCTGCTACCGCCACCGCGTTCCTTCCTGCCTAAAGAGAGGTCGGCGCGGGGGGCGCTGTCGGCTCTTTAGGCGTTTTTTAGCCTGGTCGCCAAGCTGCCACAAAGCACTCCAGGTCTGCTCAGCCTACCAGCCGAATCACGGGTTGTAGAACTGCCGCGGCGTGAACGCGTCGACGCGCCACCGACGATTCGCGCCCGTGCCCGTCGCGACCATGTCGACTCCGGCCGCCATCGGGCCGATCTGCGCGTGCTTTCGCGGGACGAGCACGACGTCGAAGTCGACCGCGTTCCGGTACGACGCCCACACCCACGCGATCCGCACGCGCTGGCGCGCGGCCGGGTACGGGTAGACCGGCACGTTCCCCGCCGCCCAGTCGGCTCGGGTCGTGGAGCCGCGGATCGAGCGCGTGACGAGGTCGTAGGCGAGGGCCGGGTCGCGGCGCGCGACGGCGTGGTCGACGAAGCGCTGGAGCACCGCCTCGACGCGGCGCCGGTCGGCCGCCGAGAACGGCGCGGTCCGGGGCGTCGTCACCACCTGCGCGTTCGCGCTGCCGAAGCGCTGCGACACGCGGGGCGCGGTGTTCGGGTACGCAACGGCGACGCCCACGGCGGCGCCGACGATCAAGAGCGCGATGCCGGCGTAGGTCAGGCGCTTTCGGCGCCGCGGGGATCGGAGCAGGGCGAGCACGCGCTCATGGTGCCTGAGCGCCGTGCGCCCGCAACCAGGCCAGCACGAGCGCCCGCGCGCGAGCGGCGTACGGAGCCTCCTCGACGATCGACCAGCCGTGGAAGCCGCCCGGGTAGAGGGCGAGCCGTTTGTCCTTCGTCGGTGCGCGCCGGATAAGCGAACGAGCCTCGGCGACGGTGAGGTAGCGGTCGTGCCGGCTGCCGAGGATCAGGAGCGGCGCGCGAAGGCGCCGAACCGCGGCGAGCGCGTTCATCGCGCCGAGCCGAGTCTCGCCGGACATGCTGATCACCCCCGCAACGGGCACCGACGGGCCGAAGGTCAGCGCCGCCACGCCGCCGAACGAGGCGCCGGCGAGGAAGACGCGCTGCGCGCCGTCGGCTCGGGCGCGCGCGACGGCCGCGCGCACGTCGCGACCGTAGGCCGTCGCGCCGCGCCCGGGCGGCCGGCTCGAGTCGCCGAAGTTGCGGAAGTCGAACGCGAGCACCTTGATCCCCGCCTGCGTCAGCGTCGCCACGTACGGCAGCCAGCCGCAGAGATCCGCCGGCGACTCGTGCATGAGCACGACCGTCGTCGACCCGCTCCCCGCCTCGATCGCGTAGAGGCGCGCTCCATCCGACGCCGTGAGCCAGAACGGCTGCGCGGCCACGCCGTCGGTCTGGACGCACTTCTCCGCGAGTGACCGCGGCGGCGCGCTCGCCGCTCCGGCGACGGCCGCGAGGCCGGCGGAGGCCAGGATCGCCACGAACAGCCGCTTCACGTCGTCTCCCCTCCTCGCTAGTCTTGCTGAGACTACTCTCGTGGAGACTATCAGCCCGCTCACGACGACGGAGTACGCCGTGCTCGGGCTGCTCGCGTTCGGCGAGCGGTCGGGCTACGACCTGACGCGCGCCGCCGACCGCAGCATCGCCCACATCTGGGCCCCGTCTCGGAGCCAGATCTACAAGGTTCTCCCGCGCCTCGTCGAGCGAGGGCACGCGACGAGGCGAGAGGTGCCGCAGCGGGGGGTTCCGGACAAGTCGATCTACCGCGTCACCGATGAAGGGCTCGAGGCGCTGCGCGAGTGGATCGGCCACGTCGAGCCCGAGCCGACGAGCACTGCGATCTTCCTCCTGAAGGTGCTGTTCGGCGACTTCGGGCCGCCCGAAGCCGCAGTCGGCCACCTCGAGGCCTACCGCGATCTCATGCGGCGGCGGCTCGCGGAGTACGAGGACATCGACCGGAACCCGTCGCCGCAGCGCACCGAGTTCGGCAGGATCGCGCTCCACCACGGGATCGCTCGCGCCCGCGCGACGGCCGAGTGGGCCGAGGCGGCGCTCGCCTCTCTCGCCGTCAGCCGGCGAACCTGACCGACTCGGCGTGCGCGATCGCCTCCTCGCGCGAAGGCGGCTCGAGCAGCAGCTCGACCATCTCTTCCGCGCGCGGGTCGCCGCTCGCCCGGTAGAGCCCGACGGCTCGCTCGACGTCGTACTCGGTGCGCCGATGGCTGACGTCCGCGCCGAGAACTGCCCAGTACGCGGCGACAGGCGAGCCCTCGTAGGGCATCCCGACGCTGCCCGGGTTGAGGAGCCGGACGCCGTCGACGACGCGCTCGTAAGCGACGTGCGTGTGCGCCGTCACCACCGCCCGCTCGGGCACGCCTTCGAGGAACTCGCGGACGCGGTCCAGCGGCGTCCGCTCCGTCACGCACTCCTCGTCGCTCCGCGGCGAGCCGTGGCAGAACCGCGTCGGCCCGAGCCCGTCGACGTCGACGGCGACGAACGGCTCGAACGCGCGGACGAGGTCGAGATCGTCCGGCGAGTGACGGCTGCGGAGCCAGGCCGCGCGTTCGCCGTCGTCCTCGACGAGCGCCCGCTCCGCGTTCCCGCTGACGAAGCGAGCCGGCACCTCCAGCGCCCGGACGAGCGCGAGCGTCTCCCGCGGCAGCGGCCCCCAGGTCAGGTCGCCGCAGAAGACGACGAGGTCGACCGGCTCCCGCGCGAGCTCCGCCAGAACGGCCTCGAGCGCCACAGCGTTCCCGTGCACGTCGGCAAGACCAGCAACTCGCACTTCCGAATGATGTCCGTTCGCCGCGGGTGCCGGCTTCGCCGGCGCCCGCCCAGAGCGGCCGAGCTCGCGGCGAAGTCGTCATGGCGTCGGCGAAGCCGGCGCCGGACTTCGCCGCGCTAGCGGCCTGAGACGCTGAGCTGGTTCTCGGCGTGCCGGATCCGCTGCTCGAGCTGCCAGCGATCGGCGTCGGACTCGCCGCGCTCGACCTTCTCGAGCTCGGCCCGCGCCTCCTCCAGCTGGCTCCGCGCGCGCTCGGAGTCGACGTCACGGGCGCGCACGGCGTCGTCCACGAGCGCGAGGGCGCGGTCGGTCTCGACCTTGAAGAAGCCCGGTCCGGTCGCGAACTCGAGCACCTCGCTGCCGGTGTGGACGCGCGTCGAGCCGGCCTTCAGCATCGCGACGAGCGGCGCGTGCCGCGCGAGGACGCCGATCTCGCCGGCCGCGCCGGGCACGATCAGCATCTCCGCCTCGCCCTCGAAGGCAGGCCCCTCGGGCGTGACGAGCGAGACGTCGAAGCGGCGCCGCTCGGCCAAGGCTACGCAGCCTCGGCCTCGTCGCCCTCGGGCTCCGGCTCCTCCTCGTCCTCCTTCGCCTCCTCGCCTGACAGCCCCTTGGCCTTCTCGACCGCCTGGTCGATCGTCCCGACCATGTAGAACGCCTGCTCGGGCAGTTCGTCGTGCTTGCCGTCGAGGATCTCGGTGAAGCCGGCGATCGTGTCCTCGAGCTTCACGTACTCGCCGGGCGTGCCGGTGAACTGCTCGGCGACGAAGTTCGGCTGCGAGAGGAAGCGCTGGATCTTGCGGGCGCGCGCGACGACGAGCCGGTCGTCGTCGGAGAGCTCGTCGATCCCGAGGATCGCGATGATGTCCTGGAGGTCCTTGTAGCGCTGGAGCACCTCTTGGACGCGCGTCGCCGTCCGGTAGTGCTCGTCGGAGACGATCCCCGGCTGGAGCGCGCGGGAGACGGAGTCGAGCGGGTCGACGGCCGGGTAGATCCCCTGCTCGACGATCGCACGCGAGAGCACCGTCGTCGAGTCGAGGTGCGCGAAGGTGTTCGCCGGAGCCGGGTCGGTGAGGTCGTCCGCCGGGACGTAGATGGCCTGGACGGACGTGACCGAGCCGGTGCGCGTGGAGGTGATCCGCTCCTGGAGCTGACCCATCTCGGTCGCGAGCGTCGGCTGGTAGCCGACGGCGCTCGGCATCCGGCCGAGCAGCGCGGAGACCTCGGAGCCGGCCTGGACGAAGCGGAAGATGTTGTCGATGAAGAGGAGGACGTCCTGGCCCTCGTCGCGGAAGTACTCCGCCATCGTCAGCCCGGACAGCCCGACTCGGAGGCGCGCCCCCGGCGGCTCGTTCATCTGCCCGTAGACGAGCGCGACCTTGTCGATCACCTCGGACTCGGTCATCTCGAGCAGGAGGTCGTTGCCCTCGCGCGTGCGCTCCCCTACGCCCGCGAAGACCGAGACGCCGCCGTGCGCCCGCGCGACGTTGTGGATCAGCTCCTGGATCAGCACGGTCTTGCCGACACCGGCGCCGCCGAAGAGGCCGACCTTTCCGCCCTTGACGTACGGCGCGATCAGGTCGATCACCTTGATCCCGGTCTCGAAGATCTCCACCGACGGCTCGAGGTCCTGGAAGTCCGGCGGGTCGCGGTGGATCGGCCAGCGCTCCACGTCGCCGCTCGGCGCGTCCTTCTTGTCGATCGGGTCGCCGACCACGTTCCAGAGCCGGCCGAGCGTGACGTCGCCGACCGGAACGGAGATCGACTCGCCGGTGTCGAAGACGTCGGTGCCGCGCGCGAGCCCGTCGGTCGAGTCCATCGCGACCGCCCGCACACGGTCGTCGCCGAGGTGCTGCTGGACCTCCGCGATCAGCGTCGTCGCCGCCGCGCCGTCGCGCTCGGGCACCTCGATCCGGAGGGCGTTCAGGATCTCCGGCAGCTCGTCCGGAAAGACGGCGTCGAGGACGACGCCCTTGATCTCGACGATCTTGCCGACGTTCTGGCCGTTCTTCGAGCCGTTCTTCCGGTTAGGCATGCGTCTCCCGCGGGATCGGTTCAGAGGATGGGCGCGGAGCGCCGAGACGCCCCAGAAGCGACCGGAGTCTACCGAACCCCGGTCTGACCAGACCGTTCCTGGCGAGCCTCGCGTCCTCCTCGAGCGCCGCCACCCGGGCAGCGTGGTCGACGCTTCAAGCGTATGAACTGAGAAGCGACGGAATCACGCCCCCATCGTAGGGGAACCCCCTGGTTCCCCTACGGGACCCCTCCTTTCGAGCGGGGCCGTGCTGCATGCGTTGGCGGAGCCGGCGGCTCCTCGCGTAGCGCTACGGTTGCCTCTCCCGGGTAGGCCTCCCGCCGGGCAAAGCCCGGCTCCGGCGGCGGAGCGGAGTGGTCTCCGACCGCGGAAAAGCTAGGTCTTCTGTGGGCCGCGGCTGGGACGCGGAGGCAGGACAACCGGCTTCAAGCCGGCGGCTCGCATTGCGCGGAAGGTCCGGAGGTCCTCGTTCCCGGACGGTTGCGCGACGACGACGAGCGGCGCGGATCCGGCCTGGAGCGGGCTCGAGGATCCGAGGTTGACGAACCCGACGACGCCGACCGCGGCCGCTGCGACGCTCGCCGCAGCGGCGCCGAGGCTCCACAGGCGGGCCGGCACCCGGAACCGCCGGCCGACGATCTCGACCGGCCGCTCGAGCTGCTCGAGCGGCGCCGCCCGCAGCTGAAGCGCGATCCCGGAGACCTGCTCCTCGAACTCCCTGCACTCGGCGCAGCGCGCCAGGTGCGAGTCGAGCATCTTCTGGGCGAGCTCGGAGAGCTCGCCGTCGAGACGGAGCGAGATCCATTCGCGGCCCCGCTCGCAGAGGAATCCTGTGCGCGACACGTGCTTCATCAACGAATCTGACGACGAACCTGTTTCATAGTTAGCGCACCGGACGTGACCTTTACAGCAGGCGGTAGCGGGTATCGGCAGCTACGCCCAAGACGATGAGCAGAAACCCGAGCGCGAAGTAGAGCGCGGACTCGTTGATCGACTCCTCGCGCTCGTGCGGGGTCGCCCAGCGCATGAACCTCGCTCCGAAGAGCGAGGGGCCAGTCCCTTTCGGGCGCACCGGCCCGCGGTTGCCGACGAAGAACGCGATCACGAGCAGGAAGCTCCCGACCAGGTAGAAGCCGATCGAGACGGCACGCGCGAACGACGCGCCGAGGGCGAGGCCGACGACGACCGACAGCACGAACGTCGAGCCCGCGACGGCGGCGGCCAGGATCAGGAAGCGGCGGAGCGCCGCGCGCAGCATCGTCAGGAGGCTGGGCCGCTCGTCGGCCGGCGGAGCTCGTCCTCGGACATCGGCCACCGCTCGAGCGGGTAGTGGCACGCCGCGTACTGGCCGTCCGAGAACGAGTAGAGCGGCGGCGTCTCGACGTCGCAGTGGCCTTCGCGGAAGCGCGGGCAGCGCGGGTGGAACCAACAGGCGCTCGGCGGGTTGATCGGGTTCGGGACGTCGCCCTCGAGGACGATCTTCTTCTTCGTGCGCGCCGACTCGGGGTCCGGCACCGGAACGGCGGAAAGCAGCGCGCCGGTGTACGGGTGCTTCGGCTCGGTGTAGAGCCGGTGCTTCGGCGCGACCTCGACGGCGTGGCCGAGGTACATGACCATGACGCGGTCCGAGATGTGGCGGACGACGTTGAGGTCGTGCGCGATGAAGATGTACGTGAGCCCGAACGAGCTCTGGAGGTCCTTGAGCAGGTTCAGGATCTGCGCCTGAACCGACACGTCCAGGGCGGACACCGGCTCGTCGCAGACGATCAGCTTCGGGTTGACGGCGAGGGCGCGGGCGACGCCGATGCGCTGCCGCTGGCCGCCCGAGAACTCGTGCGGGAAGCGGTTGTAGTGCTCCGGGTTCAGGCCGACGACGTCGAGGAGCTCCTGCACCCGGCGCTTGATCTCGGCCTCGGTGCCCATCTTGTGCACCTCGAGGGCCTCGGCGACGATGAACCCGACGCGCTTGCGCGGGTTGAGCGACGCGTACGGGTCCTGGAAGATCATCATCATCTCGCGCCGGTACGGCCGCATCTCCGCCCGCGTGAGGTGCGTGATGTCGCGGCCGTCGAAGACGATCCGGCCCTCGGTCGAGTCGAGGAGGCGCATGATGCAGCGCGCCATCGTCGACTTCCCGCACCCGGACTCGCCGACGACGCCGAGCGTCTCGCCCTTCCGCACGCCGAAGCTGACCCCGTCGACCGCCTTCACGGCCGCGATCTGCTTCTGGAAGATGATCCCGCGCGTGACCGGGAAGTGCTTCTTCAGGTTCTCGACGACGAGGAGCTCGGAGCCGTCGGCTTCGGCGACGCGCGCGGTCTCCTCGGGGGCAATCGTGGCCATCAGTGACCCTCCCGGTGACCGTGCCGGATTCCCGGCTCGTCAGCACCAAGCGAGGCAAGGACGCAGGGAGCGTTCGGGCAAGATTGCCCGGGCGCGACTGAGGACGCGGCATCGCGCCGTGTGATGGCGGGCCGGAGGCCGGTGACGGTCGCCGGGAGGGTCACTAGGAGGCCTCGGCGAGGGTGCCGGAGAGGAGCTTCGCGACCTCGCGGTCCTTCGTGTCCTGGTCGAGGTGGCAGGCCTGCGTGTGCCCGGGATCGTCGCCGGGGACCGGCGCGAGGAGCGGCTCCTCGGTCTTGCAGATGCCCATCACGTACGGGCAGCGCGGGTGGAAGCGGCAGCCCCGCGGCGGGTTGAGGAGCGACGGCGGCTGTCCCTGGATCTGCACGAGCCGCTCGACGTCGGTGTCGAGGCGCGGCAGCGAGCCGAGCAGGCCCCACGTGTACGGGTGCTGCGGCCGGTTGAAGAGCGCCTCGACCGGCCCGCGCTCGGCGACGCGCGCCGCATACATGACGACCACCTCGTCGGCGATCTCCGCGATCACGCCGAGGTCGTGCGTGATCATGATGATCGCGCTCTCGAACTCGCTCTGGAGCGTCGTCATCAGCTTCAGGATCTGCGCCTGCGTGGTGACGTCAAGCGCCGTCGTCGGCTCGTCGGCGATCAGGAGGTCGGGATCGTTGACGAGCGCCATCGCGATCATCACGCGCTGCCGCATCCCGCCCGAGAACTGGTGCGGGTAGTCGTCGATGCGCCGCTCGGCACGCGGGATCCCGACCGCCTTCAGCAGGTCGAGCGCCCGCGCCCGCGCCTGCTTCTTCGACACGTCGCGGTGCAGCTGGATCGCCTCGACGAGCTGGTGCCCGATCCGGTGGACCGGGTTCAGCGAGGTCATCGGGTCCTGGAAGATCATCGCGATGTCGTTGCCGCGGATGTCGCGAAGCTCCTTCGAGCCCATCGTGAGCAGGTTCCGGCCGTTGAAGATCGCCTCGCCGCTCGAGATCGTGTTCCGCTTCGCGTTCAGGCCCATGATCGTCAGGCAGGTCACGCTCTTGCCGGAGCCCGACTCGCCGACGATCCCGAGCGTCTTGCCCTTCTCGATCGAGAAGCTGACGCCGTCGACGGCCTTGACGATGCCGTCGTCGGTGCGGAAGTGCGTCTTGAGGTCGTTGACCTCGAGCAGGGCCATCGGTCCGCGCCCTACGCCAGTCGGATCCGTGGGTCGATCCAGGCGTACAGCAGATCGACGACGAGGTTGAAGACGATGATGGCGAGCGTGGCGAAGACGATCACGCCCTGGATCGTCGGCGTGTCGTAGTTGAACAGCGCCCTGACGGCCGTGTTGCCGAGGCCGGGGAGGCTGTAGACGGTCTCGGTGAAGACGGCGCCGCCGAGCGCGAGGCCGATGTCCATCCCGAGCATGGTCACGACCGGGAGCATCGAGTTCCGCAGGATGTGCGAGCGGAGCACGAGCCATTCGGGCGCACCCTTCGCTCGCGCGGTCCGCACGTAGTCCTCGTTCATGGTGTCGAGCGTGTTCGCGCGGATCATCCGGACGTAGAGCGCGGCGAACAGGATCGCGAACGTGAACCACGGTAGGACCAGGTGGTACGCCCATTGCACGGGTCCGCCGCAGTCGGTCGACGGGTTGATGAAGTCGCAGTAGCCGGTGATCGGCGTCCAGTGGAGCCGGAAGCCGAAGACGTAGGCGAAGATCAGGCCGATCCAGACCGGGTGCGCGGAGATCCCGATCAGGACGAACGTCATCGAGATCCGGTCTAAGAGCGAGCGCGGGCGGAGCGCGGAGAGGATCCCGATCGGAATCGCGATCAGCATCCACAGGATCGCGCCGCCGAAGACGAGGGACGCGGTGACGGGCGCGGCCGCGCCGACGATCGTATTCACCGGCTGGCGCGTGAAGTACGAGTGGCCGAGCGAGTGGTCGACGATGAGACGCTTGATGAACTTCCCGTACTGGACGTAGATCGGCCGGTCGGTGCCGAGCGCGTGCGCGACCCGCTTGACGTCCTGCGTCGTGCACGCCTGTCCGCACGCCTGCTTGGCGGGGTTCGCCGGGATGATGAAGAAGAGGACGTAGCTGACGACCGTGACCGCGAAGAAGAGAACGACCGCCCAGAGGATCCTGCGGATGAGGTAGCGGATCATCAGCTCTCCTGGTGCTCGGTGGGCCGCAAACTGTAACCGACTGGTCGTGCTTTCGAAACGCGCGAGGCGCCGGCGGATGATCCGCCGACGCCTCGCTTTCCTACCTGGTCGAGGTCGACCCCTTTCCTACTTGAGGAAGAAGGTGTTGAGGTCGGCGCTCGCGTTCGCGGGCTGGAAGAGGTAGCCGCCAACCCGCTTGGCGACGAACTCACGCTCGTTGCGGTTGTCGTACGCCGCCCACGGCGCGTAGTTCTTCGTGATCGAGACGTCGAGGTCGCCGTACGCCTTGTAGCGGGCGGGTCCGACCTTCTTGTTGGCCGCCGCCAGCAGGCTGTTGACCCTGGCGTTGTTGAAGTACGCGAGGTTGTTGTTGTTGTCGGCGTGGATGTTGTTGCCGTTCAGGAGGATGTCCAGGAAGTCGTACGGATCCGGGTAGTCCTGGTTCCAGCCGACGAGCGCGGCGTCGAACGGCTCACCCTTCGTGCCGGCCGCCGTGTAGATCTGGAAGCCCTGGAAGAGCTTCACGTTCACGTTGCAGCCCATCTGCGTCAGGTTGTACTTGAACACCTGCGCCAGGGCCTGACCGGTCGACGACGTCGTCGAATAGAGCGTGACGTCCTTGCAGTTGCTCTTGGCGAGCGACTTCGCCTTGGCGTAGTCGGCGCCCTTGAGCGGATACGCCTTCACGTCCTTGAACCCACCCATGCCCGGCGGGAGGATCTGGTCGGTGCGCTTGCCGGCGAAGGCGCCGCGGACGCGGAGCATCGCCGGGCGGTCGATCGCGAAGTTCGCGGCCTTGCGGAGCGTGGTGTTCCCGAAGGTCGGCCGCGAGTTGTTCAGCGCGACGTAGTCGGTCTCGACGAGCTGGTGCACCTGGTACTGGCCCTTGTTCACGCCGTACGTCTTGGCGAGATCCGCGTGCGCGGTCGGGGGCAGGCCGCCCATGTCGTAGTCGACCTGGTTCGCCTTCACCTGGAGCAGGCTCTGGTCGAGGTTCGTGTTCACCGTGATGTCGAACGTGGCCACGTTGTGCGGGCGGTTGCCCTTGTAGAACGGGTTCGTCTTCAGCACGATCCGGCGGTTCGGGATCCGCTGCGAGATGTAGTACGGACCGCCCGACGGATAGGCGTCGACGCCCTTCGGATCGTTCGCCATCCTCAGCGAGAGCGCCTGGAAGAACGGCATCGCCAGCTTCGAAAGCATGCCGCCGTCGGGCTGGGTCAGCTTGATGATCAGCGTGTTCCCCCTGGCGACGACGCCCGACGCGGTGTTCGCCGTGCCGGCGATCATCTTGTCGGCACCGACGATGTTCCCGATGAACGGGACGGCCGGCGACTGCATCGACTTCGTGAGGGCGCGGAAGATCGCCTTCTGGAAGTTCTTCGCAGTGACCTTCTCGCCGTTCGAGAGCTTGAGACCGCTCCTGATCTTGAAGGTGTACTGCTTACCGTTCTTGGACACGATCGGCATGCCGACGGCGGCCTCCGGCTGCAGGCGACCGCCGAGCGGCGGGGCCTTGTCCGGATAGTTCACGAGCTTCAGCGCCGTCGCGTACTCGATCTGCCAGGAGATCGTGCCGTAGGCGAGCGACGGGTCGCTGAAGTCGACGTCCGTGGCCGACATGTTCATCCGCATCGTGCCGCCCTTCTTGGCGGCGCTGCTCTTCGAAGCCGCGCTGGCAAAGCCTGCGGCCACGAGCAGGATCGCTCCGAGCGCGGCCGTGATGGCCGAAAGCCAGAGCCTTCTACTCATGTGACTCCTTTCCAAGTCGAGAACCAGCGGGGACGCCCCACCGGTCAGGCGCATGGAATGCATCCTCGAAGCGCTTAGACGCGCGCTCCTAGGAATAGTTAGCGTCGCGACTAGCGGGTAGTTCGTGGGTCAAACGCGTCGCGCATGCCGTCGCCGAGGAGGTTGAAGGCGAGCGTAGTGAGGAGGATCACGGCGCCCGGCCAGACCATCAGCCACGGCTGTGTCAGGTAGTACTGCGGCGCGTTCGAGAGGAGGTTCCCCCAGCTCGCGGTCGGCTCCTTGATCCCGATCCCGAGGAACGAGAGACCCGCCTCGGCGAGGATGTTCTGCGCGACGGAGATGGTCGCGAGCACGATCATCGGCGCGACGAGGTGCGGCAGGAGGTGCGAGCGAACGATCCGCAAGTCGCTCGAGCCGACCATCCGGGCCGCCTCGATGAACTCCTTCTCGCGCAGCGACAGCACCTGCGCGCGCACGATGCGCGCGGGATAGAACCAGCCGAAGAAGCCGAGCACGAGGACGAGGGTGAAGACGCCGTTGCCGAGGAACCCGAAGGTGATGCCGTTCAGCCGGTCGCCGACCGTGCTCGCGAGCGCGATCACGAAGAGGAGGATCGGGAACGCCATCACGATCTCGGTGATGCGCGAGACGACGGTGTCGATCCAGCCGCCGTGGTACCCGGCGATCGAGCCCATCACGACGCCGATCGTGATCGCCATGATCGTGGCCCCGATCGCGACCTCGAGCGACGCCTGGCCGCCGTAGAGGAGCCGCAGGAACTCGTCGCGGCCGAGCTGGTCGGCGCCGCCGAGCACGAAGAGCGTGCTCGGGAAGTGGCCGACGGCGCCCGGGTACGGGATCGTCGTGATGTGCGTCCACGGGCCGACCGGCAGCAGCTTCTTGTTCAGGCCGCCGGCGAAGAGGTCGTTCGGGCCGTGCCCGAGGAAGTGCGCCGCGATCGGCGCGCCGACGAACGACGCGAGGAAGAGGAAGACGATGAAGAGACCGCCGCCGATCGCGATCTTGTCGCGCCGGAACCGGCGCCAGACCTGCTCCCAATAGCCGCGGGCGCGAACCTGGAGCGCGTCGAGCTCCCCGAGCTCCGCGCCCGACTCGACCGCAACCGCCGCCGCGAGCCCCGCACCTGAGGAGAGGATCTCGGGGGATTTTTCGGTGGTCGCCATGAGCAGGGGGAGCGTACCGGCGAGAGGCTATTGCCGCATCCTCTAAGACTGTAAACGAGTCCGATAGTTAGTGCGACGCCGCGGAACGAAAGTTACGCGTTCAGTGCGTCCGCTCCTGCCACGACCTCGAGGATCTCCTGCGTGATCTCGGCTTGGCGGGCGCGGTTCATGGCCAGCGTCAAGGAGTCGATCAGCTCGCCGGCGCTCTTGGACGCGTTTCGCATCGCGGTCATGCGGGCGCCGTGCTCGGACGCCGCCGACTCGAGCAGCGCGCGGAAGAGCTCGGTCTCGAGGTAGACCGGCAGGAGGCGCTTCAGGATCTCCTCCGGCTCGGGCTCGTAGATGAAGTCGCCGCGGAGAGCGCGCTCGTGGGCGTCCTCCTCCCCGCGCTCGAGGACGTCCTCGGAGATCGGCAGGACGTCCTGCTCGGTCACCCGCTGGACGAGCGGGGAGACGAAGTGGTTGTAGACGACGACCACGCGGTCGATCTCGCCCTCGACGTACAGCTCGGCCAGCCGGTGGGCGACCGCCTGCGCGTCGTGGTAGCCGGGCCGGTCGCCGAGGCCGGTCCACGCCTGCTCGACCTGGTAGCGGCGGAAACGCAGCGTCGAGGCGCCTTTGCGGCCGACGACCAGCCACCGCACGGTCTTCCCCTCGCGGCGGAGCGAGCGCTCGAGCGCGAAAGCGCGACGGAGGACCTGCGCGTTGAAGGCGCCGGCGAGCCCGCGGTCGCCGGTGATCGCCACGATCGCGACCGTCTCCACGTCGCGCCGCTGGAGGAGCGGAAGGCCACGAAGCGACGTGCTCGCGCGCGCCGTGCCGGCCATCAGCTCGAGCATCCGGTCGGCGTACGGGCGCATCGCCTCGATCCGGGCCTGCGCTCGCCGGAGCCGCGCGGCCGCGACGAGCTCCATCGCCTTCGTGATCTTGCGCGTGTTCCGGACGGAGCGGACGCGGCGCTTGATGTCCTGGACCGAGGCCATCCGCTAGACGAGGCTCTGCTCTTCCTCGACGTTGAAGGCGTTCTTGAACTTCTCGATCTCGGCGTCGAGCCGCTTCGTCACGTCGTCGCTGAGCTCCTTCTTCTCGGCGATCGCCCCGAGGATCGTCTTGTCGGCGCGCATGTACTCGCGGAGCTCGTCCTGGAAGCGCGGCACCTGCTCGACGGGGATGTCGTCGAGGTAGCCGTTGATCCCCGCGTAGAGCGCGACGACCTGCTCCTCCATCGGCCACGGGTCGTACTGCGGCTGGTTGAGCGTCGCGACCATCCGCTCGCCGCGCGCGAGGGCCTTCTGCGTCGCCTGGTCGAGCTCGGAGCCGAACTGCGCGAACGCCTCCAGCTCGCGGTACTGCGCGAGATCGAGGCGGAGCCGGCCCGCGACCTGCTTCATCGCCTTCGTCTGCGCGCTCGAGCCGACGCGGGAGACCGAGATGCCGACGTTGATCGCCGGCCGGACGCCCGAGAAGAACAGGTCGGACTCGAGGAAGATCTGCCCGTCGGTGATCGAGATGACGTTCGTCGGGATGTACGCGGCGACGTCGCCCGCCTGCGTCTCGATGATCGGGAGCGCCGTCAGCGAGCCGCCGCCTGCCTCGTCCGAGAGCTTGCAGGCGCGCTCGAGCAGCCGCGAGTGCAGGTAGAAGACGTCGCCCGGGAACGCCTCGCGGCCTGGCGGCCGGCGCAGGAGCAGCGAGAGCTGGCGGTACGCGTCCGCGTGCTTCGAGAGGTCGTCGTAGACGAGGAGCGCGTGCTCGCCCTTGTAGAGGAAGTACTCGCCCATCGCGCAGCCGGCGAACGGCGCCATCCACTTGATCGGCGCGGCCTCGTGCGCGGGCGCGGTGACGATCGTCGTGTACTCCATCGCGCCGCGGTCCTGGAGGAGCTCGTAGACCTGCGCCACCGTCGAGGCCTTCTGGCCGACGGCGACGTAGATGCACTTCACGTCCGTGTCGCGCTGGTTCAGGATCGTGTCGACGCAGATCGCCGTCTTGCCGGTCGAGCGGTCGCCGATGATCAGCTCGCGCTGGCCACGGCCGACGTTCGTCATCGAGTCGATCGCCTTGATCCCGGTCTGGAGCGGCTCCTTCACCGGCTGCCGGTCGACGACGCCCGGGGCCTTGAACTCGAGCGGCCGGTTCTCGGAGGCCTCGATCGCGCCCTTGCCGTCGAGCGGGTTGCCGAGCGGGTCGACGACTCGGCCGAGGAGCGCTTCGCCGACGGGGACGCTCGCGACCCCGCCGGTGCGGCGGACCGGCTCGCCCTCGCGGACGTGCTGCCACTCGCCGAAGAGCGCGGCGCCGACGTCGTCCTCCTCGAGGTTGAACGCGAGCCCGACGACGCCGTGCTCGAGCTCGAGCATCTCCAGCGCGACCGCGTTCTCGAGCCCGTAGATGCGGGCGATCCCGTCGCCGACCTGGAGGACGGTCCCGACCTCCGACAGGTCGGTCTCGACGTCGTACTGCTCGATCCGCTGCTTGAGGATCGAGGTGATCTCTTCCGGGCGAAGCTTCACTGGCTCAACTCCTTGTCGTCAG